>Ga0116220_10000664_pt1 | contig 13501 bp, 16 predicted proteins | sample Sb_taG_10_FD_88967 | JGI IMG/M metagenome (GOLD analysis project Ga0116220, IMG submission 88967) | Peat soil microbial communities from Weissenstadt, Germany - Sb_50d_7_NC metaG | ecosystem: Environmental > Terrestrial > Soil > Wetlands > Peat | place: Germany: Weissenstadt | collected 2010-09-21
CGTGTACGGTCCGGCCAGACGATCCGGCCGGCGGCCGGCGCGCCGCACGCCTGGCCGGTCGGGAGCGTGACGATCTGGCAGGTGACAGCGGTCGCGCTCACTGGATCGTCCCTTTCTTCTGGTTGCAGTCATCGCAGAGTCCGCGTTCGTGGACGTAGCTGTCGATGAGGTCCGCCGCCCTGAGCAGCACGCGACCATGTGCGCGCTCCACATCTTCTTCGGCTTCGGGCGTGGCGTGCAGCATCGTGCCGACGTGGTAGTCCGTGCCGCCCCGGAAGAGCGCCACGATGACGACGGCCTCGACGGGTTTGCCGCCGGCCGTGAGCTGCTTGACCACTTCTTTGGCGCTCGTGTTCACGATCGCGTCCTCTTCGTCGTCGGTCATGGCGGGTCCAGTGGGGACGGTTCCAAACTCTCCGCAGATACGGGGTGGGGGACGGGCGGCAGTGATCTGTTCCACGTGACCAAGACGAGCGGCGAGCAGTCGTGCACGTTCGTCTTGTGGACGTAGCCGACCGATCCCTCGGGGATCTCCTCCCCGGTGCCGTAGACGATGGTCTCGACGGCGCGGACCCGGTCGCCGACGTGGTACTGCCGCAAGAGGCGTGCGATCCGTTCGTCCATCGTCTTCATGAGTGGTTTCGTCGTTTCTGCATAGTTGAGCGAAGCAGTGATTGCTTTGAGTTGCCGAAGAAAGTCAAGAACTTCATCCGTGCGCCTCCATCGGCGGGTCTCTCCACACCCAGTGGGTAACCTGTGGGCTCTGGCCGCCCGGACCGAAGACGCGGACCGGCTGGCGATCTCGGTGGCGGGCTCGATCACGGGCGCGTCCTTCGATCGGCGGGCGCTCACAGCCCGACCCGTCGGAGCGCGCTGTCGATGAGCGTGCGGGTGGCCGACGAGAAGCTCACCTGGACCTCCGGGCCGTTCGTCTTCTGCAGGCGCTCCTGGTACTTCTTGATGCGTGCCTTGAAGTCGTCGCTCATGCGGATCTGGTTCTGCTTCGTGCGCTGCCTCACGACGTCTTTTTGCTTCATCTCACCGGGAAGAGTAGCCGCCGCCCGCGCGGTGTCAATCAACCGGTTGACAGCGAGTGACACGGCGGGCTAGCGTTTTCTGGCACTGATGGACTGCGCCGGCAAGGACTTGATCCGCCCCATGTACCCGATTCCGGACGGCGGTATGGTCATCTCACGGCACCGTCCCGACCACGCGCACGAGTACGCGGTCGCGGTCCCGACGGTTGCCGGCAGGCCGATGGCGCGCGGCGAGGAGTGCGTGTCGATCGAGAGCCGGGGCGACGGGACCTACACGATCGTCGACTCGTACGTGCACGGACAGCGCGCCGCTGGTCCGGCGCAGGTGGCGACCGACGACTACCGATGCGGTTGGGAGCGGACATTCAGCGCGCGAGGAGGTACGGCGTGAAAAGCGAGGCCCGGTCGTACCGTTTCCGGGTGACGACGGGTGGCGACCCGCCGAAGACCCTCTTCGTCTACGGGCGCAGCGAGGCGGCCGCGCGCGCTCTTTTGCCGAAGGATCTCCCGGTCGCGCGGTTCGAGGCCGCCGGGCATACCGAGCGCGGGGTCATTGTCTTCCCGCCCGACGAATTGCGGGCGGTGATGTCGTCCATGCAAGACGGCCGCAGGGCGCCGGGAGCGTGACAAATGTCAGATGGAGCCCATCGTGGGATCGGAGCGGAGCGAGCGCTGGAGACTATCCTCGGGGGCAAACGGCCACCATCGAAGAAGGAAGAGGAGACGCGTGAGCAGGTCCGGGCGCGCCTCGCCAAGGCTGCCAGTCCTGACGGGGCACCTCCGACGAGTTACGGAGCCGCTGCGGACGCGATTGCCAAGGCGTTCTTGGCGGTGATCGCAGAAGAGCCAGAGACGGAGTTGGACGGCCGATCATTGTGGGACGGCGTCAAGAGGAGGTGGCCTGCCTTCGACGACTGGGTCGGCGGCGCGACCGGCTTTCAGGTCGGTTGGGCCGTCAACTGTGTGCGTTGGTTGGCCGCGGAGTCTCCCGTACCGAACCCCGCCATCCTCACCGTCAGCGAAAAATAACGGTGCGCCTGGGGAGCGTGACGATTCGGTTCGCGATCTTGACGATCGCCGGCGAGCCCATGTAGCGTCTCCTTCGATAGAGGAGGTACGCTTCATGCTGACATTTCCGAAACGACGCGCGGCGGCGACTTGCGTCGCACTCTTTACGGGACTGAGCGCGTGCTCCCCCTCGCTGTGGCAGCAGCTCGTGACGTCCATCGAGACCGGCCTCGAGAACGGCTCCGCGCTCGCTGCCCTCGAGCAGATCGTCGTGCAATACTTCCCGCAGTACGCGGGGGAGGCTGCGGTGCTCGACACGATCCTCCAGTCCGTGATCACGCTGCTCCAGAGTACGGGCGTCCTGACGCCAACCGGGCAGGCGACCGCGGCGACGCTCCAGGTCCAGATCCGAGACAAGCTCGCAGCGGCGAAGAAGACGGGATGGGTGCTGCCGCCCGCCGCCGCGGACATCGTGGCGGCGATCGCGCGCGGCGAGCATCCGCAGCTCGTGGCCGCAATCGGCGGGGCGGTAGCGCGATGACGCTCCGCTGTCGCCCCTACTACAAGGTCTCGAAGCGATCGATCCACGAGCACATCCGAGCCAGGGCTGCCGGTGCCGGCCCGTGGACAGTGCCCGCCCTCTGCGCGGCCTACGGGCTCACGAAGGGCAGTCTCCCAGGCGGCGGAACCATCGGCATCCTCGAACTCGGCGGCGGCTGGGTGGCGTCGGACATGACGACTTACTTCGCCAGCATCGGACAGCCCGTGCCGACGATCACGGACGTGTCGGTCGACGGCACCAAGAACGCAGGTGCGGCCGGCGGCGACGCCAGCGTGGAGGTCGCGCTCGACATCCAGGTCGCGGCCGCCGTGTATCAGTACCTCACGGGTAAAACGGCCAACGTTCGGATGTATTGGTCCGGGGACATCGGCACCGCGGCCGTCGCGTCCGCCAAGGACGGTTGCGCCGTGTGCTCGTGCTCGTGGGGCGACGACGAGCCGGCGTGGGGCTCGGCGGAGCTTGCGTCGATGCAGGCCGCGCTCGTGACCTGTACGGGTGCGGGTACGACGTTTTTTGCCGCGTCCGGCGACAATGACGGAGATGATTCGGACGGGACTGGAAATCCGTCGGTCGATGCGCCGGCCTCCTGCACGAATGCCGTCGCGTGCGGCGGGACGTCGACGCCGCAGAGCGGGCCGTCGGTCATCTGGAACAACAACCCAGGGGACGCGTCTGGCGAAGGCACGGGCGGGGGCTACTCGGCGACGTTTCCGTTCGCCGCGTGGTGCACGGGACCGACGGGCCCCGGGCGCATGGTGAGCGATGTCGCATCCAATGCGGACCCCGACACGGGCTTCGAGATCGTCCAGGGTGGCCAGGCGCAGGTCGTCGGCGGCACCTCCGCCGTCTCGCCATTCTGGGCGGGCGTCTTCGCCGCACTCGGGGCGCGCGGGCAGGGCTTCGTCAACGCGAAGCTCTGGGGAGCCAAGGCGGACTTCGTCGCGGTCACGGCGGGCACGAACGGCGCGTTCCCGGCTGCCGTGTGCTGCGGGCTCGGGGTGCCCACGCAGGCGCTCCTGACTGCGCTTGCTGGCGCCGCCCCCGCTCCGCCACCCCCACCGAGCGGATTGCTCTCCTCGGCGCAGGTCACCGGCGTGCAGGCGGCAGTGTCTGCGGTGATTGCTCCGCAGGACGCGCTCATCGAGAAGTCGGTCGTGGGGCCGCAGCTCCAGGCGGCGATCACCGCGCTCGGGCCGGTCGCGTCGTGAGAGTCTCAACCCTCTGCCTGGTGTTCGTCGCCGGCTGTCCGCCGGCCTCATCGAAGCCGACTCCGGCTCAGATCGCTGGGAGTCTCGTCGAGGCCGGTTGCGTAGCGGCCTCGCCGACCCTCGCGGCATCGGTTCAGGCGGAGCTGGAGGCCGGCAGCGTGCCGGCGTGGGCCGCCTGCCTCGCCGCCGGAGGGACCGTGGCCGCTTGCGCGGTGCCCTGCGACGCCGCGACCTCCGTCACGGTGACGCGTCCGTAAGCAGGCGCTCCGCGGATTGTGGTAGTCTCCAGGGAGTGATCGGTCCCGAGCAAAGGATTACGCTGCTATGCCCATCCGGGACGACGACCCGCCCGAGCTTCGTCGCCGCCTACTCGGGAACCCGATGGTGGTAGCTGAGAACGCGATGCGCCTCGCCTGGGAGGTCGACCAGAATGTGGCCCTCTTGGCCGGGCAGGTGTCGAGTACGTCCGGTCGCCTCATCGATCTCGAGGGGCGGATCGTGACGAGCTTGGCGCGGATCGAACGGCGGCTCGGGATCGTCGAGAAGAAGCCGAACGTCGTGCTCACGACGCCGAGCGAGCGCCCCATCAGTTACCACGATCTGCCGAATGCCATCGCCGAGGTGCTGCCGGAGATCGAGCGGCGGCAGACGGTGGCGTGGTGGATGGGGCTCATTGACGGCTTCAAGGCTGCGTTCCGGGACGGTCTGCGCAAGGGGGCCGCATCGGCGGTCGCCGCCCTGGTCATCTCGGGCGCGTTGCTCGCCGCGGGGTACTTCCTCCGCGACTGCGCGCACGCGGTCGTCAAGACGGGGACCTCGAACGAGGTGCCGAAGCTTCGCGGTGCGCCGTGAGGCGTCGTGAGCGTGCCTTGTTCGTCGCGATGACTCGAAACGCCAAGCAAGCCAGCGATCTGCGAGCAGATTTCCGCACACTGCTCAACGTGACTCGCGGGGTCGTGGAGAAACGCCGATGATCCCGTTCACGCCGCTCATCCCCGCTCCGCGCATCCGGAGCGCAGAGAACGACCTGCCTCGCGTACTCGCGCGCGTCGACGTACCCGAGTTGTGTGCCATTGCCGGAATCTTGTGCTGCGTGTCTGGTGGCGAGCGCCGGTCAGTCGCCTGCGTGGTTGGGACCGATCACTTCGCGGTTGACCGCGACTACTTCGTGGGCGTGGGCGACGAGTGGGTCAGGAACCAGACCGCGGCGCTGCGGGTGCTGGAGGTGTTGGCGCACAGTTTTCACGACTACGCGGCGCGCGAGTGCGTGTGCGGCAAGAGGCTGTTCTCGCTCCCGAAGAGGCGTGGGCGCCCACTGAAGGGCGTCCGCGCTCAGACGGCGCGCGAGCGGATGGCGGCCATGCGATTGCGCAAGAGGTCGGGGGTCGGCGCCTAAGTCTCCCTCCCCCGCGCGTACATCAGAGCAGCGCGATCGGTTGCGACACGATCGGCGCTCCCAGCACGAGCGACAGCGTGCGTGCATAGAGACCGGAGAGCTTGGTCGGTAGCGGGTCCGAGGCCAGTGTGCGGGGGACGACGACGGTCGCGGTCGCGCCGGACGTCTGGCCGGTGACGGTCTCCCCTCGGACGAAGCCGCTCTTGACCGATCCCAGCTCGAAAGCGAGCACCCCCGACGCATCGACGCCCTGGTCGTCGTAGAGCACGGTACCTTGGCCGCCGCTCTTCTTCCCTTTCACTTTCTCGCCCGGCGTGAACGGTCCCCCGCTCTCGGCGACGTACGTCAGCGCCGGCGCCGTCGTCTGCGGCAGCGTGAACTCGCTGAGCAGCGTCAGGAGGTGCGCGTCGTCCGGCGGCGCGGCCTGCGTCGGGCCGCCGCCGCTCGCGGCGGGAGCGACGAGCCGCGCGGAGCTGACGACCGCGTCCGCCTCCTCGCTCATCGGCCGCGCTGGGTGGTGGTTCGCGAACTCGTGGTGGGTGTCCGAGCCCGGCGCGATCTGCGGCTCTGTGAGCCCGGTGTACGGCGTCGTCAACTTGATCCCGGTCTCGTAGACCGACGCGACGGAGTACTGCACGCCCGGCTGCGCGGCGAACTCGATGGTCGCCGACCCGGTCGCCGTGGTCGCTGCGGCCGACGTGCCCTCGTAGGGAGTGACGAGCGTCCCGCGGGTGCCCGCGCTGAGCGCGTTCTCGAGTACGTACACGTTCGTAGGGTCTTCGGCGAAGACGAGGCCGGTGCCGGCGGGGAGCGTCTGCGCGTTGGAGAACACGATCTGCTCGCTGCCCTTGGTCACGTCGACGGTGCCGGCGAGCGCCTCCCCCACGATGACGCCGACCTGACTGACCGTCGTCAGGACGGTCGGATGGTCGTACTTGACCCAGAAGTCGCCGGCGAGCTGCGGGGCGCTGTTCTGCTGCTGCGCGAGCGCGAAGTAGCTCGGCGGCATGTAGACGAGCGGTCGGGCGAGCAGGAGCTGCGCGGCGTCGGTGAGCGCCGGGAAATCTTCCGGCGTCGCGTCCGTGGAGATCGCGGGGATGGGGGCGGAGAGGACCGAGAGCGTTATCTCGCCGATGGAGTTTTCGAACGCCCCGGTCTGGTAGACGAGGCACGCGTCGACCTGGGCGACGTCGACGCTGCCCGCGTGCAGCGTGACCATCGCCGGGAACTTCCCCATGAGCTTCGTGTAGACCGTGTACGGGCCGGACCCTTCCGAGTCGTGGTAGTCGAGCTGCACGATCTGCGCGCCCGCGGCAGCGGGGATCGCGGGCGTCGTCGAGACGCCGTCGGTGTCGAGCGTGCTCGTCGAGTAGAACGCGAGCAGCGACGCCGGTGCGGGGAGCGTGACGGGCTGGCGGGTGTACCGGTCGATCGTCGTCTCTTCGAGCACGTACGGCAGCGTCGGCGGCGCGTCGGGGGGAGGCACGAGGGGGCCAGTCGGCCGGCACGGGAAGGGGGGCGGGGCGGGTGGGGAGTCGTTGCTCGTCATGTTCAAGGTGATCGTGCGGGTCGCGACCGGTGCCGTCGCGACGCCGCTGCCCGTGTACGCGCCGTTGCCGGTCGTGCCGACGAGCTTGAAGGAGGTCAGTGTGAGATCGCTGATCGCGTACGTGCCGTTCGCGGCGGTGTTGCCGGTCGCGCCGGCGATGGTCACCCGCATTCCGGTCGTGAGCCCCTCGGTCGTCGCGACACCCACGACGATCGGGCTCGCGTTCGTGGCCGTGAGGACCGCCTCGGAGTACGCCGCGGAGGCGTCGCTCGCGACGGTCAGCCCGAACGCTGCCCCGAGCACCGGGTCGGAGGAGACGTCAGCGTACAAGTCGACCGCGCCGAGCTTCGTCGCGGCCTCGGTGGGCGTGTAGATCGAGTTGGTGGTCTCGAGGCTGAAGGCGAGGACGATTTGGTTGGCCACGCTTACGAGGCTACTTTATCCTCCGACGGATGTCTTCTGTCGTCGCCGCCTTCCGAGAAGCCACCCGCGCGAAGCGGGACACCCGTACGGACCTCGATCTCGCGCTCGTCAGTCATTGCATCGCGCAGGCGCTCGCGCTGACGCCCGCCGAGCTGGCGCGCGTGACCGCCGGCGTGCGCGCCGGGATCGCTGCGGGGACGTTCAAGGTGTCCGTCCCGCACGATCCGTCGGGCAACATCGACGAGACCAAGCTCCCCCCGCTCCCCAAGCTGCCTCGGGCGACTGTGCACCCGCAGCGGTCCGGCGAGGCCGTGAGCGAGCGCCTCGTTACCCGGCTCATCGGGACGTGTGGGACCTTGTCCGCACGCGAGCTGACGCTCGTGACGCAGGGAGTGCGGGCGGCAGTGGCGGCGCGGAGGAAGTGAGCACGATTTGTCGCTTTTTGCGGTAGATGTTCTTCACGAACATCCTGGCTCGACCGAACCTCGATGGTCCAGTCGGGGCATCACCCTTGTGGTATGCGAGCACCACGTCACCAACTCAGCGCACTAGGTACGCGCTCGACGAGCACGATTACTCCAGCGCTGGCGACGTAACTTGACGTGACGATCTCGAGCAAGACTTCGTGGTTCATGCGTCACAAATTGCGTTAGTGCGCCGCTTCCTTCCCCATCTTCTCGGCGGCTTCCCGCAGCATCTTGCGTACGAGCTGCGTGAGCGGCAAGTTGTGTCGTTCGGCGAGACCCCGCGCCGCGCGCTGCTCCGCGAGCGTGACCGGGATCCGGATCGAGCGGGTTCGCTGCTTCATTTCTTCCCTGTTGTACGCCAAAAGGGCGTGTTGAACAAGAACTAACCGTTTGTTGAACAAGCTTGACCACCTGTTGGACACGCGCTACACCCGATCTCACCCCGCATGGCTCGCGTCGAACTGCACCGCGCCTACAAGTTCCGGCTCTACCCGACGCCGGCGCAGGTCGCCGAGCTGTCGGAATGCGAACGGCAGTTGAGACGCCTCTGGAATCTCTCGCATGAGCAGCGGCTCATGGCGCTCGGGCGGCACTTGCGGCCCGCGCAGCCCGTCGAGTGCCGGTCGTGCGGCGCCGTGCGGGCGAAGGGCGACGACGACGACAAGACAGAGCACCTGGCTACGTGCGCGGCGCATGAGGAGATCGCCCGCGACAAGACGTGGAAGCGCTGGACGACGCAGAGCGAGTGCCGGTCCTGCGGAGCGTTGAAGGGTGCGGACGGCAAGATTGAGCACACGGAGTCCTGCGCCTTCGTCGACTACTACCGGCAGGCGCCGGAGATGACGGAGCTACTGCAGGGCGGAGACGACCAGCTCGCGCGCGTCGTCTGCTCGGCGCGGCAGGAAATCCTGCGCGACCTCGACCGAGCGTGGCAGCGCTGGCGCAAAGCCCCCCAGCAGTGGGGCAAGCCGCGGTTCAAGCGGCGCGGCGACCGGTGTCGGATCTACTTCTCGAACCCGAAGGCGTGGAAGGTCGAGGCGGGGTCCCTGTCGTTCGCGGGTGCGGCGGCGTCGGTCGGGCAGATCAGGATCCGTCAGGACCGCCCGTGGCCGGGCGACGCGAAGTTCTCGTCGTGCCACATCACTCGCGACGGCGACGAGTGGTATGCGGTCTTCCCGCTTGTTTTTTCCAAGGAAGTGGTGCGCCCGACGGGCGGGGCGGTCGGGATCAACCGCGGGGCCATCCACGCGATTGCCGACTCGAACGGTCGCGTGGTCGACTCCCCTCAGTTCTACGCGCGAGCGCTCGGCATTATCCGCCACCGCGCGCGTCTTTTCAGTCGAAAGGTGCCGTTCGGACACTGCGTGAAGCCGTCGCCCACGAAGTATCGGGGATTTTCCCCGGCAGTGGTCGACGCGCTGGCCCGGGACCTCGCGACCTCGCCGGGGCGCGTCGTCTACGAGGCCCAGAAGCGCGGCGGGCTCGAGGCGGCCCGCACCTACCTCCTCGCGAACCCGCCAGCGCCGCCGCGGGCGACTCTCTCCATCCCGAGTGACGGGCGGAATCGCGAGCGGGCGCGCCAGTACCTCGCCCGCGCGCACCAGCGCGTCCGCCGGCAGCGCGAGTGGTTCCTGCACAACGAGAGCACCCACTACGCCCGCCGATTCTCGACGATCGCAATCGAGGACTGGTCGACGAAGGGGATGACGTCGAGCGAGCCGGAGGGAGACGAGCCCCGGAGCGTCGTGCGCGGGCGCAACCGATCGATCCTGGACGTTGGCTGGTACGAGTTCGGGCGGCAGCTCAAGTACAAGGTCGAGCCCACGGGCGGGGAGTTCGTCCCGGTCGACCCCGGTCTCATGGAGACGGAGACGGTCGTACCGGCGGCCACCACGCGGGAGCGCGGCGCGGACGCGTCGCTCTTGAAGGGCGAGGCGGGCATCTCCCGTACGTGCTCGTCGTGCGGGGGTCTACTCCCCGAGGCGGCGAGTGGGCACCGGGAGGCCGAGTGCCAGCTATGTTTGACGACGCGACTGGGCGACGTCAACGCCGCCGTGAATGTCCTCCGGCGCGCGCGTAGGGCTCCTGGGGATGCTCCGGCGTCCGCGAAGAAAAAGCGCGTGACCATCGGGATCAAGGGTCGGAAAAAGAGGGCGGCGTGAGTTCCCCGACCATTGCACAAACTTTTGCGGTTCATCGAGGACCGCGGAGCCTTCGGAAACTCTCCGGAGGAATGCTGCGGAGGGGAAGCGCCCGTAAGGGCTCCCGACGAGGCAGCAACGTGACGGGGAGACCCGCCACACCCTGATCGCACGGTTCTGCCGTTTGACAATCGACGCCACGGGACATCCGCCCTCGGGTAGGCCAATTTCTCTTGTAGTTTCCAAGAGGCAGGCCCGTGCGCGCAGGGACGAGTGGGATCCGGCGGCTCGGGCGGTTCGCGAGGTGGGCGGCAGGCCCGTGCGCGCAGGGACGAGTGGTAAATGGGATGGGTTGGGCACCGCAGGCCCAACGGCAGGCCCGTGCGCGCAGGGGCGAGTGGTAGCGACGAGCCACCACCGGCAGGCCCGTGCGCGCAGGGGCGAGTGGTCGTGACCCTCGCGTGCAGCGACGAGGGTTCCCGGCAGGCCCGTGCGCGCAGGGGCGAGTGGAAGGGCCTTCATCGCTCGAACCAGCCGACCACGGCAGGCCCGTGCGCGCAGGGGCGAGTGGGAAGCGTTCTCGCTCGCAGGGTACATCCCCGGGGCAGGCCCGTGCGCGCAGGGGCGAGTGGCTAGACCCCGCTCAAGCCGCAGACGACTCCCCAGGCAGGCCCGTGCGCGCAGGGGCGAGTGGAGGTCGACTCGTGATCGGTTCGCGCCCACGCCGGCAGGCCCGTGCGCGCAGGGGCGAGTGGGCATGTTCGGAACTGCGGCGGGCGCCGCCGCCGGCAGGCCCGTGCGCGCAGGGGCGAGTGGCTAGAGCCGCCGCTTCCGCCTCGAATGGCGTTCCGGCAGGCCCGTGCGCGCAGGGGCGAGTGGACATGGCTCGCGGCGGCGCTTGTGTGGTGGTTGGCAGGCCCGTGCGCGCAGGGGCGAGTGGGGGCGAGGGGTACCGGTCGCGCAGGGACGAGCGGGAGCCTGATGGCTCATGCACTCGTTCATTCCCGGTGTGGTATTCTTTTCGCCGATGTACGAGATGAAGCAGGCGACGATAGCGCGCGCCATCGACATCCTGCGCGCCGGGCCGATGACGGGTGCCGCGTTCGCGGCCAGGATGTGGCCGGAGCGAGTCGTCGGCAAATCCCACGGCATGCAGACGAAGATGGCGCACGCCCTCCTGCGTCGGATCGCTGAACTCAACTATATCGAGCGCGTCGGCGACCTCTGGATGGTGCGTCATTTTGGCGGCGCTCCGGACGCTAATGCCAACGGATCGTTCAGCCACGGTGGCGCGAACGGTCACGCGGTCGGTCTAGTACCAACGAGTGGATCGCTCATGGGGCCGCTGTTGGAACTACCAGCCGGATCGGCCAACGGGTTGGTCAACGGACAGGCGACTGAGCTGGCGGAGCGAACGCGACTCCTTCGCTTGGTCGGGCAGGCGACCGAACCGGTAGCATCGGTGACGCACGACGCGGCGTTCGGCAACCTCGCGATCCGCGGTGCTCCGCTCGACGCCGCGCTCGTCGAAGCGAGTGCGCTTGTCGTGCTCCTAGGCCAAAACGCGAACGTCTATCCCCCGTGCGGTGCGCCGCAGATGCTCGTCGGCCTCTCGCCGGCGGAGGGCGCGCGGGCCCTCTATCTGCGCTGGAGTCAGTCGGGCCGGCCGCCCGATCTGCCGCGGTCGAGCGCGTGGATCCGCGTCCCTGACGGGTTCGTCGCGACGTCCGGCGCCTGGCGCCCCGTGGGCGCGCTCGCGAGCTGGGTCGACTCGGAGGACGTCCGCGTACGCGTGCAGCGCCAACGGCATGCTGCGGGGCTCGCGTAGGAGGGTTTGACTGCGAGCCTTCGATGATGCTAACTTGTCAGCAACCGCCGGAAACTCTCCGGAGGAATGCTGCGGAGGGGAAGCGCTCGTAAGGGCTCCCGACGAGGCAGCAATGTGAGCGGGCGACCGCTCACACCCTGATCGCACGGTTCTGCCGTTTGACAATCGACGCCACGGGACATCCGCCCTCGGGTAGGCCAATTTCTCTTGTAGTTTCCAAGAGGAAGGTCCTTGCGCGCAGGGACGAGTGGAGGTCGACGCGCGATCGGTTCGCACCCACGCCGGAAGGTCCTTGCGCGCAGGGACGAGTGGTAACACATGGGAGCCCGACGCGCCCTGCATCCGGCAGGCCCGTGCGCGCAGGGACGAGTGGTGTCGTGATGCGTGGTCCAGCGAGAATCCGAACGGCAGGCCCGTGCGCGCAGGGACGAGTGGACGAGACGCACGGCGGGCGCACCGCAGTGGCGGCAGGCCCGTGCGCGCAGGGACGAGTGGTAGTACGCCTCATTGCGGCGCGGACGGAGGGTCGGCAGGCCCGTGCGCGCAGGGACGAGTGGGCGCACGCTGGCGAGCGTTGGGCGCCGAGGGGGGGCAGGCCCGTGCGCGCAGGGACGAGTGGTGCCCAAGGAAAACCGAGCCCGCACGCAAGTTCGGCAGGCCCGTGCGCGCAGGGACGAGTGGCGCTCGTGGTCGCCGTCCGGGTTGGCGGCGTCGGAAGGCCCGTGCGCGCAGGGACGAGTGGTCCGGGGCAACGGCCGGGGCAACGCTAGGGACGGCAGGCCCGTGCGCGCAGGGACGAGTGGAACGCCTCTCCCGGGACTGGCCCGTACTTCGCGGCAGGCCCGTGCGCGCAGGGACGAGTGGATTCCACGGCGGGGCTTGTAGAGCGATGGCTAGAAAGGCCCGTGCGCGCAGGGACGAGTGGCATCGGATCGCGCCGGAGCCCATCCTCTGGGGCAGGCCCGTGCGCGCAGGGACGAGTGGCATCCACCCGTGGACGGGTCCGGCAGGCCCCGTGCGCGCAGGGACGAATGGTGGTGGCGGCGTTGACGACGGACCGTGGGCGGCTCGACTACTGGCGGTGCGCTTTCGAGGCGTACGCGTTCACGGTCGCAGACAGCCGCGGGCCCGTCGTCGTGAAGATGCCGCTCGACGAGCTGCGCGTCGGCGAGGACCGCGGGCGGCTCGACTACTGGCGCGTCAGGAAGTCCGAACCGGCTGTTTGACTCCAAACCTTATCAGCCGAACGTGTGCCGGCGTTTCGGACCGGTCCCAGCGGTTGCGGAGCACGAAAATAGTCATTATCGTTGGCTCGGAAACCGATGGTTCGCCCACTATTACCTACACGAGAGACCGATGAGGCGGTCATTCTTCCCGGGATCTCACCCGTCACTCTCGCGGTCCCGTACGACGACGTACCTCCGGAGGAGCGCCTCTTTCGTCACTGGTTGAAGGGTCGCGACCCGGCGACGATCGCAGGCTACCGGGGGGACCTGGCGAACCTGGCCGCGTTCATGCGGGACCAAGAGGGGAACCCGATCGTTCCTCAACTGGATCGCCGGACCCCCACAGAGGCCGCGCACGCCGCCCAGGTGGCGATCCAGTCCCTCGTGAACTTGGGCAATACCAAGGGGGTCACGGCGGTGAACGCCTACGTACTGTCGTACCACGCGCACCTCCTCGACGAGGAGGTCGCACCGCGCACCATCAACCGCCGGCTCGCAGCGATCCGATCAATGCTCAAGGTCGCGCGACGGATCGGTCTCGTCGACTGGACGGTCGATCTCGACAGCGAGAAGGTGGACAGCGTCAAGGATACGCGCGGGCCCGGCAAGGACGCGGTCACGACCATGATGGGGGCGCTCGTCAAGCGAGTGCAGAG
>Ga0116220_10000667_pt1 | contig 13456 bp, 10 predicted proteins | sample Sb_taG_10_FD_88967 | JGI IMG/M metagenome (GOLD analysis project Ga0116220, IMG submission 88967) | Peat soil microbial communities from Weissenstadt, Germany - Sb_50d_7_NC metaG | ecosystem: Environmental > Terrestrial > Soil > Wetlands > Peat | place: Germany: Weissenstadt | collected 2010-09-21
CCAGGCGGAACGAATTCGACCCGAGGTCGACGGCGGACAGGGTAGAGAATTCGGCCATGTGCACGCGTGCTTTGAGAGGGCAAGGTTGACGACTTGCGGACAACATTTATCCCTGACCGCTTATGCGTCAGGGCTTGAAGCCGGAGTGGACCGGGCGGGATCCGAAGCCGGCCTCGACATCCATGATCCACCAGGAGGGTCGTCGAGTCAAAAGCATTCTTGCAATCGGACGGGTTCGATCCGAGCGCTCAGCCCGATCCACCCCCCGCTTTCCACCCGTCCAGTGATCCCGGTGACCAGTTCGGGCATGTTGCTCGGTCGAGTTGAATGTTGACGAGCGTCGATTGCGCTCGAACCGAGGCCCCCCTCCTCGGCCGCTCGTTTTGGACATGCTCGGTGAGTCTCGAGCGGCAGGCCGGGCCAACACCATGGGGACCCTGGACACAGCGAAGGCGGCCTGATGAGCGACCCGGCGTTGGCGCCCCGGTCTCCGCCTTGGCGTCAGTTTCGGCACCGTCCCAAACGGGGCTCTAATCCGACCCCGGTGTCACCGGCCGCGGCGTTGAAGTTGGCCGAGACCGGGATGACCACCACGATCACATTTTGGCTCAAATCGGCCTGTGGTGGGGACGGGATCTCCCGGCACGCGAACACTCGGCGCGTGTCGAACTCAACGGCGTCTTGAGCCAAGACGGTCGTCGAGAGGCCGAGAACGGCGACGACCGTCAGAACGGTGAGGCGTGGCATGCGGGCACCTCTAACACGGGGTGGTCGGCTTGAGTCGGAGGTCAGATCAGCAGGAGATTCGTGATTTTCATCTGGCTCTCTGGCCCTTGGGGGATGGAGACCTAGGCCGCTGGATGCACTGGTTGCTCACGGCCCACGTCCGCCGCTACCAACGGCATTATCACTCCACCGGCCACGTCTGGCAGGGGCGATTCAAGACCTGGCCCCTGGAAGATCGCGGCGCGGCCCCCCCTGGACGATTCCGGCGAACCGTGGCAAGGTCCAGCACGTCTCAACTTCCCCGGGCCGCCGTTTTCTGCTTGTCGTCGATGAGTTGCACCAGGCTTATCTCTGGGACCTCGCCCAGCGATCGTGCCGCAGGCTGGCCGGTACGTGGTCTTCCGGCGCCTTCCAGAGCGACGATGTCCTGGTGCTGGCCGACCGGCCCGGGGCACACCAGCCGGGGCGTCTGGTGCGGATCGATCGGCGCACGATGGCGCTCGACGGGGCCTTCTTTGCGCGGTCAAGCGGCGAGTTCAAGGTCCCATCAGACACCAGGTTTGACGTGGTGACCCTGTCCCCTGATGGAACCAAAATCGCTGCGTCTGCCGGCGGGTCTCAGATTCCTCTCGTTTGCGTCTGGGAGACGGCCACCGGTTTGCTGACCCATTGGATCACCGACGCGGTCCTGGACCATCCCGCCTTCTCCCTCAGCTTCTCCAGCGATGGCAGGGAACTCGTGGCTGCGGGAGACTCCACCCAGGCGGAACTCTGGGATCTAAGCAGGCACCGCGGAGCGATCGAGGCGCCCGCCGTGACCTTCCAGGACGCGACATCGAGGGACATCACTCATGTCCAGATCCGCCCCCGGCCAGCATCGGCAGATGGTCAGCGGGCACAGCGACGGGCGTCTTCTGCTCTGGTCCTGGGGGGATGGCAAGACACGCCAGCAGGCACCGAGCCAGATCCTCGCCGAGCGGTACTTCAACGGAGCGGTCCACGCGGTCACCTTCACTCCCGAGGGCCGTTATCTCGCGGCGGTGAGGGACGGGACCATGATCTGGCTGGCGGAGCTGGAGCCCCGGGTGCGGCAGATCCGCGATCTGGGAACGCCGCCACACCACTTCGAGCAGATCAACGCCCTGGCCGTCTGGCCGGGTTCCCTGGGACCGCTCCGCCGGGCCCTGTTCGGGGTCTTGACGCCGGGCTTGCCGGTGATCGCCGAGTCGCCGCGCCCTACCATGCTCATCAGCGGCAGCGACGACACCACGATCCGGTTCTGGGACCTCGACAAGCATGCACTCCTGGGAACGTTCTGCGCGGCCTCGACAGCGGCCGAGTCTGGCGAGCCAGCCGGGACAGTTGCAGTCCGGGAGCTGGACTGGGTGCTCTACACCCCGGATGGACACTTCGACGCCTCAGCGGCAGGACGGGAATTGGTGCGCTTCCGCCACGGAGACCACGGGCACGCTCTGGAGCAGTTCGACGGCACCAAGCTTTACTCCTTCGAGCTTACCGACCATCTCAGTGCCGGGATGCCTGTCGAGCCCGCGCGGCTCGACCCACCGCCGCCGGTGGCGATCGATCCCCCGCTCAGAGATGATCCCACCCAGTCCGAGACAAAGTTGACCGTCTTGCTCGGGGCAGCCGATTTCAAGGATGTCCGTCTCTATCACAACGGCGTTCCGATCCCGAGCGGCCGCGAAGATTCTCCACTTCCCCTCCCGGACCGGTTCGAAGTTCCGGTCCGGCTCCTCCCCGGACTGAACCGATTCTATGCCATGGCGAGCCGCGAGGGTGCTTTCGACAGCCGATCACAGGAGGTGGAGATTCCCTACGAAGGAACCGTCGAACCGGGAAGGTTGCACGTGATCGCCCTGGGAGTAGGCAACTACGAGCGCGAAAAGCTGAATTTCGCCAAGAGCGACGCCGAGCGGCTCAGCGAGGTGCTCCACCTCCGCGGGTTGGCCGCGGGGAAGGAGCGGGGCAAGAGCGTCTTACTGACTGACGATCTAATCAATGCCCGCAGCGTCGCCAAGGCGTTCACGGCGGTCGGTCGCGAGGTCAAGGGGCGTCCGCAGGATACTGTGGTTCTCTTCCTCGCAGGGCATACGGGCGTATTCGACAACGAGCGGTTCTGCCTGCTACTGCCGAAATACCCTTTCCCCAAGGAAGCGCCGATCATGGTCGCCGCCCGCAACGCTAATCCTCCTATCGCGCCGGGGGCCAAGATCAGTCCAGACGACCTCTCCTCCCCTACACCATGCTGGCGGTCAACCTGATGCGGCTGGATGCCCTCAACCGGCTGGTGATCGTTGATGCTTGCCAGGCCGAGGCGATCCTTTCCGATCCCCAGGTGGAAGCGATCCGAAAATGGATGGAGATCGGATCGCGCAGAGCCCGAACCTCCTACCTCATGGCCGCGCGCCGGGGTGAGCCTGCTCTCGAGGTTGAGCCACTGAGGCACGGTCTGTTCACATTCACTTTGCTCCGCGGAATGCGTGAGATTGGCCCCCGGGAAGAACCGGCGGAGATCGCCGGCTTGAAACTGCGCGCCGACGCCGACTACAACGGTGACGGCTTGATCACCACGGCCGAGCTGGACGCCTACGTCAAGGAGTCGTTGCCACCGATCGCGAACCTGTTCCCTCAACTGATGGTGAAACAAAGAGCACTCAATGCTCCGGCAGCACCGCAGCCCGCGCAGGCCGACCGGCTCGACCAGTCACTTCGCCTCCAGACCGCTCGCACCTCGTTCCCCTTGATCAGGCTCAGCCGCGGGGCGGCGGCCGGACCATGACGATTACCGGGACAACGCCGCCGTCTGCGGTCATCGGTCAGGGCTGGGCGAACAGGCTGTCTGGTGCGACGCCGCGCGGGAAGTAGCCAAACGCGTCCTGCTGGCGGCCGCTGAGGTCCAGGACCATTTGTCGGACTGCCGTTCTGAACTCCTCGAGCGTGTACGGCTGGTTTTCTGCCTTGCCGGCCGCGACCGCCTGCTGAAACGCACGCGTGACTCCGAGGGCGAAAACACCATGCTGCGAGGGAACATTCACACCACTTGACCCTTCCCTCGAGGCCACGAACGTGATCACTCGCCGCTCCCGCTGCAGATCCCGCACCCAGGGCTTGATTGTGCTCCGGAATCCGTTGCTGGGAAGCTCGTGTACGCCGTCGAGAAAGAGCACAACGCGGCAGCCGTAGTCGGTCAGCTCACCCAGCCGCTCCGAGATATCGCGAGCCAGGATCGCCGGGCCAGGCACCGGCTTCTTGCCTGGATCGGTGTCGGACGCGGCAATCACCGAAGACTTCTCGAACTCCAGTACGTGCGCCGCGATCACCACGGCCACAATGTCTCCTTTTCGCAGACGCTTGGCCCGTAACCATTCACCCAGTCGTTTCAGCCCCTGGCTGATCGAGCGCTCGGAAGCCTGCTCCGCGGTCAGGACGATCCGCTCTTCCTTCGACTCCTGAACAGTTCTGGTTCCATCGGGTGAAATCAGGTGGTCGGTCAGAAAGCCAGCCAGGCCGAGGGCGTCCTTGTCGGCGAACAAGACGGGGGGTAGAAGGGCGGGGTTCCGCGCCTGATCGACCCCAACGCTGAGCACGACCAGATGCGGCCTGGTTTCAGGAACTGGTGTCGGCACGGGTGGAATGTAGACCATGTCGATGGTTTCGGTCCGCTTGCCGCCGTACTGATCGGCAGCTTCGACGGCCAGTCGGATCCTTCGATTGGGAACGAGGTCGACCTGGAGGTTCTCCGAGATCCGATCTTTCAGCTCTGGCAGTTTCGGTAGTTCCAGGGCTCGTTCATCGAAGATGACCCGGCGATCACTGATCTTCGATGTGCCCTCGGCCTCGATGCTCAGCGCAAGCCGGGGATTGGGCACCTTGACCAACCAAACAACACCGGGGGCGGGAAGGCGAATCCCCCCCTCGACCGAAGCGAACGTGATCCGGGGAGGCCGCTGATTGTAAGCCTGACGTTCAGGTGCAGGCGTCCCGGCCCTCAGATCCGCCGGGGCCAGTGCGGGCCCGACCTCACCCGTCACCCAGAGCCGCTCCAGCACCCTCGGCTGAAGCATCGTCCCGGCGTAGGTGCCGATAGGAACTAAGTCGGATGGTCGTGTCGACCGGTAATCGGCGTTGACGTGCCAGCCCAGAAACCGCGAGTCGCCCTCGATCGACGTGTCGTAGAACCCCTGGGGCGTCCAGACGACCCACTCCTTGTCCGCGCCTAAAATGAGCGTGAGGGCCGGGTTGTTCCTTTTCGTCGACCCCATCAGGGGCATGGGCACTTCCAAGATGCCGAGTGGAGGCGGAAGCAGGATCGCTCGTCTGACCCAGACGGCGATCACATCCAGGTGGGGTGCCAGTTGGTCAACCCGGGCAACGAACTCGGTAACCCTCTCATTCGTCGTGTAATGGGTGGCAGGGGCCTCTCTCCGTTCGACGCCCGCACGAATGATCGAGTCGCCGGCCACCAAGCCCATCCCCGCTGCAAAACTCCCGGGTTCGACACTGGCAACCACCCAGGAACGATCCGGACGTTGACGAAAGACGGCCCCCAAGCCCGGGCGGGTGTCGCACCCCGCCAGCCGATAGAGCATGATCGTCTGATCGAGCGAACTGCTGGCCAACCAGCGCCCGTCCGGAGACGGAACCAGCGATACAAGAGGGCTGGAATGCCCGGCGAATACGCGGGTCCGCTGGCCTGTCGCGAGGTCGTAGATCACCACTCCCGACTCGCACCCGATCGCCACCGTCGGTCGGGGATGGTCGGGCGCTTGTGGCAGGAAGGTTGACGACCACCAGTTTCGCTCCGTGGGATTGTTCAGGTCCAATCGTGTGCGCCCGCCGTTGGGGTTGACCAGCTCCAGAACGTAACGGCTGATGCTTCCTTCCAGCGACCAACCGTTATAAGTCCTGAACGCGAAGCCAAGGTCGTCACGGCGTACATTTCGGGATTTCCGCTGGCCCAGATCGAAGCCCTCGTAGACCGGTGGCGGGCGGATCGGGTCGTACGGCGCACGGGTAAACCCGACGACCTGGCTGTCCCGCGAAAAACCCAGATCGAAGGGGGTGCTCCCCTGTCCTTTGAGCTGATCCGCCGGCTTTTGCAGATCGATCGTATCTTGAAGGTAAATCGCCTGCGCCGGCCCGGCCGAGTAGGCGAGCCGGTCGCCCCGGGGGCTGAATGCACATTCATAGATCAGTCCGGAAATCTGGCGCTGGTGGAGGATGTTCCCCGCTGGCATGGCCCGGATCTCCAGGTCGCAGGTGAGCCTCATTGGATCGATCGTGTCGGCCTGATCGCTCTTGATGGCGACGGCCAGAATCCGGCCGTCCGGGCTGTAGGCCACCGATTCGACCGGTCCTTGTCCCGGGCGGGTACCGAGTTTCATGGGAGCAGCCTGCCCCAGATTCGCCAACTCCAGGCGGAAGAGCCCTCCGCCTTCGTGACCAACCACGATGGACCGGCCCTCAGGGCTGAAGGCGAGGGCATTGATCGGGCTCCTGTCCTGGAGAGGGCCTACACCCACCTGAGTGCCCTGCTCGACGTCCCAAAGTCGGAGTGCGCCGTCAGCGCTCCCCGTGGCCAAGAGCCGGCCGGCCGGGTTGAAGGCCAGGGCGCGAACCTCGCCAATGCGCTCTCGTTCTCCCAGTGCCATCCGCGGCCGGAAGGTTGCCCCGTCGCGCACCCAGAGGATGACCGTCTGATGGAGGGTTTGTCCATCGCGGCCGCCCGAGGCGAGGATTCGCCCGCTCGGGTCGAAGGCCAGGCAAAGTACCGAGTTGCGGTGCCCGATCTCACGAGGATCGAGGTTGTCGGGAGGCAGGAGGCGGGCGACGACTTCCCCCGTGGGCGTCCGCTGCAGCCCGGGAAATCGGAAGATCGTAATATCCCCCCTTCTGTTCTCGACCCCGTACCCCCCCACCGCCAGGAACGATTGTCCCTGCGCGTCGGGTCTGCTCAGGGCCATGGCGTAGATGGTCCCCGCGGGTCCCCGCCAGATTGGGGGCCGGATCGACCGGGCAAGCCGTCCGCCGGTCTGGAAATCCCAGACCTTGACGACCTTGTCTTCGCCCCCACTCAGGAGCGTTGAGTTATCTTGCCAGAGAAGGCTCCGCACCCGGCCATGATGTCCTCCGGTCTCGACCGTGAGGATGGGCTTCCTGTAGTTCCTCACCTCGTCCTGAGCCAACGCGGGCTCGACGATCGGTCCCTCGGTTCCGATTCCCAAGAACATAAGCACAAGAGCCGCAATCCAGGGACCTGCTCGACCGTGAGCTTCGCCCCGCATCCACCGAAAACAAGGTCGGGACGGTCGAATATTCATGCTTCACGCTCCCACTCGCGGGTCGACTTCGATGTCAGCTCGCTTTTTTCGGTTTTCCCCGGGCCGGTGCGGCGCGCCAAGATCTGCAAAAGGACCGAATCAATCTTCGGGACAATTCCGCTTCTGCCTCCTCCACGCTTTGCGGTTCTCCCTGAACTCCTTGCTTTAGCATGATCCGGGATCGCAGGTGCCGCAAGGTCATCGGGTGTGCACTGATAAATGACGGGGACCGTTCGTTCGGCGTGACTCTCTTGATCGCCATGAGGACGAGAGGTAATAGGTTGGAATGCACGACGTAACACCTTCAACCGCGCAGGAATCCGTGACCCCCCAGGTCGACATGAAGCTTGCCGGGACCAGGGTCCACCTCACGCTCACGGTCCCCATGGCCCCCGTGCCGCCAGGAGCGATCCTGCCGGTGCTTCAAACCCTGTCCGAGTCCGTCGGGGCCAACGGCGCCAGCGAGCTTGAAACCCAGGGAAAGCGGATCTCCTGCCGCGCGGGGTGCGGGGCCTGCTGCCGCCAGTTGGTACCAATCACCGAGATCGAGGCCCGCTACCTCGGGGAGCTCGTCGAGTTCTTGGCCCAGGAGAGGCAGACCGAGATCAGGAGATGGTTTGCCGATGTGCTCCGGCGACTGGATGAGGCGGATCTGCTCGAAACTCTCCGCCATCTCGAGCGGATCATTCCCGAAAAGAGGGAGGCGAGTTGTCAGGAGATCGTCGGGGATGCGGCAGGCTTCCTGCGGTGGATTGTCGTCGGTGAGGAGTCCCCGTTCTTTGCTGCACGACACTGTGTGTTGTGTTATGATCACGTACAGGTAGATGTCAGAATGACCTCAGTCGAACGCGGCGGCGGTGAGTGTTGCTGATCAGTTCGGCACTGACTCGGAGGTTTGCACCCGCAAATCGGGCCGACTTCATGTCTCGAATGGCTGGGGCCATACACGGTGGGATTCTCGCAAGGGACCGGAGAGCCGTACTCAACCTCGGCGATGGCGGCCCTGGCCTCTATCGAGTGTGCCGCCGGGGCGATATCTCGGGGAGCATGAAGGGATGAACGCGGCGCACGTCAACTCGCGCAACACCCTGTTTCACTTTCGCCAGGCTAGATCGCCGGTGGCTCCTTCTTGGTCTTGCCGTCGACTCCCTGCCGGACACCAGCCAGGGACCTGCCAGGCTTGCAGCCCGATTTTTTTTCGGGACCCGAGGCCGCTTTCTGGAAATCGTCCGTATAAGAAGGCGAAGAAGAGAGACACAAGGAAGATCGGGCCTGGGAAAGGACTTACACTCACGTCCGGCCCCCTTGAACAACCCGTCGAGGCCATGGTTTCTCGTGCCGGAATACGATCATATTTCGGTGTCGAGGACCCCTTCCTGATGATTCCGTTCGGTCACTGGCTTTGCCGATGTGTTCTGCCACGATGCCCCTTCGGATCGCCAGGCAGACTTGCGTCTGGCGTTCCGAACGGAGGGTCCGTGGACGTCGCGTCTCGCGCCTGGTCACCTGCGATTGGTTGGGTAACACTTCGCCTTGCGATGGGTGCCTGGCCAGTGCTAGGAAGCGAACTTCAAGCCGAGAGGACCCGTTTCGGCACGGTGAGAATCGTATCTTCGCCCGTGCGATCGATGAAGGCGTCAACCAAGTCGATCGCTCTGGCTGGTTTGAGGTCGGAGGAACCGAATCGGGCTTCTAAGGCCCGAAAACTCGGTCTGCGGAGTGGTCTCTGTTTCCCATCGATTCCCAGAGAGAGGTGTGTACCATGCCGATTTACCTGAACTACAACAAGATCCCAGGCGATGTCACGGAGTCCACCCACACAGGGTGGATCGAACTGAACAGTTGCCAGTGGGGCATTGGCCGCGGCATCTCCAGCCCCACCGGTGGGTCGGCCGACCGTGAGTCGTCCGGCCCCATCGGTCAGCGAGATCGTGGTCACCAAGCCCACGGACATCGCCTCCCCCAAGCTGCTCAACGAGGGCCTTCAGGGTGAAGGTCAGGATGTCACGATCGACTTCTGCAAGACCGACAAGGGGCAGATGGAAGTCTACCTGACCCTCATTACGAATAACACCATGATCAGCGGTTACTCCCTCTCCAGCGGAGGAGATCGGCCCAACGAGTCGTTGTCCTTCAACTTCACCAAGGTGGAGTTCAAGCACACCACCATGGGAGCGGGCGGAGCTGCAGGCTCTCCTGACTCGGTCACCTACGACGTCGGTCAGGGCAAGGTCTGCTGATCGGGGACTCGATCATTGAAGGCTCGGCCCGGCCTCATGCCGGGCCCAGCCGCTCAACTTGGGCTCGCACCAAGAGACGACGTCAGCTCGAACCCGAGTTCCCTTGATCAAGTGACCATTGATTCTTCCTGGCTCGTTGCAGATCCGCTGCACAACGAGGGGGCCTTCCGCTCCGGCTGGGGATTTCTCCTGGGATTGGGCCCGACCGACCTTTCTGGCCACTCACGACCGATCGCCACGCCGTCGCCACGTTTCGAAGTAAACGCAAAAGGATCGGCCGGATCGATCGCCGCATCACGGAATAGGTTGATGAACGCGCTGGCGATTGGCTGGAATCATTATCATGCGGGCCGGTATCCGGAGGCGGATCGGGTGTGTCGCGAGGTTCTCGAGGCCGACCCGGAAAACGCCGAGGCCTGGTACCTCTTGGGCCTGAACAACATCCGCCTCAATCGGCTCGCCGAGGCGGAATCGAGCTACCGAAAGCTCCTCGCCGTCCGGCCCGAATTCGCCGATGCGCATTCCGACCTGGGGGTCGTGCTGGCGATTCAGGGTCGGCTGGAAGAGGCGGTCGCGTCCCATAAAAAAGCCCTGGCGCTGGCGCCGAGCTCGGCCGACGCCCACAACAATCTCGGCATGACCCTTTGCCAGCTCGGGCGTCTGGACGAGGGGATCGAGAGCCTTCGACACGCGGTCGAATGCGACCCCGGCCACCCCATGGCTGCCTCGAACCTGGGGCACTTCCTGGCAGCGCGGGGGAAATATGGCGAGATGGCCGAGGTTTTCCGCGCCATCGTGCGGCTTCGCCCCGATCACCTGGTGGCCCACCTCCGATTGGGCGAAGTGCTTCTGAACCTGAAAGAGCTGGACGAGGCGCGGACCTGTTTCGAGGTCGCGCTCAGCCTGGCGCCGGCCTCTCCGGGGGCACTCACGGGCCTCGGGCTCGTTTTGGTCCGCCTCAAGCGCTTTGACGAGGCGATCCGCAGCCTCAGGAGAGCCATCGAGATCGAGCCCGAGGAGCCTGGGGCGTCCGCGATCCTGGCCAAAGCCCTCAGCGCCCTGGGCCGGTTTGACGAGTCGCTCGGCGTCTATGAAACGCTGCTGCGGCTGCGGCCGGATGATGCCGAGGCACACCACAACCGCGGTTTCGTGCTGGACGAGTTGCGGCGGTGTGACGAGGCGGTCGCCAGTTACGATCGGGCCATCCGCCTGGCGCCGGGACACGCCGAGGCGCATCACAACCGCGGGGTCGTCTTGGGAAAGCTGGCTCGATACGACGAGGCGATCGCCAGCTTCGACGAGGCGGTCCGCCTGGAGTCGGACTACCCCGAGGCGCGGAGGAACCGGGCCTTGGCCTTGCTCACTCTGGGCGAGCTCGAGAGGGGGTGGCAAGAGTTCGAATGGCGGTGGAGATGCTCGGACCTGACCATGCCCTCCCATCCCCGGCCGCTCTGGCAAGGAGAGCCACTCCAGGGTCGAACGATCCTCCTCCACGTGGAACAGGGTCTAGGGGATACCATCCAGTTCATCCGCTACGCGTCGCTGGTGAAAGATCGTGGCGGGCGTGTGGTCGTGGAGTGCCAGAAGCCCCTGGTCCGGCTCTTGGAGACGTGCCCGGGGATCGACCTGGTCGTCGCGCGCAGTGAAGCGCTGCCGGAGTTCGACGTCCACACGCCGCTCTTGAGACTGATGGGCCTCTTCACGACGACTCTGGAAACCATCCCGGCCTCGATCCCCTACCTCACAGCCGAGGCCGCGCGCGTCGAGCGCTGGAGAGAGCGGCTCGGCGCCTGGCAGGGGTTCAGGATCGGCATCGCCTGGCAGGGAAATCCCCGGCACACCAGGGATCCCGATCGATCGATCCGGCTGGCCCAGTTCGAGAGGCTGGCCGGGATCGAGGGCATCCGGCTCATCAACTTGCAGAAAGGCTTTGGGGCCGAGCAGCTCCGCGAGCTGGGAGATCGTCTTTCGGTGATCGACTTGGGCGAGGAAGTGGACCCGGGCTTGACGACAATGTGGGATACTCCGGCATTGATGATGGGCTTGGACCTAGTCATCACGCCGGATACGTCGCTGGCTCACCTTGCCGGGGCCTTGGGAACACCAGTCTGGATCGCGCTACCGCTGGCGCCCGACTGGCGCTGGCTGACCGGCCGGGAGGATAGTCCCTGGTATCCCACGGCCCGCCTGTTCCGCCAGACCGAGCGTGGCCGCTGGGACATCGTCTTCGACCGCATCGCCGCCGCGCTGGAAGAGAAGGTCGCGTTGCGATAAGGTCTTTCCTACCAACGGCTGTTTCGACCTCCTCCACCAACGCCACGCCTTTCTGCTGCAGTTCGCACGCACACAGGGCGATTATCTCATCTGGGGCCTGAACACTGACGCATCAGTGCGCCGCCTCAAAGGGCCGGATCGCCCATTGCTGCCAGAGCTTCAGGGGAATCTTGCCCATGAGCCCGGTCCAGGCTCCCGCGGAGTGGGCGGGCCGGAGGCTCCCCCGGCTGGGTCGCGCCGCCGGCACAGTGGTCCCAAACAGACCGGACATCCCGGTGATCTTGCAACCGACTCGATTTCCCCTGGGTTTGGGCCCGACCGACTGTTCTCCCCGGTCACGACCGTTCGCCGCGCCGCCGCCACATCTCGAAATACGCTCCCTCCATGTCCCGAGCGAACGAGCGAACATCACACACCGGGGCCGCGCGGTGGCGGTCGCGCATCGTCCGTCGCAGCGCGTCGAGCCGGGCGGGAATGTCGGGATCGCGAGCCAGGGCAACCGCCTGGGCGACAAACCCGTCGAGATCGGCCGCGACGAACTGCGCGAGCCCCGCTTCGCGGAGCAGTGATGCGCTGATCCGGGCCGCCCAGCGGTCACCCGCGAAGGCGACCACCGGCACTCCCTGCCAGAGCGACTCCATGGTCGTCGTCCCGCCATTGTAGGGAAACGTGTCGAGGGCGATGTCGACGTCGTGATAGCGTTCCAGGAAGGTGAAATGCTCCGCCGGGCCATCCAGATCTACCCGGTCGGCCGGAACCCCGAACCGAGCGAAGAGGTCTCGCACGAGGTCGCGAGCCGCCGGATTGCCCAGAACCACATTCTTGAGGATGAGCCGGCTGCCGGGACTCTCCTTTAAGATCCGCGACCAAGCCTCCACGACCTCGGTCGTGATCTTGTACTGGGGTGCCAGGCAACCGAAGGTCAGGGCCCCGCCCTTCAGGCAAGGGGGAGGTACCACGTCGGGAACCGGATAATTCACCTCGAACGTGAGATAGCTACCCGGAACCCGCACTACCCGCTCGGTGTAGAACCGTTCCTCCTCGCTAGGGATCACATGCTTGTCGCCGATCAGGTAATCGAATCCGTCCATTCCTGACGTGGCGAACATGTTGAACCAGGCAACCTGCACGGGTGCGGGCCGCAGCACGAAGACGGGCAATCGCGAGGGCCGGCTGTAGCCGTTCAGGTCGATCAGCAGGTCGATCTCGAGCTCTTCGATGAGCTGGGCCAGGGCCGAATTCGACAACCCTTTCACGTCGTGGAACCGGTCACGCGGGTTCTTGTGGTACTGATTGCCGATGGCCGACTCCGGGCCGTCGGAGAACAGGTGGACCTGGAACCGATCACGGTCATGGTGATTGATCAGTCCCCAGACCGGTTTCATCCAGTTCCGCTTATCGAAGAAGGCAGAGACGTAGCCCAGGCGAATGGGACGGCCCGAGACAGAGCTTCGGCCCTCGAAGCACCGAGGTGCCGCAACTGGGGGCAGACAGGTCGTCGCCCAGGCGCGCCTCGCCTCGATAATGTCTTGGTTGTCCGCGGCTGGTGCTCCGGGAACGGCAACCGCGATGTTGCCCAGCGCCAGACACCTGGCTCCCTCAGGCAAATGATTGAGCGACCGGTGGAACGCCTCGAGCGCGGGATCGACCTGCCCCAGCTCGAACAAGGACTTACCAAGGTTGAGCAGGGCCATGCCGTGGTCGGGCCGGAGCGCAACCAGGCGGCGGAAGCTCTCGACGGCGAGGGCGTGATCATGGATCGATGCCAGCGCACACCCTAGACCCCACCACGGTCCGGCCAGGTCTGGACCGAGAGCTACCGCCCGCCGGTACGATTCGATTGCGCGAGGAAAGTCTCCCTGGGCATGCAGCGCA
>Ga0116220_10000669_pt1 | contig 13448 bp, 12 predicted proteins | sample Sb_taG_10_FD_88967 | JGI IMG/M metagenome (GOLD analysis project Ga0116220, IMG submission 88967) | Peat soil microbial communities from Weissenstadt, Germany - Sb_50d_7_NC metaG | ecosystem: Environmental > Terrestrial > Soil > Wetlands > Peat | place: Germany: Weissenstadt | collected 2010-09-21
ATCAGGGCCGTCGACGCGCTCGCCATCGACCCGCAGGAGGTCGGCACGGTCATCAGCGCCAGCCTGTACTCGCTCGGCGTTCCCAGCCTCGCCCACCGCCTGGTCGATCACTACGGCATGGACCCCACGACCGACAAGTACCACATCACCGCAGTCGCCTGCGCGAGCGGCGTGCCGCTGATGAGGCTGGCCGCCCAGACGCTGCACGAGCACCCCAACAAGCACACGCTGCTGGTGGCCGCCGAGAGCATGAGCAGCATTCTCATGCGTGCCACGCCGCACGACCCGAAGGCCAAGACCGTCGGCTCGGCCATCTTCGGTGACGGCTGCGCCGCCGTGCTGCTCTCCAGGCATACCCACGCCGACGGCCCGGCGATTCTCGCTTCACAGGTGCACCAGATCGGCGCCACGCTCGGTGCCGTCAGCCTCGATCTCGCCGGCGAGAACAGCTACCTGCATATAGCGCGCGAGCTGCCCGACCTCGCCAGCGCCGGCCTGTGCGAGGTGGTAGATCGATTCCTGCATGCCAACGGCCTCGAGCGCTCGGGGATCGATCATTGGATCGTCCATCCGGGCGGACGACGCATCATCGAGAACCTGCGGAGCGCCCTCGAGCTCTCCGACGAGGACGTGAAGACGTGCTGGGACACGCTGGCCGAGCACGGCAACGTCGGCACGCCCTCGATCTTCTACGTGCTCCAGAACACGATCGAGCGTTGCGAGCCCGAGCCGGGTGAGCGCGGGCTGATGGTGACGATCGGACCGGGCGTGACCGTGGGTATGATGCTGCTCGGCTGGTAGGCGAGGCTCCGCCGTCAGGGCAGGAGCTCTTCCGCCACCGGCGCGCCCGCCAAGTCAGCTCCTGGAAAGGCCCAGGGGCGGATACGCTCTTGCCGTGCGCACCGCCGCGATCCTGCCCGTCAAGCGCTCGCACCGGGCCAAGTCGCGCCTTGGCACGAGCCTCGCCGATCCGCTGCGAGAGGACCTGGCACGGGCGATGGTTGGCGACGTGCTCACGGCTCTCGGTCAGACCGCTTCGATCGAGCGCACGATCGTCGTAACGGGCGAGGACTCGGTCGCCGCGGCTGCGTCCTACCTGGGTGCGCTGGTCGTAACGGACGCGGCCGAGGAGGGTCAGAGCGCAGCGGCCGCACTTGGCGTCGAGGCGGCGATTGCCGAGGGATTCGAGCGCGTGCTGTGTATCCCCGGCGACTGCCCCACGCTCGACCCGGCGGAGCTCGACGCGCTGCTGGACACATCCGCCAGCGGCGGCAGCAGCCACCGTCCCGAGGTAACGATCATCCCCGACCGGCACGGGACCGGCACCAACGGACTGCTGCTGAGTCCTCCCGACGCGATCGCTCCCAGCTTCGGCCCTGGCAGTTTCGAGCGTCATCGTGCGTTGACGCATGAGGCCGGCGCGGACTGCCAGATCGAGCGCCCCACGTCGCTGCTGCTCGACATCGACACGGGCGATGACCTCGCCGCGCTGCGTGAGCGTCTGGCGGGCGAGCATATGCGAGCCCCGCGCACCCGCGCCGTGCTCAGACTGTCCGCGGGCGCCGACGCCCCTACGATCGCCGATTCCGGGATGGGCGTCGCCGCGGGCGCGGGCTGAGCGTCGTGACTCACCTCAGCGCCCGCGCCCTCGGCGACCTGCCCGAGATACGCCTCGGCGATGATCTGGCGGCGCTAATCGTCGCGGCGCTCGAAACCACCGGTCCCGGGATCGTGCTCGAAGACGGCCAGATCGTGGCAGTCGCTCACAAGGTCCTCTCCAAGTCCGAGGGGTCAGTGGTCGCGCTGGCCGACGTCCGCCCGAGCCCCCGCGCGCGCGAGCTGGCTGCGGTGCAGGGCAAGGACCCGCGAGCGATCCAGGTCGTGCTCGATGAGTCCGCCGAGATCGTGCGCGCCGAGCGCGACGTGCTGATCTGCCGCACCCACCACGGCTTCGTGTGCGCCAACGCGGGAGTGGACGTCTCCAACGCGTCCGGCGAGGGTGGGGTCGAGACGTTGGTGACGCTCCCTCGCGATCCGGACGCCTCCGCGCGCACGCTGCGCGCCCGCCTGCGCGAGCTGACCGGCACAATGGTCGCGGTACTGATCACCGACAGCTTCGGGCGCGCGTGGCGTCACGGGCAGTGCGACGTGGCGATCGGCTGCGCCGGGATGACGCCACTGGACGACTGGCGCGGGCGGACCGACGCGACGGGGCTGCGACTCCGCGCGACCTGGCTGGCGGTCGCCGACGCCGCAGCCGCAGCCGCGGACCTGGCGCGCGCCAAGGACTCGCGCGAGCCCGTCGTCGTGATCGACGGCCTGGAGCGATTCGTCACGCCCGAGGACGGGCCGGGCGCTGTGGCCCTGCTGCGAGCGCTGGATGAGGACCTGTTTCGCTAGACGGCTACCGGCAGCTCGTAGCGGAGCCTGATCTCGTACAGCGTCGTGCGCTCGGCTGCGGGCCGCCCCGCCTCATGCGCGGCGGCGATGAGCTGGTCGGGATCGAGCTTGGTGCCGTGATAGCTGCCGGCGAGCCTGCTGATCGACTCCTCCATCAGAGTCCCCCCCAAATCGTTGACGCCCCAGCGCAGCGACTCGGTGGCGGCGTCGATGCCCATCTTCACCCAGCTCGCCTGAAGGCTCGTGACCGTGCGGCCGAGCGCCAGGCGGAAGACGGCGGTGTGCTTGAGGTTCTCCTCGCGGCTGATCTCCTCCACCCCGTGGGTGCGGCCGAGCAGCGTCTGGAAGGGGATGAAGGACAGCGGCACGAACTCGGTGATGCCGCCCGTCTGCTCCTGCAGGCCACGCACCACCCGCATGTGCTCCGCCAGCTCCCACGGCTCCTCGATGTGCCCGAACATGACCGTGGCGGTGGAGCGCAGGCCAGCCTCGTGGCTGGCGCGGATGATCTCCACCCAGCGGGCGACGGGGAGCTTGTTGGGGGAGATGCGCTCGCGGACGCCGTCGTGGAGCACCTCGGCGGCGGTGCCGGGGGTCGAGCCGAGCCCGGCGTCGCGGAGCCGGGCGAACACCTCGGCGAGCGCCAGCCCTGAGATGTCGCACATGTGGGCGATCTCCATCGGGCTGTAGGCGTGCAGGTGCAGCTCCACGCCGAGGTCCGCGGCGGTGGCCTTGGCCAGGCGCAGCCAGCCCAGGTAGTCCTCCAGCGCCCAGTCGGGGTGGATGCCCGACTGGATGCATATCTCGGTGGCGCCGTAGTCCACGGCCTCCTCGATGCGGGCGACGAACTCGCGCTCGTCGTGCTCGTAGGCGTCCGGCGAGCGCTTGCCCTGCCCGAACCCGCAGAAGGCGCACCCCACCGTGCAGACGTTCGAGATGTTGATGTTGCGGTTCACCACGAAGGTGACCAGATCGCCGGCGAGCTCGGCGCGCAGCTCATCCGCGGCCTGGCGCATGTCCTCGATGACCTCCGGGCGCGTCTCGGCGAACATCGCCGTGAGCTCCTCCGGGGTGAGGGCGATGCCGTGGCGGCCCCGCTCGACGGCGCCGGCGAGGAGGTCCGGACGGATCGGCGCCGGCGGGTCGGTGCGACCGGAGCCGCGCCGCGGGATGAAGCTCCAGTACTTCGCCTTGATCGTGTGCATGACGCCCCGGGAGATCCACTCCGGGTCGATGTACTGCGGATACACGCACAGCCGCTCGGTGAGCGCGAAGCCGTCGCGCTGGAGCTGCTTTCGCACCTGGTGCGGGGAGGGGAACGGATGCTCCGGGGAGATGTGGTCGCCGTTGGCGGAGAGCCCGCCGAGGTCGGTGGCGCCCGCCGCCACCAGCTCGCTCCACCAGTCGGCGAGGTTGGGCGGCACCTGGATGCCGACGTCCGGCATCAGCCTGCGGGTCTCGGCGATCAGCCGCTTCATGTCCTCGATGCCCACCGGGCAGGCCCACTCCGGCAGCGGCAGCGAGGGCCGCTCGGGCGGCGGCTGCCCGGCGTCGCCGTCGATGCCCGTCCGCCAGTACGCGCGGGCGGCGGCGTCGGCGATCTCCGCCGGCTCCTGCCCGTAGTAGCGCTGGTGGGGCACGAAGTTCTGGAGGATCACCTCCTGGATGTGGCCGTGCTTCTCATGCAGCTCGGCGATCGCCTGGAGCGACTGCATCCGCTCGGCCTCGGTCTCGCCAATCCCGACGAGGATCCCGCTCGTGAACGGGATGCGCAGCTCGCCCGCCGCGCGGATCGTCTCCAGCCTACGCGCCGGGTGCTTGGTGGGCGAGCCAGCGTGAACGGTGTCCATCAGCCGCTCCGCCACCGACTCGATCATCAGCCCCTGCGAGGCGGTCACCTCGCGCAGGCGGGCCAGGTCCTCACGGCCGAGCACGCCGAGGTTGGTGTGCGGCAGAAGGCCCCGCTCCAGCGCCCGCTCGCACGTCCACACCACGTAGGCGGTGAAGTCCTCGTGGCCGTGGGAGCGCAGGCGCTCGGCCACCTCGGGGTTCACCTCGGGGCGCTCGCCGGTGAGCACGAGCAGCTCCTTGACCTGCCGGCGGGCCGCACCGTCGAGGATCTCGATGACCTCCTCGGGCGAGTAGAGGTGCGCCTGGTGGGTGGCGAAGGCGCAGTACTTGCAGTAGCACCGGCAGGTCCGCGACAGCGACAGCGTCAGGTTGCGCGAGAAGGTGACTCTGCGGCGCACTCTCCGGAGTGTATGACCACCGCGGGGTCCGTCCGACCCGGATCGTAAGTTCACGGCATGTTCGCCGAAGATGCGCTGCGCCGCGCGGTCGCCGAGTTCGTCGGCACGTTCACGCTGATCTTCATCGGCGTCGGCTCGATCGTGGCCGCCAACACGATCCACGACCCGTCGCTGATCGGCGTGGCCATCGCCCACGGGCTGGCGATCGGCGTGATGGTCTCGGCGCTCGGGCACATATCCGGCGCGCACTTCAACCCGTCGATCACGTTCGGTCTGCTCGTCACGAAACGGATCAAGCCCGCGCTCGCCGGCATCTACTGGGTGGCGCAGCTGGCTGGCGCGGCGCTCGCGGCGCTGCTCGTGCAGGACCTGCTGCCGCGGGGGACCACCGAAGCGGTGAACCTCGGCGTGCCCGCGCTCGGCAATGGCGTGGACGCGGCCTCGGGGTTCGGCCTCGAGGCGATCCTGACGTTCTTCTTGGCGTGGGTGGTGATCGCCAGCGCAGTCGATCCACGCGGCACGTTCAAGTCGATCGCGGGGCTGGCGATAGGGCTGACGATCACGATCGACATCCTGTTCGGCGGACCGTTCACGGGCGCCGCCATGAATCCGGCCCGCGCATTCGGCCCCCAGCTCGTGGGCGACCACTGGGCCAACGGCTGGGTGTGGTACGCCGGTCCGATCCTCGGAGCGACCGCAGCAGCGGTGATGTACGAGCTGTTGTACTTGCGCCCGGCCAAGAAGCTCGAAGACGTCGGGTCCGCCGAGAGCGGAGTGTTGGAGCCAAGAGCGAGCGAGCCGAGCTGAGCAAGACCGTGTCCGAGCGGGCGCCGGGGACGGGCAGGGGCGTGTACCTCGCCCGTCACGGCCAGACGGCCTACAACCTCGAAGGCCGGTTCCAGGGCCAGCTGCCGGTGCCGCTCGACGAAACGGGCCGCACGCAGGCCGGTGAACTGGCCGAGCGTGCCGCCGCGCATGGGTTCGCGGCGTTGTGGTCCAGCACACTGCTGCGCGCACGGGAAACGGCGAAGATCGTCTCGGCCAGGATCGGGCTCGAGCTCAAAGAAGACGCGCGGCTGATGGAGACGAACGCGGGCGACTGGGCGGACAGGTCGTTCAGCGAGGTGCAGGCGCAAGCCCCCGAGCTGTTCGCCAAGTTCGTAGCGGGCGATCCAACGTTCGCGTTTCCCGGCGGGGAGTCGTTCGCCCAGCAGGAGGAGCGCGTGGGCGCGGCGCTAGACGACATCGAAGCCGGTGTCCTGCCCGCGTTGGTGGTCTGCCACGGCATGGTCATCCGCGCCTCCCTGTCGGTGCGAGCCGGACACTGGCTGCCGCATGGACAGCGGGTGCCGAACGGCGCGCTCGTGCCGCTCGACCCGCTTCTTGCCACTGAGATAGATACCGGTGGTGGAGCGGCTACGCAGGCGAGTTAGCTCGTCAGACGCTTGACGAGCTCAGCCCCCTCGCGGGCCATGCGCGAGCGGGGTACCACGAGGTCGAACCCGGACCGCTCGGCATGCTCGCGCGCGGGCACGTCGACGTGTGAGTAGAAGCCGAGCGTCCTAAGGGAGCCCAGTAGGCCCTCGGCGACGAACGCCTCAACCACGGCCGCGCCAGCGAGCTGCGCGTCGGTCAGGTCCACCACGAGAACATCCGCTGGCTTGTCGCCCTCTGCAAGCCGTGCCCGCAGCCGCGCCTCGTCTCCTATCAGCTCGACTTCGTTGCCCGCCGCAGTGAGATCGCCCTTAATACGCGATCCGAACAGCAGGTCGGCCGTGAGCGCGAGCACCCGCGCCATCGCTACTGCGCGCGCAGGCGCTGAAACTCTTCGCGCGCGGACTGTGGACGGCCCCACATCTGCATAACCTCGGCGCGGCCGGAGCGCAGCTCGCGGACGGCGAGCTCCCCCTCGATCCCCGCGTCGTCGAGCAAAGCCAGCGTGCCGTGCACGGTCGGAGCCGAGGCCGCGTGCCCGAAACGGTGGGCGACAAGCAGCCGCCAGTGCCAGTCGTTGTGAGAGTAGGGACGCGCGTTGCACGCGACGAGGTAGACGGCCGCTTCGACGTAGCGCGACTCATCGGCGATGCGCAGGTCGAGCTCGAGATCGGTCCAGTCGTCTGGAAGCGAGTCCACTACCCTCTGGAAGTCGTCAGCCAAGCCCATCGCCGGGAAGGGTAGCCGGTCCGCACCCGCCGGTCTGACACGCCATCTCGGCGGCCGGCGCGGCGCCGAGGCCGGGGGTCTGCAGGCGCGGGCTATCCTCGAAGGAGTGGCCGTCACCCGCACCGACACAGACCGTCTCGGCGTCGAGTACAAGACGCTGACCGAGGGCTGCGGCCTGATCGACCGCTCCGAGCGGGGCAAGCTCGCGCTGAGCGGCCCCGAGGCGAAGGGGTTTCTCGCCGGTCAGGTGACCAACGACATCGAAGCGCTGGATGCCGGAAGCGGCTGTTACGCCGCGTTCCTCACCCACAAGGGCAAGATGCTCGGCGACCTGCGCGTGCTGGATGTGGGCGATGAGCTACTGCTCGACACCGAGCGCGTGGCGCTGCAGGCGCTGTTCGACATGATCCGCCGGTTCAAGATCGGGTACGAGCTGCAACTGCACAAGCGCACAGTCGAGCACGGGCTGCTGTCGCTGATCGGCCCCGACGCCGCGCATGTCGCCGCAGCCGAGGAGCTTGCAGACGTCGAGCACGCAAACGCGCCGGTCGAGATCGAGGGCATCGTGACGATCGCGGCGCGGACCGACACCGGCGTGGATCTCATCTGCGACGCCGCCGACACAGACGAGCTTGCGCAGACGCTGGGCGAACGCGGCGCCATGTCCATCTCCGAGCAGGCAGCAGAGATCGTGCGCGTCGAGCGCGGCCGTCCGCGCTATGGGGTGGACCTCGACAGCAGCGTGATCCCGCAGGAGGCGGGACTGAACGAGCGCGCGGTGAGCTTCACCAAGGGCTGCTACGTCGGTCAGGAGACGGTCGCGCGCCTGCACTACAAGGGCAAGCCCAACCGGCATCTGCGCGGTCTGCGCCTGTCCAAGCCGGTGCCGGCGGGCGCGTAGCTGCGCCTGGGTGAGCGTGCGGTCGGGCGCCTGAGCAGCACGGCGGTATCCCCTACTTATGGGCCGATCGGCCTGGGGCTCGTGCGCCGTGAGGCCGAGCCCGGGACAAGCGTGAGCGTGGGCGAGCACGGCGCGAGCGCGGAGATCGCCGAGCTGCCGTTTACCGAAGGAGGAGCCATCCCATGAGCCCGAGCATCCGCATGCCAAAGATCAACGAGGACAACCGCCGCTGGTGGACGCTCGGGGCGATGTGCTTTGCGCTGTTCATGATCATGCTCGACAACACGGTCGTCAACGTCGCGCTGCCCTCGATCCAGCGCGGCCTGCACGCGAGCACCTCCTCGCTGGAGTGGACCGTCAACGCCTACACGCTGACGTTCGCCGTTACGCTGGTGACGGGCGGGCGGCTCGGAGACCTGTTCGGGCGCCGGCGGATGTTCCTGTTCGGCGTGATCGTGTTCGGGACGTCGAGCTTTCTGATCGGCCTGGCCCAAAGCGACATCTGGCTGATCGCCTTCCGCGCCGTACAGGGAGTCGGCTCGGGGTTCATGATGCCCGCGACGCTATCGATCATCACGAACACATTCCCCGCCCGCGAGCGCGGTCGCGCGATTGGCACCTGGGCAGGGGTCTCGGCGATGGCGCTGGCGATCGGGCCCGTCGTCGGCGGGCTCCTCGTCCAGGAAGTCAGTTGGCAGTCGATCTTCTTCCTGAACGTACCCGTCGCGATCGCCGCGATCGCCGTCACCCTGCTGGCGGCGCGCGAGTCGCGTGACGAGACCGCCATCCGCGAGGTGGACGTGCCAGGTGTGGTCACACTCACGATCGCACTCGGCGCGCTTGTGCTGGGACTCATTCAAAGCAACGAATGGGGCTGGAGCTCGGCGCGCGTACTCGGTCTGTTCGCGCTCGCGCTCCTCTCACTCGCGGCGTTCGTCGCGATCGAGCACAGCCGCCGGGCACCGATGGTCGACTTCGGGGTGTTTCGGTCGCGCTCGTTCTTCGGCGCCAACGTCGTCGCGTTCATCGTCTCGTTCGCGATGTTCGCGATGTTCTTCTTCCTCGCCTTGTACATGCAGGACGTCCTGCGCTACACGCCGCTGCAGGCAGGCATCAGGTTCCTGCCCTCGACGGCAATGATCATGATCGTCGCCCCGATCGCCGGCCGCCTAGCCGACAGCATCGGCCCGCGCCCGCTGATGACCGGGGGTTTGATCCTGGTGTCATTCGCGATGTTCTGGATGACCGGGATCACCACGCACTCCGGCTACGGTTTCCTGAGCGTCAGCTTCGTGGTGATGGGCCTCGGCATGGGTTTTGTGATGTCACCGATGAGCACAGCCGCGATGAACTCGGTTGAGGTCACCAAGGCCGGCGTTGCCTCGGGCATCCTCTCGATGGTGCGGATGGTCGGCAGCACCTTCGGCGTCGCGGTGCTCGGCGCGATCATCGCTACGCTCGGCCGCGAACGACTGACGACGCTGCTGCCCCATCTCAGCACCGGCCAGCATGCGCGGCTCGTGGACGCGCTCGGGTCGGGGGCAAGCGGGGCCGGGCTGCCCGCGCGTGTCCAGACAGCGATGAGCCAAACCTATGTGTATGCGCTATCCAACGCCCTGTATGTCGCGGGCGGGCTGGCACTGCTGGGAGCGCTGCTCGCGTGGGTCCTGGTCGCGGCGCGCGTCCATGCAGAGGAGCCCGCTCCCGATAGGATGCCCGTCTCTGCACCCGTCCCCGACACGCGAGGTTAGAGATCATCGTGGCAATTGATCTGCAACAAGTCTCTGAGGTAACCGCCGAGCCGGGCGAGCTGCCCGCCACGATGGCCGCTTGGGTCATCCGCGAGGAGCGCTTCGGCGAACCAAAGGATGCCTTCCAGCTCGAGGAGATCGAGGTGCCCGAGCCCGGCGCGTTCGAGGTGATCGTGCGGGTGATGGCCGCGGGCGTGAACTACAACAACGTGTGGGCCGCGCTCGGCAAGCCGGTGTCGGTCATGAAGTACGGCGACCACCCCGAGTACGGCCACCACATCGGCGGCTCCGACGCCTCAGGGATCGTGTGGAAGGTCGGTGCCGGCGTCACCCGCTGGAAGCCTGGCGACGAGGTCGTGGTGCATTGCAATCAGGCTTCCTACGAGGACCCTGAGGTCCATGGCTTGGACCCGATGGCCGCGCCCTCCCAGATGATCTGGGGCTATGAGACGACCTGGGGCTCATTTGCGCAGTTCACCAAGGTCCAAGCCCAGCAGCTGCTTCCCAAGCCGCACGCGCTGACCTGGGAGGAGGCGGCCTCCTACGGCCTGGTCTACTTCACCGCCTACCGCATGCTCATCACCCGCTGCAAGCTGCAGGCGGGGAAGAAGGTACTGATCTGGGGCGCCGCCGGTGGCCTGGGCGTATTCGCCACCCAGCTGTGCGCCGCCGCCGGAGCCCACTGCCTCGGCGTCGTCTCCTCGGCGCAGAAGGGCGAGCTGGTCAAGCGCTTGGGCGCGGTCGACTTCATCGATCGCGGCGAGTTCTCCGGGATGATGCGCACCGGCTCTGAGACCCCCGAGGAGGAGAAGGCGCGCTTCAGCGTTTCGCGCGAATTCGCCAAGCGCGTCAAGCAGATCCTCGGCGACGCGCCCGACATCGTCTTTGAGCACGTCGGCCAAGCGACGTTCCCGACCTCGGTGTTCACCGTCAAGCCGTTCGGCAAAGTCGTCATCTGTGCCGGCACCACGGGCTTCAACCTCGACTTCGACGTGCGCTACCTGTGGATGAAGCAAAAGGAGATCCTTGGCTCGCACTTCGCCAACGCGTACGAGTGCACGAAGGCCAACGAGCTGATCGAGAGCGGCCAGATCCGTCCTGTGTTGTGGCGCACGCTCGGCTTCGACGGCGTCGCACAAGCGCACCAGCTGATGCTCGAAAACAAGCATCTCGGCAAGATCTCGATCCTGGTCGGCGCCGACGCCGAGGGCCAGGGCAAGACCACCGAGGGCCCTGGCGCGATTCACGCAGAGGTAGGGGCCTGATGGCGGGCACGGGGTCGATGGCACGCGTGACGGAGCCAACGACAGGCGCGGCGGTGAGCGGCTGATGGCGGGCACGGTGATCATCCCCTGGTACGCCACGGGCTTCCGCGCCGACTCTTTCGAGGAGGCCCTAAACGAGGTGGCCGCAACCGCGCTGCGCTACAACGCGAGCTCCTACGCGGTCTACCGTGCGCGCGACGACCGCTACAAGTTCCAGCAGCTCGCCTCCTTTGAGGAGCATCTCGACTGGGAACGCTACTGGCATGGTCCGGAGATGACCGACTTCCGCGTGCACCACTCCAGCTGGTATCAGGTGCCGGTGCTGTACGGCTGGTGGGATCTCACGGCCGGCGGCGCGCTGGTCTCCGGCCCGCTTCCCGCCGCCAACGGCCATGGCAACGGCGTGGCCGCCGGCGAGCGCACCTGAGATCCTTTCGCACGTCTGAGGCGTTCGTAGACCAAGCGAGGCAAGACCGCAAGGAGGAGCGTGGCGTACTAGACGATTTCGATCGGTCGCGAGCGACGGTGGACGCAGCATCGCGCCGCGTCCACGGGCGCCTCAGCCCTGCTCGAGTGGGGCCATCGTCAGCCCCGCACCCTTGAGCTGTTCCCAGTAGTGCTCGGCGGCCTCCTGATGGCCGCTGTAGACGATCGCCTGGCCGGAGGTGTGGATCACGTTGGCGATTTGGTGGCCGCGATCGATGGTCACGCCGGGGATGAAGCGCGCGAGCGTGCGAGCCACGTGGTCGAAGGTGTTGTGGTCGTCATTGCGCACGATCACCCTCCACGAGTCCCCTAAGCCGCTCCCAGGCGGTCCTACACGCGGCACCTCGATCGTCTGGCTCATCGATCAGGAGGATAAAGCTCCTGGTCCGGCCGTACAATCACGAGTATGAGCGGCGATCAGCCCCCGCGGTTGCCCGAGCGTGACCGGCCTTGGATGATGCGCACCTACGCCGGTCACTCCACCGCGCAGGCCTCCAACGAGCTCTACCAAGGCAACCTCGCCAAGGGACAGACCGGCCTGTCGGTCGCCTTCGACCTGCCCACGCAGACCGGCTATGACCCCGACGACGAGCTCGCCCGGGGCGAGGTGGGCAAGGTCGGCGTGCCGATCTCCCACCGCAGCGACATGACCGCCCTGATGGACGGCATCCCGCTCGATGCGATGAACACCTCGATGACGATCAACGCCACCGCTGCTTGGCTGCTGGCGCTGTACATCGTCGCCGCCGAGGATCAGGGCGTGCCCCAGGAGAAGCTGCAGGGCACTACCCAGAACGACATCATCAAGGAGTTCCTCGCGCGCGGCACCTACGTCTTTCCCCCTGCCCCGTCGATGCGGCTGACCGCGGACATGATCGCCTACACCGTCGAGCACGTCCCCAAGTGGAACCCGATCAACATCTGCTCCTACCACCTGCAGGAGGCCGGCGCCACGCCCGTGCAGGAGATCGCCTATGCGATGAGCAACGCCATCGCGGTGCTCGACGCCGCACGCGGGCGCATCCGCGAGGAGCTCATGGAGCAGGTGTTCGGGCGCATCTCGTTCTTCGTCAACGCCGGCGTGCGCTTCGTCGAGGAGCACGCCAAGCTGCGCGCGATGTCGATCCTGTGGGAGGAGCTCGGCCGCGAGCGCTACGGCGTGCAGGACTCAAGCCACCTGCGCTTCCGCTACGGCGTGCAGGTCAACTCGCTCGGCCTCACCGAGGCTCAGCCGGAGAACAACGTGCAGCGCATCGTGCTCGAGGCGCTCGCCGTCACGCTCGGGCGCGACGCGCGGGCGCGCGCCATTCAGCTGCCCGCCTGGAACGAGGCGCTCGGCCTGCCCCGCCCGTGGGACCAACAGTGGTCGCTGCGCATCCAGCAGGTCCTCGCTTATGAGACCGACATCCTCGAGTACCCCGACATCTTCGTGGGCTCGCATGTGATGGATGGTCTCGTCTCCGAGCTGCTGGAGGGTGCCCGCGCGGAGATGGCGGTCGTCGCCGAGCACGGCGGCGCGGTGCAAGCCGTCCCCTACATGAAGGGGGCGTTGGTCGACTCCCACCGCGAGCGCATCCGCCGCATCGAGGCCGGAGAGCAGGTCGTGGTCGGCCAGAACCGCTTCACCGAGACCGAGGATTCTCCGCTCACCGCCGACGCGGAGGGCGGCATCCTCGTGGTCGACCCCGCGCTGGAAGCCGAGCAGATCGAGGCGCTGCGCCGCTGGCGCTCAGAGCGCGACCAGGCCGCGGTCGACGCGGCACTGGCCGCGCTGGCGGCGGCAGCCGGTGACGAGGACGGGGAAAACCTAATGATCGGAACGATCGCCGCCGCACGAGCGGGCGCCACCACCGGAGAGTGGGCGAACACGCTGCGCGAGGTGTTCGGCAGCTACCGTGCGCCCACCGGGGTGGGTGAGGCATCCGCCGCCGCGAGTGGTGGCGGCGATGCGGCGGCGGATCACGACCTGAGTGAGCTGCGCGAGGAGGTCTCCCGCCTGCGGGAGCAGCTCGGCCGACGACCCAAGATCCTCGTTGCCAAGCCCGGCCTGGACGGTCACTCAAACGGCGCCGAGCAGATCGCCGTGCGTGCGCGCGACTCGGGCATGGACGTGGTCTATGAGGGCATCCGCCTCACCCCGGCCCAGATCGCCAAGTCAGCATTGCAGGAGGGGGTGCACGTGATCGGCCTGTCGATCCTCTCCGGCTCGCATCGCGAGCTGATCCCCGCCGTG
>Ga0116220_10000679_pt1 | contig 13381 bp, 7 predicted proteins | sample Sb_taG_10_FD_88967 | JGI IMG/M metagenome (GOLD analysis project Ga0116220, IMG submission 88967) | Peat soil microbial communities from Weissenstadt, Germany - Sb_50d_7_NC metaG | ecosystem: Environmental > Terrestrial > Soil > Wetlands > Peat | place: Germany: Weissenstadt | collected 2010-09-21
AGCCAAAAGCATGCCAGGAGAGCTCGGAGCCCACCACCAGTTGGTATACGATCAAGCCCAGCAGCGCGACGACCGCAACGCCGCAAAGACGCATCGCCCAGCCGAAAAAGACGTCGGGGATTTCGCTCACCTTCCCCTGCAACAGCGGCGCAGTTCTGGCTTCGATTTTCAGGGCGGCCTTTGACCCCCGCTCCGGTTCGGGAGCGTTGAAACGCGGCCGGGGCAGGGCTTGATTAGACATTCCGTGCTGAGGCTATCAGAGGGTTGTTACAAATTGGTTAAAATGCGGGGCCAGGTAGTGTTTGAAATTTGGGGTCGCGGAAAACGCGACAGGAGCGGGGCACCCGCGAGGGTTGGGATGGTGGAAAGGGCGGGCAAGCCCCCATCTTCGCCTTGCATTCGCCATCACACTTTGCTACCGTCAGTAGATCAAAGGTGAGACAAATATGGCGGACAGCAAGTCGCACACATATTTTGCAACCGCTACGGGTGTTGGTATGACCGCATACGTTGCGAAGGAACAAACGGGACTCGACTTTTGGCTTCAGCTTCTAGGTGCGGCGATCGGTGCTCGTTGCACGGGAAATTTGCCGGACATTTTTGAGCCTGCTATTTCGTCGTATCACTGGGGAATTTTTCACAGTGTCGGCATGGGCGGGACGATCACCGCTCAGGGCAACCGGATTTCCGATATTCGGAAGTTTTGCCAGTCGCAGGCTGACCAATGCAAAAACAATCCCAAACGAATTTTGATGATCCCCGTGGCTGAAGGCGTCTCGTTTCCCATCGAACTCGACGGTGCTGTCGGAGAAGCGCTGTCATTCATTGAGCGATGCCTGTGGCTCATTCTCTCCGGGTTTGTCGTGGGAGCGGCTACGGGTTATGTCTCGCATCTCGCGCTAGACGCTGTGACTTGCAAACGCCCACTCCCTTTGTTGAAGAAAGGCTTTTAGACAAAGTGACGAAATGACTCTGCCCGCTGTGGTGAGGATCCCCACTCAAGCCAAAACCGGGCTTGAGTGGGCCACCCGTCCGACTACGCGGCATCTACAATTTCGATCTTACCTGCACCTGATAACTTCGCGCGCTTAAACCTTACGCGCTTAAGAGCAGGGTTCGCCGATACAAGGGAGCGTATTTCTTTCTCGAGAGTGGGCGTTGTTCGCGATCCAAATGTGATACTGAGTATGGCGTCCGGAGGGACGTCGAAGCATGTGATCGCGGGAGCTATCTCGGCGCCATCCTTTACAGGTCGGATGATCCTCCACTCACGCTCATAGCTCCATTGCGCGTCTTTGGTGTACAGCATGTCGGTTCCGCGTACCTCTCTCCACGTCTTTGGATGAGGATTCTGTACATAGGAGACTTGAACTAGATGACGGATATCGTCGGAGGGGGTTATCTTCTGGTCAAACCACGGATGCTTCTCGTCAAATTCGACCGCAATCCCAAAATGTTGACTCGCATAATGACTCCACATCAGCACACTCTCTTGGTCCTCAGTTAGACTGAATATCCCGAGGGCCTGTCCAAAGGACTGTCGAAATTTCTCCCAGCTAGCCTCCCACTGGGCTGCCATTCTCTTGATATCAAAGATTTGGGCTTTGCTCTTCTGCATTTCCCTGACGAACTCTTCTTCAAATGCTGGATTATTGGGCAGCAGTTTGCGGAGCACTTCAATCGGAGCAGCCAACTTCGGATAGTTCGGATCCGTGGCGTGAAGCTTCTCTATCATGGAGAGGGCGCCGTCTACGGAGCTGAATATCTCGTCGAACTTGGGCTCAATCACCTCACGAGCCTCCTCAGCAGTGCCCTCAAAGTTCATAAACGGACGAAATTCGAAAGGATCGTTGAGATCAAACGGCTGCGTGAATCGAACCTTTAGAGATTCCGCAAACAGCGGAGCGACTCTCTCGCTCATGTATTTGAACATGGGGACACACACTCCTCGACGGGCGGGTGGCCCGTCCTATCGCGAAGCGAAGGGCGGGATTCTCCGAACCGCCGTCAACGATATTCATCGTAAGCGCATCCCACTGATTCATCACATCCAGCGAGTGATCGCCCTCACAGACATCCCGCGCGCCATCCGCAATAATGAAATCGGATTGGCCAAGGCAGAACTGTGCCCGTCTTCAGAGACGGACCTGATGCCGCACGAGAGCCATTTGCCAGCGCTCTTTGAAAGCCCAGATAGCACCCAACAGCTCTCCATCTGTTCCCAAATTGGGAGCGCGGCAAAGCTATTTTCCGTTAAGTCCTTATTCCGGAATACTTTGACTTTAAATCCTTTGCAATGAATACTTTGGTGGGGGTTCGTCCCTAACCACATGATTCCAAAGACTATGTGGAGGGGGTGGGGGGGTAGGGGGGGTGGTAAACGCAGGTCGGTCCCACCACCATTCGCCACCAGCGGGAAACCTACAAGGTTGCACGAATCGACCCGTGTGTGAGAATAGTGATGGTTCACCTTTGATCGTCACTCGATGCCCACCTTTGCCGCCATTGACATCGGATCGAATTCCGTCCGTCTGAAAATTTCGCGACTACAGGCCGGGCGGCTAAAGGAAGTCCACGAAGACCGCGAAGTTACTCGATTGGGGGAAGGCGTCTTCAGTGGCGGACTGCTTTCGCCGGAGGCGATGTCGGAAACGGTGCGCGTGTTGCGGCGCTTCAATCGTGCCATACAGGAATGTGGGACGGATTCGGTAAAGGTGGTGGCCACGGCGGCGCTGCGCGATGCCCGCAATTCACGCATATTTCTGGAGTGGGTACGCTCGACGACGGGCTGGACGATCGAAATCATTTCCGGACTGGAAGAAGCCCGCCTCATTCACCTGGGCATTATCTCCGCTGGCCGCGTGGGCGCCCACAGCGTTCTGTTGCTGGACCTCGGCGGCGGCAGCTGCGAGCTCACGCTTTCACGCGAGGGACAAATCCGGGATACGGTGAGCTTGCCGCTCGGAGCCGTGCGCCTGACCGGCGAATTCCTTCAGCACGACCCGCCGCGCAAGAGCGAACTGAAGCGGCTCCAGGGATTTGTGGCGCGGGAGATTACGCGCATTCAAGATCGAATCAGGTCCGCACGCGTGGGCGCAGTGATCGCCACCTCCGGCACAGCCGCCGCACTGGTGGGCGTCGCCAGCCACCTGGCGCGCTCCAGGAAGCGCCGGCCGGCGACTTACGCTACACGCGAGATGATACGGCGCATTGCCAACCAGATCACGCGCCTAACCTTGGAGCAGCGGGGGAAGGTCCCCGGGATCGGTCCGCGCCGCGCTGAAATCATTTGTGCCGGCGCGGTGGCCTATGCGGAATTGCTGGAGCGCTGCCATATTCCCGGCTTTCGCTACTCCGCGCTGGGGCTGCGCGATGGCATCCTGGCGCAGATGGCCGCGGACTACGATCGCAGCACGAGATCGGGCCGCGCCATTGAATCGGAACGCTGGGAGTCGATCAAGCGCGCGGTGGAACATTACCGTGTCGACCTGCATCATGCTTTGCACGTGCGCGAGGCGGCATTGCTGCTATTTTCCTCGTTGAAATCGGTGCATCAGCTGCCGGCGGAGTATCGCGAATGGCTTTCGGCCGCAGCCATGCTGTACGAAGTCGGCGACTACGTGAACCGCAACGGACACCACCGCCATACTTACTACATCATCGCAAATTCGGAAATTCTGGGATACACGCCACAACAGCGGCGGATCATTGGCTCGATCGCGCGTTACCTGGGGAAGTCGCGCCCCACGCCGGGAGATGGCCCGATGAGTGCCTTGAGCCCCGAGGAGCAGGAAAATGTGGAGAAAGCGTCGGTGCTGCTCCGGCTCGCGCGAGCTTTGAATTTGGGGAGGAATCAATCCGTGGGTAAAGTCGGAGTCGTGGCGCGCAGCGGCAGGGTCTCCTTGAAACTGACTCCACGCGGAAAGGCAAGCGTCGACCTGGAGGTATGGTCGATTGAGAAGGACAGATCCTACTTCCGCGAAGTTTTCGGGCGCGAGCTTTCTGTAGCCGCGGCGTGAAGTGCGCGCAGGATGCGGGGCGTGATGCACCAGCTCAGCGACCCGGAATTGCGCCGCATTTCGACTTTGGCCACCGCCCCCTTCTTCAGCTCAACCACCGCTTCGCATCCAGTGTCGCTGATCACGCGTCCGAGAAATTCGCGCAGGTTGGGATTATGCCCCACCAGCAGCATCGAGTCTTGGCGCGCGTACTTTTCCAGCATTTTCTGAAAATCCGAGAAGCCGGCCTGCGGACCGAGCGCGTTCTCGATCACCAGTTTGCCTTCGTGCCCCATTTCATTGCCCACCAAAGCCGCGGTCTGCGTGGATCGCTTTAACGGGCTGGAGACGATAATCTCTACCTGCACGCCCAGCGCGGCCAGGGCGCGCCCGATGTATCCGCACTGCTCGATGCCGTCTTTATCGAGTCCGCGTTTTTCGTCCTTCTTCGCGCTGCTCAACGGTTGTCCGGCACTGGCGTGGCGCAAAAAATAGAGAAACATTTCGGAGTGATTATTCCTTTCCGATCAAAGCTCGGCCGATCAAGACTCGAGAAGAGCGCCGCGGAACAGCAACCGGAATCTGCTCGGGCGTCTTCGTGCCTTCCGCCAGACCGACTAGGAAATCCTGGGAACTGAAAGCGGCAGAACCTCGAGGCGGTCTCTTGCTGCGCCCGCGTGGCGATTGCCAGGGACGCAGGTAGCGGCCGTCGTTTTGCAGAAATCTTACTTTCACATTGTCGGCGAGGTTCGCAGCCAGAATCTCATGCACCACGCGATCGCGCAGCAGCGGGCTTTTCAGCGGGAACAGGACTTCGACGCGCTCGTGCAGATTGCGATTCATCCAATCGGCGCTGCCGACGTAGACTTCAGGCTCGCCGCCGTTCTCGAAGTAAAAAATGCGGCTGTGCTCCAGAAACCGGCCCACGATGCTGCGCACGCGGATGCGGTCGCTGATGCCACGAATCCCCGGCCGCAGCGCGCACATGCCACGCACGAGCAACTCAATGTCCACACCCGCCTGCGAAGCGCGGTACAGAGCCTGGACAATATTCACGTCGAGCAGGGCGTTCATCTTGGCGATAATGCGTGCCGGACGCCCCAGGCGGGCATGCTCGGCCTCCCGTTCAATCAGGCGCATGGACTTTTCGGCCAAGTCCAGAGGCGCTACCAGCAGCGGCCCGTAGCTGGGGTGCTCGGCGTAGGCAGTTAGAAAACTGAAAACGTCGTGCACCGCGCTGGTAATCTCGGGGTCGGCGGTGAGCAGACTGAGGTCGGTATAGATGCGAGCGGTGGTGGCGTTGTAGTTGCCGGTGCCCAGGTGCGCATATTGGCGGGTTACGCCATCGGGATCGCGCCGCACCAGCAGAGAGAGTTTGCAGTGCGTCTTCAGACCGACCAGCCCGTGGAAGACCTGCACGCCGGCATCCTCCAGATCGCGCGCCCAGCGGATGTTCGACGCTTCATCGAAGCGCGCTTTCAGTTCCACGACGGCGGTGACTTCCTTGTGCGCGGCGGCGGCCATCAGAGACGGAACAATCGGGGAATGCTCGCTCGTCCGATAAAGGGTTTGCTTGATGGAGAGCACGCGCTCGTCTTCGGCGGCCGACTGAATGAAGGATAGGACGGCATCGTAAGAATCGTAGGGATGATGCAGTAAAACGTCGTGGCGGCGCAACTCTTCAAACAGATCGCGGGACTTCGCCGTCAGGCGCAACTCCCGAGGCACATAGGGGCGGAACTTCAAATCCACCCTCGCCGCTCCGTCGTAAACATTGAACAGGCGGGAAAGATTCACCGGCCCGTTGACCGGGAAAATCTGCCAGGGGTCAAGCTCGAACACCGTGCCCAGGCGCTCGATGATCTCGGGGTCGGCCTCGGACTCGATCTCCATCCGCACCGCGTCGCCCTTGCGCCGGTTGTGCAATTCGGCGCGTACCGATTCCAGCAGACTGCGCGATTCTTCCTCCTGTAAATAGAGGTTGCTGTTGCGGGTGACGCGGAAGGCAGCCGAAGAAATAATGTCGTAGCCCTGATACATCCGCACAGCGTGATGGACCACCAGGTCGGCAAGAAAAATGAAATCAATGGTTCCCTGCGACGGCAGGCGAACCAATCGCGGCAGCGCCCTCGGAACGGTTACAACTCCGGTATAGGTAAGCGAAGAGCGGCGGCGGCGGCGCAGCAACAACGCCACGCACAGCGCCTTGTTGATCACACGAGGAAATGGATGCGCCGGGTCCACCGTGACCGGAGTGAGCAACGGATCAAGTTCCCGTGCGCAGTAGTCGTCCACGAACGCCAATGCCGCCTCATCAAGCTCGTCGATGCCGAGGACGCGAATTCCCTGCTCCGCCAGTTCCGGCCGCAGGCGCTCGTTCCAGCATGAGTATTGTTCTTCGACGAATTCGTGAGTTGCGTCTTTGATCAGTTCCCGCTCCTCCACCATGGTGAGCCCGTCGGCAGTCGTGGAGTTGTGGCCGTCTTCGAGCTGTTGCAACAGGCCGCCGACCCGGACCTCAAAGAATTCGTCCAGATTGCTGGCGGAGATGGCCAGAAACTTCACGCGCTCGAGCAGCGGATTGCGGAGATCTCCAGCTTCTTCGAGCACGCGCCAATTAAATTTCAGCCACGATGCTTCGCGGTTCAGAAGGGGCGCGCGATTGCTCAGAGTTTGTCGAACCATATCGTCAAGGTGGAACGGCCACTGCCGTCCGGGAAGTAACTTGGTGCGGCGACCAGCCCAAAATAGTATACCAACCTGGCGGCGAGCTGCCGGCTTCGAGCTACGAGCCAGCGTCATGTTGGGCTTTATTGCGGCTCGTGGCTCGTAGCTCGGGGTTCACAGGCAAAGCGCACGAGTGTGCCGCCAACTCCCTGTGGTTGCGACCTCGAACCGCAAGCAGCGTGCGATTCAGAAGGCGTAGATCAAGTCAAACTACAGACGGTTGAGCCGAGGCTCCTCTGCACCGGACCCGGCGCCCTGACGGAAAACCATTCCGAGCCTGAGAGTCTTCTCGTGGCGCCCGACGGGATAGAGCAGCGGGTGCTATCGCGGAACGCGTCATCCCGGCTTCGAAACAGTCCCTCGCCCCCAGAGTATAAGGAGGGAATTCTGGGGGCGAGGGTTCCGCAAACGTTACGGCAAGTAGTAGCGGAAAGAAGTCATAAACATGTTGTCGATTCCGTGTGGCGTAACCTCGACCGTGGAAGAAGCGGCGCCGTACCATGCATTTCGGACCAGGTAAGAATACTGCGGGCCGAACTGCAGTCTTCCCTTGGGACCGTGATACAAGCGCAGCCAGAACCCGAACGTGCCCTCTATAGTGCTTTGAGTATTGCCACTGCAGGTAAGCGATCCGAAAGCGTAACCGCTGCCTGCTGAGGGCGCGGTTTCGGTATAGCAATTCGAGTCGTTAAAGCTTGGCGCCCCGTACCCCACCAATGGCATTGTCTTATTGGCACCATCAACTTGATAGTGCCGTCCGACATACTCCTCACCGCCATTGAGGTACACATCCAATTTGGGCGAGTGCCACTCCAGCGTGACCAGACCCTGATAGCTGCGCAGCGGGGCCAGCGTGCCGTTCGGGTTCACCGTGGCGTCCGGCAGAGTCGACGCGCCGTACCGGGCTACACCGTTTCCATAGAGGGCGTGGAGGCCGAAATCCACGTGCTTGGCAAAGGTGACGCGGGCGTTTCCTCCCACTCCACCGGCATTCCTCGAGTTGTTCTGGGCGTCTGTCGCGGTTGTGGCGCCAGTGGCAGTGCACGCCGGGTTTGTGCCCGGTTCCACGCAGGGATAAATGCGGTCGCGGAAGCGGCTCAAGATACCGAAAACTTCATAGTGGCCGAAGCCGGGTTCAAAGGCCGCCTTGACGATCACGTCCGGCATTGCGTTGAAGGAATAGAGGCCATTAAAGGCGTTATACAGTCCGCTGCTATTGCCGGCGCTCCCGAAAGCGAAGTTCGGGGCATTGTTGGTTGCTGAGAAGGTAGTCTGCGGATTCTCCAACGATGCGGCCAGCCAGAAGTGATTGTTGAAGTTCTTGGCCACGCGGAAACCGTATTGCCGCGCCCAACTGAAACCGACGGTATACGCCGGGTCTATGGTCAGCGGCGTAGCTTCGGTTCGGTTGTCGACGCCCTTCTTGGTTTCCGTTACCAAACTCCACATTTGGCCGCCGGTGAAGCTCCAGCCATTGTTCAAGGCAGCTTGACCCCAAACCTGCCGTTGGCGGAGGGTGTAGCTGTTGCTCTCGTTGTTGTTGGAGGTTGCGCCGGACGAAAGAAAGTCAGCTTCGTAATAACCGGAGAGCTTGGCGCTGCTGATCTTGCCCTCAGCGAGCAACGAGATTCGACTGACGACCGGAACCAAAGAATTCGGAAAGCTGGTTCTGACCGGCACCCGGCATATTCACACTGTTGAAGGGAGTATTGATATCCGACCCCAACGCCCGATTACGATACACAGATTCTGCCGCCAGGAATCCGCCGGGAGTGAGCGTGACTCCCTTGAAGTGGATGGCGAGCGGGCTCTCCAGATCCCCCATGCGTTTCTGAGTTTCCTGTAGAGTCGTTGCGGCGTTCGTTGCGTTCGTCTTCAAGTCCGTGACATCACTCTTGAGCGCCATGACGGTGTGCTGTTGCTCGGTCGTTTGAGCCACCGCAGTATCCGCCTTAGTCTGCGCTTGCACGGCCACGGTTTGGCTCTGATCAAGCCGCTGCTCCAGTTGCTGAATCTTTTGATCGCGGCTTTCGACCAGATCGCTCAGCTGCTTGATCTGTCGCTGCTGAGCATCAATCGCCTCCTTCATCTCACTGAGCTGCTCTGAAACACTTCGCTCAGATTTCTTGGCAACCATTTTCTTTCGTGGGCTCTTCGCCGTCGTTGCAGTGGTCGTACCTTGCTGAGCCTGCGCCGCGATCACGCTCCCCGCGAACGCCATCGACAGCACCACAGCCATGATTCGTTTCATTGTTCCGCCTCCTGAGAAATAAGCTGCTCCACACTTCAGACAAAACCATGACAAACGAAATTGTCAGCTCGTAGCCATTTTGTGTGAAGGGTCAGCCTAGACCGCCGTTTGTTAAAAACTGATGACAATTTGTTGAATATTTGGTAAATCGCCTGGTGCCCCCCATCATTAGCCCACAGCCAGGGAGCAGGGTTGACGCGCAACCGATGCGTGCAATCGTGATGGCGCTCCAGCGAAAGGGGCTTCCACATGGCGTAGCGGCTGTGGCTCTACGCTGCATTTTGGTTCGTGATTCTCGGTACTGCCAATTGCGTGGCACAGACTGAAACTTCGACGAGCAAAAAGAGAGCGGGCTCGCGTTGCACCACGTCGCATTCCGAGGCTGCGAATCTTTCTTTCTTCGAGCTGCAATTCGATGCACACTCGGCTTTGCCGTGAACTTGCAGCGATCCCCGTAAGCTGCTAAAAGCACGAGGCTTAGTGGGTCCTTCCGGGAGCTTTCAAGATGGTACATCAGGTGCTATCTCTGTAATTATAATAAAGTCCATTAGTACGATAGACTTTATGGCATACTTTCTAACCATGGAAATCTCGCCCAGAGGGGCTCGATGCGCGCGACGAGTTGCCCGCAACGCTTGCAGTAGGAAAGGGGCCTGACGCCGTCGACTGGACCTCTGGATGTTAAGAACCCTCCCGGTTTCCCGCGCTTCAGCCCTCCCTCGATAAAGGAACCGGTGAGCACGTTTGTTGTTAAAACACTAGTACGTTGATCGTATTAATGGAAACAGTAGGTTATTGCGAGACGATGCTCGGGAAATGCCGGGAACGAAACCACAAGTCGCCACGGTGCGGCCTCCGAATGCGGAAGGTTTTCTGTTGCACCCGCGATGTGTTGGTCGACCAAAACTCAAGAAAGAGAGGATGTGCATTTTATGAAATTAACCAAGCACTTATTTCTGACGGTCCTGGCGTTGGCAGTACTTTCAGCCGGCGCTTGGGCACAAACCTCGACCTTAGCCCCATCAGCTCCGAAGAAGAAACATAAGCCCGTGGCAGCGGCGCCAGCGCAGCCGGCGATAACGGCTGCCGACGTTGAGGCGTTGAAAGACGGCCTGGCCGCCCAGCAGCAGCAAATCCAGCAACTTACCCAGCAACTGCAGCAGGCGCAGCAGAACTGGCAGCAGGCGCAGGCCGCCGCGGCCGACGCTGCCAACAAGGCCGCTGCCGCTCAAACCCAAGCCGCTGCCGCTCAAACCCAGACCAGCCAAGAGCAGCAGACGGTGGGTGAGCTGAAGGGCGACATGGCTGAGCTCAAGACGGGCGCGGCATTGGCGCTACAGGAGTCACAACAGACGTTCAACAAGGCCATGGAGAGCTCGGTAACGTTGCACTTCAAAGGCATCAACATTACGCCGGGCGGATATGCTGCCGCCGAATTTGTGCGGCGGTCGAGAGCGCTTGGAGCGGACGTGTCTACGCCCTTTAACTCCCTGACCATGCCCGGCGCCTCCCAAAGTTCGCTGTCGGAGTTTTTCGGCTCAGCCCGCCAGTCCAAAGCTAGCGTGTTTTTTGAGGGCCGCGTGAAGAACGTGGATCTTTCCAGCTACGTCTCGGGCGACTTTCTGTCGGCCGGCGTCACCTCCACCGCTACCTCCACCAATAGCTACACTTTCCGTCTCCGCCAGGCTTGGGGGCAAGCGAAATTCGACAACGGCTGGAAGTTCCTCGGCGGCCAGATGTGGAGCCTGGTGACGGAGAATGCGGTGGGAATTGCCCCTGCCGACGACCTGGGCAAAACCAACGATGCTCGGCCCAAGACGATCGACGCGAGTTACAACGTCGGGTTTAGTTTCGCGCGCCAGTACGGGGTTCGCCTAACTAAAGACTTCGGCGATAAGGTGTCGGTCGCTTTCGCCATGGAAAACGCGCAAGGCACGCTCACCACGCACAACAACGCAGACAATTTCCTGCTCGGCGAGGCGGGCGCCAGCAATAGCTACAACACGGGGGGGACTTACACGGCCAATCCTTCGCCCGATCTCATCGCCAAGGTCGCCTTCGATCCCGGCTTCGGACACTACGAGGTTTTCGGCCTGGTCGACCGATTCACTGACCGTATCTTCCCGTGCGTGGAGAACTTCGCGAGCGCGGCCTGCGGCAGTCTGACTGCGGCCCCGGCCAGCGCAGTCAACGTCTTCAACGCCTCAAAAGAAGGCGGAGGCTTTGGCGCCAACGCCCGTTGGACCTTCGCCAACAAGCACGTCGCTTTTGGCTTGCATGGCTTCGGTGGTAGTGGAATCGGCCGTTATGGAGCAGCACAGCTCTCCGATCTTGCAATTCATGCCGACGGAACGATTCATCTGATCAAGGATCTCCAGGGTTTGACTACGCTGGAGTATCACGGCAAGAAACTCGACGTATACGCCTACACCGGAGCGGAGTACGCCGCCCGGACTTATGACTTCGATCCGCTCGGGAACAAGGGGAAAGGGCAGTACGTCGGCTACGGATCGCCGACCTTCAACAATTACGGCTGCTACACCGAATTGCTTCCTGCCGTGAACACCGGATTCACTCCCACCAGTCCCGCAAATTGTACTGGCGACACGCGGGCGGTGATTGAGGGTACGGCCGGCTTCTGGTACAGCTTCTACCAGGGGCCCAAGGGCAGGTTCCGGTTCGGCACGCAGTACTCCTATCTGACTCGTCAGACCTGGTCTGGCGCCAACTCCGCCGGCACGGCAGGAATACTGTCGCCGGAAGGACTGGACAACATGGTCTTCACCTCGTTCCGCTACTACTTGCCGTAAAACCGCAAATGGTCCCGCATCAACGTTTGACGAGGGACCACCAGGTTTAACGGCCTCTCAACTTTTTGAGGGGATTCTTCCCTTCAGAGCGCCGCCGGCCCGGTTTTGGCTTACTCTCCTTTCGGGCCGGTGGTGCTAACTGAACTTACGGCAAGATTTCAGATTAGGGTATTCGGTGCAGTCCGTTTGCATGCGTGCAAGGGGAGCGATTCGCCGTTACCCAGAATGGCTTCCGCGAGATGCGGAATTCGAAATTGCAACCTAAACCGGTCTCCAAGCGTCCAAGCAAATGGCCACCCATTACTTGCGTTATCTGGCTGTCCTTGGATGCTCATGTATAATCTGTTGGCATTCGATCCACGCATGGGTTTGAGATGGTTATGCTAGAAGATTCTCGCGCACGAGTAAGCTTCGCGTCTCGCTGCCGGATCGCAGTAGTTCTTCTAGCCATCTTCTGCCTCACGGTAGGCCTTGCGACTCGTTTTACGGTGCCGGGTCCGGAAGTTCAGAAGGTGACAACCGTAAAATCCCAGTCTCCGGATGCCAAGAGGCAGCACCTTCTTAGCGATGCGCTCCAGTGGACGGCTCCCGCTTCCAGTTTCACCCTGTTTCAACCGCCGCGGTCTTCGGTCTTTGCAGTTTCCGTGGTGGTCCCATCTACGAACCTTAGCTCCGAAAGCTGGCTTTATAACCGGCCTCCGCCTTACTGCTGACTGTTTTCCTTTGCAGCCAATCGCTGCTTCTTGAACTCGACTTCAGCCTTTTGAAATTGACTCAGGCAGCTCCGCTTAAACGCGAGGTTCAAGCGCGGCTTGATCGAGTTCGGCCCCGGTGCGAAAATCCTGAAGTCAAAGTTGGGGGCACAGGTGAGTCAAGCTTCATATTGTCCGGCGTGACCCCGTTGCCGGGGATTCTTGTGGTCCGCGCAAACTGACCAAACTCGACTCTTGGGGAAGACCGCATAGGGCTTGGTAAACAGATTTGCCTTTGTGGGGGTAGTTCGCCTCGAGAAAGGAAACGTGCATGGCCATTAAGTCTTTGCCGACGGAAGAAGATCTCAGAGCTCTTCGCCAGTTTGACACTTGCATGATCTCGAATGCGATTGAGAAGTTTGACGCAAGGCTGCGGAATACAGGATTTGCAGATGGCAGCATTCGCTGCATGTTCCGGGATGGAGATGCTCCGCCCATGGTGGGCTATGCAGCCACGGCGCGTCTTCGATGCGGGGAACCGCCAATTGTGGGCGGCAGTTTTCATGATCGGTCCGACTTCTGGAACAGCATCCTCGAAATTCCCGCGCCTCGCATCCTGGTTTTGGAGGACATGGACGAGCCGCCCGGCCGCGGGGCTTTCGTCGGTGATATGCACGCCGCCATCCTTAAGGCTCTGGGATGTATAGGGTACTTAACCAACGGGGCGGTGCGCGAGTTACCCGCCGTGCGCACAATCGGTCTCTCGTTATTTGCCGGAAGTGTCGCGGTTTCTCATGCCTACGCCCACATCTACGATTTTGGGGCCACCGTCACGGTAGGTGGCATGGAAGTCCATCCCGGAAATTTGTTGCACGGCGACCGCCACGGAGTGCTGACGGTTCC
>Ga0116220_10000699_pt1 | contig 13233 bp, 11 predicted proteins | sample Sb_taG_10_FD_88967 | JGI IMG/M metagenome (GOLD analysis project Ga0116220, IMG submission 88967) | Peat soil microbial communities from Weissenstadt, Germany - Sb_50d_7_NC metaG | ecosystem: Environmental > Terrestrial > Soil > Wetlands > Peat | place: Germany: Weissenstadt | collected 2010-09-21
ACATGTGTCGCCTGTGAACAACCGTTGGCTGGTGCCCAAAACAGCCCGCAGACGTGCTAGACCTCGCCACTGTCCCGTCGCCGGGTGAGCATGTGCCCCGCCGGTTGGGATCGTGGAACTCGATCACGAGGAGGGCAGCAACAGATCAAGATCACAACTTCTCAGGCAAGCCCGTCCCAACGGCGGTAGAGCCGAAACGGGCTCCCGAGCACCAGCAGCCCCCGCGAACGCTTCGAGCGCCACCGGGCAGCTGCAGGGATAGCAGTCCTCTCGTGAGCCAAAGAGGGAGCGGGAGGAATCTAATCAGCCCGGACGGCGGCGTCCGTTGACGCAGAGCCGCCGCCGGGCCAACCACTGCAACCAAGGAGTGTAGAACGATGTCTAGGAAGATGTACGCGCTGCTGTTGCCCGTGCTGGCCGTTGTCGCGATGGCGATGTCCGCGGCGGCAGCCCAGGCTCAGCCACACTGGTACTCATGCGAAAAAGTTGGAGAAGGGAAAGGCAAATTCGAAAACGCTGTCTGTACGAAAGAAGGCGGAAAAAAAGAATTCGAATGGGTCAGGATCAAAGTAGGCACTAAGGAGAAACCTTTCGACGTGCAGGTGACGACGACAGGCGTACTCATCCTTCACGCGCTGGGACGCGAAATTGAATGCAAAGTCAACGACAAAGGGTCTATTTGGAACCCGGCTGGTGGCGGCGCCGGGGAAGACGAAATCACGGCGTTCACCACCTCGGGGTGCAAACTCAAAAGCGGTGCAGCCATCTGCACAGTCGCCACCGAACTCGAAGTCGTGCCCGTCAATCTGCCTTGGTACTCGCGGCTACTGGCTGGGCCACCCATCCGGGATGAAGTCTATGCCGAAACCACGGGCAAACCGGAAGGCATAAAAGTGGCGATCCGCTGCAAAGGAGCCGAAGTAGACACGCCGTTCACCGGGATACTGACACCGGAAATCGGGGTCAATGTGGCTACCTTCGGGGCTGGCTCCGGGGAACTCGAAGACACGGCGAAAAACAAAGCTACCGTTACAGGTAACGATAGCATCGAAGGCCCAGCCGGAGACGAAGGGATCACCGCGAAAAACCCGTAGCCGTGCTGCGGGTATAGAGCATAACGACAGCTCACGAACCGTGGGGGGCCGCAACTCGGGTTGCGGCCCCCCAACCCGCTCACCCGCCGACCTCCGACCTCCGACCTCCGACCTTGTGCACCCACCACGCTAGCAAGGGGAGTATAAACGTTGTCTCGTAGAAAGCTCTATGCACGCCAACCTGCCTACTTCTTCCCCTTCCTTCGAGACCGCTTCCTCGCCAACCGGTCGCATGCATCGCGCATCTTCCTCGCCTTGTCTTTCTTGCACACCTTCAGAGCCTTGGCCAGCTTCTGCACCTTTGTCAATAGCTTTGACTTCGGTTTTGCTTCGGGTTCGAGGACTTCCTTGAATGCGGGTGGCGTTTCGTTGCCACCGCCAGTGAAGGATTGACTTCCCGGAGTCCCGAATGTTGGCGATAATGATTGACCGCCTTGGCAGGCTTCGCCGGAGCAGGAGAGTTCGGGCATCGGTGCCGGGAAGCCTCCATCGATCCTCGCATCGTAGACATCGATGAGCTGGTCGGTGTCCTGGCCTACCAGGGGTGTGCGAGTAAGGAAGAAGATGTCCGAGCCCGACGCGGACATACCCACCGCTTCACTCGCCGCGCTCTGGCCGTCGGAGATCATGCTCACGACGCCTTCGTGCCACTCGTAGACACTGTTTTCGGTGCTCGGGTCGTTCGCCTGTAGCAGCTCAGGTGTCGAGAAGACGATTGTAGAGCCGTCTTCGCTAATCGCTCTCCCCCTGTCGTTGACTTCCGCAAGAGCACCGTATCCGTGTTCGTCAGCCGAATCGGGGATCGCGGCGCTGATGTCGCTCATGGTCCCCGCAGGGCACCCGGGATCGTCGGGCGCGCAGTGGGAGACCCACGTCAGTTCACCGGTCTGGAAGTCATAACGGTAAACGTCCTGAGCGGTGCCTTTGTCTCCCGGCGCAAGCTTCGCATAGGTGGTAAAGACGAGGTAGCGCCCGTCGGATGTCGTGCGTGCTTGACGTTCCTCTACTGTGTTCCACAATACAAGGTCATTCGTACCACCAAACACTGTTTTGTTTTCGAGGGTTGACGGACACTGTGGATCGTTGATCGATCCTGATTCGCTAGCGCCCGAGCAGAGCTCGGCGACGAAGCTCGTCTGGCCGCTGACCGTATCAACGACATAGAGGTTGTCCGCGCCCGCTTCGGCAATCTGGTGGCCGGTCGGCAGCGAGAGGTCCGGCACCGTCGTGAGCACTCCCCTTGCGACAAAGTAGACGTGTGAGCCGTCCGCAGAAGTTGCGACCACGCCCTGCACTTCGGCGCCACTGCCAGGCGTCAGGTCGCCGGCTCCGCCGGCGGAGAGCTGCACCAGGTTCTTGCCTGGGGGGTTGTCGAAGTTATACTCGTAGAGGTCCGCGGTGTGATCGGTGTCGCCATTGACGAGCTGCTGGCTTGTGAGGAAGAACGCTTTCGAGCCATCGGCGGAGGCGCCGACGAATTCCGCCGGTGACGGGGTTGGATCACAGGTTGTGCACTGCGATGGGGAGGGATTGGAGGCCGCGACCGTGCTGGTTGCGTTGACGCGAGCGTACACAGTATCCACGTTATCTTGGCCGCTCGGACAGGCCGTGAAGTAGATCGTCGAGCCACTGGCAGAGACTGCTTGATAGCTCGAATCCGGCCCGGGTTGTAGAGCGCATGAAATGCCAGCGGTCAATGAGATCGCGCCGAGCGCGGTGGCGTGTTCTGGGCCGATCTCTTCGCCGCTGTCATCAACATTGACCAAGCTCAGCTCGGGTGTGCCCTTACCGAGACCGCTAACGTCGTACAGGCTGGTGCCAGAGGTATACGCTTCGGCTGGCTTGGCAGCCGGCAGGTACGCGCTACCATTTTCTTCCCCTCGGAATATTAGATGGGAAGAGTCACTCGAGCTCCCTTCAAGTCTGATTCCGTAACCCCCCGTATTATCGTGGTAGAGTTCGCCGGTAAGATTTTGGTATATGGGCGTCGATATCCACGACATGTTCGCTTCGCGGAGCGCGCAGACGGCGCTGGAACCGGCTGTGGCGTTGTTCAGCACGGTGAGACCGCAGCTGGCCACCGTGTTGAAGTCGCCGGGTGACATGCTCCTCCCAATACCCGGCTTTGCTAGGAGGTTTCGCGGAGGGTTGGTAGACGATGTCGTCCAGCCCATCGGGCCACGGCGTGCGACATAGGTGTCCTGTGCTTCTCCAAACGCTCCGACTATCGCGTTTTCGGAATCCCCAAACGCGCTCTGCGAGAGGAATTCAACAGCGTCCCCATCGGCAGCCACCGGCAGCGCTGATTGTTGCGCCACCACATCACTCCCACCCTTTTCGAGCGGGCTGACCATCTCGTAGGCACGGCATTCCGGCAGACCCTGCGAGTAGGGCTGGTCCGTCGTTGGATTGAAGTTTGATTCGGCGCGTAGCTGTTCGTTGGGACATGTCGCCGCGGCTGCACGACTGGTGCTGGCCTTGGCGTGCGACAAGGCCAGCCCAACTACACCCGCAAGCAGGCGAGGCCAAGAGAGCTCTGGCAAGTTGTCCGGCGGGTGACCCGTCACCAGCCTGAACGTGGCGGTTAGGAGACCCTTCGTCCGGTGGCCCAGATCAAGAACAAACATCAGTTGCCCCTCCGGTTCGCTTTCTTAGCCTTCGCCTTCGGTCCGTATTGCTTCCTAGCCTCCCGTGCACAGGAAGCTCGCTTCTTGGGCTGCTTCTTGCAGGCCTTCAGGGCCCTGGCGAGCTTCTGCGCGCGCGTCAACGGCTTGGTCTTCGTAGCGCTGCAGCCGGTGACCGTCACCTTCGTCCTCTGGACGATCTGCTTGCCGGTCTGTGCAGTGATCGTCGTTCCCATCGCGAGGCTCTTGCCGCAGAGGTTCCCGCTGGGCGCCGCCAGGATCGAGTGCGGACCCTCCGGCAGAATCGTCACAAAGCTGTAGATCGGAGCGTCGGGGATCGATTCGAACTTCGAGTAGGTGAGCCCGCCCTTGATGTTCGTCTTGCCGTCGAGGACGATCTCCACACCGTTTTCGCCCTGCAACAAGAACTCCAGATCCGGGAACGCAGCCCCACCATGAGACACCAGGATCGCCGGGCCCGAGAGCGGGGCGTTCAATATCGGCGTGACGGCCGTCGCGGCGCCCACGAACGAGTCCGGCGGGCAACCGGCGGGGTTCGTGTTGAACTGCGCTTCGGTACAGGCTTTCTGAAGCGTCGTCAACCGCGACGGGAGTGCCTTGGGCAGCTGCAGGTCTACTTTGGCGATGTTCGCCTGTCCCGTGGTGGACTTGACGGTCACGGTCAGGCTCGCACCGTTCGCTTTGCTCGTCTTGGCCTGCGTGGACGCCGATAAGCTCGGAGCGAACGGAAGGTTCTGACAGGCCCCGACCTCATACGGAAACGAGACAGTCGAGCTCGCACCCCGAGCCGCGGTAATCGTCGCGCCCACGCCTTGGGCCGCGCAGTTGGTTGGGTTGAGCATGAAGTTCGCGCGGTCGACTTCAACGTTGATTTTGCGTAGACGCAGCTGCACGCCGTCGACGAACTGGGGCAGTGGGTCCGATGTGATCGTCAGCGCCGCGGTGCTCGGGTTGACCGCGATCGCCGCGCGCACGACCACGTTGCCGAGGTTGAACGGGCCTGCGACGGCGGGGACGACGATCGACAGGCCAAACGGGTCGCCCTTGTACGGGCCGGTCAGATCGACCCTGCCACCCAGATAGAACGGGTGCGGACCGGGACCGGCACCGACGGTCGTTGTCCCGATCTGACTTTCACGACCGCACGTCCCCGCGTTCGCCTGCGCTTCGGGACACTGAGGAATACCAGCGATCTTGCCCAACAGGCCCGGCGGGGTGCTCAGCGTGATACTCGAGAGGTCCTGTTCACGATCTTCACGACCAATCGTCACCGCGAACGGACTCGACGCGCCCGCCGTCGGTGTCTGGCTACCCGCGCTGAAGGACGGGCTGAACGGCAACGTGCCAGGACACGCGCCACCCGCACCATCCCAATCCACCTTGAACGAGGACGACGGCGTAGCGTCCGGGGTACCCGCGATCGGTTCCGTACCCGACAGGCCACCCAACCCGGGCGCCGACCACGGCGTCAGGTCCGTAGTCGTCGTGAACGTACCGCACGTCTGCGGGTTGGCCAACGAAGCCCTCGCGCCACCATTGAACGTCAACAGGAGTTCGCTGAACGGTAACTGGGGCTGCTGCGTGAACGTCGCCTGTAGCTGGCCTGTGCTCGGGTTCGCCGTCACATGACCCGCGAGCTTGACGATCACGCCACGTTCGACCGAGCGGACCTGCAGGAAGAGCCGGAAGATGCGGCCGGCTTCAGCATCACTGTTGCTGCACGGCGAGCATTCCGGTTCCCCGAGGAACACCTGACCTTCGAGCGGCTTTTCTAAAAGCGGGGTCACAACCTTCACCGTCCCGATCTGCGACGACAACGGACATGCCGCCGGTTCGGCCGGTTCCGTGGTGGAACCCAAACCGAACTGAGAATTGCTGCACGCCCGCAAACCATCTGCCGCCGACGGGTCCACCGTCATGCCTCCCGGCAATGTCACCGTCGCGTTCTTGAGCTCGGGTGTAGCGTCCGTGCCGTCCTCCTCGGGCTGTGGCACTTTCAGATCGAACGTCGCTCCCGTCGGCTCATCGGCCTGGGTCGTACCGCCTTCTGAAGCTGGGCTCGGCTCGAGCTGTACTTCGGGTTGAAACTGCAGCAGATCGCAACCTGTCACGAACGATGAGCTCGCGGTCGGTGTCCCGCTCGTCCCGGGCTGGCCGACAAACGACGGCGGTGCAGAGACCGCGCCCGCGTAGGAGGCCATCGAAGCGTAGTTCGCGGGGTTTTCGTAGCTATCCGCGCTAAGTGTCGTCACGGGCGCGGGGCCTTCGCATCTCGCCGGGTTGGTCAGGAACGGTGTCGAGCCCGCGTTGGTCGGAGTACAAGAATACGAGATGTCGCCCAAGCTTTTAGAGCCACTTTCCGTTACGCCGGCCTCACAGAACGTGAGGTTGACTCCCAACACAGTGGGACTCGTGGTATCCGGGCTGCTGATCGTCAGGCCATAGTCGCCATCACTGCGCACCTTGGCAGTGAGCGTGAGGTGGGCCTGGCTCGCACCACCGATGAAACCAAACGCGCCTGGGTGCCCCGGACTCGGTACCAGGTTGTACACAGGGTCGATCGCGTAGCCGGCGAATGGCTGTACTTTACCACCAATAATTTCGCCTTGGCTGTAGGAGAAGCGCACATAGCCCACAGCAGTTGCGATCGAACACGGTGTTTCTTCTCGTTCGTTGGTCCTTGTCTCGAAGGTCGCTGCAGTGCACTTCGGGGTCACCTGTGGGTCGCCGATGAAGCCCGGCGGCAGTTCGGTCTCGACGTCCTTCGGGCTGCCGCCCGCCGTCTTCAATTCACCAACGTCGGCAGGCACATAATTGAACACGAACGTCGCGTTGGCGGCGAACGGGTATCCGCCGGCCTGCGTGAACGGATTGCCCAGCGATTCGGTGACGCTCGTGGTGAAGCTCTGGATACCGAACGGCACCCGCGCGATCGTCGTCGGGTCGCTCGCCGAGGCACTTGCCGGCGATGCTTCTCCTCCATAGACAGTGGCGGTATTTGTAACGCCTCCACCCGGAGGCGTACCGAGAGAAGCTTCCGGATTGACGTGAACATGCAACGTGATCGGGGAATAGGACGCCCCCGGCGCGAGCGTGTCCGAACGGGTGCAGCTCACCGTACTGGGATTGGCGATCGAGCAACTCCAGCCGATACCTTCGGCCTCTCCGCGACCCGGTACCAGTGGCGACAAACCCGCCAGCACGAGGCCGGACGGCATCTGGTCAGATACGCTGACTCTCGCGCTTGCGCTCCCGTTGCCCTCGACGCTGGGGCCGGAAGCGCTTTCGCGAACATACGGTGGTGGTTCGCTGGCTTCCGGTTCCACGGGAATCGGGAAGCGATCGTCTGCGACCACGCTGCCCCCCGCATTGGTCGCGGTGACCTGACATTGCAGCGAGACTCCTTCGTCGGCTGTCGTGCTGATGTAATCTTCGCCGGTCGCGCCGACAATTGGTGCGCCATTACGTAGCCACTGGTATGCAAATGCGGTCGGGCTGCCGCTCCATTCGCCTTGCGTGCAGGTGCGTTCTTCCCCGACTTCTACGCGCGTAAATTCGTCGCTTATTTCCGGCAGCCGCGTCAATACGGGAGGCGCCGAGGACGGTTCCGGTGACACCAGCAGCGCATTCGTTGGGAAGCTCGTGGCTCCGCCCAAGTTGCGGGCTGTGACCTCACACTGGATCGCCTTACCTTCGTCCGCGGCCGTCAGCGCGTAAGTGCTGGCTGCGGCGCCCGATATCGCCACGCCATTGCGCAGCCACTGGTAGGTGAACGTTGGTTCATAGCGCCATTCCCCGGTTTCGCACGTCAGCCTTTTGCCGACGACCGTCCCGGTTGCCTCGTTCCCCGTGTTCTTAACCGTGATCGTGTAGGCGTTGTCGCCGCTGCCACGGTCGAAGGATGTGCCGCTGCCGGTGAAGGGGTCCACGCCGCAGTCTTCTTCCGGCTGGCCCGGCACGTATTTAGCTTGGCCGTCAGGGCATTCCCCGACCTGCTGGCCATACGCGTTGGCGTGGGTCATCGTGATGCCCCATTCCGGCGCCGCAAACGCTGGGGTGGCACCGAACGAGGCCACGGCGATGACCAGCGCGACACCCAGCGTCTTGGGCCGCGCCGCAGCCCTTGCCAGAGCCGCGCTCATCGTCGCCCCTCCCCCAGACCCGCACTACCGCCCCACCATGCGAAAACGCTCGGTGATTGGCGTGCAGAACGTTGAGGCCGGTGCCCTGTGTAGGACTCGGAGGGGGAACATGTCGAGTGTTCACGGCCACAAAAAAAGTCAAGACTCGTGGGCTCATGAACCGCGATCAGGCCGCCACCGTTGCCGAGACGAACTCGCGCTGACCCGCTTTCGCGCAAGCTCGGGGACGCGATCCGCCACGCTCGGGAAGCACGAGACGAGACGCTGGATGCAGTTGCCCGCCGCATCCCGCGGATGGATGCGAAGTACCTCGGTGAGATCGAGCGAGGTTGGCACTCGCCGACGATCCCAACCGCCAAGCGGATCGCCGACGCACTTGACGTAACGCTGTCGGAGCTGCTCAAGGGGCTCTGAGTCTCCCCGGGACGTGTAGCCCAAAAGCGGCGGGCTCCTCCTATGCCATGCCTCCCCATGGGCGGAAGCATACCGGAACTGTAGTTCCTGGTCAGGAGGGCACCGTACCCCGAGGCTTGAGAAGTGCCGGCAAGCCCTACACCGCAAGTCGCCATCGGCCGAGCTATCGGCCTGCGGCGGCGGGATCTGGACCTGAGCCAAGAGACACTCGCCCACGCCGTGGGATTGAGCGTCCGCGGACTCCGCAAGATCGAAGCTGGAGGCAATCCCACATGGCGCACCGCCGACACGATCGCGCGCGCTCTCGGATGGTCTCTTGCCGAGCTTGCCCTGCGAGCCGACGAGCTCGAGACCGAGGACCGACGGCCGACCGACGAGCCGCTTCGCCCGCCGGACTGAGCCCCCAGCCGAGCGAGAAATGCTCCAGTCCGGCACTGGAACATTGCCGTGGGCACGGTCTCCCTGGCCGCGTAGCGGCCGACCTTTCCTGGCGACACTTCGTGTGGGGACCGGCGCCAACAAGTGTGGACGGGAAAGCACGCCATCTCGTCTCCCCCCACTCAAAACCGCAAAGGGCTCCCAGACGCGCTAGAGACCAAGGGCGCCCGCGAAGGATCGACCATCCCGTCCAATGCGCGTGGTATCGCGCGCGTGTAACCATGAGCGCTTGTGTGCGCCTGGCGGTTGGAGTGCCACCGGGATCGCGCGTGCTCTCGGATTGGCGCTCTGGGAGCTTGCGGAGCTCGCCGACGAGCTGGAGACCGAGGATCGACGGCCGACCAACGAGCCGCTTCGCCGCCTGGACTGATCCGCTGGCGGGCCGTCCGAGGGCCGGGCAATGTATGCCGTCCGCACGGCCATAAAATGTCTTGAGCAGGGATTTCGTGGTCGGGCACGAAGAGAACCATTGTGGAACGGCGTTTGGCCGCTCTACTTTAGTCTGCGCTGAGACGTTTTGCGCGCTATTCTAGAAGGAGCATATCGGGCCTATATCTACGCAGAGGAGCCAGTACCGTCGTGGTCAGTATCGGATTTGGAGGAGGCGAAGTAATCGAAGTTAGCCTCCCGTTGGAGGAAGTTCGCGACCTGCTGCAAAAGGCGCTCGCCAACGGAACCATGCTTGAGATCAAGGCGCAGAATGGGGAGATGGTCGTCATCAACCCGCAGCAGGTCAAGGTGCTCCAAAACTCAGGAGCACCTGAGCCGTTCCCCACGACAGATCAGCACCTAGCTTCCTCTACCTGAGCTTGGGTCACTAGGAGGCTCCCGGAGGCGAAACTCGCCCTCCTTTGGCGGCATTGTGCCGTGCTTTGGAGGCATAGCGCCCTGTCGAGGGAATCCCTTCTTGTGGATGGTGGTGGTGCGGACGGTCATGTCCTGGGGCATCTCCACCCCCGCCTCGATGCCGCCGTCTGGCGATCCCTTGACCTTGATTCCGCTGCCGCCGACGGCAACGTAGCCAAAGCCAAACATGAGGATTATGCCCCCAGGTAGCACAATCCCACGCTCTGCTACGACCCCGGCAGCTCCAGCAACCACCATCAAGGCCCCAAAGACCACCACCGCGACGGACAGCCAAAGACGAACCCCCTGAGGTTTCGCTACGTGGTGGTCTTCGACCCTTTCCTCGACGTTCTCCTCTTCATCCACGATCTTCACATTTTAGTCGTCTGCAGTACAAGTTTTGATTATTCGCCCCGCAAGCAGACAGACCTCGCCCGACTACTGCTCGCCAGCCAGCCCGCAACACCACCGCAGGTCGAGCGCGGCTGACGTGGCGTGCGCTGGTACACCGTGATGCGGTTCCTCACTGCGCTAGAGGCCACCGACCACCAGCTCGCGGACCAGCTGGAGACCAAGGGCGCCCGCGCAGGATCGACCATCCCGTCCCAAGCGCGTGGTATCGCGCGCGTGTAACCATAGGCGCTTGTGCGGGCCTGGCGGTTGGAGCGCCACCGGGATCGCACATGCTCTCGGGTTGAAGCTCTGGGAGCTTACGAAGCTCGCCGACGCCCTGGAGGCCAAGGGTCGTAAGCCGACCAACAGGCCGCTTCGCAGGCGGAGCTGACCCGCTGGCGGGCCGTCCGGGGGCTCGTTACTACATGCGGGCGATTTGGCCAGCGGCCCTCGAGTTCGTTGTAATGGAGGATGAAGAGTGGGGGAGACTCGTCATCTGTCGGAGGCGAACGTCAAGGTCCGAGCGCGCCGATCGGGATGACGGCAACGTCGTCCTTGCGGCGGTAGCCGTAGCCTGTCGCGACGATTACGCCCAGCAGCGCTGGGCGCCCGCACCTCGCCGTGTCGATCCGCTCGGCAAATCGCGTTAGGCTCGCCGCGGCGTCGTCGATCTGCCCGTGCCCGAGCTTCACCTCGAAGGCCATCCAGCGACCATCGCCGGCCTCGACGATGGCGTCGACCTCGAGACCGCCGCTGTCGCGGTACTGCGAGACTTGCGCATCAACTGCCTGCGCATAGACGCGCAGGTCGCGGACGACGAGCGACTCGAACAGGAAGCCGAGCAGGTTGAGATCTCCCAGTAGCCGATCAGGTGTCGCGCGCAGCGCCGCCACCACCAGCGAAGGATCGACGAAGTGCCGCTTCGGTGCCGTGCGAAGCCGGTAGGAGGAGCGCAGATGCGGCGCCCAGGCGGGTTGGTCCTCGATGACCATCAGCCGCTCCAGCGCGCCGAGATACTCGCGCACCGTGTCGTCCTTCAACGGGCCGTCCGCACCGCCGGTGTCCTTGGCGAGCGTTGTCGCTGCGGCATGCGTGGCGACGTTGCGGCCGAGGCTCGCCAGCAGCCGCGCGACGCGGTTCGGGTCGCGATGAGTCGCCTCCACGCGGCTGATGTCGACGCGGGCGATCTCGTCGAGATAGTCGCGCACGGCGAGCAGCCCATCCGCGACGCCGCGCCCGCGAAGACCCGGCCATCCGCCGAGGGCGATCTCTTCGGCGAGGTCCGTCACGGTCAGGCCCGGGTCGGAGCTGGCGCTCACCGTGCCCTCCAGCAGCTCGGCCAGCGAGACGCGCCCGGTGCTGCGACCCGTCTCAAAGAGGCTCATCGGACGCATCCGCAGGCGGGTGATGCGCCCGGCGCCCGTGTGTCGCGTGATGTCATCCGGGGGGACCGCGGAGCCCGTCAAGATGAACTGACCACGGTCAGAGCGATCGTCGATCGCTCTGCGGACGTGGTTCCATATGGCTGGCTCGATCTGCCACTCGTCGATGAGCCTGGGTGTCGGACCGTCGAGCACGAGCGCTGGATCGACCGCGATCGCCTGCCGAGCATTCGCGTCAACGTCGAGCAGAACCTCGCTCGCCGCTATTTGCCGGGCAGTGGCCGTCTTCCCGCAAGCCCTAGGCCCCTCGATAACGACAGCGCCAACAGCGCCCAAGCGAGCCACTAGCTCTTGATCGACGATCCTTGGCTGGTAGCCAACGGGGATAATGCAGAGATTATAGCGGGGAGAATGCAGCACCGCCAGCGGGGATGATGCGGAGGCAGGCACCGAGGCGATCGAAGCTTTCCTCGGTCGGCGCTGGCGCTAACATGACTGCCATGTCCGATCGGCCCATATCCGCTTCCAAGCCCGCCCCAGTACGACCCGATGTCGGGCGGATGTCACTCGACGTGTTTATGCCTGAGAATCGCCTCGCGCGTAAACGCGCAGAAGCGCGCAGGCGCACCGTCGAGCGCTGGCTTGGTCGGCTCGTGAAGCGCTCGCCGGGACGCTCCTGAAGCGGTTAGCCGCAATTGACCTAGAGCGCCTAACGAAATAGGCGGTGTGGTCGGGGTGTTCATGGATCAAGCTGGGGATCGGATGCCCGCCCACCCGGCGAAGCGCATGCTGGTGGCATGCGCGAGCCGTCACGTGGCGACGATCGAAGATCCTGTTGATCTTCGATCGGTCCAGCGCCGTGTCCATGAACGCATCCGGGCGTGCCGATCTTTTCGGTAGGCGCTCTTAACCGCTCGGAGAGCAGGACATCGTCCCCAGGTCCTGATCTCCCAAAATATCCAAAACCAAAATCACCAATGCCTCGCCCCCTGCGGATCGACCATCAAGGCAGCGCAGCGCAGCGTCCGGCTCGCCAGGCCCCGGCCAAACCTCGTTATCGTGCGAGCAGTGCCCCCCTCCTCATTGTCCCTGATCGAGTTTCCCGCAGACGATCCCGAGCGTGCCCGGAACTTCTGGGCGGGACTTCTCGACATTAAGCTGGAGGCGCGCCAAGAGGGGGAGGGAGAGGGCTGGCAGACGCGCTCAGGAGGCCCAGCGGTCGGTGTCCACGCGCGTGGACGCGGACCGGGAGACTCCTTTTCGCTGCCCTACTTCGCGGTGAGCGATATCAGCGAGGCGCTGGAGAGGGTGCGGGCGCTCGGTGGAAGCGTCGTCCACCCGGGGGAGAGATGGGCGGTCTGCAAGGACTCCGAGGGAAGCCCATTCGGGCTGGCTCAGGAGGGGTTCGCCGTCAGTGGGTAGCGCTCGGGGTGTTCAATCGAGTCGACGGACAGGTCGACGTCGAGGTCGGGCCAGTGGAGATGGCCGGGTCGCGGCTGCTCGAGTCGTACGATCGCCTCGACCGGCGCTCGCTTGAACCAGGGGTACTCGTCGAAGGGCAGGAACAGCTCTCGCTCATCCATGAGAAGCCAGAAGCCGTGCGGCGATATGTTCGTTACCTCAGCTTGCGAAGTGGTGGTTCCAGGCATTATGAATTTCCCGCTCGTGCTCCTTCACCAGCTGGGCTCACTTCCGCAGTCTACTACCGTATGGGGCCGGTTCTCCATGGCTGAACGGAGCGCCGACGTCGTCCACCGGACCGGCGAGCCGCTAGGGTTATAGGACCGGTCGAGCGTCTGTTGAAGCCAAGCAGAGCGGCGATGTCCGCCAGTCGCTGCTTCCCAGCGGCCCCCGGCTCCGGATTTATCACGCCGGATGA
>Ga0116220_10000704_pt1 | contig 13184 bp, 12 predicted proteins | sample Sb_taG_10_FD_88967 | JGI IMG/M metagenome (GOLD analysis project Ga0116220, IMG submission 88967) | Peat soil microbial communities from Weissenstadt, Germany - Sb_50d_7_NC metaG | ecosystem: Environmental > Terrestrial > Soil > Wetlands > Peat | place: Germany: Weissenstadt | collected 2010-09-21
GGCGAAATTCATCCCAACGGGCCGGGTCATGACCGAACCACTTGCGAAGTTCCGTGCTGGGCGAGACGTCCTTCATCCATTGGTCGATGGCGGCACGTTCCTTCGAGATCCCACGCGGCCAAAGCCTGTCGATTAGGATCCGCGTCCCGTCGTCAGCGGCCGGGGGCTCATAGGCCCGCTTCAGCTTAACGTTGTCGGCCGGGACTTTCCTTTTCATCGTGCTTTCTCCAATCACATCCGGATCGCGTGGCCGTCTCGACTCCGTCTTTTCCTGGTGTCAGGTCACTGCTGCACTCGCTTGATTTCACCGCAGGCGATCGGCAACGTGACCTGTGCTGGGATCGTCCCGAGCGAGGCGACGGACGCAGGGAGCTTGGTGGACGGGAGAATCCCGTGGATGAAAACGACTCGACGGTCGAGATCCAGTTCCTTGTCACCGAATGCCTTGGCGAAGGCTGCCTCTAAATCTTTCAGCGAGACAGTCTTCTGATACTGAAAAGTCCCATCAGCGCCGGCCTTCGGATAGGTGTCGCGCACGATTTCCATACTAACCGGATCGTCGTGGAACGGCACCATCGTCGTTCCGGAGGTGGGTTCGGTCTCTATAAGGTCGATTATGCCGTCATGGTTCTTGTCGGCCGCTTCCGTTGGGCAGGTTGCGTCGCGGTTATCCTTGAAGCCGTGGAAATGCTGCAAATGCATCATGTTGGGCGGCAGTTTCTGAGCGTTGACGCTGATCGTTAGCTTATCGCCGGCAATTGAAAACCGGGCCTCGCCCGTCGTTTCGAGCCCGGTCACCTTTGTGTTCAACGGGTGAAGATGGGCGACATAGATTGCGGTCGGCTGGCTGTTAGTTTCGGTTGCCGAAGCCCCAGCTGTCCCAGCATCGGTGTCAGCGGCAAACGCAGCACCGGCACTGACCAGAATTGCCGCGCTTATCAAGGCCGTGAGCTTCATCACTCGCACTCCTGTTTTTGTTAAAAACAAATATCAAGGATACATCTTTGCATAGTGCTCGCAGAAAAGCAATATCGCTGATGAATGTTTCTGTGCTGGCGAACCCTCGGGCTGACAAGCACCGCCTATGTAGTTGCGAGCCCAGAGAGGAGGAGCTGGCCTTACCGGCGTCAGACATCGCCAGGATCCCTGCCAGATCGCCCCGAAGTTCGATCTCGAGTTTGCCGCCGATGGGAGTGAGTATGACGGCGTCAATCAAGCCACGGATCAGCCCGAAGGCCTCCGGGCGCGTATCGGGCTGGCGTAGGCGGACTGCAGGCTGCCGCATGCATTAGTTGATCCTAACAAACTGGTGCTCGCGATTGCAGCCAATGCGGGTTAGATTTAAAATGCAATCTTCGGGCGCGTCGCGTTATTGAGTGCGCTTGGCGAGCGAGCTTCTCGTAATTGGGGGGAGGAAACTATGACCGCTGAATTTCCCGGACTGCTCCGCGACCTCTTCAAGCTGAGCGTCGAACAGGCACAGCGGGCCTTCGAGACCTTCCTCACGACAAGCGAAGGGGCGTGGAGGGGCATCCAGGCGGGTTCGCAGGCGGGGCGCGGCATGGGTGCACTCATGGACAAGGTCGCGAAGATAACGGGGGCTAACGCTGAGGCGAGTTTCTCATTTGCGCTCAAGCTTCGCCAAGTTTGTGGTTTTCGGCCTGACGTGCGGTTGCCCGCACCAACGACGCTCGTCCGTGGCGTTGCGCTCCTCATGACGCTGGCCGGTCCGCGCGCTTACGCCGCCGGAGACGTCGTGCTTGGCGAGAAGCTATTCAATCAATGCAAGATCTGCCACACCATCGTCCAAGGCAAGAACGGGATCGCTCCCAGCCTGTTCGGCGTGATCGGCCGGAAGGCCGGCACCGCGCCCGGCTTCAAATATTCCGACGCCATGGTGAAGGCGGGCGAAGGCGGCCTCGTCTGGGACGAGACCACGCTTGACGAATACCTCAAGGATCCCAAGACCAAGGTGCCTGGCAACAAGATGACCTTTCCCGGCCTCGGGAAGGACGAGGACCGCGCGAATATCATCGCCTTCCTCAAGGCCACAGCCCAGTAGGTGGCGCTACCGGCTCGGTTCAGCATGCCGCCTCGGGCGCCCCTGCCCAGCTTTACTCAACGAGGGCGGAGCGCCTCCAGGCGATTTCCGATGGCGGACAGATGACGAACAGCGTGCTCGGCGAGCATGCGACTCTGCCGCCCGGCTTCCTCTTCCACTGCCGTCTGCGCGAGCTTGTCATAGATATTGTACCGCTCATCCACTTGGCGCAGCGCCGCGACGAGCATAGCAATGGCATCTTGGGAGTCGGCGGCAGTTCCGACCTCGCGGAAGCGCCAAGACGGTTTTGTCGCCGCGACGGGTCGAGATGCTGCCTCGCCCAGGCTGGCCGCGTCGGCCGCTGCTTCGCGGGCGATGTCGTCGAGCAACGCGGCATCGGCGTCATCTCCGATGGCCTCCAGCCTTCGCGCCAGCGTCGTCGCCTGGCGCGCCGCCTCGGTCTCGATGGCAACGGCGAGTTGGCGGAATTGGCCGAAGGTCCGCATCTTGGGCGTCGGGCGGTATTCCGCCCGGTGAGCGCGACGACGCGCCAGCCTCAGCTTTGCCAAACGGTCGAGCGTCTCCTTGGCGAGGCGCTCGGCCCAATATCGGACGGCGGGATCGACCGCCGCCGCGGCGGTCTCGGTCAGGAAGCCGAAGACCTGTTCCTCCTTGCGTACCGCGACGGCCAGGGCGCCATAGCGGCTCATCAGCCAGGGACCGCCCACTTCGGCGATGTCGGCCTCCGGCACTGTCTCGTGCTCGACCCGCGCAAGATCGACCGGCACTCGGGGAGAGCAGCCGCTCGACCGGGCCGTCGTGCGGAGCCGCTGGGCGACGGCGTCTTCGTCATCGGCGGACATCAAAAAGAGCTCGGCCGCCGGCTTGTTGCGACACCGGGTCAAGATTGCCGCCAGGGATCGGTAGCGAGCGGCCGCGCGCTCGGTCATCGCGAGCGCGGCACCTAGAAGCTCAGCGAGGCTCTTGGACGCCCCAAGGCCGCTCGTGGACGCCCCAAGGCCACTCGACGGGCGCGGGCCATCCACGGCGACGGTCATCATGCTGCCTCCCAATAGGACCGGCATTATCCTATGCAGCGGCGGGCGATGATTGATCCGGATCAATGCCGATGGTGAAATGCGCCGATATGATGTATTTTAAATAGTGCTTTATCATCCCCGCGGCCGGGCGGTCGCCTGCCGCATTAGAACGTTGATTATGGTGGCTGAACCGGTACAACGCGCCACGCGCAATGACCTGACGGGCGCGCTCCGCCTTGTCGTGTTCTGTATCCTGATGCTTGGCGTCCTGGATCTTTCCGCTCCCGCCCGCGCAGAAAGCCGCCTCGCCGAATTTCTCAAGAAGGTGTCGCCGAGCGAGCTCTTCCCGGGTGCCGACGAGTTCAGTCCCGTCGAGGGCAGTCCGTCGGCGGTTACGGCCCACAAGAGCGGTCACGTTGCCGGGTACGTCTTCCTCAACTCGGACTTCGCCGACGCGACGGGGTATTCCGGCAAGCCGATCGAAATCCTGCTCGGCGTCGACATGAATGGCGTGGTCACCGGTGCGCGGCTCGTCGAGCATCATGAGCCCATCGTGCTGATCGGCATGCCGGAAAAGCGCGTCACCGACTTCATCGCCGGCTATGTCGGCACCAATCTCCTGCAGCCGGGAACGACGACCGTCGACCAGCCGTCGAACGTCGCCGTCGTCAGCGGAGCGACTGTCACGGCGATGGTCATATCCGACAGCATCACTCGTGCTGTCCGCGCCTTCGCGGCCTCGCGCGGCATCGGCGGGCTCGGGCCAGGCCAAGCCACGCCCGCCGCCGCTGCGCTGGCGACCACAGTCGACATGAGCCGCATCCAAACGGAGGACTGGCCGGCATTGTTGGACGACGGCTCGGTGCGCCGTCTGCATTTGAGCGTCAGCGAGGTCAATGACGCCTTCGCCCACTCGGGCAACCAGGCCGCTGCGAGCCGCCCGGAGCCCGGCGATCCCCAGGCCGACTTCATCGACCTCTATATCGCTCTGGTGAGCGTGCCGTCGGTTGGCCGCAGCCTGCTCGGGCCCGACTCTTACGAGCGCTTGGTGAAGAGCCTGCATCCGGGCCAACAGGCAGTGCTGATCGCCGGCGAAGGCCTCTACTCGTTCAAGGGTTCGGGCTATGTGCGAGGCGGAATCTTCGACCGCATTCGCGTCATCCAAGGCGAGGAGACCATCCGCTTCCGCGACCACGACTATAGCCGCCTCGGCGACATCGCCGCCGCGGGCGCGCCGCATTTCCCGGAGATCGGACTGTTCGTCGCGCCCGACGAAACCCCGCTCGACCCGGTCCAGCCTTGGCGGCTTCAGCTGCTCGTGCAGCGTCAGATTGGCGCCCTCGACAAGGCCTTCCTTAATTTCGACCTCGGGTACACCTTGCCGGCCAAATATCTTGAGCCGCTGGCGCCGGCCGTGGCGACCACGCCCGCATCGCGCGCCGGCGCCCCAGCGGCCGAGGTCCCGCTATGGCGCAAGATCTGGCAGCAGAAGGCAGTGGATATCGGCGTGATTGCGGCGGCCATCGGCCTGCTCACTTTCATCTTCTTCTTCCAGGACATGATCGTCCGCCGGCCGCGGCTGACCAAGGGACTGCGCATCGGCTTCCTCCTCTTCACCGTCGTCTTCATCGGCGGCTACGCCCACGCCCAGCTCTCCGTCGTCAACGTCATTACCTTCGCCAACATACTGTTCAGCGGCTTCCGCTGGGAAGTGTTCCTTCTTGCCCCTGTCACCTTCATCCTGTGGTTCTCGGTCGCGGCCTCGTTGCTTTTCTGGGGGCGCGGCGCGTTCTGCGGTTGGCTGTGTCCATTCGGGGCGTTGCAGGAGCTCCTGAGCGAGGCCGCGCAGTTTCTCCGCATTCCGCAAATCAAGGTGCCGTGGGGCCTCAACCAGCGGCTGTGGCCGATCAAGTACATTATCTTCCTCGTCATCTTCGGGACCTCGCTCGGCAACATGGATCTCGCCGAGAGGCTGGCGGAGGCCGAGCCCTTCAAGACCGTGATCGTTCTCTTCTTCGACCGGGAATGGCCCTACGTGCTCTATGGCGGCGGGCTCCTGGTCATGAGTCTCTTCATCGAGCGGTTCTTCTGCCGCTACCTCTGCCCGCTGGGTGCGGCGCTCGCCATCCCCGGCCGCCTGCGCATGTTCGACTGGCTGAAGCGCCACAAGGAATGCGGCTCTCCCTGCCAGCGCTGCGCCCATGAATGCATCGTGCAGGCGATCCATCCCGAGGGCCACATCAATCCCCACGAGTGCCATTACTGCCTCTACTGCCAGGTGCTCTACTACGACGATCACAAGTGCCCGCCGATGATCCAGCGCCGACTGAAGAGGGAGCGCCGGCTAGCTCTCTCCTCGAAATCGATGCTGCCCGATGGCGTGGCGAAGGCGACCGCGCCCGCCTTGGGCGGCACGGAGGTCTAATACCGCGAGAGCTTGTTTCAGAAAATGGAAAGGAACTCTTCATGAGCGACACCAAAGAGAGCCCCAGCGGCGTCACCCGCCGCGATCTGCTCGGATCGACAGCGAAACTCGCGATGGTCGCCGGAGCCGGCACCGCCGCGACGGCGGCCGGCATGGCCGCCTTGCGTCCCGTTGCGGCGAGCGCGGAGACCAAGAGCAAATACGAGGTCGCGCCGGGTGACCTCGACGACTATTACGGCTTCTGGAGCGGTGGCCAATCGGGTGAGATCCGCATCGTCGGCATCCCGTCGATGCGCGAACTCATGCGCATCCCAGTATTTCACCGCTGCAGCGCCTCGGGCTACGGGCAGACCAACGAAACCCGCAAGATCCTGACCGAGGGCCTACTGCCCGACACGAAGAAATTCCTCGAGACCCGCGGTGGTGTCTATCTCAATGGCGACTGCCATCACCCACACGTCTCCTTCACTGCTGGCAAGCACGATGGCCGCTACGTCTTCATCAATGACAAGGCCAACAATCGACTGGCGCGCATCCGCCTAGACATCATGAAGACGGACAAGATCATCGAGATTCCGAATGCGCAAGCGATCCACGGTACGCGCCTCCAGAAGTTTCCGCGCACCGGCTATGTCTTCTGTAACGGCGAATTCCAGGTGCCGATCCCGAACGATGGTACGGATCTTGACAATCCCAAAAAATATTTCTCGGTTTATACCGCCATCGATGGCGACACGATGCAAGTCGCCTGGCAGGTCATGGTCGACGGAAATCTCGATAACACCGATGCCGACTATCAGGGAAAATATGCTTTCTCGACTTGCTACAACTCGACCAACGGGACGACGCTCGAGGAGATGACCGACAAGGAGCAAGACTGGGTCGTCGTTTTCAGCATCAAGCGCATAGAGGAAGCGGTGCAGAAGCAGGACTACAAGGCCATCAACGGCGTGCCCGTGATCGACGGCCGGCACGGCTCCCGTTACACGCGCTACATTCCGATTTCGAAGAGTCCGCACGGCATCAACACGGCTCCCGATCAACAGCACGTCGTAATCAACGGCAAACTATCGCCGACCGTCTCCGTGATGGACGTGACAAAGCTCGATGCGCTCTTCGACGACAAGATCAAGCCGCGCGACGTCATCGTCGCGGAACCAGAGCTCGGCCTGGGTCCACTCCACACGGCTTTTGATGGGGGCGGCAATGCGTACACAACCCTCTTCATCGACAGCCAGATCGCCAAGTGGAACATCGAGAAGGCGAAGCGGGCATTCCAAGGCGAGAAGATCGATCCGATCATCCAGAAGCTCGACGTTCACTATCAGCCTGGCCATAACCACACGTCCATGGGGGAGAGTCTTGAGGCGGACGGAAAATGGCTCTGCTCGCTCAACAAATTCTCCAAGGACCGCTTCCTCAATGTCGGCATCTCGAAGCCCAATAACGACCAACTGATTGACATCTCGGGCGACGCAATGAAGATCGTGCACGACGATTCGACCTATGCCGAGCCCCACGACTGCGAGATCATCCGCGCGTCGCTCCTGAACCCGAAGGAGGTTTGGGATCGCAACGATCCTTACTTCGCCGAGGCCCGCGAGTGGGCGCAAAAAGATGGCGTCAAACTCGAGGAAGCAGCCGACGTGAAGCGGGACGGCAACAAGGTGCGCGTCTACATGCACTCGAATGCGCCCAAATACAGCCTCGACCAGTTCGAGGTGAACCAGGGCGACGAGGTGACGGTTTTCCTCACCAACATGGACGATATCGTCAACCTGACGCACGGCTTCACGATCAACGGCTACGGCATCGCCATGGAGATTGGGCCCCAGCAGACCTCGTCGGTCACCTTCGTCGCCGACCGGCCCGGCGTTCACTGGTATTACTGCCAGTGGTTCTGCCACGCCCTCCACATGGAGATGCGTGGGCGCATGCTGGTGAAGCCGAAGTCGGCGTGATGAGCGCGCGGCCCCGCCACTGGTGGCTGAAGGTCGCGGCCAGCCTGATGCTGGCCGTGACCTTGCCGCCGAGCTTGCCCGCCGCCGCCGCAACGGTGCCGGTCCCGGCCGAGGATGGCTGCTTGCAGGCGGCCGTTGCGGCCGCGGCGCCGGGCGACGTGCTTGATCTTGCACCCGGGTTCCACAAGGGCGCGCTGGTCGTCGACAAGGCGCTCACGCTCAAGGGGGAGCCGGGCGCCGTGCTCGAGGGCGAGGGGCGGGGAAGCGTCATCCTGGTGAGGGCGCCCAATGTCGTCATTGAAGGCCTGACCATTCGCAACTCCGGCATCGACCTGGCTGCCCGCGATGCCGGAGTGATCGTCACTGCGGCGGGCGCACGCAGCCGAATCGAGCGGAACCGCTTCGAGCACAACCTCTTCGGCGTCTATCTCGTCGGGCCCAAGGATGCGACCGTGCTCGGCAACACCATCATCGGGCGCGACGATCTGCGCGTGGCGGAGCGAGGGGACGGGGTGTCGATCTGGAACAGCCCAGGCGCGAAGATCCTCGACAACGAGTTCAGCCTCGGACGGGACGGCATCTTCGTCACCACGAGCCACGACGATTTCTTCCACGGCAACCGCTTCCGCGGCGTGCGTATCGCGGTCCACTATATGTACACGAACAACAGCGAGGTGAGCGGGAACAGCTCGATCGGCAACGATGCCGGATATGCGCTTATGTATTCCCACGGTCTTGTCGTCCGCGACAATCTCTCCGAGGACGATCGCGACCAGGGTATCCTGCTCAACTACGCGAACGACTCGCGGACCGAGGGCAACGCCGTCTATCGCGGCGCCACTCAATGCGTCTTCATCTACAATTCGAGCAATAACGCGTTGCGCGGCAATCGCTTCGAGGGTTGCCCGATCGGCATACACTTTACCGCCGGCTCGGAGCGAAACATCGTCGCGGGAAACGCCTTCATCGCCAATCAGACTCAGGTGAAATATGTCGGCACGCGCTGGATCGAATGGTCCGAGAACGGCCGCGGCAATTACTGGAGCGACAATCCCGCCTTCGATCTCGACGGCGACGGCATTGCCGACACTGCATACCGCCCCAACGACCTGGTCGACGAGGTAGTTTGGCTGCACCCGGCAGCGAAGCTGTTGCTGACTAGCCCGGCGCTCCAGCTCCTTCGTTTGGCCGAGACACGATTCCCCGGCCTGCATCCTGGTGGCGTGGTGGATAGCGCTCCGCTCATGCAGCCACCTCCGGCCCCTCGCGCGCCCCTTGCCGCGGGAGGGCAGCCGTGACCGAGCCCGTCATACGGTTCACGCTCGCCACCAAGCGTTTCGGCGCCCACACAGCGCTCGACAAGGTGAGCCTTGCCGTCGAGCCGGGCGAGTGCTTGGGTCTTCTGGGTCAAAACGGCGCCGGCAAGACAACCCTCCTGAAGCTCGCCTTGGGCCTGAGCAGGCCCACCGAAGGCACCGTGCAGGTGCTGGGCATCGACCCGGCCGAGAGCAAGGCGCGCGGGCTCGGCCGCATGATCGGCTTTCTCCCCGAAAGCATCGCCTTCCATGACGCGATGACGGGGCGGGAGCTGCTGGCCTTCTATGCCCGCCTCAAGGGCGAAGCGGTCAAAGCGAACGAGCCGCTGCTCGAGCGCGTCGGTCTCGCCGCGGCGGCGGGCGAGCGGGTCAAGACTTACTCCAAAGGCATGCGGCAACGCCTCGGGCTCGCGCAAGCGCTGCTCGGTCAGCCCAGGCTCCTGCTGCTTGACGAGCCCACCTCCGGCCTCGATCCGGCCTTCCGGTTGAGCTTCTATGGGATCATCCATGAGCTCACCATGCGGGGCAGCACGGTCGTGCTTGCGTCGCATGCCTTGTCCGAGCTCACGACGCGTACCGACCGGGTGGCGATCCTCAATGCAGGCAGGCTCGTGGCGCACGGCTCGCTTGCCGAGCTTGGCCGTGCGGCGCGGCTCGGGGCGACGATCCGGCTCTCCGTGTCCGCCGGCCGGGCGCCGGCCTTGGCGGCGGCGCTCAATGGCCATGCCGCGCTCGCGCGAGTGAACGAGCGTTCGGTCGAGCTCTCATGCCCGCTCGACGAAAAGCTGGCGCTGCTGCGTCGGATCGAAGGTCTTGCCATGCCGATCGAGGATATCGAGGTCGCCTCGCCGGGGCTGGACGAGGTATTCGCTCATTTCACCGCTGTCGGGCCAAGGCCATGAGGCCGATTCTTCTCATCGCCGGAAAGGAGATCCGCGACGGCCTGCGCAACCGCTGGGTCGCCGCGGCGACGCTGCTGCTCGGCGGCCTTTCCCTGTCGCTTGCCTTCCTCGGCAGCGCGCCGGTCGGCACGGTCGGCGCCGATCGGCTGGCGGTCGCCGTCGTCGGCCTCTCGAGCCTGAGCATCTATCTCATCCCGCTCATCGCCCTTCTTCTCTCCTACGACGCGATCGTCGGCGAGACGGAACGGGGGACGATGCTCTTGCTCCTGACCTACCCAGTGCGGCGCGACCAGGTCCTGCTGGGCAAGTTTCTCGGCCATACCGCGATCCTCGGTTTCGCGACCATTATCGGCTATGGCGCCGCGGGCGCCGCGTTGACGCTCGGCAACGGCGAGACGGATGGCTGGAAGGCTTTCGCCGTCATGACGCTATCCTCCGTTCTGCTCGGCTGCGCCTTCCTGGCGATCGGCTACCTCGTCAGCACGCTCGTGCGCGAGCGCGCGACCGCGGCGGGAGCGGGAATCGTCGTCTGGCTCTTCCTCGTGCTGCTCTACGATGTCGCGCTCCTCGGCCTCCTGGTCGCGGACAAGGGGCACAACATCGGGACCGAGCTGTTTTCGGTGCTGCTTCTCGCCAATCCGACCGACAGCTATCGGCTCTTCAACCTTTCGGGCTTCGAGAAGGTCCGGGATTTCGCGGGTCTCGCCGGCTTGAGCGGCGAAGTGCACATCGGCCGTGCCGTGCTCGTCACGATCATGGCGCTTTGGGTGCTGGTGCCGCTAGCCGGCGCGGCGGCCGTCTTCCGCCGGAGGGAGCTGTGATGCGCCTGCCGAGCGTTCTGGCTGCATGTCTGCTGGCGACAGCGCTTTTCGTCGCCGGCTGCAAGCAGGACGAAACCGCCTCCGTCCCACGCCCCCAGGAGCCGACCCGCGAGACAACGGCTGAGTTCTGCGGCATGGAGGTGCTTGGCCATTCCGGCCCGAAGGGTCAGATCTTCCTGAAGAGCCGGAAGACGCCCCTGTGGTTCAGCTCGGCGCGCGATGCCATCGCCTTCACCCTCCTGCCCGAGGAGCCGAGTGACATCGCGGCGATCTACGTGAACGACATGGGCCGCGCCAGTTGGGACAGGCCCGAGCCCGGCACCTGGATCGAGGCGCGGCAGGCCTGGTATGTGATCGGAAGCAGCCGGACGGGTGGCATGGGCGCCGCCGAGACGGTGCCTTTTGCCGAGCGATCCGCTGCCGAAAATTTTGCCCGTCAGTCCCGCGGGCGCGTCGTTGCATTCAAGGACATACCGCCCGACTACGTCCTCGGCGGTGATGCCGGCGAGCTGCCGGACCAGGCGGGGAGCGTCCCGGCCCCGCCGTCTTGAGCCGGGGACGGCGGCTGCCAACCAGGGAGCAGACCATGACGTCACGATTCATGACACGTCGGCGTTTCCTGACCATCGCGGCGGCGAGCGCGGCCTTCGGCGCCGCCACGACGCGCACAGCGCTTGCGGCTGCCGCCGGCGAGGTTCCTCTGCGACGCTGGCGCGGCACGTCGCTCGGCGCAGCGGCGGAGATTCTGCTCTACCATCCCGACCAGGCCGAGGCCGACCGGCTGATCCGCCTGTCGCTCGCCGAAGTCGCGCGGCTGGAGCAAGTGTTCAGCCTCTACAAGGAAACCTCGGCGCTCTCGGTTCTCAACCACCAAGGCGAGCTTCGCGACCCACCGTTCGATCTCGTGCGTCTTCTGGCCTTGAGCCAGCATTTTGGCGCGCTCACGGACGGCGCCTTTGACGTCACAGTGCAACCGCTCTGGCGTGTTTACGACGATCATTTCCGCCGTCCGAATGCCGACCCGAACGGCCCACCGGCCTCGGCGATCGCCGCCGCGTGCCGCTTCGTCGATTATCGCGACATGCTGGTCGTGCCCGGCAGGGTGGCCTTCAGGCGGCCGGGCATGGCGGTGACGCTCAATGGCATTGCCCAGGGATACATCACCGATCGCGTTGCCGATCTCCTCGCGCAGAACGGCCTCGAGCACGTGTTGGTGGATCTCGACGAGCTCCGCGCGCTCGGGCCGCGGGCGGACGGCACGCCCTGGCCGGTGGGCATCGAAGATCCCATGCGGCCGGGCCGGACGGTGAAGACCGTGGAGCTTGCCGACCGCGCCATGGGGACGTCCGGCGGCTACGGCACCCAGTTCGACGCCGCGGGGCGCTTCAACCATATCTTCGACCCAGGCACGGGCCGCTGCGCGGATCGCTATCTAAGCGTGTCGCTGATCGCGCCGCTCGGCGCCACGGCCGACGGGCTTTCGACCGCCTTCTGCGTGATGCCGTCCGACAGGATCGATGCGGTGGTCAAAACCCTTGGGACGGTGACGGCCATCATCATGACGCAAAACGGCTCGCTGACAACGATCGCCGCGTAATCGCCGTCGCGGTGGATGTCGAGGCCTCAGGCTCAGGCCTTTACCGGGCTGTGGCAGGGGGAGAATCCGCCCAATAGTGAACGAGTGCTGTCCTACACTTGGTGGCGGTAGAGGATGATTGGTCGGCCGCTGAGCCGGAACAACTTGACTGGTGTTCGGATGCAGTGAGCCATCGGCGAACCTGCTTGAAGTTAGGACAGGCCTGATCCGCACGGCGCTCGATTTGGAATTCGCCGATGGCACGGTGATCGCCGACAGCCTCGGCGAGATGGATTGCATCTTTCTGGCAAGCCTCCACCGAGCCGAGCAGGCCATCGCCGAGAGGTTGCTCGCGCTCTCCCGAGCCAAGTTACCCTGGGACTCGATAGACGCCGATAAGGCATTGCCGTGGATCGAGCAGCGGATCAACCTCGAACTGGCGCCAAGCCAGAAAGCGGCTGTCCGTCTTGCACTCGCTTCCAAGGTCCTCGTGATCACCCCGCAGCCCGAGCGTTGGCAAGACCACCATCAGAGCTTCGCTTCCTGTGGTGTCGCTGCGCTGCTTAAGGCAAGGATCGAGTGGGTGTACGCGCCGTCGGCCCGCATCTCGGCTGCTACCCAAAAAGCCACGAACTCGGCGGTGGACCGCGTCGAATGCCCGATCGTGAAAAACATCGCGATCGTGGCGTTGGCAGGGCTGGCTGGGCTCTCGCCCTTTGGTCACCCCATATAGCGGCTGCACAGCGCGCGACGCGTTCCCCCGCCGCATCGAAAGATCTCTCAAAAGTCGCCACTGGTTGCCAGGGTGCTGAAGGAGCTTCGCCATGTCTGAGCTCCCCGTCCCCAAGCGTCAAAAGGACCCTGACCCTGCGGCCGAGGCTTATCTAAGCCGGGTAGAAGCAGAACTAAACACTCAACATCAGGAGCTCCTTTGACAAGGCCGAGACTTCAGGCGTTCCGACCGGTGATTTGCCCTTCCGTAAGCGGTGGCCATATAGGGACGATGCGGAGTTTCGAGTGCTCTACATCGACATGAACGAAGAGCACCTATCCAAGTCAATTTCCATTCCCCTGGCTGTCTACGTCGAGTGACGCTCAGCCC
>Ga0116220_10000721_pt1 | contig 13077 bp, 14 predicted proteins | sample Sb_taG_10_FD_88967 | JGI IMG/M metagenome (GOLD analysis project Ga0116220, IMG submission 88967) | Peat soil microbial communities from Weissenstadt, Germany - Sb_50d_7_NC metaG | ecosystem: Environmental > Terrestrial > Soil > Wetlands > Peat | place: Germany: Weissenstadt | collected 2010-09-21
CCGCTGCGCATGCTCTTTGCGCATGGCGCCCGCCTCCTCAGAACACAACCGTGCGGCGGCCGTCCACGATCACCCGATCGTCCAGGTGCAGGGCCACGGCGCGGGCCAGCACAAGGCGCTCGACGTCACGCCCGACACGCGCCAGATCCTCGGCGCTCTGGCGATGATCGACACGGACGACGTCCTGATCGATGATCGGGCCGTCGTCGAGCTCGGCGGTCACATAGTGAGCGGTCGCGCCAACCAGCTTGACCCCGCGCTCATGCGCGCGCCGGTAGGGGTCCGCGCCCGCGAACGCGGGCAGGAAGGAGTGGTGGATGTTGATCGCGGGCATGCCGACGCGCTGCAAGAAGTCCCCGCTGAGGATCTGCATGTAGCGCGCGAGCACGAGCAGGTCGGCCTGGCCCGCCAGCAGCTCGAGCATCGCCGCCTCGGCCTGGGGCTTGCCCTCGTCGGTCACCGGCACGTGGTGGTAGGCGACGCGGGCAGCCTCAGTCTCGCGGCGCAGGTCCTCGTGGTTTGAGATCACCGTGACCAGGTCCCCGTCCAGCTCGCCCCGGCGCCAGCGCCAGAGGAGATCTACGAGGCAGTGGTCGTAACTGGAGACGAGGATTGCGATCCGCCGGCGCTCGCCCCACCAGCGGATCTCCCAGTCCATCTCGAAGCGATCGGCAACCTCCGTGGCGAAGCGTTCCTGAAAACGCTGCCGGAGCTCCGTGGCACTCGGGCCGGCCAGCTCCCGCAAGAACAGCTCCGTACGCATGAAGAACCGACCGCCGGTCGGATCGGAGGAAAACTGATGGGAGGAGACTATGTTCGCGCCCTGCTCGAACAGAAACCCCGACACCGCCGCGACGATCCCGGGGCGGTCGGCACAGCGGATCAGCAAACGCGCCGTATAGGCCGGAGGGCGAGCCGAGCTACGGTCGCGCATGCCGGTCGCCGCGAGTGCCTCGTCCGAGACATCCACGCGAGTGCCCGCTACTTCTTGGGCGCCGTAGACGTGCCGGTGGCGCCGCTCGTGCCCACGGGAATGTGGTAGGTCTTGCCGCCAATCGTAACGGTGCCGCTGGAGCCATTCGCCGCCCCGCTGGAGGTGCTTACCGAGCCACCTGTGCTCGCCGCACCGCCCGAAGCGCCTGCGGCGCTGCTGGAAGCACCCGTCGGGTTCTTCTTGATTTCGGCGAGCTCGGCCTTCAGCTGCTTGCGCTGCGCGGAGGGCGCGAGGGCAACCGCCTTTTCGGAGGCGAGATCGCCGATGCGCGTGTTGTGGGCCTTGTAGGCGTACTCCGCAAGCGCCGCGTACAGCGAGGCGCTTTCCGGCCTGGCGGCGGTCACGATCTGCAGGACTTTAACCGCTTCGGATGGTTCATTGAGACCTTCTTCGCCGAACACCCGCACCATCTCCTGCGCTATTTCAGTATTGGGCTTGGGCGGGTTCAGCGCGATGTAGCGGTTCCAGGACTGGGCGATCTGGGTGAACAGTTCTTTGCCCTTGCTCGTCAGCTTGTTGCCCGAGACATACGCTTCTCCGCCCGCTTCGTGCAACTGCGCGAGGGTCAGCTGTTCCCACGCGTACACGCTGCTGGGCTGCTGCTGGGCGAGCTTCTTGTACTTCTTGATCTGGCTGGAGAAGCTGGCGCTGCCTGATCCTTCGTTGCCATTCAGCGAGTTCAGCAGCCCGCCGCCGCCGACACCGGCGCCTACACCGAAGAACACGAGACCCGCTGCGATCAGCAGGGCGAGACCGAGATAGATAACCTGGACCGTGCGGCGACGACCCCGTCCGCGCAGGTCGAACAGCATCAGCTCAGCTCTCGGTCGAAGTGGTCGATGATCTGTTGCACGCTTGTCTCCGTCCCCTCCCGCGTGAGCGATCCGCCCTCTGGCGGTGGCCCATCGCTCGGTGTCCGCCGTTCGCGCCTGAGCACGCGGTGCTCTACAAACGACGCGAGCAGGATACTCGCCTCGTAGAGGACATACAGCGGCACGGTCTCGAGCAGCAGCGTGATCGCGTCTCCAGGCAGGAACGCGGCGATGGCAGCGCACGCCACGATCGCGTAGCGACGGCCATGGCGCAGCTGCCCGGGCGTTACGATCCCTGCGCGGGTGGCCCCCACGATCACGACGGGAACCTGAAAGACGAGGCCCATCGCCAGCAGCACCGTGGCGGCGAACTGGTAGTACGGGCTGGCCTGCACGAGGATGTTGAACTCGCTGCTGTTGAAGTTCACGAGGAAGCGCAGGGCGGCGGGCAGCACGACGAAGTAGCCGAACGCCACCCCTGCCACGAACAGGAACGGAACCGCTGCGAGTAGTGGCTTCACGGCGCGTCTCTCACGCGGCTTCAGGGCTGGCAGCACGAAGCCATAGAGCTCGAACAGGACCACTGGCAGCGAGATGATCAGCGCGAAGAAGAATGTGACCGTGAGCGTCGTGGTGAACGGCTCGCCGATCCCCAGCGTCACCAGCTTTTCGCTCTGCGGGACGGCCGGGAGCTTCGCCGTGTCCGCCCGCAGGCGGGGAAGCTCAGCGGCCAGCCGCGCACGGACCGTGGTCGGCAGCCCACTGCCGGGGGTGCTGAGGAGCGCGACGATCCCCTCCGTGTCCCTGGCCACTTTGATCACCGCCTGCTGGGCCAGCGCCGTCTGTCCGGCGGGGCCCTGGCCCTTCTCGACCTGTCCCTGCTTCTCCCGTTCCAGCGGACGATTGATCAGGTGCAGCAGCGCGTGGTTCTGCCACAGGCACACTCCGAACGCGACCGCGACCGCGACCGCGCTGATGATCAGACGCGTGCGCAGCTCTTCGAGATGATCGACGAGGCTGAGCTTATCTTCGTGGCCGATCGTGCGAATAGCGGTGGCCATGCCCTCATGAACCTAGCACCGCGCATGTGCGGCCATTGTCGCCCGCCGAGCGGTAAGGCCGAGCGCTAAAGGCGATCGTGGTGAGCGTCGATGAGTTCAGAGTAAGCCATGTCAGACACGAGCCCCCATATTCGCCACCACGTGCAGATGCCCGACGGCAAGCACTTGGAGGTCGTCTACCACGACCATCGGCACATCTCGGAGCCGCCGTACGCGCCGGACCCGCTGCACGTCTGCTTCAACTGCGCCGGCGAGCTCGTCTATCCGCTCGACTGGGCCGAAGAGGGTGCCAGCCACTGGCGCATCGTGCTGCGCTGTCCAGAGTGCGAGGCTCGCCGCGAGGGCGTGTTCGAGCAGGCCGTCGTGGAGCAACTGGACGATGAGCTGGATCGGGCCTCGGGTGCGCTGCTGAGCGACCTTAAGCGGATCACGCATGCGAACATGACAGACGAAGTCGAGTTCTTCGTGCGCGCGCTACAAGCAGATCTGGTCGTCCCGAGCGACTTTTTCTAGTTCCTCCGCGCCTCGAGCGCCGGCTTACCGGTAGCGCTCGACGACTGCGTCCGCTACAAGATCCAGAAGGACCGCACGCCCGTCGGGCAGGCTGTGCGGGAGCGCCGACTTGGCCTGCGCGACGAGCGCCAGCGCCCGTTCGCGCGCCTCGTCGAGGGCGCCCGTCGCGGCAATCCTCTCGCATAGTCGCTCGGCCTCTCCTGGTCCGCTCAGCGAAGAGAGATCGAGCTCGGCGAGCTCGGGATCGAGCTCGCGCGCGAGGATGAACGGGAGGGTGACGGTGCCGTCGAGCAGATCCGTGCCCCGGGCCTTGCCGGTGCGCTCGACCGGGCCGGACACGTCCAGCACGTCGTCCAGCAGCTGGAATGCCAGGCCAATGCGCCGGGCGAACGCGCCAAGCTCGTCGGCTAGCGCCCGCGAGCCTTTGACGGCCACCAGCGCGCCCAGGCGACAGGCGGCCTCGAACAGCGCCGCGGTCTTCAGTTCGCAACGGCGCAGATACCTCGCGACCGCGACATGTGCGGCGTAGGCGTCCTCGCGCTGCAGCAGCTCGCCTTCGGCCAGCGCTGAGCTGGCGTCCGAGAGGGCGCGCAGCTGAGCCGCCTCGCCGTTGCGCGCAAGCTCTGCGAACGCGCGCGAGAACAGCAAATCGCCGGTGGCGATCGCGAGCTTGCGTCCGGCGGCCGCGGCGACCGACGGGTGTCCGCGTCGCAGCTGAGCGCCGTCGATCACGTCATCGTGCACGAGCGTCGCCGAATGCACGAGCTCAACCGCCACCGCCGCGCGCACAAGGCTGTCCTCTGCCTCGGCACTGTCCCCAGGCCCCCCAGCGGACTCGGCGGCGAGCACCACCAGCAGCGGGCGCAGCCGCTTGCCCCCGGCCAAGACCGTGCCGGTGGCGTGAGAGGCGAGCGGCTCGCCAGCATCGGCTGTCACCCGCTCGAGGTGCTGCTCCGTGCGGACCATTCGCTCGCGCAAGTCGCTTCCGCCGCGGTGCATGATCGTCTCGACGGCATCTACGTCCGTGGTGCTTGCGCTACCGGCGACGGTGCCTGTTGCAGCTGTGCCCCCCATCGGGTTCATCATGATCCCTCGACGGGGACGGTGCCCGCGTGGATCGCGATGATCCCTCCTGCGGTGAGCAGATAGTAGATGTCCCGCAGCCCCGCGCGCTCCATTTCGGCGGCGAGCTCCTCCGGCCCCGGGAAGCGCCTGACAGAATCGGGCAGGTAGGCGTACGCATCGGCGATCGTCCCGTTCTCCTCCGAGCCCCGCATGCGCGAGACGAGCGCCGCGACCGCTCCCGTCAGGCGGCCGATCTGGGGCACGAGCCGGTCAAACCACAGTCGATAAAAGAACGACAAGGGAGGCCTGGTGGGGGTCGTCATCTCCAGGATCACAACCCTCCCCCCCGGTCGCACGACCCGCGCCATCTCGGTCAGGCCGCGGTGAAGGTCTGAGAAGTTGCGTACGCCGAAGCCCACCGTGGCGGCGTCGAATGAGTCGTCGGCGTAAGGCAGCTCCAGGGCGTCAGCCCACTCAAAGCGAGGCTTCACGCCGCGCGGATCCACGCTCTCGGCCTTGGCGCGAGCGAGCGAGAGCATCACCTCTGAGAAGTCGCTGCCGAGCACTTCGCCCCCGGGCGCGACGCGCCGCCCGAGCTCGATCGCCAGATCGCCGGTACCGGTCGCGACATCCAGCACCCGGTTGCCAGGATCAATCCGGGCGAGGTCGGCGGCGCGGGCACGCCAGCGATGGTGCAATCCGGCGGTCATCGCCGTGTTCAGCGGGTCATACACCCACGCGATCCGGTCGAACATCGCCCGCACTTGACCGGCCTCCAGCAGTCCGGGCGAGGACACGGGCGAGGGCTCATGCGCCAAATCGCTGCTCACGGGTGACCCATTCGCGCTGCTGGGCGCAGTGCTCGGAGCGCCTGATCCGGCGGGCTCGGCGGGCATGGATAAAGAGGCTACTTCAGCTGGGCGAGGAATTCGACGGCCGCTTTGAACTTCTGCGGCGGCAGGTTCTTGAACGACGGCATCGGCGCGGTCGGGTTCACGAGCGTGCGGGCGATTCCCTGGCGGGGCAATCGCGAGGCGACGTGGGTGAGCTGCGGGCCCGGGCCGTCGTTGCCGTTGTCGCCGATCTTATGGCAGGCGAGGCAGCCCGACTGGGCGACGACCAGCTTGCCGGCTTCGTATTCGGCGAGCGTCTGCCCGCCCGCCTGCTGGACGGCTTTGGGCGTGGCCATTTCGATCACGGTCGGCGACCCCGCGTTGGCGCCCTGGTAGGTGAGCAGCGCCATCGCGCCGATCACGAAGATACCTGTCAGCGTTGCAATCGGCCGGCGCTCGGGACGGCGCTCGGGGCCTCGATCGTAGAACGGCAACAGGAACAGCAGGATCATGCCGATCGTCGGCACGCCGATCGTCGCCAACCCCACGAGACTCGGCGGCTTGATCACGCGCAGGACCTCGAACAGGAAGAAGAAGTACCACTCCGGCCGCGGCACGTAGGTGGTCGTCGTGGGGTTGGCCTTGGAGCCGAGCTCGGCGCCCAACACCAGCGACATGGTGATGATGATCGCCATCACCACACACGCCATCGCCGCGTCCTTGGCTACCGCGTACGGGAAGAACGGCTTGCCCTGGGACTTCAGGATCGCGTACTCGCGGAGGTACTCCTCCTTCTCGCGCCTGTTCACGCCTCGGCCTTGCGCAGCTTGGGGTTCTTCTCGGCTTTTAGCCAGGGCGGCGCGGTCGTGCCGAGCTTGGCGACGAGGTACAGATGCGCGCCGATCAGCGCGGCGAGCAGCCCGGGGACGAGCAGCATGTGGATCGCGTAGAAGCGCGACAGCGTGGTCGCTCCGAATTCGGGACCTCCGCGCAAGAAGTCGCTGAGGTAGGGCCCGATCAGCGGGCCGGTGCCGTTGATGTTCACGCCCACGATCGTCGCCCAGTAGGCGCGCTGGTCGAACGGCAGCAGATATCCGGTGAACGACATCACCATCGTCAGGATCAGCAACACGACGCCGATCACCCAGTTGAGCTCGCGCGGGTACTTGTAGGCACCGAAGAAGAACGTGCGCCCCATGTGCAGGAACACGAGGATCACCATCACGCTCGATCCCCACTTGTGCATGCCGCGCACGAACTGGCCGAGGAACACTTCGTTGGTCACGTGGCGGATCGATTCATACGCTCCGCCGGAGGGGTCCGGGCGGTAGTACATCGCCAGGAACACGCCCGTCACGGCCTGCGACAGGAACGCGAACATCGTGGCGGAGCCGAGCGTGTAGAACCAGTTGGTGCCCTTGGGCACCTTCCTGAACATCAGCCAGCGCGCGCCGCCGCTCAGCGAGGTGCGCTCATCGACCCAGTCGACGACGCTCGTGCCGGCCTCCGCGGCGTGGTCGAGCGGCGTGGTCTTGCCGCCCGTCTCGCCCGGGCGGGGGGGCGGCGCCTGGAGGGCCGAGGGCAGTGGGGGAGCTGGGAGCTTGGGCATGATCGTAGATCGGCTCGGGGCCTACAGTTTTTGCGCGCCTGGCCGCGATGGATAGGCATACTGGCCGATGCCGTCCAGCGGCTCGCCTGGGTCGCGCGGTGAGAAGCGCCGCAGCTCGCTGTTGACGGAAAAGCGCGGGCCGAGTTCGACTTCGCCGGTGGCGTTTACGCGCGTGTAGAAGCGGTCGAGCGGCCTGACCGGAGGACCACCCACTCTCCGACCGAGCAGGTCATAGACACCGCCGTGGCACGGGCAGATGAAGCGCTCGGCCGCGTCCACCCAGCGCACGGGGCAGCCGAGGTGCGCACAGCGGCTGGAGATCGCGATGTACGGCGTACCCTTGTCGTAGGGGTCGGTGTCGAGCGTCGGGTTGAACTTGCGAACGTAGGCGGTCGACTTGCCCGCCTCGCCGATTTCGGGGTTGAGCGTGATGACGACGGGCACGTAGTTGGTTTCGGTGAACATGTCCACCGGACCGACGCTTTCCCAGCGGTGAGGGGTGCTTTTGAAGATCGGCCCGATCGCGAAGCCCAGCGCGGGCAGCAAAAACGATGCGGCAGCCACGCCCCCGGCCGCCTGTCCGCCCACTGTCATGAACCGCCGGCGGGTGACGGTCTCGCCCTCGAACGCGCCGGGCATCTGCCGGTCGAGCGTGTACTTGGACTTGTGGCTTGTGTGCTTGTCGGACACCGGGCACGAACAATATCGAGGCGCGATTCAGGTTGACGCCGGAACCTCCACTGTGCTTGTGCGCATCGCCTCGATCGCCTCGGGCGCGCCGGCGAAGGCCAGCCGCTTGGCGCGCCTGTGGGCATCGCTTGATCCCCATCCGACCGCCCGCGCCCCGGCCTCCCACACCGCCCCGGCCAGCGCCGGCTGACCGGCGGCCTGCGCGAGCGCGCCGAGCGTGATCGTGTCCGCAAGCTCGGCCACCGCCTCGGTGTCACCGAGCACGACCAGCCGGGCCAGGCCCAGCGCATACAGGCGGTCGCCGGCGAGCAGGCCGAGATCGGCCTCGGGTGGAGCGAGCACGCGGGGAGCACCGTAGTGCAGGAGGTATCCCTCGTAGATCGCCTCCACCAGCAATTCGTACTCCTCCCGCTGCCCCCCCGCACGCGGACCCGAGGCGGCGAGCTGGGCGGGACCGGAGACAGGTGCGGAGCCAGTCTTCACGTCCCTACCACCATGACCATCGGCCTCCGTACTGGCGGGGGAGGTGTCCACAAGGCTTGCCATCAGTCCGCCCTGCTCGCGCAGGAGCTCCGCTAGACGTTCGAGCGCGCTTCCATCGCCGCGAGCGGTCATCGAGCGCTCTGCGCAGACGAAGAGGAGGGCTCGTCCAGCGTGGCGAACGCCGCGGCCGCGCTCTCGACCGTGCGGTCGATCTGCTCGGGCGTGTGTGCGAGCGAGGGAAACCACGCCTCGAACTGGGACGGCGGGGGATACACGCCGCGGGCGAGCAGCTCACGACACCAGGCCGCGTATGCATCGAGGTCGCACCCCAGCACGTCCTCGAACGACCTCACGGGCCGATCGCTGAAGAAGACCGTCACCAGCCCCGTAACGCTCACGACTTGCACCGGATACCCGTCTGCCTCGGCGGCCGCCTCGCGCAGGCCGCTCGCCAGGCGCTCGGTGACCGCACCCAGACGCGCATAGGCGGACTCGTCCAGCAGCTCGAGCGTTGCCAGACCGGCAGCGACCGCGAGCGGATTGCCGGAGAGGGTGCCCGCCTGGTAGACCTCGCCGGCGGGGGCAAGCATGTTCATCAGCTCGGCCCTGCCGCCGACAGCGGCGGCGGGCAGACCGCCGCCGAGCACCTTGCCCATGATCGTCAGGTCCGCCGTGACGCCCGTCAGCTCCTGGGCGCCGCCGCGGGCGACGCGAAAGCCCGAGATGACCTCGTCGAGCACGAGCAGCGCGCCGGTCGCGCTCGCACGCTCGCGCAGCAGCTCCAGGAACCCGGGCTGGGGCGGGACGAGGCCCATGTTCGCGGGCAGGGGCTCGGCCAGGATCGCCGCAAGCTCGTGGGCCTCCGTGGCCGCGTGCAAGGCATCGGGATCGCTCCACGCGACCACCACCGTCTGGGCGGCCGTGCCGGCGGGCACGCCGGGGCTGGAGGGCAACGATTGCGTCGCCAGACCAGAGCCAGCCCGGGCCAGCAGTCCGTCGACGTGGCCATGATAGGCGCCCTCGAACTTGAGTACTTTCTCCCGGCCGGTGGCTGCCCGGGCGAGGCGCAGTGCCGTCATCGTGGCCTCGGTCCCCGAGGAGGTCATGCGCAACATCTGCACGCCGTCTATCCGCCGCGCGACCTCGCTCGCGAGCTCGACCTCGCCGGGGGTGGGCGCGCCAAAGCTCGTGCCGCGCGTCGCGGCCTCGGCAATCGCCTCCAACACGTCCGGGTGGGCGTGCCCGTGGATCAACGGACCCCATGAGCAGACGTAGTCGACGTAGCGGTTGCCGTCCACGTCGACCACTTCCGCGCCCTCGCCGCGCGCTAGGAATACGGGGTCGCGGCCGATTGCGCGCATCGCGCGCACGGGCGAGCTCACCCCGCCGGGCATCACCTCCACGGCGCGCCGGTACAGCGCCGCCGAGCGTGTGTCGGTGAGCGCCATCATCGAGCTATGCAGCGGTGTGCTCGCGCTCCCAAGCGGTGAACTCATCGGTGAAGTAGAGCAGCCGGATCTTCTTGAACTCGGTCGAGCTGTACAGAGTCGCGCGCTCGGTGATCCCGGTCTGCTCGGCGATCGCGTCGAGGATCGCGTCGCACTCCTCCTTGGAGCGGCCGTGAGCCATCGTGAACACCGAGTACGGCCAATCCGCGTAGGTGGGTCGCTGGTAGCAGTGAGAGATGCCGCGCACAGCAGCCATGCGCCGGCCGATGTCGAGGATCTGCTCGTCGGGGACCTGCCACACGCCCATGCCGTTGGCGGAGAAACCGGCCCGCCGGTGGTAGAGGATCGCGGCCACGCGGCGCAGCAGGCCGCGCTCCTGCATCCCGGCCAGGTGGTCGAGGAACCGCTCCTGGGGCATGCCCACCGCGGCGGCCGCCTCGGCGTAGGGTTCGGGCAGCACTGGCATGTCACCCTGCAGCGCGCGGATGACGGTGATGTCGAGCTCGTCGTAGGGCTGGGGATCGAGCTCGACCGGCTCTTTCACCTCGGCCGCCTGGGCCAGCGTCTGCGTATCGCCCTCCATCTCCAGATCCATCCTGATCTTGAACAGCTTCAGCGTCGGCAGCTGGCGCACCGACTCGGCGCCGGCCTCGCGCGCCAGCACCTCGAGCGTCCCCTCCAGCCCGAGTCGGGAGTCGGGCTCGGTGGCGATCGTGAACCACAGGTTGAGCTCGTGGTTGCGCAGGTAGTTGTGCGAAACGCCCGGATGCGCGTTGATGACCTGGGCGGCGCGATGGGGATGCTCGGGGTCGACCTTGGCGGCCACCAGCATCGAGGAGTAGCCCAGCGCGCGCGTGTCGAATATCGGCGTGACCTGTCTGACGATGCGCTGCTCGAGCAGATGCCGCACGCGCGTCATCGTCTCCTCCTCGGTGAACCCCCCCAGCTCGGCCACGCGCGCGTACGGTCGTGGGACGATCGGGAAGGAGCCCTGCATCAGGTTCAGCAGCCGCCGGTCGGCGTCATCGAGCGGGATCGCCGCGCCGTCGGTTCTGCTGCGCAGCTTCAGTGAAGCCATCGGGCGGCGTCCAGCGCGTGGTAGGTGATGATCGTGTCCGCACCCGCGCGCGCGAGTGAGGTGAGGATCTCCAGCACCGCCTCGCGCTCGTCGAGCACCCCGGCGTCCGCTGCGGCGCGAACCATCGCGTACTCCCCGCTGACGTTGTATGCGGCGACGGGCAGGCCAGTCTCGCGCTTGACGGCCGCGATCAGGTCGCCGTAGGCGAGCGCGGGCTTGACCATCAGCATGTCCGCGCCCTCTTGCACGTCGAGCAACGCCTCGCGCACGGCCTCGCGGCTGTTGGCGGGATCCATCTGGTAGGTGCGCCGGTCCCCAAACGCGGGCGCCGAGCCGGCCGCGTCTCGAAAGGGGCCGTAGAAGGCCGAGGCGAACTTAGCTGAGTAAGCGAGGATCGGCGTGTCGGCATACCCCTCGGAGTCGAGCTCGTGGCGCAGCGCGCCGACGCGCCCGTCCATCATGTCCGAGGGCGCAACGATGTCCGCGCCGGCACGCGCGTGACTGACCGCGACCCGGGCCAGCAGCTCGAGCGTTGCGTCGTTGTCGATAGATGATTGGCCCGCCCAGGTTTCCCGCACGACGCCGCAGTGGCCGTGGTTGGTGTACTCGCACAGACACACATCGGTGATCACGAGCGGACCATTGGGCAGCGCCTGCTTGAGCGCGCGGGCCGTCAGCTGCACGATGCCCTCCTCGTCCCACGCGCCTGAGCCCTCGGGGTCCTTGTGCGAGGGCACGCCGAACAGGAGAACAGCGCCGAGACCGAGATCGGCGGCCTCACGGGCGCGCTCGAGGGCTGCGGAGATGGGCAGCCGCGCAAGAGCCGGCAGCGCGACATCCCCGCCGGGAGTGGGCGAGACGTCCGCTTCGGCCACGAACAGCGGCAGCACGAGCTGCTCAGCGCGCAGACCGGTCTCGCGTACCAGCCCGCGCAGGCCGGCGCTCGCACGCAGTCTGCGCATACGCGTCTTGGGATATGCCATCGCTTCTGAGGTTACTCCAGCCGCCGCAATCCCACGCGCGCGAGTGCTCCGAACACGAGCGTCAACCCGAACAGATGCACCACAGAGATGCCGAGCCCGGGCGAGGCGCCGTTGACAGCGGCGTCAAGAGCTTGCAGGGCGGACTTGAATGGGAACACGAACGAGATCGCTCCAATCGCGTCGTACAGCCCGCGCGAGACCGAGCCGGATGGGACGAGTGCAAGGAATGCCAGCGGCAGGGACAGCAGGAACGCGAGCAGCGAGGCGGCCCGCACCTCGCGCGCGAGCGCCCCAATCGCGACGCCCAGCGCGCCGAACGCGAGAGCGCCGAACGCGAGGGCAATCGCCCACTGGCCAATGCGCGACCAGTCGAGGCTGACGAATGCACCAATGCCGGCGAGCATCGCCAGGGCGAGCACGAACGCGCAGCCCGCGGCCAGCAGCAGCTTCTCGACGAGCAGGCCCTCTCGGGAGATCAGAGCTCCGCGGGCCAGGCGAGCGAGCGTATGGTCTTCGCGCTCGAGCGCGACTGCACCGGCGGCCAGCAGCACGCACACGAACATCAGCGACACGCTGACCGCGACGACGACCGCGAACGTGTTCAGGGGCGTGCGACGGCCATGGATGAGCGTGCTCTTGATCTGGATCGGCTGACCGATCGTCGAGAGGACGTCCTTGGACAGGCCGAGATTCTGATCGGCGAATTCCGCGAACCTGTCGATCCGTTCCAACTGCGTACGCTCGGCGCCGAGGGGCTGGTGCGCGATGATGGCGCGCAGCGCGGGCGGAATCTGGTCGAGACCGACCATGTTTGGCGGCGCGCCGAGCACGCCGAGGCTGCCGCCGGTCAACAGCAGTCCGATCGCTTGTGCGGCGGCGCGCTGGATCTGTTCGGAGAATCCGAGGTTCGCCTGCGCGAGCGCGGAGCTCAGCTGGGACTGCACGAGCGACTGCTCCAAGGCGTTGCCGTTGTAGAGCACTTCGATGCTGCCCTGACTCACCCCGGAGGAGATCCGTGCGGCGATGTCGCGCGGGATCACGACCGCGGCGAGCACGTCACCGGAGGAGATGCCGGCGATCGCCTGCTCGCGCGAGGAGACGTGCACGGGCTGCACCTGACTGAACAGCTCATCGGCGTATCGGCTGACCGCTACGTGTTCGCTGCCGACTCGGATCGTCTGCCCAGGCGGCGTTTCGTCGACGATTGCCACTCGCGGCTTGCCCGGCGCGCGCGAGATCGCCAGCCCAATCAGTAGTGCGATCGCAATCGGATACACGACCAGCACGCCCACCAGCAGGCGCGAGCGGCGCAGGATCAGCAGATCCTTGCCCAGCAGCCAGCGCACGGTCAGTGCCCCCGCTCGCGCAGGAACGCGACGAACGCGCGCTCGAAGTCCTGCTCCCCACCGCCGGCCGCCGCGATCAGCTCAGACGGGGAGCCGTCGAACAGCAGCTCGCCGTCGGCGAGCACGATCGCGCGCGTGGCATAGGAGCGCACCTCGCCGAGA
>Ga0116220_10000747_pt1 | contig 12786 bp, 13 predicted proteins | sample Sb_taG_10_FD_88967 | JGI IMG/M metagenome (GOLD analysis project Ga0116220, IMG submission 88967) | Peat soil microbial communities from Weissenstadt, Germany - Sb_50d_7_NC metaG | ecosystem: Environmental > Terrestrial > Soil > Wetlands > Peat | place: Germany: Weissenstadt | collected 2010-09-21
AGTAGGTGAACTGGTTGCCGATCGGGAGGTAGTAGTAGAGCAGCCACGCGCAGCCGATCAGCACGAAGAACAGGGCGGTGACGAAGAAGATCCCCGCAGCAACGCCGACGACGGCGCCCTTGACGAGCCTGCTCGCCTTCTCGGCGACCTCGGCCTTGGCCAGCTCGATCTCCTCGCGGACGAGCAGCGTCGCGCGCTCGGAGACCTCGGCGATCGCGGTGGCGATGCCCTTCGGTACATCTGTACTGGAGTCCCGCCCGCTCGCATCAGCGCCCCGCCCGTTACCGCCCTGGCCGCCGCCGGCGCGATCGCCGCCGTGAGAGGGACCGCTCACTCCGGCGGCTCCTCGTCGAACAGGCGCTGCCACACCCGCGCGGCGATGCGGTGGGCGATGACGCTCGACAGTGCGCCGATCCCCGCGAGCAGCCCGGACCACATCAGGCGCTTGATGACGTCGTTCTCCATAGTGCTCACTGCGGCAGTCTATTGCCCCGGGCCGACGCGCTCGGTCCCGACGCGCCCTGAGACGATCCGAGAGAGGACGCTCCCTCAGGCAACGCTCCGCCTCTACGCGCTCGCGGGCGAGGCGTCCAGTCCGCCGCAAACGGTCTCGACCACCAGACGCTTGGCCCGATCGTAGTGCTCCTCGCCACGCGGCAGCAGCCCGAAGATCCAGCCGGTCAGCACCTGCTCGATCGCGCCGTAGAACGCGATCGCCGCGAACTCGGCCGAGATCTCGGACTTGAACTCCCCACCGGCCTGGGCGCTGGTCACGATCTCCCCGATCAGCGTGAACGCCTCGCGAATCTGGGCGAGGTGAGTCTGCCCGAACGAGTTGGCCGCGCGCGTGACCTCGACGATGATCACCTTCATCAAATCGGGGTCATGACTGTAGGAGTCGATGATGAACGACGCGATCGCGGCCAGCTTCTCGCGCGCGGGGATCCGCTGAGCATCGACCTGGCGGATCGTCTCGAGCATGATCGCCCAGCGCTCGAGGAACAGCGTGTCGAGGATCTCGTCCTTGGAGGCGAAGTAGTGATACACGAGCCCGTACGCCACGCCCGCCTCGTCGGCGATGTCGGCCACGCGACAGGCGTGAAAGCCCTGGCGCGCGGCCGACATCGCCGACGAGGCGGGCGTGGCGCTCACCAGCTGTACGCCTCCGGGCGGCGGTTGGCCAGGACGGGCAGCTGCGCGCGGATCTCCGACTGGCGCTCGAGGTCGAGCTCGGCGAGAACCTGATGCTCACCGTCGGGGGCCTGCGCGAGCACAACACCCCAGGGATCCACGATCATCGAACGCCCGCCGGAGCGGGTGCCGCCGGGGTGGGGACCGACCTGGTTAGCGGCAATCATGAACACCTGGTTCTCGATCGCGCGCGCACGGACAAGCACCTCCCAGTGGTCGCGCGTGGTCGGCAGCGTAAACGCCGACGGCAGCGCAATGATGCGCGCGCCGCGAACGGCGAGGATACGAAATAGCTCTGCAAAGCGCAGGTCGTAGCAGATCGTCAGGCCCAGCTGCACGCCTGGCGTGCCATCGGCGTCGGGGGAGGTCTCTGAGAGCACGATCTCCTCGCCGGGTAGCTCGATGTCGGACTCGCGGTAAGAGCGGCCGTCGATCGTGACGTCGAACATGTGCAGCTTGCGATAGACCGCGCGGACGGCCCCGCTGGGCGCCACGTGAACGCAAGTGTTGGCGAGCTTCTCCTCCCCCGGGATGCGCTCCAGAAAAGAACCGGCAACAATATCCACGCCCAGCTCGCTCGCGGTCTCCCGCGCCCAGGAGACGGCTTGTCCGTCCAGTGGTTCGGCCGCGGCGCGCAGCTCCTGCACAGTGCCCATGGCCGTCCACTTCTCGGGCAGCACGATCAGCTGTGCCCCGTCCGCGGCGGCGGCGCGTGTGAGACGATCGGCGGTGGCAAGGTTCGCGCCGAGGTCAGCGGTGGAGTTGAGCTGGATGGCCGCTGCCTTCACGTGTGCATTCCCCTTCGCAGGCCTCGTCTCAACTTACGGAAATAGATTGACCAGTCAATCAATGCCTTCAAGCATAGCTCTAGAGCAGATCAGCGGGATCGCAGACAACGCCCACCTGCCCCTGCTCCGCGCGGGACGCCCGCTGAAGCGGTGGCGCTACGTGGGGGTATTCTGCGAGGAGCTGATGGCTTGTGCCGCGCTCGTGCAGGTCGGGCCGGCGAGGCAGTCGTTCTGGGCGCTGTACACCCGGGCCGACGGACGGCTGCGCGAGCGCACGCGCGTGCTCATACGCCGCGGGATCGTCGAGCTGCCGCCGGGGCGCCTAGCGGTCCGCAACGGCGGCGTGCTGCTCGATCTCGCGCTGGAGGAAAACGAGGGTATTCAGGCGAGGTGTCCGCACGGGCGCGGCGAGGTATGGACGCGCAAGCAGGCGGGCGTGCGTGCCCACGGGACGCTCGCGCTCGAGGACGATCGGCCGCGCGAGATCGAGGCGCTGGCCGTGATCGACGACACGGCCGGCTACCACGCGCGGCACACCGAGTGGTGCTGGAGCGCCGGGGTCGGCACGGGCGAGGACGGGACCGCACTCGCTTGGAACCTCGTCGAGGGCGTCAACGATCCGCCGACCGGGAGCGAGCGCGCAGTGTGGGTGGATGGCGCTCCGAGCGAGCCTGCGCCGGTGCGATTCGCCGCCGACCTGAGCGAGATCGTCGCGCAGGACGGCTCACGGCTGAGCTTCGCCGCCGAGGCGCAGCGCCGGCGCAAAGAGAACCTGCTGATCGTCAGCAGCGATTACACCGCCCCGTTCGGCACATTTGCCGGCACGTTGCCGGGTGACATTCGGCTCGCGAGCGGGCTCGGGGTGATGGAGCACCACCGCGCGAAGTGGTAGCACGCTGCCGGGTCTTGTCAGACTCGGAACGTCGCCTGCGCCGAGGGCTCGGCCGGGTGGGTGGGGCCCATTACCGCGCCGCAGGCCAGCAGCTCGGCGACTTCCTCAGCGGAATAACCGGCCTCGCGCAACGCCTGCTCGGTGTGCTCACCCAGGGCTGGGCCCGGCAGCCGCGCGTGCCCGCCGGGGGTGCGGTCGAGCTTGACGGGGATCCCGAGCTGGCGCACGGGCCGCTCAGCGCCCGGCTGGTCGATCTCGACGACCATCTCGCGCGCGTGCACGAGCTCGGAGTCGAGCGCCTCGTCCAAGTCGAGCACGAGCTCCAGGCAGCAGTCGTGCTCGCGCGCGAACTCCTCCCACTGCGCGCGCGTGCGTGTCTTGAAGATCTCCTGCACCTGCGCGTGCGCCTCCGAGCCGGGGGCCTCGAACTGCTTCTCGATCATCTCCTCGCGCCCGACTCCCCGGCACCACGCCTGCCAGAACTTGGGCTCCAGCGCACCGAGCGTGACCCAGCCGTCGGCACACTCGTACGGCCGGTAGCAGATCAGCGAGCCGGCGAGAGGGAGATCGCCGCGGTGCGGGACGGTCCCGTCGGCGAAATAGCTCGCCGCGACCATCGCCAGCCACGACAGCGCGCCGTCGGCCATCGAGACATCCACGACCTGGCCCTCCCCCGAGCCCTCCCGGGCCGGGCGCCCCTCAGATCCGGATCCCGTCGGGCGGGCGGGCACGCCGTCGCGCTCGCGCAGCGCGGCCAGAATCCCGAACGCCGCCATCAGCGAGCCGCCGCCGATGTCGGCGATCTGGCCAGCGGATTGAATAGGACCCCCACCCACCCCGCCGCCGCGCTCGCCCGTGAGCCCGAGCAGGCCGACGAGGCCGAGGTAGTTCATGTCGTGCCCCGACGCCTCGCGCTTGGGCCCGTCCTGGCCGTAGCCCGAGATCGCGCAGTACACGATCCCGGGATTGACCTCGCGCATGCGCTCATACCCGACGCCGAGCCGCTCCAGCACGCCCGGGCGAAACGACTCCAGCACGACGTCGTACTCGCGCACGAGCGCCAGCAACGCCTCGCGCCCGCGCTCGTGCTTGAGATCGAGGCGGATCGAGCGCTTGTTGCGGTTCAGCGACAGAAACAGCGCGGACTTGGCGCTGTCGTCGGCTCCGTCTATGTACGGCGGGGACCAGCGGATGTAGTCGCCCATGCCCGTGTCCTCGACCTTGAGCACGTCCGCGCCGAAGTCCGCGAGCAGCAGCGAGCAAAATCCGCCGGGCAGCAAACGCGACAGGTCGAGCACCCTGATGCCCTCCAGTGGCAAGCTCACTGGCGAGCTCCGCTCTGTCTACGCCGGCACGGAGGCCGGCGCCCACACACCTCTGTCAGGGGACGGGCCGCCCGGATGCGCGCCAACATACCCACACACATATTTGCGGCGACACTGATCATCCCTCACCCACCCACTTGGGTCACGTTCAGCATCGCCCGGGCCTCAGCGACGGTGGCGGGACGGCGGCCGACCTCTTCGGCCATGTGGCGCGCCTGGGCGATCAGCTCGCCGTTGGACTTGGCCATCTCGCCATTCGGCAGATACAGGTTGTCCTCCAGGCCGACGCGCACGGAGCCGCCGAGGGTGAGCGCTGCCGCCACGAGCAGCCACTGCTCGCGCGAGATCCCGATCACGCCCCAGTGCGCAGAACTAGAGTCCCGCCCACCCGGAATGTTGTCCACCATCGCCGCGAGATTGCGCGCGCTCGGGGGGATGCCGCCGACGACGCCCATGATGCAGTCCACGTGCAGGGGGGGCTTCAGAACACCCATGTCGATCAGCGGCTCCAGGCTACCCACATGGCCGAGGTCGAAGCACTCATGCTCCGGTTTGATGTGAAGCTCGTTCATCGCCTGCAGCAGTTCGATGATCTCCTCGAAGGGGTTGGCGAAGACCATCTTGAAAACGAAGTCCCTGCGCGAGCGGGAGTACTTGGCGTAGTTCATCGACCCCATGTTCAGCGCCGCTACTTCGGGACGGCACTCGCGCAGGTAGGCCACGCGCTTCTGCACGGACACCCCGACCGCCCCGGTCGAGAAGTTGACGATCGCCGCGTCCTGAACCTCCGCGCGGATCGCCTGCGCGATCGCCTGGTAGTCCTCGACCTCGAAGCTCGGCGAACCGTCGGGCTTGCGCGCGTGGATGTGGATCATCACCCCACCCTCGTCCACGATCCGGCGCGCCTCGGCGGCATACTCGGCGGGGGTGTAGGGAATCGCCGGGCACTGCTCGCGGTTGGCCAGCACGCCGGAGATCGCACAGGTGAGGACTACGGGATCCTCGACGCTCACACCGGCACCACGCCATGGCGCTTCCATGGCCGCTCGACCTTCTTGCCCTGCGACATCTCAAGCGCCCGGCAGATCGTCTCGCGGGTTTCGCGCGGGTCGATCACGTCGTCGATCAGATCGTTGCCGGCGGCGATGTACACGTCGAACATCTTGCGAAACCCCTCGATCAGCTCGGCCTTCTTGGCCTCGGGGTCCTCGGCCTCGTCTACCTGTTTGCGAAACGCGATCTCCACGACCCCCTCCGCGCCCATCACGCTGATCTCGGCGCTCGGCCAGGCGACGATCAGGTCCGGTTCGTACGCGCGGCCGTTCATCACGTAGTAGCCGGCACCGTAGGCCTTGCGGGTGATGACCGTGATCTTCGGCACGGTCGCGTTGGCGACGGCGTAGAGCATCTTGGCGCCGTGGCGGATGATCCCTTCGGCCTCGACCTTGGTGCCGACCATGAAGCCCGGCACGTCCTGGACGAAGACCAGCGGAATACCGAACGCGTTGCACAGGTTCACGAACCGTGCGGCCTTGTCGGAGGAGTCGTTGTCGAGGATGCCCCCGAGCTGCTTGGGCTGGTTGGCCACGATCCCGGCGGGCCGCCCACCGAAGCGGGCGAAACACGTGATGATCGTCTTGGCCCACTGGCGCTTGATGTCCAGATACTCGCCGTCGTCGACGATCAGCCTGATCACCTCGTACATGTCGTACGGCTTGCGATTGGACTCCGGCAGCACATCGAGCAGCGCCTCCTCGGCGCGCTCGACCGGGTCTGATTTGGCCCCGCCCACCCCGCCCGCCCGCAGCGGCGGGGACTCTTCGCAGTTCTGGGGCATGTAGGACAGGTACTCCTTGATCTTCACGATGCACTCCTCGTCGCTCTCCACCTCCATGTCCCCCACCCCGGAGGAGCGGCAGTGCACGCGCGAGCCCCCCAGTTCCTCCTGGGTAACGTCCTCGCCGACGGCCGCGCGCACGAGATGCGGGCCGGCAAGCGCCATCGAGCCGCGGCCCTTGACCATCGGCACGAAGTCCGCCAGGCCGGGAATGTAGGCGGTCCCGGCCGCGCACGGGCCCATCAGCGCGGCGACCTGCGGGATCACCCCGGACATGATCACCTCCTCGCGGAACAGGTGACCCGAGCCGGCGAACATCGCACCCGCGGCCTCCTGCACCCGCGCGCCAGCGGAGTCCAGCAGCCACACGAACGGAATGCGCTTCGTGAGAGCCAGCTCGCGCAGCCGTGTGACCTTGAACTCGCCCGTCATCCCCATCGAGCCCGCCATCACCGTGAAGTCATATGCGCACACGGCAGCCAGGCGCCCTTCGATCTTGCCGTAGCCGGTGATCACGCCGTCCGCCGGCGCCTGCACGCCATCCATCGCGCGCTGCGAGGAGTGCGGGCGGCCGTGGATGCCGAGCTCGACGAACGTGCCCTCGTCAATCAGCAGCGCGATCCGTTCTCGCGCGGTCAGCTTGCCCCGCTCGTGCTGCTTATCGATCTTCTCCGAGCCGCCGCCGAGCCTGATCTGCGTGCGGCGCTCCTCCAAGTCCTCGACCAGGGGTCGCAGCAGGCTGGTCGCCTCCTGAGCGCTCATCAGCGGCCTTTCCAGTCAGGGTCGCGCTTCTCGAAGAAGGCGGTGACACCCTCGACGATGTCCTCGGTGGAGAGCGCCAGCGTCAGCTGCGCGCGCAGGTAGTCGAGGGCGTCCTGGAGCGGCATGTCGAGCTGGCGGCGCATGGCTTCCTTGCCGAGCCGCATGATCACCGGCGACTTTGACGCAAGCTTGCCCGCCCAGTCATCAACGACGGCATCGAACTGGTCGGCGGGCACGACCTTGTTGACGATGCCGGCGGCAAGCGCCTCGGAGGAGCTGAAGCGCTCACCGAGCAGCAACAGCTCGTTGGCCTTCTTGCGCGGGACGTTACGGTAGATCAGCGCCATGATCATGAACGGGAAGGCGCCCACGTTGATCTCGGGCGTTCCGAAGGTGGCCTGCTCGGAGGCGACGATCAGATCGCACGCGAGCGCGATGCCGAGCGCCCCGGCGAGCACGTGGCCGCGCACGGCGCAGAGGGTGGGAATGGTCAGCGAGCCGATCAGCTCGAACAGGTCGATGAAACGCTCGGAGCCGAAGTGCTTGTGCACGAGCGGGACATCGCCGGCGAAACCGCCGAGGTTGGCGCCGGAGGAGAAGGTGCGCTCATGCGAAGAGCAGAGCACGACGCAACGCGCGTCGGGATCATCCTGCGCCCGCCCGAACGCGTCGATCAGGCCGGAGAGCAGCTCGGGGGAAAGCGCGTTGCGCGTGTCAGGCTCGTTGAGCGTGATCGTGGCGACGCCGTCGGTGAGTTCGTATAGAACCGGGTCGGCACTCATCGGCGCATCCTAACCGGGCATGCTGCGCTAGCGTTCGCTGCACGGATCAGCGAGCGAATTGAGGAGTCTCCGAGATGGCAACAGCCGAGAGTGTCCTGAAGCCCGACTTCAAGACGGAGCGCAAGCACTTCCTGTTCACCGACGAGCACGAACAGCTGCGCGAGTCGATCCGCAGCTTCGCCCAGAAAGAGCTTGCGCCGCACGCGGACGAGTGGGAGGAGACCACCTTCCCCGACTCCGTCTTCACGCGCATGGGCGAGCTCGGCTTCCTCGGCCTCGACAAGCCCGAGGAGTACGGGGGCCAGGGCGGGGACTACTACAGCGCGCTCGTGCTCGCCGAGGAGATCGGGCACTCCAACTGCGGGGGCCTGGCGATGGGAGTCGCGGTGCAGACCGACATGGCGATGCCGCCGATCCTCGCGTTCGGGACCGAGGAGCAGAAGCAGCAGTGGGCGGCGCCCGCGATCGCGGGCACGAAGATCCTCTGCCTGGGGATCACCGAGCCCGACGCCGGCAGCGACGTGAAAGGGATCAAGACGCGCGCGGTCAAGGACGGAGACGAATACGTCATCAACGGCTCAAAGACGTACATCACCAACGGCCACCGCGCCGACGTGATCGTGCTCGTCACCAAGACCGACCCCGACGCCGGGTATGACGGCTTCACGCTGTTCCTCGTGCCGATGGACGCTCCCGGGGTGATCCGCGAGCAGAAGCTCAAGAAGATGGGGATGCACGCCTCCGACACCGCGCTGCTGGCCTTCCAGGACGTGCGCGTGCCCGAGTCGGCCGTGCTCGGGCAGGTGGGCCGCGGCTTCTACCACATCATGTGGGAGCTCCAGGGCGAGCGCCTGATCGGCGCCGCCGGCTCGGTCTCGGGCGCGCAGCGCGTGTTCGAGCGCACGCTCGAGTACGCCAAAGAGCGCACCGCGTTCGGCCGGGCGATCGGCAACTTCCAGGTGATCCGCCACAAGTTCGCCGAGATGGCCACCAAGATCGAGACCGCCCGCCAGATGGTCTACATGACCGCGTGGCGCCAGCAGAACGGCGACTACCCCGTGCGCGAGATCTCGATGGCGAAGCTGTACGCCTCCCGCATCGCCTGCGAGGTGGCCGACGAGTGCCTGCAGATCCACGGCGGCGCGGGCTACATGCGCGAGTACGGGATCGAGCGCGCGTGGCGCGACCTGCGCCTGAACCGCATCGGCGCGGGCACTGACGAGATCATGCTCGAGGTCATCGGCCGCTCCTACGGCCTTTGATCCGTTGGCGCTCACTCCGCCTTTCACCGAGGAGCACGAGGAGCTGCGGGCATCGATCCGGGGGTTTCTCGACCGCGAGCTGGCTCCCCACTCCCAGGCGTGGGAGGACGAGCAGTGGTTCCCGAATGAGGTGTTCTCAAAGCTCGCCGGCCAGGGGCTGCTCGGACTGAAGTACCCGGTGCAGCTGGGCGGGCAGGGCGGCGACTACCTGCACGACGCAGTGCTGATCGAGGAGCTCGCGCGGATCGGCTCGGGCGGTACGGCGGCCGGCATCGGCGCGCACGTCAACATCGCCACGCCGCCGATCTGGAAGTTCGGGACCGACGAGCAGAAACAGCGCTACCTCGTGCCCGCGATCAGGGGCGAGCTGATCGGCGCGCTCGGGATCACCGAGCCGGGCGCGGGCTCGGACGTGGCGTCGATCGGGGCGCGCGCCGAACGGGTGGACGGTGGATGGGTGGTGAACGGCGAGAAGACATACATAACCAACGGCGTGCGCGCGCACTTCATCGTCACGGCGGTCAAGACCACCCCCGAGGGCGGGCATCACGGCATCTCGTTCTTGATCATCGACCGCGGCGAGGGCGTCACCTCCGCCAAGCTCGAGAAGCTCGGCTGGCACGCCTCCGATACCGCCACGATCGCCTACCAGGACGTGTTCGTGCCCGAGACCAACCTCCTGGGCGGGCTGAACGAGGGGTTCAAGCTGATCATGGCCAACTTCCAGTGGGAGCGCCTGGCGATGGCGCTCGGCGCCGTAGGCGCGATGCGCCTGGCGTGGGAGCGCACGGCGCAGTTCGCCCGCGAGCGCACCACGTTCGGGCGGCCGCTGTCCGGGCACCAGGCGATTCGCCACCAACTCGCGGATCTCGCCGCGAGCGCGTACTCGGCGCGTTGCGTCACCTACGACGCGCTGCGCCGGTTCGTGGCCGGCGAGGAACCGTTGCGCGAGGTCACGATGGCCAAGCTCCTGACCCAACGCGCGTGCTATGAGCTGATGGACGCCTGCCTGCAGATCCACGGCGGAGCGGGTTACATGCTCGAGGTCTGGGTCGAGCGCGCCGTACGCGACGCGCGCCTGGGTCCGATCGGCGGCGGCAGCGACGAGATCATGCGCGAGATCCTGGGACGGATACTGGAAGCTCCGGGCGGAGTGTAGAAGATAAAGAGGGGGATGTTTGGCATAAAATTTTTAGGCGTGTATCGCTATAGTTATACGCAGTAAAAGAGGGTGCCTACTCACGGCGGCTCGGCGCACTCCCGGCTGCAAGCAGGCGTCCAATCCGCTGCGTAACGCTCACATAGAGGCACCACCCTGCCGATTCGGAGAGGGTGAGCCGTCTCCTCAAGATCGTCCTCGTCTGCGCCCTGACGATTCTCGGCGTCCCCGCGATGGCCGGAGCCCACACCCACGCCGCCCACGGCCACAGCCACAGCTTCAGGGGTCATCATGCCTGCCTGCATGCCGGGCTGAGGCCCACCGGGAAGAACCTCGGCCTCATCCGCACCGCGACCCTGTGCCTGATCAACCGCGAACGGGCCATCCACCGCGAGCGTCCCCTGCGGCCAAACGCGCGACTGCGGCGCGCCGCGCAGGCGCACACCGTGAGCATGGCCAGCAAGGACTACTTCGAACACGTCGGCCCACGGGGTCAGACACCGCTCGCGCGGATGCGCTCCGTCGGCTACATCTCCAGCTCACGGGTCGGGTACGAAATCGGCGAGAACATCGCCTGGGGCACGCGGTGGCTGGCGACGCCGCGCGCGATCGTCGCCGCCTGGATGGCCTCGCCCGGACACCGCGCGAACATCCTCGACCCCCGCTACCGGGAAACCGGAATCGGCGTCTGCGCACATCCGCCCGCCACGCTCGGCCACGGTCAACCCGGCGCCATCTACACGCAGGACTTCGGCGTCATCATCAACGGCTAGGCGCGTGCGGCTATAACCTCCCGTCTCCACACACGACAAGGAGACAAAGAGCTATGGGAGTACTCGACGGCAAGTCGGCGATCGTCACCGGTTCGGCGCGCGGGATTGGGCGCGCGACGGCCGAGCTGCTCTCCGAGCAGGGCGCGCAGGTATTGATCAACGATCTCGACGGCGACGTGGCTGAGCAGGCGGCCTCGGAGATCCAGGGAGAGACCGCGGTGTTCGCGGGCGATCTGACCAAGCCGGGCGCGCCCGATGAGCTCGTGCAGAAGGCGGTGGACTCGTTCGGCAAGATCGACATCATCGTCAACAATGCCGGCTACACACTGGACGCGCCGATCCACAAGATGTCCGACGAGCACTTCCAGGCGATGATCGACATCCACACGGTCGTGCCCTTCCGCGTGATCCGCGCGGCCGCGCCGCACCTACGCGAGCCCGCCAAGCAGGAGCGCGAGGAAGGCAAGGAGGTGTTCCGCAAGATCGTCAACGTGTCTTCGACCTCGGGCACGTTCGGCAACGCCGGACAAGCCAACTACTCCGCCGGCAAGGCCGCCGTCGTCGGCCTCACAAAAACCGTCGCCAAGGAGTGGGGCCAGTTCAAGGTCAACGTCAACGCGGTCGCCTTCGGCTTCATCGACACGCGTCTGACCCAGGCCAAGGTCGACGAGAACACGATGGAGGTCGGCGGCGAGAAGATTCAGCTGGGCATTCCCGAGCAGATGCGCCAGATGGCCTCGATGCTGATCCCCCTGGGCCGTCCGGCCACCCCCGAGGAGGCAGCGGGCGGGGTGTTCTTCCTGTGCTCGCCGTGGAGCAACTACGTGCACGGCCAGACGCTTCACATCACCGGCGGGCTGTTCGGGGGGATGTCCGGCTGACGGGGAGTCCTGGATGCGCCGCGGAGCCGGGCGGGACCCGAGTCGATCAGCCGCCGGCCGGCCCCCGCAGGTCGAGCAGGCAGCCCGAGAAGTAGGCCCCGACAGGCGAGGCGAGGTAGGCCGTGAGCGCGGCCGCCTCGCCCGGGGTGGTGGTGTCGCCCAGCGCAATCGCGACCGTGGTGATCCCGTGGCGCGCCCACTCGACCGAGAGCGTGCGCGCGAGGTTCTCCAGTCCCGCGCGTGCCGCGTCCGCCTGCTCGCCCGCGTTGGGAGCCGGCGCGAGGTAGACGATCCGACCACCACGACCAGCTGGCAGGAAGGCGAGGTTGACAACCGCCCGGGTCGCGTCCCAGGCGCTGTCCAGACACTCGCGCAAACCGCCGGATGCGAACAGGGCGGCACCGTCCACGACCAGCATTTCGATGCCGCCCGGATTGGTTGCGGCGCTTGCAACAGCGGCATCCATCGCCGTTTCGTCGGCTGCGGAGTCGCGCGCATAGGAGTCCACGCGCGCGCCAAGCTGCCCGCAGGCCTCGCACACTGTCTGCCCGAGCGATTCGACGAGGGTGTCATCGAGCGACTCCGGGGCAGGCCCACCGGCCCGCGCGGGCGCGGTCACGACCAGGATCGAGGTCTCGCGCAGGAGGTCGGGTCGGAGCAGCTCGGCGGCGACCGTCGGCATCGCCACGACAGGCTATCCGGCCGAGGCGGGCGGACGAGCCCTCGACACTCAGGGCTCAGGCCATGGCAGGCGGTGGACCGGGCGACGCCGGGGTGGGGGGCGTCTTGCCGGGGATCTCGCCAGTGGCGACCCCGCCGAGCTCGAAGTAGAGCACGGAGGCCGCCAGCGCGGACAGCGGCGCCGTCAGGATCTGAACGATGATCCGCACGACGATGCCCACACCGGTTCCGCCCGAGTCGCCGATCGCCTCGATCACCGCCGCGACGATGCCGACGCCGATCACGAGGACGACGATCACTCCGAACACTTGCCAACCGTTGCCGCGCACGAGCTCGCGACTGCGACCCAGCGCTCTCACAGCGCCCGGGCGCTCCAGAACGACAACCGGCGCCGCCACGGACCAGATCGTGATCAGGATCAGTCCGGGGATGATGATCAGGATGAAGCCGATC
>Ga0116220_10000755_pt1 | contig 12709 bp, 10 predicted proteins | sample Sb_taG_10_FD_88967 | JGI IMG/M metagenome (GOLD analysis project Ga0116220, IMG submission 88967) | Peat soil microbial communities from Weissenstadt, Germany - Sb_50d_7_NC metaG | ecosystem: Environmental > Terrestrial > Soil > Wetlands > Peat | place: Germany: Weissenstadt | collected 2010-09-21
CGCTGATGCTACGGCCCGGAATTTACGAAATCAGCGCCGAGGTTAGCGTCGAGGGTGCGCAGGCGCACGCAGGCGGCGCGAATATAGCCGTCACTACGTACGACGGAATCAAACTCATCTCGCCGCATCTGCACGGCACGACGGGCCGGCAGCGACTGTCGTTCTTTGTGAAAGAAGATCGATGGGGCGATTCGACTGAATTGCTCTGCCAGCTGGGTGTGTCGGGTTTCCCGGATACGGGCCGCGCGTCATTTCGCAACATCAAAGTGATCGCCGTTGCGAGTCCGCCGCCGCGCGGCGCGCGCGAATTCGATCTCGCCGCAATTCGCCAGGACTACAAGGACCAGGTGCTTCGGCCCGATGCCAGAGGCTGGGTCCGTGCGACGGGCGTCGTATCCGGCCTGATCCTGGTGGCGATGCTGGGATTGGCGCTCGGCGTAATCTGGCGGCCGGCGCTTGCGGCCGGGCGATCGGCGTGGATGCTCCCTGCCGGCCTCATGCTCGCGATCACCGCGGTCAAATTTGCCGCGCTATTTCACTTCACCGGCTTCTACTGGGACATCTGGGCGAAGACCAATCGCGCCTTGCTGGCCGCCGCTCTGGGCCCCTCGCGAATTTACAATCCCGGTCTGCCGGTTGACGCCTATCCGCCCGGGTCGCTGTACCTGCTCTGGCTGTCGGGATGGATCGGCAGGTTGATCGAGCCGAGCGCGAACGGATTCCGCGTGATCGTCGAGACGCCGCCGTTGATCGCCGATCTTTTTATCGGTCTCACGCTCTACGGTGCGGCGTGGCGCGACGGGCGCGGCTTGCGCGCGATCGTGGTGATGATGCTGTTCGCGCTTAACCCGGCGCTGATCTTCGACACGGTGGTATGGGGCCAGAGCGATTCGATAGTCGCGCTGCCGATGATCGCCGCCGCGATCCTGATCCTGAGCGGCCGCTATCGGCTGGGATGGAGTGCGGCCGCGATCGCGATACTGGCCAAGCCGCAAGCGATCGCATTCGCCGCCGCTGGCACTGTGGACGCTGTGCAACGCGGATCTCGGCGAATGCGGATGGTCCGCGGGCGCATTCTTGGGTACGGTTGCGATTGGAATCATCCCGTATCAACTCGGCCATTCGTGGTATTGGATAATCAACGTATATGAGGATCTCGGCACGCGATTCAGCGACGCTTCGGTCGGCGCGTTCAATTTCATGGGCCTGATCGGCGGGATGAACAGGCCCGACACCGACAAAATCTTCGGCGGCGTTTCGTACAGCGGGTTCGGCCTTTCGCTGACGTGCGCGGTTTACCTGATCGCGTCGTATCTGATCTGGCGCGCGCGGTCCGTCGGCGGCGCGATGCTGGCGACTTTCCTCGCGCTATTCGGATTTTTCATGTTCGCGCCCCGGATGCATGAGCGATATCTGTACTACCCGATCGTATTTCTGATTCCGATTGCGCTGGAGAGCGGCTTTCTCATTTCGATCTTCGCCGTCGTAAGCGCGACGCTCCTGTTCAACCTCGTCTATATCAAGCATCTCAGCGACACCTCGTCATATTTCCCCGACCATCCGAACGCCGCGCTGATCGCGATTGCTTCGATCAACCTGGCCGTGTTCTTCGCGGTGACTGCGTACGGATTGATCCACACTCCGCCGCCGACAGGCAGGGGTGACGCAGCCGAGGCCGCCGCGCTAGCGGAGGAACTTAACTGAATGTGAAACCCACCGTGGGTTTCACACTTCCTTGGGCAGGGGTGACCCCTGCACCCACTGTTAATCGCTAAGTCGCGAGGCCGCGCCTTAGCTCTCAGGTTCATGGCGAGAGAGCGAGAGACGTGCCGCGCCAGGGGTGACTGCTGCACGGGGTGAAAAGTGGAAAGAGAATCGGCACCGCCGCGGGATGCGGGCTTCGCCCTGTTAGATCAGGGTAAAGGGGAAAAGCAGGGTGCGCGATGTCTTGATCCAATGCGCTTCTTAATACTGCGCTGCCGTCGCCACGGCCCAATCATAAATGATTTTTTTCTTTCGAAGAGCAGTTTGACTTAAGTATGGTGCATCAGTAACTAATGGCCGAAAACCTGCGACTGGTCCGTCCTCGGGTCGCTTCGGAACGATCCGGCGGGGAAAGGCGAGAGTCGCGTTTTGAATCGGCCGCCAGCGCCGGAGCGAACGCCACTGTCGAAGGAGGAAGCGAGAGGTGAAACGGAAGATATCAGCAGCGGTATTCTTCGCGGCGGCGGCGATGCTCGCATTTGCCGGATCGGCGGGCGCCGTGGACGGCACTATCGAGATCAACGACGCGAAGGTGAAAGCTGCCGGCGGGTATCCCGGCAAAATCACCGGGCAGGGAAGCTACCGCCTCACCGGCAACCTCACACCTCCGGCTAGTACCGACGGGATTGATGTGAGTGCGTCCGACGTCACCATCGATTTGAACGGATTCGCGATTATTGGGCCCGGCAGTTCGAGCCTTACGCCATCCGGAATCAATGCGTCAACAGTTGACGACGTTACGGTGGAAAACGGGACGGTCACCGGATTCGCCTTCGGCGTCGAGCTGGGAAACTTCGGCATCGCGAGAAACCTGCACGCCGATAACAACGGAAGTGGCATCTCCACCGGTTTTGACTCCGTGGTCGAAGACTGCACCGCAAACAACTCCACGCTTGCCATCGAGTTCGCAATAGGTTGCGGCGGGGCGTCTGCGATGTCCGGCAATACTGCGAACGGCAATGCCAACTACGGCATCTACTGCGCCGGGAACGGGTGTGTGATCTCCGGCAATACTGCGAACGCCAACACGGGCGTTGGCATCTATTGCGACGGGAGCGGATGTCTGGTTTCCCGAAATGCTGTTTACAAGAACGGAACTGGCATCAAGGCGAATGATTCATCCAGTGGCTTTGCATGGAATGTTGTGGACAATAACGGCACGCGCTTCTCCGGGGGGAACTCGCTCAGCAACAATCTCTGCGGCGGATCCTCTTGCTAAGGCTCGTGGAGGCGCCGTGAACTCCGACCGCAAAGCTCGACGTTTGGCATCCGCGGGAGAAAACGAGAAATGAAACGGCAGAAATTGGCATCGGTGTTTTTTGCGGCGGCGATGCTCGCGTGGGCCGCATCGGCGGGAGCCGTGGACGGCACCATCGAGATCAACGACGCGGCGGTGAAAGCGGCCGGCGGGTATCCGTACCATATCACCGGCCACGGAAGCTACCGCCTCACCGGCAACCTCACTGCTCCCTCTGGTACCGACGGGATTTTCGTGACGGCGACGGATGTCACCATCGATTTGAACGGGTTCAGGATTACCGGAAACGGAAGTGTGGGAATTAATGCAGTAAAGGACGACGTTACGGTGGAAAACGGGACGGTCACCGGATTCGGCACCGGCGTTGACGTGGGATTCTTCGGCATTGTCAGAAACGTGCACGCCGATGTGGACGGAGATGGCATCATTGTCGGGCTCAACTCCCTGGTCAAAGGCTGCACGGCAAACAACGGCACTGATGCGACCGGTAGCGGAATAAGTGCTGGCGGGGTGTCTGTGATCTCCGGCAATACTGCAAGCGGCAATGCCAACGACGGTATCGATTGCGCCGCGAACGCGTGTGTGATCTCCAGCAATACTGCGAACGCCAACAAGTCCACTGGCATCAACTGCAAGGGGAGCGGATGTCTGATCTCCGGCAATACTGTTTACAACAACAAAACTGGCATCGCCGCGAAAGATTCATCCACTGGCTACGAAGGGAATGTACTGAAGAACACCACGGACACCTCCAACGCCACCTCGATTGAGGCCACCGACCCGCACCAGAATCTCTGTAGCGGATTCGTTTGCTGAGGCTCTGGACGCACAACGTGGGCTCCTATCGAAAAGCTCGGCACCCGGCATCCGCGCACCGCGGGCGCGGACGGTTTGCCGCAAGCATCCTCGCGATGCTGGCGGGGGCGATCGGGATAAGCGTCGCGCCCGCCGCGGCGCAGACCGCATTGAGCCTGCTGTGCGTGTCGCCCGATATAACAGTTGCTCTTAGCATCAGCGGAACCGTCACGCCCCAGGACATACTATGCTACGAATTTCCTTTATCCAGCGGGTCGTTCACGTACCCCTTTCCCCTCCCACCGGGCGTGAATTTGACCGGGTTTTTCGAAGTGAGTGCGTCGCAAGCCCTGGTCACGATCGACACCACAGCCGCGCTGCCGACCGACAGCAGCGGAGATACCGTGACCGTAACTCCGCACGATGTCGCGGAGTTCAGCGCCTCCACCGGCTATTTCTTGCCGGCGCTAATCTTCTCGGGCGCCAGCAACAGCGTTCCCTACGGCACGAGGATCGACGCAATCGGGATGAACGAGTCGGGAGACCTGCTGCTCTCCTTCGACGTGACCATCCCCTTGCCGGCGTCCGGCGGCGGAACGATAACCGTCAAACCGGCGGATTTGGTTTCGTTCAATGGCTCGGCTTATACGCTGGTTTTCAACAGCGCCACCGCCGGCATCCCCGACGGAACGAACCTCGTCGGCGCTACGATGCTGCCAAACACCGACCTGCTGACGGCGTTCGACGTGATCGGCTCGATCGGCGGGGTTGATTTCACGCCGACAGACGTTCTGGAGTTCAATTCCAGCGCCAGCAGTTGGGTGCTGTCATTCAACGGCGCATCCAGCAGCGACGATTGGCCCAACGGCAGCATCCTTCAGGGCGTGTACGCGCAGGTAGCCGCGACCCCAACGGCGACCGCGACTGCAACAGCGACGGCAACTGCAACCGCGACAGGCACCGCGACGGCCACGCCGACAGCGACCGTCACGCCGACCGCAACTGCGACGGTGACCACAACTGCAACGCCGACGCCGACTGCGACGGCGACGAACACAGCGACTTCAACGGCGACGGCAACTCAGACCGCGACGGTAAGTGCAACCCCGACATCATCAGCTACTTCGACCGCGACGGTCACTTCCACGCCAACCGCAACCGCGACCGGTGGCACACCGACTGCGACCGCGACCGGAGGCACGCCGACAGCAACCGCGACCAAGACGGCAACGCCGACGGCTACGGGCACCGCGACGGCGTCAAGCACTGCGACGCCAACGGCAACTCGGACCGCGACCCCGACGGCAACGCCAACCTCGACGGCGACGGCCACTGCTACCGGGACGACGACGGCAACTCCCACCGCGACTGGCACCGGCGCCCCGACAGTGACGGCGACACCCACAGCGACGCCGACCGCCACCGCTACTCCGACGACCACCCTGAGCGCGGCCCCGGCGAAGCTCAGCTTCGGCACAGTCGATGCGACCGCGACCAGCAAGCGCAAGAAGGTGACGCTCACCAACAAGAGCACGATCGCGGCGGTGATCGGATCGGTGAGCGCGACGCCGCCATTCGCAATCGCCAGCGGCGCGGACACCTGCTCGGGTAAGAGCATCGCGGCGAAGAAGACGTGCTCGCTCGGCGTCGAGTTTGCGCCGTCCACTCCCGGCGCCGCGACCGGTGGGTCGATCGACGTGAGCTACAACGGCACCAGTCCCAAGGTGAGCCTCAGCGGCACTGGAATTGTCGTGACGCTGAAGGCGCCGTCCAAGGAGACGTTATCGTCGGTGGCGGCAGGCGGAACAGGTAAGCCAAAGGCGATCAAGATCTCGAATCCCGCGACGGTTAGCGTAACGCTCGGTATCACCAGCATCGGCGGTAGCGATCCAACCGCGTTCACGATAACGGCCAACACCTGTACGGGCACGCTGGCGGCCAAAGGTAACTGCACGATCACGATGGAGTTCACGCCGGGGAGCGGCGCGACCGGCGCGCAGTCGGCGAAGGTGGGGTTCAGCTACACGTACGGTGCAAACACCGGAGTCGTGTCGATACCGATCTCAGGCAAGGTCAAGTAGATCGTAGCCGGCGGCGCCTAAGCGCCGCCAGCGAAGCCGATAGGCGGGTATTCGCTGCCAATGGGTCTTAATACTGGCCAGCCGTGCCAACGGCCGGGGGCTAGCCTCTGCCATATCCTCAAGCGGAGTGAGTGGGCGGATGCTGTCGAGCGGGGGACTTATGCGCCGGCGAGCTTGCGCGCGGAGGGGTTTATCCATTGCTCGACAATCGCGCAGGTGGTCGATACTGCGAACCGGTTTTATCGCGGGCAGCAGGGGCTTGTTGTGTTGCGCATCGACGAGTCGCGGCTGAAGGCGGAATTGAAGTACGAGGCGCCCGCGAAGCCGCATCGCGAATCGACGGCGCATGGTGAACCTGCGGCGGCGGGCGAGATGTTTCCTCATCTGTATGGCGAGCTGAACGTCGATGCAATCGTGCGGGTGGTCGAGTTGCCGTGCGAGGCGGATGGATCGTTTCGATTGCCCGATGAGATTCGGGAATAGAGTAGGGGCCAGACGCTGCATCTTCACCTGGGCGAGGCAGATCGCAGAACCCTCTTATGTGTGAGGGCGAGGCGGGCAAGAAGTCGCGCGGAACGCAACGTCCCAACTGGGGCGTGGTAAGATTAAATCTCAGGCCATTTGTTGTTCCACGGGCGCGCCTGTTCGTAGGCGTAGGACGCCTGCAGGACGAGATCTTCGCGGTAACGCTCCGCGACGATTTGCAATCCGCATGGAAGGCCCGAGTCGGTGAGTCCCGCGCGCACCGACGCACCGGGATGGCCGCTCATGTTGAACGGATAGGTGAACACGACGGCGTTCAGCGGGTCCTTGAGCGGTTGGCCGTTGATCTCGGTCGGCATCGGACCCTTCGCGGGAAAGGCTTCGGTCGGAAGCACGGGACACAGCAACAGGTCGAAGCGCTCGAACACGCGCTGGCACCAATCGTTGAACTCGCGGCGGCGTCGATACGCGGCGCCGTAATGCTTCCACGTGACGCGCGGTGCGCCTTCGGTGCCGGTGGCGAACGCGCGGCCGAAATTCTCGCGATCCTTGTCGAGCCATTCATGCAGCATCGCGTAGCCCTGCGTTGCGCCGACTTGCATCCAGGCCCGGCCGGAGTCGGGGACAGGGTCATCGATGGTCGTCACGTCGTGGCCGAGGTCCTTGAACACGGCGGCAGCTTTTTGGATTTCGCGCGCCACGTCGTGTTGCACGAGCTGTCCGAAGTCGGGGTGAAATGCGATGCGAAGTTTTTTGGGCAAGCGCTCGAGGATCGCATGGTAGGAAATTCCCGGATGCGGGATGGAGTCGGGATCGGCCGGGTGATAGCCGACGACCGCGTCCATGAAGAGCGCGGCGTCGCGCACGGTGCGCGTGATCGCTCCATGCACGGAGGTGTCGTTCCATTGTTGCATCCCGAGGGTCGGGTCGTTGGGAATCCTGCCGTAGGTCGGTTTCAGCCCGAAGCATCCCGTGTAACAGGCCGGGATTCGCACCGAGCCGCCGCCATCGGAGCCGGTTGAGATCGGGACCACGCCGCCCGCGATTGCCGCCGAAGTGCCGCCCGACGATCCGCCGGGCGTCCGCTCGAGATTCCATGGGTTGCGGGTGACGCCGAACAGCAGATTTTTGGTGAAAGCCGTGTAGCCGAACTCGGGCGCGTTGGTCTTGCCGATAACGATCGCGCCGGCAGCTTTCAGCCGCGCGACCTGAATCGAATCGGACTTGGGCATGTTGTCCTTGAACACTTTCGAGCCGTACGTGGTCCGCAGACCGGCGGCATCCTCGAGTTCCTTGACGCCGAGCGGCAAGCCGGCGAGCGCTCCGACTTCCTCGCGGCGCGCGATCTTCTCGTCGAGGGCGCGCGCGTCGGCCACCGCGCCGTCGGCCCGCAGCGCGCAAAATGCGTTGAGCCTGGGATTGGTCTGCTCGATTCGCTTGATCGTCAGCTCCATCAATTCACTAGGCTTGATTTCGCGCCTGCGAATCATCGCGGCGAGTTCGTGCGCCGGCTTCCAATACAGCTCGTTCATGGCGGATACCTCCAAGGGCAGGGCGCTTGTGTGGCGAAACTTACTACGATGACGCTGGAGTTTCAAAACGAAATCAAATGAAGGCGCTCGGCGGGGGCGGTTTGACAGCCTAACAGACGTTAGATAGATTTTTCGGCGAGTCAGTGCGAAGCGTTTCGAAAAATTCAGCCGCGCGCGCGAGCGCCAGGGTGATTAACCTGCGACGGCCCATCGACACGCGTGACCGCGTGCTGCAGGTGGCGCGGGAGCTGTTCGCCGAGCGCGGCTATCGCGGCACCAGCCTGCGCGACATCGCCAAGCGAATCGGCGTCAAGGCGCCGTCGCTGTTGCATCATTTTCCGTCCAAGCAGCAGCTCTACCTCGCCGTGCTGGACCAGTTGTTCGAGAGTGTCGAGGATGCGACCAAGGCGATCGTCTGGACACACGAAAGCCGGCAGGAGCGGATGCGCCAGGCGGTTGCGGACATGGTCGACTTTATCGCCAGCCACCCCGATTTGGTTCGAATCATGTGGAAAGAGATGGCCGACGAAAGCGGAGTCGGCCGGCAAGTGCTCAAACGGCGCTTGCCGCCGCTTTTTTCCACCGCGGTCAAATTTATTTTCCGCGGCCAACGCGACGGCGAATTCCGCAGCGAAGTCGATCCGCTTCATTTCATGTGGGGCCTCAACGCGATCACGATTGGCTACTTCGCGATCTCGGCGATGATCCAGCGGCTGTGGAGTATCAACCTGCTCGAGCATGCGATGATTGACCGGCGCAAGCGCGAGCTGACCGACATGGTCGAGCGCACGCTTTTCACCTTTTGATCGTCCACGGCGGCCAGCGGTCCATCGACCGGGTAGATTCGTGCGGCGCGCATTGCGAGATTGAATCAGCGAAAACCGCAAGGAGAAAATCGCGCTTATGAAGCTGGGAACCTTTTATGAGCATCAGCTGCCGCGTCCATGGAAGGAGGGCTCGGAGCTGAAGCTCTTCCAGGATGCGCTCGATCAGGTCGAACTCGCGGACCGGCTCGGTATCGACCACATGTGGGAAGTGGAGCACCACTTTCTCGAGGAGTACGCGCATTCGTCGGCGCCCGAAATTTTCCTGGCCGCGGCCAGTCAGCGCACCAGGCAGATTCGGCTCGGTCACGGAATCGTGCTGCTGCCGCCGGGCTACAACCATCCGGCGCGCGTCGCGGAGCGGATCGCGACGCTCGATCTGGTCAGCGGCGGGCGGGTCGAGTTCGGCACCGGTGAATCGTCGGCGGAGCTGGAGCTGGGCGGCTTTGGCATCCCGCGCGCGGACAAGCGCGCGATGTGGCAGGAGTCGCTGGGGGCGATCGCGCGGATGTTTGTCGAGACTCCGTTCCTTGGACATGAGGGCAAGTACTTCAAGATGCCGGTGCGTAACGTGGTGCCCAAGCCCGTGCAGAAACCGCATCCGCCGCTGTGGGTCGCATGCTCGCGGCGCGAGACGATTCATCTGGCGGCCAAGCTTGGAATCGGTGCGCTGACGTTCGCGTTCGTATCGCCGGAAGAGGCGCGCGAGTGGGTCAGCGACTATTACACGACGCTGGAGAATGAGAGCGAGCCGATCGGATATGCGGTCAATGCGAACATCGCAATCGTCACCGGCTTCATGTGCGACAACGACGCCGAGCGGGCGCACAAGATGGGCGAAGAGGGGCTGAAGTTCTTTGGCTACGCGCTTGGCCATCATTATGCGTTCGGGCGGCACGAGCCGGGCAAGACGAACATCTGGAACAATTTCAAATCCAGCCCGATGAACTTGCCGGGCATGGACGGATCGAACTCATGCGTCGGATCGCCCGACCAGATTCGCACCCGACTTCGCGAATTCGAGGAAGCCGGCGTTGACCAGGTCGTGTTCATCTCGCAGGCGGGCAACAACAAGCACGAGGACATCTGCTCGTCGCTGAGCCTGTTCGCCGAAAAGGTCATGCCCGAGTTCAAGGAGCGCGAACAAAAGCGCGCCGGGCAGAAGGCCGAGCGGATCGCGCCGATCCTGGAGAAGGCGATGAAGCGCAAACCCGAGCCGAAAATTCCCAAGAGCGACGGACCCGTCGTGGTGCAGGCCGGGATGCTCGTGTAAGAGCGGCGGCGCCGTCAATCTTTGATCGGCGACGTCGGCGCGGGTCCGACGCGAGTGAACTTTACCGGGAACCCGCCGCAGTCACTTGGATTGACGAGTTCTTCGCGGAAATTACTCGCGTCACTGACGAGGATTCGCGCCTTCACCCATCGCGCCTGCAGGAATCCACGGTCGGCGCATATCTGATCGGCGGTTACGATGCCCGGCACGTGATTATCGAGCGTACCGCGCCACACGACATTGCCCGGCGGGATACTTTTGTTGCCGTCAACCAGGGTCGCGACGTAATTGCGGCCGCGTAACATCGGGTCCAGACCGATAACGACTCGAAGCGGGCCGCCCGGATAGGTGGCCATCCAGTTTCCGTTGAGCAACCTCGCCAGGTTCATCGGCGGCGGGGGCGGCTGCACGGGAGCGGGCGGAGGCTTCGGCATCGATGGCCCAGTAGATTGTTGGAACGACTCCGAATTGCAGGAGGAGGTCATGCATGCGAGCAGAATGGTCAGCGCTGCAAGGGCAGCGCGGCGCGCGCTCGTCGGCGACGGACTCGCGGCGGTCAACGTTCGTGAGCGGTGGCGGTGGATGCTCGGGCGCGGCATAGATTCCTCCAGCGGATAGATGGTCAAGTATAGACTGAGCTGCGGCGCACCACAGCAGAGTCATTTTTCCCGCGGCGCGTCAATATTGATAAGTTAACCCTGTGAGCCGGCATCGGGAGTGACGAGTTGGGCAACGATTACATCGAAACGTCGCGGGTCTTTCACGAAATCACCAAGCATTCGTATACCAGCGTACGTTCGTCGCCGCACTCTCTGGACTGGGACATCAAGCCGCTCCCCTACAAGATTTATCCGGGAGCCGCGTCCGTCGCTTTGCCGCGCGATCTGAATCTCTCCGCGACGCCCACGCTGTCGGCGCTTTCGTCGTACGTACCTGCCGGATTTTCCGCATCGATCGAAACAGCCGCGCTGACTCGCATCCTGTACTGTGCGGGCGGCCTGACTCGGCACGCACGGGTGGGAGCCGACGATTATCATTTCCGCGCCGCGGCATCGGCGGGCGCGCTGTATCCAATCGAGATTTATGTGGCGACGGGGGCCGTGGAGGGTCTCGAGGCGGGCCTTTACCATTTTTCACCCGCTGATTTGCGGATGAGCGGGCTAAGACGCGGCGATTGGCGCGGTTACATGGCAGACGCGGCCGCCAAGGGCAGTTCGTTACTGCGCGCGCGTGCGGTGATCGCATTGTCGGCTATCTACTGGCGCAGCGAATGGAAATATCGCGCGCGGGCGTATCGGTATTGCTATTGGGACGCGGGAACCATGCTGGCGAATCTGCTTGCAGCCGCGGCGGCCGAGGAAATTTCCGCCGACGTGATCACCGCATTCGAGGATCCCGCGCTCGAGGCGCTGCTCGGAATCGACGGCGAGCGCGAGGGAATGATCGCGCTGGTTGCACTCGGGCGATCCGACGAACCGGCCGCGCCATCGCCTGAGATCGAGCCGTTGGTGCTCGAGTCGATTCCGCTTTCGTCCAGGCAGGTCGCATACCCTGACTTGGTCAAGATCCATCGCGAATCGCGCCTGGTCACGGCCGATGAGGTCGCAACGGTTGCGGCTGCGAAATTGGATTCGGCGCCGCCGTCGCCAGGCCCGAGCGGGCTTCGTTTCGAAACAATCGCGTCCGAAGATTCCACCGGACTCGGCCAGACCATCATCCGCCGCGGATCGTCGCGCGCATTCGCCCAGGATGCGATTGGCGCGGAAGAACTCGCGACGATCATGGCCGCTTCAAGCGAGCACCCGCAGGCCGACTTTCCGCCGTTGACCGACACTTATCTAATCGTCAACGCAGCCGACGCGATACAACCCGGAGCGTACTACTACAACCGGCAAGCGCGCGCGTTCGAGATGCTCAACGCGGGCAACTTCCGCGCCGAGGCCGGATATCTGTGCCTCGAGCAGCAGCTCGGCATGGATTGTTCCGCACTGGTTGTTTACATGACCGATCTCGAGCGCACGCTGCGCGCATTGGGAAATCGCGGCTACGGCGACGCGCATCTCGAGGCTGGAATTCTTGGCGGCCGTGCCTACCTTGCGGCATATTCGCTCGGCCGCGGCGCTACGGGCCTCACCTTCTACGATGACGACACGACCAAATTTTTCGAGCCGCACGCCGCCGGAAAGAGTCCTCTGTTGATGGTTGCGCTCGGAATTCCCCGCTCGCGGATGAAATCGTAGTCAAGGCTGCGGGCAGACTGAAAGAGTCGGCGAAAAGTAACCGCGAGAGAGTTCTGATGACTGCCTGATAGGCGACTGCCTGTCGTTTGAGCAGACACATTGCAATTTTCATCAAGATCCGCGCCATTTTGAAATGGCACTTTTCCTGCTTTGAGCTTCCTTAATACTCCCGCCCGTAACGGGAGCGACGCGTGCGCATGCGGCGAACAACAAACCAATCCGCTGTGTGAATTGAAGGAGGCAAGATGGCTGAAGAACAGAAAAAGATGCTGCCGACGCTCGGCTTGACCGGGGTCACGGTCAACGCGATGGCGCTGATCGCCCCGGGAGCCTTCCTGTGGATCACGTTTGTCGTTCAAGCCGGCTACGCATACCCGTCGGGCATGGCGATGTGGGCGGGTATCTTCGCCGCCCTGATGCTCGCGTACGCGACCGCAATTTCGTACTCGGAACTTGCGA
>Ga0116220_10000758_pt1 | contig 12687 bp, 8 predicted proteins | sample Sb_taG_10_FD_88967 | JGI IMG/M metagenome (GOLD analysis project Ga0116220, IMG submission 88967) | Peat soil microbial communities from Weissenstadt, Germany - Sb_50d_7_NC metaG | ecosystem: Environmental > Terrestrial > Soil > Wetlands > Peat | place: Germany: Weissenstadt | collected 2010-09-21
AAAGTCGAGCTGCGCTCGACTGGACAGCCGAGGGCGGCTGTCCCTACATGGCACATCCAGGGGGTCCACGGTGAATAGTCCAATACAGAGCAGAGCGCCGGCGGTGCCGGACATTTTTCCCGGCATCTTCTGGTGCCCCGACCTGATTTCAACTCGCGATCTCGGGCCACATGGCGTAGAGGCGGTGCTGCACCTGGCGGAGCTGATGAAGTCGCGGCCATCGGTGTTTCAGCGGGCGCTCGCGGGGCGGCAGATGGTGATGTTCTTCGAGAAACCTTCCCTGCGTACGCGGCTTACCTTCGAAGCGGGCATGACCAGCCTGGGCGGAACGGCGATGTTCGTCGATCAGACGCACAGCCGGATCGACGCGCGCGAAACGCTCAGCGACATCGCGCACAATCTCGAGCGCTGGGTCGATGTGATCGTGCTGCGCACGTTTGCGCAGGAAACCATGGAGGGCATGGCGCGCTTCACCTCGGTTCCAGTGATTAATGCGCTGAGCGATCTGGAACATCCCTGCCAGGCGCTGGCGGACTTCCTCACGCTGGAGGAGCGCTTCGGAGATCTCCGAAGAATTACGCTCGCCTATGTCGGCGATGGCAACAACGTGGCGCACTCGCTGCTGCTCACGGGCGCGTGTCTGGGATCGTCGGTCCGTATTGCCACGCCGAAGGGCTACGAGCCGGATGCGCAGATTGTCGCCGACGCGCGAAAGATCGCGAAGCAGACCGGCGCCCATATCGAGTTGCTGACCGACCCGCGAGTTGCCGTCGCTGGAGTCGATGCGGTCTACACCGATGCGTGGGCCAGTATGGGGCAGGAGGAAGAAGCGGAGAAGCGTGCCCGAGTCTTTCCGCCGTATCAGGTGAATCGCGAACTGATGGCGGAAGCCGCTTCGCACGCGGTATTCATGCACTGCCTGCCTGCTCATCGCGGAGAAGAAGTCACCGACGAGGTGATCGACTCGGAAAACTCCGTGGTCTTCGAGCAGGCCGAAAACCGGCTGCATGTGCAGAAGGCCATCCTCTACATCTTGCTGGGCGGCGCCGTACGCCTGCCCGTAAGGAGCGCGCATGCCTGAAAAAGTTGTTCTCGCATATTCCGGCGGCCTGGATACGTCGATCATCATTCCGTGGCTCAAGGAAAACTATTCTTACGACGTCATCGCCATGGTGGGGGACGTGGGCCAGGGGGACGACATTGAGGCTGTGGTCGAGAAGGCTTACGCCACGGGCGCCAGCAAGGTAGTCGTCGAGGATCTCCGCGAGGAGTTCCTGACCGGCTATGTTTTCCCTGCGCTGAAAGCCGGAGCTGTGTACGAGCACAAATATTTGCTCGGGACTTCGCTCGCTCGTCCCGTGATCGCGAAACATCAGGTGGAAGTGGCCTTGCGCGAAGGAGCCACCGCCGTCGCTCACGGCTGCACCGGGAAGGGAAACGATCAAGTTCGCTTTGAGCTGACCTATCAGGCGCTGGCGCCGGAGCTCAAGATCATTGCACCGTGGCGCGAGTGGGGCCTGAAGTCGCGCGAGGATTGCCTGGACTACGCCGAGCAGCACGGGATTCCGGTCGCGGCCAGCCGGGAAAAGATTCACAGCCGCGACCGCAATCTGTGGCACGTCAGCCACGAAGGCGGCGAACTGGAAGACGCCGGCAACGCGCCTTTGGCCAGCACGTGGCAAATGACGAAATCACCGCAAAAGGCGCCCGACAAGGAAGAGCAGGTCAGCATTGGATTTGAGCGGGGCGTTCCGGTCTCGGTAAACGGAATGGACATGGATCCCGTATCGCTGGTCGAGTTGCTCAACGAGATCGGGGCGCGCAATGCCATTGGCCGTGTCGATCTGGTCGAGAACCGTTTTGTCGGAATCAAGTCGCGAGGCTGCTACGAGACTCCGGGCGGAACTTTGCTGATCGCCGCGCATCGCGAACTGGAAGCGCTCTGCCTGGAGCGCGAAGGTGCGCATTTCAAGCAGCACGTCGGGCTGAAGTACGCCGAGCTTGTTTACTTCGGCTTGTGGTTCACGCCGCTGCGCGAGGCGCTCGATGCTTTTGTGGAGAGCACGCAGAAGGAGATGAGCGGCGCGGTCACGCTCTCCCTTTATAAGGGAAATGTTTCCGTGGTCAGCCGCCAGTCGGAGCATTCGCTGTATCGCACCGATCTCTCATCATTCACCATGGGCGACAGCTATGACCAAAAAGATGCGGCGGGATTTATTCGCATTCTGGGGCTGCCGTCGCGGTCGCGCGCGCGGTCGCGCGTGGAGGTGGCGTGATGAAAATGTGGGCAGGGCGGTTCCGGCAGCCGCTGGACGCGGAATTCGAGCGCTGGCAGCGGTCGTTCGGATTTGATCGCAGGCTGCTGCAATACGAACTGGCGGCCAGCGCAGCACATGCGCGGGCGCTGAAGAACTCCGGCGTTGTGTCTGGCGACGAACTGATCAGTATTTTGCAGGGATTGGATCAGATCGGAGAGCGAGCTGCCGCTTCGCCCGAGTTTCTCGACGACGATGAGGCCGAGGACGTTCATCATTTCGTGGAGAAGCACCTGGTTGCCTTGATCGGAGACGTGGGATACAAGCTGCACAGCGGGCGCAGCCGGAATGAACAGATCGCTACCGATCTGCGGTTGTACGTGCGGGCGGCGATCGATCAACTGCGGCAGGAGCTCGCCGAATTGTGCGGTGTTTTTGCGGACCGCGCGGAACAGGCCGCAGATGCCGCCATGCCGGCCTATACCCACCTGCAGAAGGCTGAGCCCGTCCTGGTCGGCCACTGGCTGCTGGCTTACGTCGAAATGTTTCTGCGCGATGCGAACCGGTTGGCGGACTGCCGCAAGCGGATGAATCTGTGCCCGCTGGGCTCGGGAGCGGTGGCCGGAGCGACGCTTCCGCTTGATCGTGCGTTCATGGCCGACACTCTGGGATTCGATGGTCCGACAGCCAACAGCATCGACGCGACCAGCGACCGCGACTTTGCCTTGGAGTTCGTGAATGCGTTGGAACTGCTTGCGCTGCACCTGAGCCGCTGGGCGGAAGAGATGATCCTGTTCTCGTCGCAGGAATTCGGATTTCTCAGCCTGCCCGAGGCCTACTCCACCGGCAGCAGCGCCATGCCGCAGAAAAAGAATCCCGACCTGCTCGAGCTGGTGCGGGGAAAGACTGGACGAGTGGTGGGAAATGCCACGGCACTGGTGGTCACAATGAAAGGGCTGCCTCTGGCTTACAACAAAGATCTGCAGGAAACGCAGCAGCCGGTCTTTGATTCGGCAGACGCCCTGTTGCAGATGCTGCCGCTCGTGACCGGATGGATGAAAGCCGTCGAATTTCATCACGATCCAATGCAAAAAACCGCGCAGTCGGGATTCATGAATGCGTGGGCCGCAGCCACGTATCTTGTGCGGCGCGGCGTTGCTTCCCGGCTGGCTCACGAAAAAGTCGGCAAGGCGGTGCAGATGTGCCTGGAGCGAAATTGCGAACTTCAGGATCTGCCTCTGGCCGACCTGCAATCTCTCAGCCCGGCCTTCGCGCAGGATTTCTACGAAGCGTTGAAGCTGGAATCTGTGCTGGCGATCCACGACGTTCCGGGAGGAACGGCCCCGGCGCGCGTGCGCCAGGCGCTCAGCACCGCGAGGAAGAAAATCTCGTCTCTAAGCGAGGAGGTCCATGCCCGGGAAAGCCATGCTCAGGAGGTCCATGCTCAGGAGACCCATGCGCACACGTAAAGCCGTCCTGCCTGACGCCGAGCAGATTCATGAGCTGATCGCGGCCTACTCGGGCGACGGCACACTGCTGCCGCGCACACTGGCTGAGATTTGCGAGAACGTCAGGGACTTCGTGGTGATCGAGGATGAAGGGCGCATCATTGGCTGCGGCGCCCTTCACTTGTATGGCACGCATCTTGCGGAAATTCGCTCGATTACCGTCGCGCCTTGGGCGCAGGGCAGGGGCGGCGGCGGAAGGCTGGTCAAGGCGCTTCTGGCTGAAGCGAGGCGGCATCGGGTGGATTGCATTTGTCTGTTCACGCGCAAGCCGGATTTTTTCGCTGCGCAGGGATTCTCGGTCGCGCAGCGCGAGGACATTCCCGACAAAATCTACAAAGACTGTCATGCCTGCCCTCGTTTTCATTGTTGCGATGAAGTGGCCATGGTGCGCGGCGACCTGCCCAAGTTCGCCATTCTCCCCGAGCCGGCAAACTGGCTGGTCAAGCTGCAGGGATGGTCGCCGAACTCCGGGCCAAGCGCTTCGAGTTGAGAAGATCGAGTCGGCGCAAACCCGCCGCAAATTCCTGAAAAGGTGCACCCGTCGTTCGTTTCTGATAACGTCTACCATCGCCTGCAGTAGCGGTGCGCACCGCATTCCGGGCGAATGCCCCTCAGCGAGATTGCAATGTCTGCGAACTCTGCCCTCCGTTCTTCACAGGTCGTCAACATTGAAGATCTGCGCCGCCTGGCGCAGCGGCGGCTGCCCAAGGCTGTGTTCGACTACCTGGATGGCGGCGCGGAGGCGGAAGCCACGCTCGCGGAGAATTGCCGCGCCTTTCGCGATGTCATCTTCCGGCCGCGCGGAGCGGTAGCCGTGGCCGATTGCAACCTGAAGACGAAGGTGCTGGGACACGAGATTTCGTTTCCCGCAATGCTGGCGCCCGTGGGTTACAGCCGGCTGATGGATCCCGGCGGCGAGGTTTCGGCGGCGCGCGCGGCGGGCCTGGCCGCCACGGGGTACATTCTCTCCACAATCTCGGGCCACAAGATGGAAGACGTCCGGGCTGCGTCGCAGGGCCCTGTGTGCTACCAACTTTATCTGCTCGGAGGTCGCGCAGCAGCCGAGGGAGCTCTCGACCGGGCGCGCCGCGCAGGCCTTTCAGCTTTGGTGATTACCGTCGATACTCCCGTCGCGGGCATGCGCGAGCGTGATCCGCGCAACGGGATGAAGGAACTGCTGGGCCCATCTTTGTTGGCCAAGATCCCTTACCTGGCGGAGCTTCTTGCTCATCCCGGCTGGCTGACGTCGTTCCTGCTCGATGGCGGCCTGCCCAAGCTGGAGAACATCGTGATTCCGGGCAAGGGGCCGATGGACCTCGTCGATATTTCGGCCGCGCTGGCGGCGGCGACCGTGACCTGGGAGGATCTGCGCTGGATCCGCCAGCAGTGGACCGGCCCAATCGTGGTCAAGGGCATCCTGATTGGCGACGACGCGCGGCGAGCGGTCGACGAAGGCGCGGCCGCGGTCGTAGTGTCGAACCACGGCGGCCGCCAGCTCGATTCAGTTTCCGCCACACTGCGAGCGCTGCCGGAAATCGTTGCTGCCGCCAACGGGCAGATCGAAATTCTGATGGATGGCGGAGTGCGGCGCGGTGGCGATATCGTCAAGGCGCTGTGCCTGGGAGCGCGCGCCGTCTTGATTGGCCGCGCCTATGCCTACGGGCTGGCCGCAGCGGGCCAGGCCGGGGTTGCGCGGGCGCTGGAGATTTTGAAAACCGACGTCGAGCGCACGCTGCGGTTGCTGGGCTGCGCCTCGGTCGAGCAGTTGGACCGGTCGTATGTGGAAGTGCCCGCGGCCTGGGGCGCGCGCTAGGAATTGTTGAATGATGATTGTTGATTGTTGAATAAAATCCAAACCCCGAGCACACAAGGTTTTCATTCAACAATCAACAATCTGGTTTCCCTACCCGATCTTCCCGCGCAGCACTGTGATCGACGCCTTGGGAATCTGGAAAAGAACATTTCCTCCGTCGACGGTTGATTTCGACGGAGGGCCGTCGGGATCGGCGTGGCCCAGCGTCCCCTCTTCGTGCCAGACGTATTCGTTCGACCCGAAGGTGATGCGGTCGACCTTTCCCGCAAAGTGGCGCACCTGCTTGCCTTCGGCGGCACCGAAATTCACTCTTACCGCGTGATCGTTGGACTGGTCGCGATTCACCAGCATGACGGACCACTGCCCATCGGGGCGTTGCAACGCGTAGGCCGTGACCATGAGCGTTCCGGCAGCGTCGGTGACGTCGCTCGAAACGGGGAACTGATGATGCAACTCGTCCTGCGGCAAGACCCACTCTTTCGCGATCACCTGGGTCGCCAGATATTGCGGCGTGTATCCAATAACTTTGTAGTCTTTATCGACGTAGAGAAAACCGCTGGGATGATCGGGCGAGGGCATGTAGTGGAAGTAGTAGGTCGCCCCGGCGCCGGCGCCCATCATGGATCCAACATAGTCGGCCAGCCACAGCGCGCTCTTAACCGTGGAAGGCGGGGCGCCGCCGCCGATGTTGCCCTCGGTCATGAAGAACGGAATGTTTGAGGGCACGCCGTTGTCTTTCCATACCTGCACGATGTGCTTGACGTAGTCGGGCTCGGGATACAGATCGGCCCAGGAATACGAGGGTCGGTCCTGATAGGGATAGTGTTCGAAGGAAAAGAAGGCGAAGTCGTCGAGGTGTCCGTGGGCCTTCAGATAGTCGACGAAGCGGCCGATCCACGAGACTTTGCCATTCGCATCGGGCCAGACTTCCACGTCGTCGAACGTGCCTTCAAACGGAGGCCCACCCAATTTCGCTTTGGGCACGAGCTTGTGGATCGCGGTAGCGAATTGCAGGTAAAGTGCGGCATAGTCTTCGGGCAGCATGTGCTGGCCGTCGGCTTCCTCGCCCATCTCGACGTAGGAAATCGGGTAGTGGCGCTGGTAGAGGTAGGCGATCTCGTTGGCCGCATCTTCGGGCGTGGCGTAGAGCATGGCGATGGGAACCATCGTCGGCAGCCCGCGGGTAACACCGCAATGGAAAAAGAAATCGAATCCAACCTGATCGCCGCGCGATTCATCGAGCATCGACGCCGCGTGCCACGGATCGACCGATGAGGGCCAGGTCACGGTCTGGTTGCGGCTTGGGAAATGCGTGACGTAGTCGTTGAAGGTTCCGTCGGGCGAGAGCGCTCCGACGTACAGCTCCCGGATCGCGTAGCCGACACAGTTTCGAATGTCGGAAGAACCATGGTCGTCGCATGTGTTCGAGGATTCCGTCATCCAGATGCGGAGGTAGCGGACGGGAATCATCCACGAGACCAGCTTGTGGGTGACCGTGCCGCCCTTGCCGTCGGTGACCGCGCCGAGGGGAAACGTCTGCCACGTGCCTTTGGTAGTGCCGTCGTAAAAAGGCTCGAGTTCGCCGGTCCAGAACTGAATGGCATAGTGCTTGGCATAGGGCTCGGCCCAGGCAATGCGAATCGCATTCACCGGCACTTTTTCACCCAGATCGATCATCACCCACTGCGGATGGAGCGAGTCATCTTCTCCCGTGAAGGCCTTGGTCAGGTACGGATTGCTCTTCCAGTAGCTCGAGAGATCGCCATCGGTGAGCCGCGACCAGCCGTTGCCGTCGCCGCGGCTGAAGCCGCGATGCGGCAGCGGATACGCCCACGAACTGTGAATCTCCTCGTTCGTCGGTTCTGCATCTCCGACGAAATATCCCTCCTGCTTCCCGGCGTTGCTCCACTTGCCGCGCGGGTTCCAGTGCCAGGCTTCGACCATCAACTCGGTGTTCTGGCGATAAGTGACGGTGCCCCAGCCGGCGTCGAGAATGGTTTTCAGGGTGTCGCCGGTCAGCAGCTTGTCGGGAGATCCCGTGCGCAAGCGATCGATGGCCGCGCCCAGGGCCAGGGGAGGACTGAAAGTGTTGAGCACGTGGGAGGGCGTGGTGTCTACCACGATGTTCTGCGCCGTCATGGTGCCGGGCGTAACCAGGAGAAATGAGATCGCACAACAAGCCGCGAGAACTTGAAACCGGATGCCGTTCATGGCGGGACTCCGACAGAAGTAATTGGGATTTGCCTCGAGGGCCCAACTCTAAATCGCTGGAATCGGTTTGACTAGCTCAACACACGCGCGGGTTTTATCAGGTAAAACTCTTCCGTTCCCAAGTAAAACCTTCTTGCTGGTTCCAAACACTTTTACCGCCAGTCTTATGCGATCCTCACAACATCCGCACGAGGGGAAAGTGCGCCATTTCCCCCACTTTTCTGACCACCGCGCAATTCGATCGAGAAGCGAGTCAAGTCTTTTTGTTCCATGCATTTACGAAAGGCCGAGCTCCGGCATCCGGGCGAAAAATCGACGGCAGCCAAAGCGCGACGCCAGACATCCAAAGTGGTTCAGAACGTGCTGGTTAAGTGGCTGAATTCTCCAGAAAGACTTCGTCTTCGGCAACAGTTTTGCGATCCACGTGCGAGGGAGATTCGCGCCACTTCCCAACTCGCAGCGGGCGGCTGTCTGGTCACAGCCGCTTGCGAGCAAGGAGTGTGCATGCGAATTCTCAGCGCCCGGCTCATCGTCGCCCTGATTGTCGGCGTCACGCTGGTATCGCTCTGCTCCTCGGGCTATGAAGTTCTGGTACAGAAGCGGAGCCTGCGCCGCGACCTGCAGCGACGCTCCGAAACTCTTGCCGAAAGCCTCGCCGGCGGCATCGAGCGCGACCTGGAAAAGCATGAGATCCATACCCTGCAGGGGACGGTGCAGCGCTTCGCCAATCGCGAGAATCTGGCCGGCCTGGCGGTGTACGATCCGCAGGGCCATGTCATTGCCGTGACTACCGAACTGGCGCCGAGCATGAATGCCGCGCCCCCGGTTGTGCTTCAAGCGCTCAAGCAGAACCAGCAAGCGGATGTTTTTCAGAGGCTGGCCAACGCCCCGGTGCACATTTGCGCCTTGCCGCTGCACGGTCAGGACACGCTGCTGGGAGTGTTGGCGCTGGTTCACGACGCGGGCTACATTCGCGCCCAGAGCCTGCACATCTGGCGGGAAACATTTCTGAGCGCGCTGGCGCACGTGATTCTGATCGCCTTGATCACGTTGCTGATTGTGCGCTGGAGCATTCAAGGTCCGATCGCGCGTACGGCGCACTGGATGCGGGCTCTGCGCACCGGACGTTTGCCGTTTTCGCGGATTGGAGCGCCCGACCTGGAACTGTTTCGTCCTCTAGTGCACGAGGTTGCCACCTTTGCCGCGAGCCTGAACACGGCGCGCTCAGCCGCCGAACGCGAGGCCCGCCTGCGCGATGAGGGCCAATCGCAGTGGACGGCGGAGCGTCTGGCGGCGCACGTCCGCACCAAACTCGGCGGCGGCAGGCTCTTTGTGGTTTCGAACCGCGAGCCCTACCTCCATAACCGGCAAGGCAGGAATGTGGAGGTCAGCGTGCCTCCCAGCGGGCTGGTCACCGCGCTCGAACCTGTGCTGGTGGCCTGCGACGGAACCTGGATCGCGCACGGCAATGGCAACGCCGACCGGGAGGTTGTGGATCGCTACAACAAGTTGCGGGTTCCTCCCGATGACCCGCGCTACACCCTGCGCCGGGTTTGGCTAACAAAGGAAGAGGAGCAAGGCTACTACTACGGATTCGCCAACGAAGGACTGTGGCCGTTGTGTCACATCGCGCACACGCGGCCGATTTTCCGCGCGGACGACTGGAAGCAGTATCAGGCGGTCAATCGCAAGTTCGCCGATGCTCTGCTGGAAGAAATGCGCGACATCGAGAAGCCCGTCGTGCTGGTGCAGGACTACCACTTCACCCTGTTGCCGCGGCTGATCAAGCAGAAGCGCCCGGATGCCCGCGTCGCTATTTTTTGGCATATTCCGTGGCCCAATCCCGAGGCGTTTGGAATTTGCCCATGGCAGCGCGAGCTGGTGGACGGATTGCTGGGCGCCGATCTCATCGGATTCCACATTCAATCGCACTGCAACAACTTCCTGCAGACCGCCGACCGCATTCTGGAGTCCAGAGTCAATTGGGAGCACTTCTCGGTGCAGCGCCACGGGCACATCACGCTGGTGCACCCGTTCCCCATCAGTGTGGATGCGGCCGATGTACCTGCCGAAGCTGCGGACCGGACGTCCTACGAGACCCGTTCGGCCTTGTTGAAGAGTCTTGACGTGGAAGCGATTTTTCTTGGGGTCGGCGTGGACCGGCTCGACTATACCAAGGGAATTCTGGAGCGATTCCTGGCCATCGAGCGGTTCCTGGAAAAATATCCGCAGTATCAGGGCCAGTTCACCTTTGTGCAGATCGGTGCGCCCAGCCGCAGCCACCTTAAGCGTTACCACGATCTGCAGGCGGAGGTGGAAGAAGAAGCAGGCCGCATCAATTGGCGTTTCCAGAAGGACAAGTGGAAACCGATCGTACTGCTCACACGGCAGCACAGCCACAAGGAGATCCAGCCTTACTACAAGGCCGCGGATCTGTGCCTGGTCACCTCATTGCACGACGGTATGAATCTGGTGGCGAAAGAGTTTGTGGCGGCGCGCGGCGACGAGTGCGGCGTGCTGATCCTGAGCATCTTTACCGGCGCGGCGCGCGAACTGCGGGACGCGCTGCAGGTGAACCCGTACGACATCGATCAGACCGCGGAAGCAATTCGCGCCGCGCTGGAGATGGACCCGGCAGAAAAGCAGGCGCGGATGCAGCAGATGCGGCGCGCGGTTCGCGAGCACAACGTCTATCAGTGGGCGGGAAACCTGATCGCAGAGGTCTGCGACGTGCGCCTGGATATAGCCGAGGAATCTCAACCGCAAGATTGGCGGCAGCAAATGCGCGGGACCGTCCCAAAGGAGATCGCCAATGCCAGCCACGGGCAATGACGACGGGCGCGGTGGAGGGAACGGAAAGCTGCCAGCAGAGCGCAAGCCGGCGCGGCCGTTCTACTTCAACACGTCGGAGCACCTGTTGCGCATCAGCCGGCAGCGGGCGGCGACGCTCGGTGAACTGCATGAAACCTTGCGCGTATGCGATGACGGTTCGATCTTCCAGCACACCTTTCGCACCCTGCAGGAACATCATTTCATTCGCCAGGGCTTTTCCAATGACTTTGCGCACTGGTCGCTTTCCGCCTGCCACGAGCCGATACTGGCCGAACAACTGGCCAGCGTGGACGTGAGAGAATTCACGACCATCGAAGGCCTGCGCGACCGCATGGTGGAAATCGTCGGAGAGTTTATCGGTACACATCCGCATGCGGCGGTGCGGCCCGCGCACGAGCCCTTTTACTTTTGTTCGGCTGACCTAGTCGTGCTGCCTACTCCGTTCGTGTCCGATGCGCTTCCCGGTTTCCTTGACGCTCTGCGGAAGGTTAGCGTGCACTCCATCCATCACCACTTCATTGAGGCCCGGCTGCGGCTGCACGAGATGTCCAATGACTTTTCGCGCTGGCTGGAAGAGGAAGCGGGCCTGGCGAAGGCCGCGGAGGCGGTGGAACGCATTGACATTTACACCAACACGATGGAAGGAGTGCGGCAGCAGATCGCCGCCATCGTCGAGCGAGCCGCGAAGTAGCGGGCAATCTCATGGATACGAAAACAGCGCCACCGGCAAATCGCACCTCGTCTACCAAAGCCGAAACGGCAACCGGGAGTAGGGCAGCCAACCCTGCTGCCGTCGAGACCGCTCCTGTCGCCCCACCCCCGGCCGAGCCCGCAACGGCGCCCACTCGCGCGGACAGCCCGCTCCCCAGCAATCTGCTGGCACCGCCGGCACCCCCCCCGCCTCCGCACCTGGATGACTATGAAAGCATCACCGGCTCGGCCCAGATCGACGCCCTGCGTTTTCTGGCGGGCGAGTTGAAAGGCAAGACGATCAAGATGGTCAACTCCACTTCAGTCGGAGGCGGCGTGGCCGAAATGCTGAACCGGCTCGTGCCCCTGCTGTCGGAACTGGAAGTTCCCACCAGCTGGGATGTCATCACCGGGGGCAACGACTTTTTCGAGGTGACAAAGGCCTTCCACAACGCGCTGCATGGCAGCCCCTACGAATTCACGAAAAATGCGCAAGAGATTTTCCTGATGTACAACGAGCAGAACATGCAGCGGATGAAATTCGAAGAGGGCATGATCGTGATTCACGATCCGCAGCCCGCAGCCCTGATCCGCGCCAAGGAAAAGACCAACGCCCGATGGGTCTGGCGCTGCCACATCGATCTTTCCAATCCTCATCCCCAGCTGTGGGAGTTCCTTCGTTCGTTCATCGAATCCTATGATGCGGCCATTTTCTCGTCGCAGTCGTTCGCGCGCCAGTTGCCGATTCCGCAATACCTTTTCTATCCCTGCATCGATCCACTTTCGGAAAAGAACAAGGAACTGGACGACTCGTTCGTGCAAAAGGTGTGCGACGATTTTGGCATCAACCGCGCGCGTCCCATCGTGACCCAGGTTTCACGCTTTGACCGGCTGAAGGATCCGGTGGGCGTGATTCACGCCTACAAACTGGCGAAGAAGTACATCGATTGCCAGCTCGTGCTCGCGGGCGGAGGGGCAAAAGACGATCCCGAAGGCGCGGTGGTGCTGCAGGAAGTGAAGGAGGCGGCCGGCGACGATCCCGATATCATCATCCTCGACTTGCCCCCGTGGTGCGCGCTCGAGATCAATGCCATCCAGCGCGCCTCGACGCTGATTGTTCAGAAATCGATCCGCGAGGGATTCGGGCTGACCGTGACCGAAGCCCTCTGGAAAAAGAAGCCCACCATCGCCGGCGCTGTCGGCGGCATTCCCAACCAGATCATCCACCGGCTGACCGGATCGCTGGTGCATTCGATCGAGGGATGCGCCTATCAAATCCGCTACCTTCTCACCCATCCCGAATTTGCCCACCGGATCGGGATGAACGGGCATGAGCACGTAAAGGAAAATTTTCTGATTACGACCAACGTGAAACGCT
>Ga0116220_10000769_pt1 | contig 12633 bp, 14 predicted proteins | sample Sb_taG_10_FD_88967 | JGI IMG/M metagenome (GOLD analysis project Ga0116220, IMG submission 88967) | Peat soil microbial communities from Weissenstadt, Germany - Sb_50d_7_NC metaG | ecosystem: Environmental > Terrestrial > Soil > Wetlands > Peat | place: Germany: Weissenstadt | collected 2010-09-21
CGGGTCCCGCCGATACCATCGGCCGGTGCAAGCTGCCTGCTGGCATCTCGCCCCGGCCGTCGTGATCGAAACCCAAACTAGGTGACGCAACCGCAATACTAGCTCAAAATCAGCTCAGGTCAACACCCTCGACCAGAAAATTCGTGGTATGCTTGAGTTGAACTTCGTACGCGGAGGAAATCCGCACGACGACGGGCGCAAGAACAGCGCAGGGAAGATCCAGCAAGGGGTTGAAACGCTATGGCGGTCGTGATACCCGTATCGGTCCAGGCCGACTGGGTCAAGACCATGCTCTTCGACCGGGGTTATCTTGCGCGAATTCGCGGTGAGGCGATCAAGGTTTACCTGGTAATCATCGAGGCGTGTAACGGTTTACCTGACCGGAGCGTGACGATCAGCCTCAGCCAGCTCATGAAACGGACCCGGCTCTCTTGCCCCACAGTTATCGATAGCCTGGCCCGGCTCGAAGAACTCGGCCTGGTCGTCTCCACGACCCATGAGCGGGGCAAAGTCAAGACATATTACGTACCAGGTCCTTCCCCTGGTCCATCAGCCTGACGGTCTGTCGTGCGGGCGATAAACCCCGATCGATCGTTCATAGCCTGTCGATTCGCACTGCAGCATCATGCATTTATGCATTTGTCTCGAAGCAAGGTAGTGATAGGCGATGGCGTCGTATTTCTTCCGGGTCGAGCATGATCTGCTCCGTTCCGAAGCGTTCAAGACGCTCGGAGGCTCGGCAATCAAGGTCTATCTGGTCATTGGTCTCTATTCCGACTTTGGAACCGACTGGGCCTATCCCAGTGTTCGAACCATCGCTCGCCAGGCCGGTCTCAGCCGCCAGACGGTGATCTCAGCGGTCGATGAGTTGACCCAAGCAGGACTGCTGGCCGCCAGCCGATCGAAAGGTCGATCAACGGCCTACCGGATCCTTCGTCAACCTGCACCCGTCCAACGTCCAACACGACGGAAACGGGACGACAAGCTGGGCGATGCACTCTCTAAGATGACCGAAGCTAGTCCAAAACTCTCAGGGGGACCGCAGGAAACTGGTCAGAAATCTTTAGAGGATGTCCCGTTTTCTGGCCCAAAATCTTTAGTGGGTGCAGTCCAATTTCTGGACCAGTCTGGCCAGAAGGTTGGGCCCAAAGGAGAACCAGCTTCGAAAGAAGAAGACACAGCGACTATCCCAGTTCCGGGAACTCCCTTCCGGCTCACAGCGGAAGGCCGCCTCCTGGTTGCTGTTGATTTGCAAGAACTGCTCACGAACCAGGGAATACCACAAACACTCGCCCGCCGGCTTCTGGCTCAAAAGGACCCGGAAGCCGTGGCAAAGGTGTTGCTCAATGCCTTTTATCTCCAGGGTCAGGGCAAACTGCAAAACGCGCCTGGATATATAAGAGCTGGCATTGAAGATGGTTACGATTTACTTCCCCAAGTTGCCAGCCGCTTGGAGGGTCGCCGCCGTGAACTGGAAGCACGGCTTCGCTTGATGGAATCGCAAGAGCAGGAAAACCGGCAAGCAGATCAGAAAGCAGCCGAGGAAGCTGCGATTGCGTATGTGTTAGACCAACTTGGCCCCGCCGAGCTTGAGCACCTAGTTACCCAAGCAGTAGCAGCACTTCCCGAACCCTTGATTCGGCGCAACCCTACCCTTTCCAATCCCTTCGTCCGCGGCAAGGTCTACGAGTTAGCTTGCGGTGAACCACTGGACTGAAAATCCACCCGCCGCAAATCTCGTGGCCGCCACGTTCCTGATCAATTCGCCGGACACGATCCTGCACTGACCCTTGCGTCCAATAGCCGGGGCTTGCTAAAATGGCAGCCGCCAATTTGGCAGCACAAACTCCCGCGACTCATCGGTATTGTCCCACTCTTAGCAACACTTTGGATTCCGTTTCGCTTGAGATCCCCCGCATGCTCCAGTCTCATCCTACGAGCGTTCAGAGTTATATTGCGGAAACGGGATAAATGTGGGGGCATTTTCCCATGAACGCAATGGCCGGCGAACGACCAAGAGGTCCCGAACCTGCCCGAGCATTCGTCCCTCAATTCGGGCCTGACGCACATGCTGAGGTAAGTAGCCTGCATCCATCGGACAGCTAATTCGCCGCTCCGGCAAGAAACCAACTTGCAGTGCCGCGGTGTAGCCAAAGAACGCGTGGTCGAGGTAGCCATACCCGGCAGGCAGGTCTTTCTCCGTCTGCGGAGCCAGCAAAAGCGCCAAGTAGCCACCGGGCTGAAGGGTGGTGAAGGCATCGCGCGTCAGCCCGTGAAGAAACGCGATCCAGTCCTGCCAGGAGGCGGTGGCGATGCTATCAGCGCCGTACCTTCGTGCCAGCATGGTATGATAAGGAGGATCACAGAAAATCAAATTGCAGCCGACGGCCTCTACTGGGAAACCAGTGCGGATATCATGGTAGCGAATGTCCGGCCGGCTAGGCTCAAGGTCATAGGCAAGACAACGACGCCCCATGGACTGGCAGACGTCGAGCGTAGTTCCGCCCCCGGCCATGGGGTCGACAACGAGGCCTCCAGGAGGACAAAAATAATGCAAGGCATGAGCGACAATGGCCGGGGGTATTGAACCCGGATACGGAATGCCAAAAGCCCGATCATGTCGAAAGGCCCAGACATCATAGGGGGTTGGCCGGAAGTCGGTCGTGAACCGATTACGTCGCCGAAGATCCTTATAGGCTGCGTGGATGGTCTTGGTTCCGGCATCGATCTCGGTCACACCGCTCAGAGCCCGGACATCGCCTTGGTGGGCCATCCGCCAGATAGCTCGAGCCTGGCGGTATAGATCTTTTCCTCCCAGACCCAACTGCCGCGCGATGCTCGTGTCGGTGCGCCCCTTATAGATTCCTTTCCGCTCGGAATTCCCCATCTCTTTTAGGGTATCCTCTCGATCGTCGGAATCCCGACACTCGGCCTGTGTGCCTTTGAGTGCCGACTCTGACAGCCGATCGGTACCCTGATGCAGATTTGCCAACCGACGCTGTCGAGCCTCCTCCAACATGAACTCCTCGAGAACGTCGGCTTCCCGCATTGATTGACTGAACGACTTGTGCCGCTGGCGGTTATACTCCAGAACCAAGCGCCGGCGGACCGCGTCAGACGGGATCTCGCGGATGTCACAGGGGACTTGGGTCAAGCCCAGCACGACGGCACATGCCCGGCGCCGATGCCCGGACAGGATATCCCAGGTCCCCTGCTCTGCGCCTGCAGCCACGACGAGAGGGACCAGAATTCCCTGCTGGCGGATGCTTTCCTTGAGGCTCTCGAGATCTGCGGATGGGTCGCCGTAGACTGATAAGCTAAGTGGACTTGCTATCAAGCACTCGGGCCCTAGCCAGCGTATGCCCAAGGATTTGCTGGTAGCGCTGCCAGTACCTGGTACTGTTCGCGGGATGACAACAGGCATGCTGGGACATCCTTGTCCTGGATCGGTTGCGGGCCTTCAAATGGGCAGCAACGTATCAGACGAGGCATGGGCTGTCCAGGATGATTTGGTAATGCCCATCAACATGGGGTCTTCGGACCTGAGCGGGCTCTCAAGGCCCGCTCGCGACATTGAGAATGGCGATATCCAGCCGGTTTGGGCTCTTGCGCGCGATGATATCGCTGCGGTCATGAGCCAACGAGGGTAATCAGAGGCCCTGACGTGATGCCTTGAGGGACTTGGCCAAGCCCAGGATTTGGTATGGACGTAGATCGTGATCTATGCAGAATACCGGCCTCACGTCGCAACTCCATTTCGCTCGTCCAGCCGTGAATCAGCATGGCTGGGCGCTATTGGCCAGGTAGAGGATCTGCTCACGAACGGTAAGTGCGCGGAGGAGAGTCTGCGGAGAACTGCCAGGCTCTCACATGGACGGGCATGATCTTCTTGGGACGGTAAGGAGGCCAGCCGTGTCGCACATACGGTTCGATCCAACACACGAGCCTGAGCCAACGACCCATTCGAATTTCCAGAAGCTTCGAGTTTGGCAGAAGAGCCACCAGAATGCAGCAGCGTTTCCTCTGAACGAACCGATTGATCGTGAATTCGGACCACAATCCTCTTTGTCTGTCATTATCCCGGCCAAGAACGAGGCATTGAGCTTGCCCCGCCTGGTATCGGAAATCATCCTCGTCTTGCGTTCCCTCTGTACGGTGTCGAGCACGCCAACACCCAGACGACTGTCGAGGTTTGAGATTATCGTCGTCGATGATGGATCGACCGACTGGACCTCGCTGGTCTTGACGGAACTTGCGGAGACGTATCCTGAACTCCGCTCGCTAAGATTGAAGGCGACTGTAGGACAATCCGCAGCGACAATAGCCGGTTTTCGTGCTGCGCGGGGAGACTGGTTGGCAACGCTGGATGCCGACCTGCAGAACGATCCAGCGGACTTGAGTACCCTCTGGAATGCCCTTTCCGGTCACGATGTTGCCTTGGGCTGGAGGGTTGGGAGGGTGGATACGTGGTCGAAGCAGCTAGTCAGCCGGCTAGCCAACCAAGTTCGGAACTTGGTCTTGGGCCAGTCGATCTACGATACCGGGTGCTCCGTGCGAATTTTCCCCCGCGACCTGGCTTTGCGTTTACCGCTATTCCAGGGGGTGCACCGGTTCTTCGGGCCGCTTTTCTTGCGCGAGGGCTGTCGTGTCATTCAGGTACCGGTAAATCACCGGCCGAGAGCTCACGGTCGTTCGCACTATAATTTCTGGAACCGATCGCTCGGCGTGATCGTCGATCTTATCGGGGTTGCCTGGCTACTGCGCCGGCCTTTACTTTACCAGATGCTAAGCGACGACGAAGCCCAGGTACGCACCCATTCCAGAGGACCAAGTTACCAAACCGATAAGGCGGTCGCTTGGGGCCTTTGGCCGGTCGAGCAAGCGTACGGCAAGGATGCCGGTTAACCCATGTCGAGGCTAACCTTCTGGCTCCTTGTCGGCTTCTTGGGCCAGGCGCTCTTCACCGCTCGGTTCGTAGTGCAATGGTTGGTCTCGGAGCAAAAACATGACTCGGTGGTACCGGTGGCATTCTGGTGGCTAAGCCTGCTGGGTGGTGGGGCTTTACTCTCCTATGCGATCTCCCGACAAGACCCGGTGATCATTGTCGGTCAAGCGATGGGGCTCTTGGTTTACGTCCGGAACCTCATGCTGGTGGCTCAGGCTAAACGTCATACAATGCGAGTTCGCCAACGACGGTTCCGTGGTGCCCGATGTTGCCGACGTCCGGGAATTGTCGCTCGGCGAAGGAAGGCAATTCCTCACTAAGGTAGCCGGTCTCTTCCTTTTCTTTCCTCTGTTGCTGGACCTCGATCTGCCCCAGGCTGTTGCTCACGCGGGTCTGCCCGGCTCGGAGCAGGTCCCGCCGCTGCAGGCGCTGCTTGTGCCCTTGGTTCCCAGGCTCCTCGGCAAACGGCGTGTCAGTCACACGAGCGACGTCTAGAGTTGTCATGCTTCCTCAGGCCGAACCGGAGCCAAGCCCAAGAGCCGCTCAACAGCCAGCCCGATGTCTGGGGCGCGCATCAGCGACTCGCCCACCAGAATGGCCGAGACCCCGACGGCCTCGAGCCGCTCCACGTCACGACGCGTCCGGATGCCGCTTTCACTGACCACCATGATCCCGGAAGGGATCTGGTCGCGGAGTTTAAGGGTGTGCTCGATGTCGGTGCTGAACTGCCGTAAGTTGCGATTGTTAATCCCCACGAGATCAGCCCCCACGTCCAGGACCCGTGGCAGGTTCACCGCGTCATGCAACTCAACCAGAGCTGACATGCCCATCACCCGTGCTCGCTTCAAGAGCGCCGCCATCGTGGCGTCATCGAGGATCTCGGCGATCAACAGGATAGCATCCGCACCCGCCAGCCGGGCCTCGACGACCTGATACTCGTCGATCAAGAAATCTTTGCGAAGCAAGGGAAGAACGACCGACGCCCGTACTCGCGCCAGGTAGGAGAGATGCCCCTGGAAATAGGGTGCGTCTGTCAGCACGCTGATGCACGCCGCGCCATGCTCCTGGTAGGTCCGGGCTATGGCGACCGGGTCGAAATCAGCCCGGATCAAGCGAGCGGAGGGGCTGGCCTTCTTGACCTCGGCAATGAGCTGGATGGGCCCGGACCCGGCCAAGGCCGCGCGAAAGTCGCGGACCGGTGGGGCCTCAGCCGCCTGGGTTTCCAGCTCCTCCAGCGGCATCCGCCGGCGCGCCGCGGCAAGCTCCTGGCGCTTTGCGGCGACGATCTCGTCGAGTATGGTTGTCTTCATGGCCTTAACCAGTCCAGTTGCCTCCGACTTTGCCGGCAACACGCATGCGTTTTTGAGGTTCATCTGACTAAAGCGGGGTGGGCGTTAAACGAAGGTGGACATATTGATTTCATTTGGAGTTGGACAAGAGACTCCAAGAATGGAGGATTCTGAGAAACGCCAAAGGTAACCATCATCCATCATTCTATCCAAGAATACATGGGCTATTGTTCGAGGACACGGTAGCGCTCGGTCAAGATGATTGTTATTGGTGAACTACACGGGCAATGTCGAGAATAGCAGGAACCGCCCTGTGCGGGCAGGAATCTCCGGGGATCTGCGCTTGCGAAGCGACAGGGAGCGCTATAGATTCCGAGGTTACGGTTAAAAATGATTGCGCGTTCCTACCTGATCGGATGAACTAACTCAGCCAAGTACCCCTTCAAGCATGTTCCAAAGATCCGATTCCATGCCTCACGATACAAGTCCGTGGGGTGTCCGCTTGTACCTCGCGGGAGAAGCGAGGGACGATCCGGATGACACACAGGTTTGCAGCGCTCCATGTTCAACGATGAGACAAGCTGGGTTTGGTGACGATCTGGCGACAGGATGGAAGAGGGAGACTCCAGATGGCGAGGGTGGTGCAATGCCCAAACCCTTCATGCGGCCGGACCTCGCATCTCGGTGAGGACCCACTGGGCCGGATTTTCCGATGTCCGCGTTGCCTCATGAAGCTTCCGACGGCCGAGGTAAGCGTTGTAGATTCAGGATGGACAAATGTGCTCGGACCATTACCCAGGCGATCTTCATCCTCATCATCAGGGCGGATCTCGGCGCTGGAATCAATAGCTCACCCTTTTGTACAGAACTCGTTGAGCTGGGATCACATGCCAGCCCGACTGATTGCTTCTCCATCCCTACCTTCGCGCCTTCGAGCATCCGACAGTAGGGAGTTTTCCGTGGAGCCACTCGAATCCCAGGCGGGTGATTCCTGGGATGTTCACTTTCCGCCAGACCTGGCCTTGCAGGAGAGTGGCGAAGTGTATGTTGGTCCATTTGGCCAAGAGAATTGCTCGGAGTGGGATAGAGCGGCCGGCCGCCACGACTCGCCCAGCAGCCGGGGAAACACCCAGCCTTGTGACCAAGCGTTGGGGAAAGCTCTTGCCAAGAATGGGGCGACGTCAACAAGGGCGGCAAGACGATTGAACCGGTTCGAGATTCTGGACGTGTTGGGCGAGGGGCATCACGCCACGGTTTACCGAGCCTTTGATCCTTTTCTTGAACGCCAGGTAGCTCTCAAGCTACCTCGTCCTGGAGCGGTGCATACGGCTCGGGCCCTGGACCGATTTTTGGGTGAAGCGCGGGCGCTGGCCCGCCTTCGTCATCCTCGGATCGTGCCGGTCTACGAGGCCGGCTGCGATGGAGAGCATCACTACATTGCAATGGCCTTGATCGAGGGTCGCAGCCTCGCGGAACGGATCTCCGAGAGCCGTCTTCCCTTCCAGCAGAGCGCAAAGATCGTCGCCGAGCTCGCCGAGGCTCTGGCCTACGCTCACGGATTAGGGATCATCCACAGGGACGTCAAGCCGGCTAACATCCGGCTGGACAACCTTGATACCGTCTATCTGATGGACTTCGGAATTGCCTACCTGCCTGATTCGGGGGAGATCCCCACCCCAGCCGGAACCATCCTGGGCACTCCGGCTTACCTTGCTCCCGAACTGGCCCAAGGCGGTCAGATGGAGGTTCTACCAGCCAGCGACCAGTACAGCTTGGGGGCAGTTCTTTACGAGACCTTGTGTGGTCAGCCGCCATTCTTCGGACCCCCGTCCTATGTCCTCTTCCATGCGATCCATCACGATCCCCCTTCCCCCCGGACAATCGATTCCAGAATTCCCAGATCCCTGGCTGCTATCTGCCAGAAGGCTATGGCCAAGCAGCCTGACCGGCGTTATTCCTCGTGCCAAGCGCTGGCCGACGACTTGCGCCGCTGGCTCTGCGGCGAAACACCTCTGGCTTGCCGCCGCGGCTGGGCTTGCTTGATTCGCTGAATTCACTCCCACGACCAGGGTTGACTACAATTCCTCATCGGCCTGGTTCGCGCAGGAGGATTCTGGAGTACGCATCTCTGCCCAGACCGGGAGCCCGAACAGGTGGAAGATAGCACGGCACTTGCCTCCGAACGACCCGACGATGGCCATGATCGGGCTGGTCGTTTCACCGGGAATCAAGATGAAACCAAGGGGGTTCTTATGGTAGGTTGATCGCGATGTGGCGATTGTCGCTGGCGCGCTACGCCGACGTGAGTCTCGATTTTTCAGGCTGAGTTGATATCGAGCTCGTTGTGATGGCTGAACCTCCATTGACCACGCTGCTCGTCGTAGACGACTCGGTGTTTGACCATCAGGTCATTGCGCGCCTTCGCCAGGTCATGGAAGGGTTGCGGGTAATCTTCGCCAGCGGCGGTAAGGAGGCCATGCAAACGCTGGATCGTGAATTACCCCAGCTGATTCTCACCGATCTGATCATGCCCGACATGGATGGCCTGGAGCTTGTTCAGCAAGTCCGGGATCGCTTCCCCTCCATTCCCATGATTTTGATGACGGCTTTCGGCAGCGAGGAGGCCGATGCGGGCCCTTCGGGCCGGAGCGGCGAACTATATCCCCAAGAAAGACCTGGACCGTGACTTGGTTGAGACTGTCTGCGGCATCCTTCACATGTCCTCTGTCGATCGCCATCGGCGGCAGCTCTTGCACTGCTTGAACTGTCGTGAATCGGCCTTCCTGCTCGAGAATGATCCCAACCTGATCGCCTCGTTGCTGGAGCTTGTCCAGGAAGAACTGGACGGTCTAGAACTGTTCGATCGGATGGGACGGATAAGAGTGGGCATCGCGCTGCAGGAAGCGCTGACCAACGCTCTTTTTCATGGCAACCTTGAGGTCAGCTCCAACCTTCGGCAAGAGGACGAGCGGCTCTTTTTCAATGAAGCCGAAGCTCGCCGCTGGCGAGAACCCTACACGTCACGGCGGATTCGCGTCATCGTCCGTATCGACCACCATACCGCGACATTCATTATCGGCGATGAGGGCCCCGGCTTCGATACTTCTCAATTCGACCGGCCGGTAGACTACGAGGACCTGGTCAGGATCGGCGGCCGGGGCTTGCTCTTGATCCGTACTTTTTGGACGAGGTGGCCTTCAACGCTGCCGGTAATTCGATCACCATGGTCAAGCGGTTGCAGACTCCATTGAGACCGGTATCGGGCTGCTGCGCAGGGAGGGATTCCTAGACGGTAACGACCGTGATCAACCCGCGGAAGCTCTTTCTTGGTGACTTGTCGGTCGCTTACCTTGTCACCAGGCACCAGCACCAACGGCGGCATGCTCACCCACCTGGACACCGGCCTCAACGGCCATGCCGGCTCCGGCTTTTATCTCCATCTCAACCGGCTCGTCGATCGCGTCGGCCAGCTCTTGCTGGGTAGGATCGCCCATCGCCTCGGGCCAGATGCGGAATCCCCCTTTCCAGGTTGGGGGAATTTCCCAGAGACCCCAGATGCCTTTCCCTTCATTGTAGCCGCGATACGACACGTCGTGCTTGCCAATATACCGCTTGGTCCACCAGGATTGTCCGTCCTCGACCTGGTATCGACCTCGGATCAGGAACGCCCCGATCCGGTCGCGACCTTCGCCGGTCATCACCCCCTGGCGAAAGGTCAGATGCAGCTCCATCTGGTGTCGGCCAGGAAGATGGGACATCAGAAAGAATCCGCACCAAGGCCCGGAGGGAAACCGACTATCGGTCTCGATTTGCGCCTCGGGATGAGGGGGAGTCGGAGAGTGGAATTTCGTCATCATCACCGGCCTCGTCGGTTCCTCGATAGTCTAGGACTGAGGGTTGAGCGGAGAACACTTGTCCCATCGCATCAGATCCGCTCGTCGTTGTCCCGGAATGTCCAGCGGCTGGAATCCGATGATGTCCTGCCCAGGCGGTCGATCACCTCCGGCAACCCCTACCTAATACTATACGCAAAAACGTTTCCGAAAGGGGGCCCACCTCGTTCTTCGTACCGAAACTGGACGAGCGGCTGCTGGGCTTGATAACACAACGGCTCGACTACCCTTGACGCCGGATATTTCTCGGTCAGCGATGATGTCGCCTCTTCACAGGAAAGTGGCATGGCGAGGATCGGTTCGCCACTTCGGTTGAGCCTCAATCGCGTCCCAGGTGTCCACGAAATAGCAATTTCTAGACCGGCAAGCGATCTTATTTTGGGTTGGGCTTCCGCCGCCTTGGCCGCGGTCCGTGTGAGGATGGGTTACCATGCAGTGGGTGAGGCAAGGAATTCGTACCGAGCTCAGACCTATGCTGTCCTTGGCTGGCCCGGTTATCCTGGCTGAACTGGGCTGGCTGGCCATGGGAATCGTGGACACGCTGTTCGTCGGCCGGCTCGGAGCCGAGGCCATCGGCGCGGTCAGCCTGGGAAGCGCCCTGTGCTTCTCGATCGCAATCTTTGGCATCGGTCTCCTGCTGGGGCTCGATACCCTCGTATCACAAGCATATGGTGCCGGCCGGCGCGACGAGTGCCACGGCTGGCTGGTTCAGGCGCTCTACCTCTGCCTGGCCCTCAGCCCGCCGGTCATGCTGTTGCTCTCAGGCGGCATTCCCTGGCTGGGCCGCCTGGGTATGCATCCGGCGGTTATGGCTCAAGCCGTGCCCTTCCTCCGGGCGTTGACCTGGGGAACTTTCCCGCTTTTCCTCTATGCCGCCTTTCGCCGCTACTTGCAGGGCATAGGTCTGGTCAAGCCGGTCATGTTCGCACTGGTCGGCGCTAACGTGATCAACGCCATCGGCGATTGGATCTTGATCTACGGTTATCTGGGTGTGCCAACTCTGGGCGTCACGGGGTCGGGCTGGGCGACCACAATCGCGAGAATCTACATGGCCGCGGTACTGACCCTCTACGCGGTTTACCATGAGCTTCGCTACAAGACCGGCCTGCGCCACGTCTCCTTTCGTCCTGACCTGGTCCGGATTTGCCGGCTCCTGGTAATTGGACTGCCCGCCGCAGTGCATGTGACGCTCGAGGCCGGCGTCTTTGCGGTTGCCACCATACTGGCCGGAATGCTTGACCCGGTGGCCTTGGACGCGCATCACATCGTGCTTGACATTTCGAGTGTAACTTTCATGATTCCCTTGGGACTGGCCTCCGCCGGAGCCGTCCGGGTTGGCCTTCCCCCGGGCTACCTGCTCGCCTTCACTGCCGGCTGCGGAATTATCGGCCTCTGGGTTGGTCTGGCCTTGGGGCCTCCGGCCTCTATCTCCTGCGCGCCTGGTGGCGCAAGTCGCAGGCCCTCGCCCGCGGCAAGTTCACCCTTGCCGGAGCCTTTGCGAAAGAAGCTCCTCCCCTCACAGGCTTCGATTGGGGAGGATCGCGTGCGGTATCAAGTCAAGACCGAGCTGGGGGCGCGTGACACGAACCAGGTTATCGCTGCCTTGAAGACATGGGTCGTGGCTCTACATAAGAAGGACATCAACCACGAACACCACCTGCTGGAGGCCCTCTGGACCCACCAGTTCCACGATGTCGTCAACCTCGAGCTGCTGGATGGCTTGCTTACCGTGCATGACTTCTGCGCCCGGGCTGCTGCCACGTGGGTACTTTGCTACTGGCGCGCCCGGGTACCCGACGCCTTGGAGCGGCTCAAGAAGCTGGCAGCCGATCCCTATCCTCGCATTCGCCTCGAGGCCGTCCGAGCTGCAATCTTCTTCACGGTACCCGAGGCGTTGGAGGTTCCCCTGATCACGGCTGAACACCCGACCGACTATTACCTCGACTACACGCGCGGTGAGACGATGCGGGCCCTTGACCCCTACGTAAAAAAAGCCCTGGCCAAGGGGCACCCGCTCGAGATCATAAGCACCGCGGGCGCTCGGTACTTTCTCCGCAAGGTCGATACCAGTCTTCTGCTCAAGATGAAACGGAAAGTCGGCGTGCTCCAGGAAATCCTCTTGCGGATAGGGATTCGGGAGGAGGCGCGGCGGCAAGCACTTGCCAACTTGGCTAGGCTGACCGGCCAAGGCAAGGCGACAATCCTGATCAACGCCCTTCGCAAGCGTGACAACCAGCAGGACGACCCGGGCCAGAGCACGGTGATCGAGCTGGCCCGGCTACTCACCAACCGCAACCTCGTAGAACTGGCCGCGACCCGCGGCGGCCTGGGAAAGCTGACAACGGGTGCTAACTTGCCCGTGCTGCGCCAGCTCGCGTTCACCTCTCTGGTCGCCGCCGACGGCAGGGCGGATCAAGCCTGGTCGCCCGCGACCCGCTCGGTCCAGGATCTGTGCGACCTCTTGGGGGTGATGCCCCTGATCCGCGATCCTGGACTGCGCGCCAGC
>Ga0116220_10000774_pt1 | contig 12606 bp, 10 predicted proteins | sample Sb_taG_10_FD_88967 | JGI IMG/M metagenome (GOLD analysis project Ga0116220, IMG submission 88967) | Peat soil microbial communities from Weissenstadt, Germany - Sb_50d_7_NC metaG | ecosystem: Environmental > Terrestrial > Soil > Wetlands > Peat | place: Germany: Weissenstadt | collected 2010-09-21
CCATTGGCCGAGCCGCGGCATGTCGCCGCTCTCTTCCGCCAGGTTGATGAATAGTGCCGGCGACACCGGGCCCAGGGTGGGGTGGTCCCAGCGCGCCAGGGCCTCGAGCCTGCGCACGCAGCCTTGCTTGATGTCGATGACCGGCTGGTAGTGCAGATGCAACGCATCGGTGTCCAGGGCTTCGCGCAGCGCAACCAGCAACTGATGGCGATATTGCACGCGGTCCGCCCAATCGGAGCGGAACAGACAGGAGAGGCCGCCGCCCTGGAGCTTGGCCTGTCGCGCCGCGAGAGCCGCGAACTTGATCGCGGTCCCGGCATCCCTGGTATGCGCCGGGACGCCGGCGATGCCGATGCAGGCGCGAATGCGCTGGCTGGTGTGTTGTAGCGCGATCGGAGCGGCGAGTTGTGCAATCAGCGCATCAGCGCGGGCGAGCACAGCGGACTCATCGGCGAAATCGCTCGGCAGCAGCACCGCGAACTCCTCATCGCCCCAGCGCCCGAGGCAAAGTGCGGTGGCGCAATGCTCGCGCAGCCGGCGCGCCAGCACCTGCAACACCTGATCGCCGACGGTATGACCCTGCACGGCGTTGATGTCGCCCAGGTTTTCTATATTGATGAACAGCACCGCGCACGAGCTCGGCGGCTCGTTGCCAGCGGCATCGGCGCAGGCCTCGCCCAGGGCTGCGTTGAAATAACTGCGACTGGCGAGTCCGGTGACCGGATCCTGGCTGGCGATTCGCGCCGTTAGCGAGCGTCGCAGCCAGGAGGTCGCGGCGCTCGCCTGGCCGTAGTGCTCGATCGCGGTTTCCACCGCGGCATGCAGTTCCGGCGGTGGGCAGGGCTTGCTCAGGAACTTCAGTACCTGTGCTTCGTTGACCGCGGCGATCGCCGATCGCAGATCGCTCTGCCCGGTCAGCAGAATGCGGGCGGCATTTGGCGCTATCGTGCGTGCGCGTGCCAGGAACGTTGCGCCATCCATTCGCGGCATGCGCATGTCGGAGATGAGCACGGAGACGCCATCTTCTCGCTGCAGTATCTTCAGGGCTTCGGCGCCGCTGAGCGCGGTGAGTACCTCATAGCGACGGCCGAGCTGCAGGCTCAGGCCCTCGAGCACCTGCGATTCGTCATCGACGCACAGGATCCGGTGTCGATGGCCGTCAAACATGTTGCGTGCTTCGCCGGCCATGGTTATCAGACATCGAGCCGTGGTGCCGGCAGATCATCGGCATCGATGTGGATGTTCCAGGCGCTCAGACAACGCGACACTCCGGTGCGCGCGACGAAGCTGGCGTCGAGCCGGTCGAGCAGCTTCGCCGGCCGGTCGGCGGTGGCGTCGACGACCGCATCGGCCACGTGCACCGCGGCGAGGACGCTGGTATTCGCGTGCTGCACGCGGCTGGGCGCGTGGTGATAGGCGACGGCTTCGATCAGGTCGAGGGGCAGGCCCCAGAGCCCCAGCAGGTAGGCACCCACCTCGGGGTGCGCGGCACCGAACACCTCCGGCTCGACCTCGTGCCAGGCAGAGCCGGTGGAGCGTGCCAATTCGATCATTCGTTCGAACTTCTCGGGCGCGCCGAGCGCCATGACGGCCTGGCCGATGTCGAGCAGCAACGCGGCGGTGAAGGCCTCGTCGGCGTGGCGCGATTCGCGCATCAGCATGCGCGCGAAGTGCGCCTTGCGGATCGAGCGCGCCTGCAGGTCCTGCAGCCGTTTGCCGGCGGCCGGGGAGGCGTCGACGGCGCTGAATACACAGGCCGAGAGCGCCAGCGACTTGATCATGTCCAGGCCGGCGTAGGCAATGGCGGCTTGAATCGACGTGACCGGCGCGCCGCGGCGGTAGAAGGCGGAGTTGGCGATCTGCAGCACCTTGACCGAAAGCGCCGTATCCATGCTGACGATCTGGGCGATGTCGGCAGTGTGCGCATTGGGCTGCGCCATCGCGTCCGACAGGGCCTGAAATGTCTGCGGTGTGACCGGCAACGCCTTTAGATTGTCCACCAGTCCATGGATGGCCGGTTGCTGCAGGATATCGCGCAGCGAGCAGATGCGTTCGACCACGTCGCACAGCGTCTCAACATTGCAGGGCTTGCTCAGGAACTGATGCGTGACCGGCACAGCGCGCATGAAGGCCTCACCATCGGCCGTGTCCGACAGGCACAGCCGCACCACATTCGGATGGCGGTCGCGCACCTGCGCGAGCAATTGCGCTCCGTCCATCGCCGGCATGCCGATATCGCTGACGATGGCATCGAAACGGTCCTGCGCGAGGCTCGCCATAGCCGCCGCGCCCGAGGCCGCGGCCACCGTATCCCACTGCGCTCGCTGATGCCGCAGGGCCTGCTGCAGTTGCGCCAGCGCCGCGGGCGCGGCATCCACCAACAGCACGCGTCTCATGCGGCGCTCCGCGACGATCGTTCGCGCCGGCAATCGCGCGGCAGGCGCAGGTGAAATACCGTGCCCTTGCCGATCTGGCTGTCGCAGTCGATGGCGCCCCCGTGGCGCTCAACGATGATGTTGTGCGAGATCGCGAGCCCCTGGCCGGTGCCGCGTCCGACTTCCTTAGTGGTGAAAAAGGGTTCGAAGATCCGATGGCGGATATTCTCGGCGATGCCGCCGCCGGTGTCGCCGACACTGATCACGACGGCATCGCCGTCGATCCGGGTCGAAACAGTGATCACGCCTTTGTTGCCGGTGCCGGCCACGACGTCGGCGATTGCATGCGAGGCATTGATCAGCAGATTCAGCATCACCTGGTTCAATTCGCCCGCATGGCAGCACACCGGCGGCAGCGGTGCCAGATCGGTTTCGACCTCGGCGACATACTTGTACTGCGCGCGTGCGACCACCAGCGCGTTGCGGATCACGTGATTGAGGTCGACCTCGGACATCTCGGGCCGATCGGGGTGTGCCAGCTCGCGCATCGATCGGACGATTTCGGCGACGCGCTTCAAACCGTCCAGCGAACGCTCGAGAGCTTTCGGCAGCTGCTGCGCAAGATAGGGCAGGTCACCGCTCATCGCCGCGACGGCGCCGGCGTTGCCGGGGTCAGCCGCGGCCATCGCGCGCAGGCGGTCGGTGAGCTGCAGCAACTCATGCACCGCGTCCCTGATGAAATAGATGCTGTCATTGACGAACTGGATCGGCGTGTTGATTTCATGGGCGACGCCGGCGGCCAGCTTGCCCACGGATTCGAGCCGTTCCGCCGCGGCGAGCCGGATCTGCGCCTCCTTGCGCTCGGTCACGTCCAGATGAACGCCGGCCACGCGCTGCGGTTCGCCGAGCTCGTTGGTGGCGACGGTACGGCCGCAACAGTGGATCCAGCGCCAGCAACCGTCTTTGCTGCGCATGCGGTACTCGATGCGAAACTCGGTTTGCGTGCCGGTGCGGTATTGCAGCACCGCGAGCGCCGGCAGCAGATCGTCCGGATGCAGCAGTTCCCGCCACACGTCGTAGCTGCGGCTCAGCTCGTTCGGCTCATAGCCGAGCATGGTCCACCAGCGATCGTTGAGCCAGGCGTCGCCGGTCTGCAGATTCACGTCCCACAGGCCGAGATTGGCGCTGCTGGTGGCCACCGCGAGCCGGTCCTCGAGCGTGCGCAGCGCTTTGTGCGCGTTCACGATATCGGTGACATCGCGTCCTTCCGACAGGATCCACAGCACCTGACCCTCGTCGTCGAGCACCGGCAGCAGCGAGAAATCCACAATCCGGGCCGAGCCGCGCGTCTGTTCGGTCTGATACTGGAAGCGCACGAATTCACCGCGACCGGCGCGCTCGATGCCGTCGCGCAGGCGCGCAATTTCCACGGCCGGCTGCTGTGTCCAGAATGGCGTCTCCCAGAACAGCTTGCCGACGGCGTCGTCGAGCGTTACGCCGGCCGCCTTGAGCGCGGTGCGATTGCTCTCGAGCAGCACGCCCTCGCGCGACAGCAGTCCGGCGAACTGATACGTGTAGTCGAACACGGTGCGCAGGCGCTCGAGGCGCTGCTGCCGCCGGAATTGCTCTTCGCGCTCGACCGTGATGTCGAGCAATACGCCGCTGACCCGGATGGCCTGGCCGGCACTGTCGCGCTCGATGCAGCCGATCTCGAGCAGCCAGGCCCAGCTGCCATCCCTGCGTTGTGCGCGGTATTCGCTCTTGTATCCACTGCCCGCACCCTGGAGGTGGCGCGCGCGCGCGGTGTGCACGGCGATGCGCTCATCGGGGTGCAGCAGCGCGTCCCACCATTCGGCACTCGAACCACCGGCGCCGGGTGCGTAACCCATCATCTGGGCGCGCGTCGCGCTCGAATGCAGCTCGCCGCTGCGCAGCTCCAGACACCAGGTGGCCGGCCCGCTGTAGCCCAATGCCTGCACGCTTCGAGCTGTCTCGTTCTGCATGCCGTAGATATCGGCCTTGAAAGGCCGGACTTGAGCGTCTCGAGCGGTCCCGGGCACTGCAAGTGCCCAATTCCCCTCGGAAAACCCGGCCTGAGAATCGCACCGCGACGTGCTACGCTAAATGCGTGAGATACGTCGGTTTTGGCACCGGAATGGCCCGTTATGGTCAATGCAGCGGCTTGACGGCCACGCTCGCCCCGCTGGCAGTGCTGCTGGCAATCGTCAGCGCTGAGCCGGCTCAGGCGACGCTCTACCAGCTGGCCACGCCCGAGGATGTCGTCGTCGGTGAAGATCAGACCGTCCAGACCGTCTATGAGGACACGCTGTACGATCTGGCGCGCAAATTCAGCCTCGGCTCCGAGGAAGTCATTCGCGTCAATCCCGGTGTCGACCCCTGGCTGCCCGGTGCCGGCAAGCAGATCATCATTCCGGGTCGTCATATCCTGCCGCCGGCCCCGCATGAGGGCATCGTCATCAATCTGCCGGAGCACCGGCTCTACTACTATCCAAAACCGCAGCGCGGCCAGCCGGGCCAGGTGATCACCTACCCGATCAGTATCGGTAAGATGGATTGGCAGACGCCGATCGGCGTAACCCATGTGATCGCCAAGGAAAAGAACCCGGTCTGGTATCCACCCGAATCGGTGCGTAAGGAACATGCGGCCGCTGGCGATCCGCTGCCGGCGCGGGTGCCGTCGGGGCCGGACAATCCACTCGGTCTGTTCGCGATGCGACTCGCGGCCGGCAATGGCACCTACATGATCCATGGCACCAATAACCCCATTGCGGTCGGGCTACCGGTCACCCATGGCTGCATTCGCCTGTATCCCGAGGATGTCGCGCAGCTGTTCCCGATGATTCCGGTCGGCATGCCGGTGCGCATCATCAATCAGCCGGTGAAGGTGGCCTGGGTCGATGGTCAACTGCTGCTCGAGGCGCATCCGCCGGTCGACGCCGAAGGGCAGAGCTTCGAGCCGGACGTCGATCAGTTCGCCGACCTGCTGCGCACCGCGGTCGGCGACAGCACGGTCGCGATCCACTGGGACTACGCCCGCGAAGTGCTGCAGAAGGCCGATGGGGTGCTGGCGACCGTCGGCCTCGAGGCCGACCTGAAGGCACTCAATACGGATGGCAGCGCAGACCGGTAGCGCGCGCCAGGGCCGCCAGGGCGGACCGGCGTGGCGCGGGCGTGGAACATTCGGGCCGCCCGGCCGGTCTATCGGGTAGAGCTGTCCAATTGCCGCGGAGAGTTGAACCGCGGCGTAAATCAGCTATAGTTCGCTGCCTGCATGGCGCCTATAAGTGCGCAAGTTTTTGATATTTGTGACATTTTGTTAGCGAAAATACGATGTCTGAACGCGATAACGAGAGCTTCGATCTGGACGAGGAATTCATTGTCGAGTCCGAGGACAGCACCGATTACGACGGTCTGCTGGCCCGCGTGGACAAACGCGTGCGTGCGCAGGGTAAGCGCGGTAAGGCGGCCTGGAGCCGCCTCGAAGAAGTGCTGGCGGACCGCAAACTCGAAAAAGACCTGCGCGACGTCTTCGACGACGAAGACGTTTGACTGCGGTTGACCGGCGGCCTCGCCGCCGGCACGCCGGGCCCGGATAAGGCGGCTGCTTCACACACGGAACGTCTATGCTGCCACGCCGCGGGTCTTCCTGGATCGTGCTCAAGTTCGGTGGCACGAGCGTTTCCTCCCTCGACACCTGGCGCAATATCGCCACCGTCGTGCATGCGCGGCTGGTCACCGGGGCGCGCGTGCTGGTGGTTCACTCCGCGGTCAGCGGCGTCACTGACCGGCTCGAAAAACTGCTGGCCGCCGCGCTCGGCGGTGCGCATGAGCCAGTGCTCAGATCGATCGAGGAGCGCCATCGCGCGCTCGCTGATGAGCTCGGCATCGGCGTCAGTGCTGAACTCGAAGAGTATTTCGCCATGCTGGGGCAGATGGCCTCCGGGATCGCGTTGATGAGTGAGGTCAGCGACCGCACGCGTGCGCGCGTGCTGGCCAGCGGCGAGCTGATGGCCACCGAGCTCGGCGCACGCTTTCTCAACGCGCAGGGTATCGAGGCGAGTTGGTGGGATGCGCGCACCGGCCTGAAAGCGCAGCCGCGCGCGGCCGCCTCGGCGCGCGCCAATTTTCTGTCCGCGACCTGTGAGTTCGCTCCGGACCCGGCACTGCAGCGGCAGCTCGCGTCGTGCTCGGGCGTGGTCGTGACCCAGGGCTTCATCGCCAGCGACGGCGCCGGCGACACCGTGCTGCTCGGTCGCGGCGGCTCGGACACCTCGGCGGCCTACCTCGCCGCCAAGCTTGCCGCGCAACAGCTCGAAATCTGGACCGACGTACCGGGGATGTTCAGCGCCAACCCGCACCACACGCCGCAGGCGCGGCTGCTGCGCTCGCTGCACTACGACGAAGCCCAGGAGATCGCGAGCAGCGGCGCCAAAGTACTGCATCCGCGCTGCATCCTGCCGGCCAAATCGCAGCAGATTCCGATCGTGGTGTACGCGACGCAGTGCCCGCAGATCGAAGGCACGCACATCAGCGCCGACGGCGGCGATGGCGTGGCCCAGGTCAAGGCGGTGTGCATGAAAAAGGGCATCACGCTGGTCTCGCTCGACACTCCCGGCATGTGGCACGAGGTCGGCTTCCTCGCCGACGCGTTCCAGGTGTTCAAGCGTCATGGCCTGTCGGTGGATCTGATCTCGACCTCGGAGACCAACGTCACGGTGTCGCTCGATCCGGCGGCGAACTCGCTCGACCCGCAGGTGATCGAGAAGCTATCGGCCGATCTGTCACAGCTGTGCCGAGCGCAGGTGATCGGCCCCTGCGCTTCGGTGAGCCTCGTCGGCCGCAACATCCGCGCGATCCTGCATCAGCTGGGCGAGGCCTTCGAGCTGTTCGCCGAGCAGCGAATCTATCTGGTGAGTCAGGCCGCCAACGATCTCAATTTCACCTTCGTGGTGGACGAAGACCAGGGCGATCGGCTGGTCAACGAATTGCACGAGCGCCTGATCGTGCCGGTGCGTGAGGGCCCGATCCTCGGCCCCACGTGGCAACAGCTGTTCGCCCCATCGACACCGGCGGCGACGCCGGCTTCGGCCTGGTGGCGCCGCCGGCGCGAGGCGCTGCTCGCGCTCGCGGCCAGCCATGATTGCGCCTATGTCTACGATCCGCAGGAGGTGCGCGCCGCCGCCGCGGCAGTGCAGGGTCTCGCGTCGATCGATCGCGTGCTCTACGCGATGAAGGCCAATCCGAACGCGCAGATCCTGCGGCTGCTCGCCGGCGAGGGCCTGGGCTTCGAGTGCGTGTCGCCCGGTGAGATCGAGCACCTGCTCGCGAGCGTGCCCGGTCTGGATCGCGGCCGTATCCAGTTCACGCCGAATTTCGCTCCACGCGCCGAATATGCCTGGGCGCTCGAGCAGAAAATCCAGCTCACGATCGACAACCTCTACATCCTGCGCGAATGGGGTGAGCTGTTTCGCGGCCAGCGCGTGTTCATTCGCATCGACACCGGCGCCGGGCGCGGCCACCATCATCACGTGCGCACCGCGGGCGCGCACGCCAAGTTTGGCGTGCCGATGGCGGAGATCGAAGAGCTCACGCTGCTCACCGAGCGCTACGGCGTGACGGTGGTGGGACTGCATGCGCATTCCGGCAGCGGCATCTTCGATGCCGACAACTGGGCGGAAGTGGCAGCCCGATTGCTCGACATGGCACGCCGATTCACGCAGCTGCACACCATTGATGTCGGTGGCGGACTCGGGGTACCCGACGGGCAAGATCAGCTCGGGCTGGATCTGACTCAGCTCAACACCGCGCTGCTCGCGGTGCGGCAGAATCGGCCCGGCGTCGCGCTGTGGATCGAGCCGGGGCGCTATCTGGTGGCTGCGGCCGGCGTGCTCATAGCCCGCGTGACGCAGACCAAGTCCAAGGACGATGTGCGTTACGTCGGCATCGCGACCGGCATGAACTCGCTGATCCGCCCGGCGCTCTACGGTGCCTGGCATGAGATCGTCAATCTGACGCGGCTCGACGAGCCGGCCACCGAGATCGTGAACGTGGTCGGACCGATCTGCGAAAGCGCCGACTTCCTCGGACACGACCGCCTGCTGCCGCCCACGCGCGAGGGCGATGTGCTGCTGATTGCCAATGCCGGCGCCTACGGCCGCGCCATGAGCTCGCGCTACAACCTGCGCGAACCGGCGCAGGAGTTCGTGCTCCAGCAAAGCTAAGGCGGCCCGCGTCCGTCGTGACGCCGGCGCAGTTCCTCGATCACCGCCTCGAGCCGCAGGCTGCGACAACGCAGCAGCACGAGCAGGTGGTAGAGCAGATCGGCGCATTCCCCAAGCAAGGCGTCATCGGCTTCACCGGCGCCGGCCAGCGCGACCTCGAGACCTTCCTCGCCGACCTTTTGCGCGACGCGGCGCACACCGCGGCCGTAGAGGCGCGCCGTGTAGCTGCCCTCGGGACTCTCGGCGATGCGCTGGGCGATCACCTGTTCGAGATCGAGCAGAAAGCTCAAGGGCGCGGCGGCCGTGAGCGGCTCATCGCCGAAGCAGCTCGCGGTGCCCCTGTGGCACACCGGACCCGCCGGCAGGGCAATGACCAGCAGCGTGTCGGCGTCGCAGTCCGCACGTAGCTCGATGAGCTGCAGGAAGTTTCCGGAAGTCTCACCCTTTTCCCACAGGCGCCGCTTCGAGCGACTGAAGAACACGACGCGAGAGCGTTCGAGTGTCGCCGCCAGCGCCTCGCGATTCATATAGCCGAGCATCAGCACGCTGCCGCTGCCGGCATGCTGCACGATCGCGGGTACGAGGCCATCGTTCTTGTTCCAATCGATGCATTCAATGTCCGCCGGCGTAAACTTCACAGTCGCACCTCGATGCCCTGGGCGTGCAGCTGGCGTTTCAGCTGTGGAATCAGAATTGCACCGCTGTGAAACACGCTCGCGGCCAGGGTGGCATCGACCTGGCCGTCGCGGAACGCGGTCGCGAAATGCTCCGGCGCGCCGGCACCGCCGGATGCGACCAGCGGCACGGAACACAGCGCGCGCACGCGGCGCAGCTGTTCGATGTCATAACCGTGACGGGTGCCGTCCGACGCCATGCAATTCAGAACGATCTCACCGGCGCCGCGCTGCTGCACTTCGCGGACCCAGGCCAGCGTGTCGCGCCGAGTGTCGCGGGCGCGCGCGGGATCGCCGGTGAATTGATATACCCGATAGCCTTCGGCGGTGGTCTGACTGTCGATGCCGGCGACCACGCACTGGGCTCCGAAGCGTTCGCTGAGCTGGTCGATCAGCTCCGGATTCTGCAGCGCCGGGGAATTGACCGAGATCTTCTCCGCGCCGGCGTTGAGCACCTGCTCGGCATCGTCCACCGAGCTGATGCCGCCGGCGACGCAGAACGGGATATCGAGCACACGCGCGACACGGCTCACCCAGGCGCGGTCGACCGAGCGGCCTTCGGGACTGGCGGTGATGTCATAGAACACCAGTTCGTCCGCGCCCTGGTCGCGATAGCGCGCCGCCAGCTCGAGGATATCGCCGACCACGCGATGATCGCGAAAGCGCACACCCTTGACCACCTGGCCGTCGCGCACGTCGAGGCAGGGGATTATGCGTTTGGCAAGAATGGCCGCAACTCCTGCAGAGAAATGCGCTCCTCGAGCAGCGCCTTGCCGCTGATGGCGGCCGGCACGCCGTGCGCGGCCAGCGCCGCCAGGTCGGCGCCGCTGCTGATGCCGCCGGATGCCTGCCACTGGATCTGCGGAAAGCGTTGCAGCGCTTCGCTATAGAGCGCCAGGTTCGGGCCCGCCAGCGCGCCGTCGCGGTCGATGTCGGTACAGAGCACGTGCCTTAAGCCGCATTCGGAAAATGCCGCCACCGCGTCCCACAGCGACAGCGCGGTCCGATGCTGCCAGCCGCGAGTGTGCAGACGCGGCACCGCCTGCGCGTCGAGCCGCACATCGAAGGCCAGACAAATGCGTTCGGGACCCAAGCTGTGCATCCAGCCCGCGACCTGCTCGCGCTGCTCGACGGCCGCGCTGCCGATGACCACGCGCGCGACGCCGCGCGTGAGCAGATCATCGACGGCGCCGCGGTCGCGCAGGCCGCCGCCGACCTGCAGCCGCACCGCGCGCTGCGAGGCGAGCTGGTGGATCAGGTTGCGATTGATCAGCGTGGCGTCGCGGGCGCCGTCGAGATCCACGATGTGCAGCCAGGGCGCGCCGAGCCGCTGATAGCGCGACAGCAACTCGTGCGGCGCGAACTCGTAGCGCGTCTCGGCTGCGAAATCGCCCTTGAGCAGGCGTACGCAATGGCCGCCGCGCAGATCGATCGAGGGAATCAGCAGCAACCGCCCGCCCTCTATAGCGTCAGAAAATTGCGCAGAATGCGCGCGCCGACCGCGGCCGAGCGCTCGGGATGAAACTGCACACCACGGAAGTTTTCGTGCCGTACCACCGCGGCGAGTGCGCGACCGTAGCGTACCGCCGCAAGCGTGCTGTCGGCCACGGGTGCGGCATAGCTGTGTACGAAATAGAGGTAATTGGCGGCCTCGATGCCTCGGAGCAGCGGATCGTCGACGATGAGCTCGAGCGTATTCCAGCCCATGTGCGGTACCGGCATGCTCGGCGCCGCCATCAGGCGCTCGACGCGGCCGCCGAGGACTCCGAGGCAGGCGGTATCACCTTCGGTCGAATGCTCGAACAGCAGTTGCATCCCAAGGCAGACACCGAGCAGCGGTACGCGCAGCCGCGGAATCAGGCGATCCAGACCCGTGGCGCGCAGTCGGCGCATGGCGTCGGCCGCGGCGCCGACGCCCGGCAGCAGCACACGCGGCGCGGCCGCAATCACTCCGGCATCGCTGCTCACGATCGAACGGGCGCCGAGGCGGTCGAGCGCGTATTGCAGCGAGGCCAGATTGGCGCCGCCGCTGTCGATGATCGCCACATCGATGCCGTCGCTCATGGCGCGCCAATACTCACAGCGTGCCCTTGGTCGTCGGCAGGTCGTAGCCGTCGCGGCGCAGCGCCGGCCGCAGGGCGCGGCCGACCCCCTTGAAGCAGGCTTCAATCATGTGATGCGTGTTCTCACCGCGCACCGACAGATGCAGCGCCGCGCCGAGGCTCTGCGCCAGGGAGCGAAAGAAATGCGGCACCAGTTCGCTCGGCAACTCGCCGACCTGTTCGCGGCCGAACCGTCCTTCAAACACGAAATAGGGGCGGCCGGACAAGTCGATCGCAACCTGCGCTTCGCTCTCATCCATCGCCAGCAGAAAGCCGTAGCGGCCGATGCCGGCCTTGTCGCCGAGCGCCTGGCGCAGCGCTTCGCCCAGGCCTAAAGCGCAATCCTCGACCGTGTGGTGCTCGTCGATGTGCAGATCGCCGCGGCAGCGCAGCTGCAGCTGAAAGCCGCCGTGCTTGGCGAGCTGCTCGAGCATGTGATCGAAGAATCCGATGCCGGTCTCGATGCGGCTGGGGGCCGCACTGTCGAGCTCGAGCTGCAGCTCGATATCGGTTTCGCGCGTCTGACGCCGCAGTTGCGCGCGGCGCGCGAGCAGCGCGCGCGTGATCGCCGGCCAGCTCTCCTGCGCACCGGGCTCGGCGTCGGCGCTGACGCGTAAGCTGCGGATCCCGAGATCACGCGCAAATTCGAGGTCGGTGTCGCGATCGCCGATCATAGCGCTGCGCTCACGGTCGATCGGCCGCCGTTGCAGGTAGTCGGTCACCAGCCCGGTGCGCGGCTTGCGGCAGATGCATTGCTCGTGCGCGAAATGCGGACAGATAAAAACCTGGTCGAATTCGATGCCCTGCGAGGCGAACAGCCGCAGCAGGAAACCCTGAACCTGCTCGAAATGCTCCAGCGGATAGCGCTCGCTACCCAGGCCGTCCTGGTTGCTGACCATCACCAGGCGATAGCCGGCGCGCCTGAACTCGCTGAGAGCGGCGAACACGCCGGGCAACAGGCGCAGCTTGTCGAGACGATCCACCTGATTGTCGGCCGGCTCCTCGATCAGCGTGCCGTCGCGGTCGACGAACAGGACCGGCGGCGGGCGCATTGCGGACTCGCTCATCGCAGGCTCGAGAGCAGCCGATCGTTCTGCTCAGGGCTGCCGATACTGATGCGCAGCGCGCGCGACAGGCCGGGAGCGGCGCGCATATCACGAACCAGCAGGCCCGCGGCATGTGCTCGCTGCAATGCCGCGGCGGCGTCCTGAAA
>Ga0116220_10000777_pt1 | contig 12595 bp, 11 predicted proteins | sample Sb_taG_10_FD_88967 | JGI IMG/M metagenome (GOLD analysis project Ga0116220, IMG submission 88967) | Peat soil microbial communities from Weissenstadt, Germany - Sb_50d_7_NC metaG | ecosystem: Environmental > Terrestrial > Soil > Wetlands > Peat | place: Germany: Weissenstadt | collected 2010-09-21
GACCGCGATGTTCTCGATCCTCTCCCCGCGCAAGCACATCCTCGACCACCGCGGCCCCTACAAGGGCGTGCTGCGCTACCACCTCGGGCTGATCGTGCCGAAGGACGCCGAGGCCTGCCGCATCCGTGTCGGCGATGACTTCCGCCACTGGCAGGAGGGCAAGAGCATGGTCTTCGACGACACCTTCAACCACGAGGTCTGGAACGACACCGACGACACGCGGGTCGTCCTGTTCGTGGACGTGCTGCGCCCCCTCCCCACTCCCTGGTCGCAGATCAACCGGGCGATCGTCAAGGCGATCTCCTATTCGCCGTTCGTGCTCGACGCCAAGCGCAATCAGGAGGCGTGGGAAAGGCGCTACCGGGCGCGCGGACGATCCCAGCAGGTCACAGCAGCCTGAAGCGGGCGACCTGACGCGGGCGGTTCAGGCGTGCTCCGCACGGTGTCAGCACGGCGGGGTAGTCTGGCGCGCACGACCATGTCATCCGAGATCCCAGCGTTTTGAGCACCGCGACGAGCCCACCTCCGCTGCCCCCTCCCAGCGGTGTTCCGCCGAGCTGGATGGCACCCGAGCCCCCGCGTCGCGCCTGGTGGATGGCCCGGCGCGTGCTGCTCGCGGCGATCGGGATCGTGCTGCTCACGGGCGCGGCGACCTACGTAACAGCTCGCAACGAGGTCGGCAAAGTGGTCGAAGCGCTCGGCCAGAACAAGCCGGTCAAGGTCGCCCAGACCGTACTCGCGCCCGCGAGCAAAGGCGAACCCGAGACACTGCTGCTCGTCGGCAACGACGAACGCCGGCCCCCGAAGACCAACCCCTTCGGGGCGGTCCTGCCGCACTCCAACGAGATGCTGCTCGTGCGAATCGACCCGAGCGAGCCGACGATCTCGATGCTCTCGATCCCCCGCGAGCTGCAGGTCACGTTCACCGCGCCCAACGGAGCGGTGATCACGAATCGCATCAACTCCGCCTACACGTACGGCTTCGAGAACGGCGGCGGCACCTCCGGCGGCGTCAAGCTCATGGTGCAAACGCTCAAGCACGTGCTCGGCATTCCCGTCATCAACCACGTATTCGTCACTAACTTCAAAAAGTTCGAACGCGCGGTGGACGAAATGGGCTGCGTGTACATGACCGTGGACAAGCGCTACTACCACGTCAACGAACCGGGCGGCGAACAGTACTTCGAAATCAACCTCCAGCCCGGCTATCAGCGACTGTGCGGCAAGCAGGCGCTCGAATTCGTCGCCAACCGCCACGAAAGCACCTCGCTGATCCGCGACGCGCGCGACCAGCGGTTCCTGCTCGAAACCAAGGCGGAGTACGGTCCGACGCTGTTTGAAAGCCGCGAAAAGTTCGAGCACATCCTCGGCAAGGCCATGGAAACCGACCTGCACGGCGAAGAAGGAGTGCTGCAGCTACTCGAGCTCCTGGTCGAATCGGCCGGCAAGCCGGTGCGCCAGGTGCCCTTCCACGTCACCCTGCTGCAATCGGTGGACACCGCCACGCCCGAACAGATAAGCGAAGCGGTGCGGTCGTTCCTGAACGGCACCGCCCCGATCTCCGCGCGGAAGGTGAACCAGGCGGTAAGCGCCGCTCGCCCGCGCCGCCATGCTCACCGCGGTGTTCCGGGGCTCTCCCTGACGCCAACCTCCGGCGAAGCCCTCGAGCACGCGCGCTCGGCCGCGCCAAACCTGCCGTTTCCCCTGGAGTACCCGAGGGCTCGCGAGGCCTACGCCAGCGCCGAACCAGACACGCTGCACCTCTATGACGTCCGCGACCAGAAACGCCACCTTCACCCCACCTACGTGATCGTCATCGACCGCGGGGGTCTGGGCGAATACTACGACGTGCAGGGAAGCACCTGGACCGACCCGCCGCTGCTGAGCCATCCGAGTCAGACCGTCCGCATCGGCTCGCGCACGTACGAGCTGTTCTACGCCGGAGAACACATCAGGACGATCGCCTGGCGGGAAGGGAACGCCGCGTACTGGATCGAAAACACCCTCACCAACGGCATCGAACCGCGCGCGATGCTGGCGGTCGCCGAGCAGACCACACCCGTGATCAGCCTCGCCCCCGTGCACGCGCGCGGGGCGAGCCCAACAAGCCCGTCCAGCCTCAAGCTTCCCCCGCGGGTGAGCGCCACCACCAGCTCGACCGCCAAGCTCGAGGCCGCCCTCGGGCTGCTCGGCCTCCTCGCGGTCGGCTGCCTCACCGTGTTCGTGCTCCTGCGCCAGCGCGAGCTGATGCGCCTGCGTGAGCAGGTCGCCCAGGCGATGGCGCTGGAAGCGCAACGCCGGCGGCGGTGAGCGAACCGGCGCGGCATATCGAGATGGAGCAGTCGGCGTGAGCGCCTCAGTGCAGCTGGTCGATGAAGGTGTAGATGACCATGAGGCTAACGAGGACGACGAACACCCGCAGCGCCCACAGTCCGGCTGTGGCACGTGCGCTGAGTGCGGCTCGTGGCACAGGCCGGGAGGTTTCCGCCACGAACTGGTCGCGCTCGAGGTGCATGATCAGCTCGTCCTCGAAGCGCTCCTGGGGCTGCAGGTCCTGCTCTGGAATGACAGGGCGGGCGGGGTCCAAATCCTCGTCGTTCATGACGGGCGTCTCTGTGGTCACGAGCCGATGAGATGGGTTGCCAGTAGAAAGGAGTCGATTCCGTATGCCGCTCCACAGAGCCCGACGAACGAGATGACCGCGATCCCGATCGCGTTGGTCGAGCGCTTGTTCACCCACGCGCCCATCAGTCCCTTGTCGTTGGCGAGCATGACCATGAAGACCAGGCTGACGGGCAAGAGCACGGTGGCGAGTACGTTGGCGTTGAGCGCGATCGAGAGCAGCGGCGCGCCCGGTATGAGGATGACCATCGCGGCGAGCAACGCGATGCCGGCGTTGGCGGCATAGAACACGCCGGCGTTGCGAGGCGAGCTATTGAAGCTGTGGGATACCCCGACGCATTCTCCGGCGGCGTAGGCGGTGCTGGCAGAGATCGTGAGGATGGCCACCGCTCCGGCCTCGATCAGTCCCAGCGCGAACACCGTTCCGACGGCGCCGCCCGCGACACGCGTGAGCGCCTCGGGGAAACCAGCATTCGGCGCGAACCCTTGGATGCCCGATCCGTTGTGAGTGAGCAGCGCCGCCCCGGCGATCAGCGCCCCGACCCCGAAGATCGCCGCCAGTGCGGCACCCACCGCGGTGTCGTAGCGACCGTGCTTGACGTCGCGGGGGGTCATGCCCTTGTCGGCGCAGGCGCTCTGCTGGAAGAAGATCATCCACGGCGTCACCGTGGCGCCGATCGTGGAGGCCAGCAGCAGCAGCAACGTGTTGAAGCTTCCGCCGGGAAACGGACTGAAGTCAAACGCGCCGGCGACCGCTCCGACATGGGGTTTGACAAGGACCGCCGCCACCAGGAACAGGCCGTTGAACAGGGCCAGGCCGAGCACGATGCGCTCCCAGCGCCAGTAGCGCCCGCCGCTGAGGGTGAAGGCGACCAGCGCCAGCCCGAGCGCCACCGCGACGCCGGAGCCGAGGTGAAAGTAGGCCAAGCCGACACGGATCGAGACGAACTCGGCGACAAGCGTGACGAGGTTGGTGAGGGTGAGATCGCCCGCGCCGAACCAGCCCCACACACGCCCGTAGCGCTGCAGCACGAGCTCGCCATAGCCGCGGTGGGTGACCGCGCCGACGCGCATGCACATCTCCTGGCAGATGAACGCCATCGCGAACAGGACCGGGATGAACGGCACGAAGAACCCAAGCCCGTACTGCGCCCCATCGGCGGCGTAGGCGATCATGCTCGGCCCGTCGTTCTCCCCGAGCATGGCGAGAATCCCGGGGCCTACGAGCAGCCACAACAGCCGCCAGCGCCGGCTGTGCCTGCGAGCGTGATGAACGCGCGAGCGATCCTGAGACCGGACGGCGTCCTCCTCGGTCAGCGGCGGAAGAACAAGGCCTGGGGCGGCAGCGGCCTCAGCTGTCCCCATCGCCCAGCTCCTTCCGGATACGGGGTCGTGTCTGTGGTGTCTCCTGCACTTCGACGCGCATCGCGCCGGCGAGCTCACCGCCGATAGCGTGCTCGCGCTCTCCGAAGCGCACGAACAGCGGGCCGCCGAACGGCTGGCGCTCGCGGACCGCGAAGCGGTCTCCCGGCGAGATCCCGCGGCTGGCGAGATAGCGCAGCATCTCGGGGTCGGAGTCCGAGACGCGCACAAACACCCCCTGCTCCCCCGGCTCCAGATTTTCGAGCCTATGCGTGGAGCGCTCTTCGAGCTCGAGCTCAGCGCTGGGAATCGGGTCGCCGTGGGGGTCCACGGTGGGATGCCCGAGCTTGGCCGCGATCAGCTCCTCGAGATCCTCGGAGAGCACGTGCTCGAGGACCTCAGCCTCGGCGTGAACCCGATCCCAGGGCATCCCCAGCGAATCGGCCAGGAAGCTCTCGAGCAGCCGGTGATGACGGATCACCTCCAGCGCCAGACGCCGCCCATCGGCGGTTAGGCGCACCCCCCGGTAAGGGACATGGGTCGTCAGCCCCAACTCGTCGAGCTTCTTGAGCATCGCCGAGACAGAGCCCGGCGTGATGCCCAATCGTTCAGCCAGAGCATTGGTCGACACAGGCTCATCGCCGCGTGACTCCAGCGCAAAGATCGCCTTCGAATAATCCTCGACCGCAGGTGAACGCAACGCCTCTTTGACTGCCATGGGAAAAGATTATGGCATGCCAAGACATTAGTCAAGGTGATGCTAGATTCGGTTTTGCTGGATCCCCGACCACCGGGGCGGACGCTCGCAGGACGATGCCCCGCTAATCGTGATCGGTGTGCACCGACACGTCGATCACATCTGGGTGTGCGGCTCTGATCTCGCGCTCGAGCCGGTCCGCGAGAGCGCGCGCGTCGGCGAGCGTGTGGTCGGGCCCCAGGCACAGCGTCAGCACCGCGCGGGGACCGTTGCTGACGTGGCGCGAGCCGAGCGCGACGTCGGGCTCGACGTGCACGACCACGTCGCTGCCGGGCAAGTCGCGGGCGATCGCCTCCTCGATCGCGCTGGCGACCGCGTGACCATGGGCGAGATCCGCGTCGGGCTCCACGCCGATGACGACGTCGACGAAGTGGCGGCCACCCGACTCGCGCATGCGCAGGCGGCTGAGCGTCACGGTCTCATCGATGCCCGCGATCGCGGCGCGCGCGGTCCGCTCGGCCGGTCCGGACGCGCTGTCCATCAGCACGCGCACGTTGCCGCGCATCAGCCTCCCTGCCGAGTACAGCACCAGCCCGGCCACGAGCAGTGCCGCGATCGAGTCGGCCTGCAGATGCCCGGCCCGCACGAGCACGAGCCCGATCAGCACGGCGACCGAGCCGACGAGGTCGAGCGTGAAGTGCAGCGCGTTCGCACCGAGCGCGGCGCTTGCGTGCCGGTGCGCGGCGCGGTGCAGCGTGCGTGAGCGGCCCGCGTCGATCAAGATCACCGCGCCAACGACCGCGAGCACGTACCAGCGCGCGTCCACCGCCGGGCCGTGGCCGGCGAGACGGCCGATCGCCTCATACGCAATCACGATGCTCGCGACGATCAGGATCGCCGACTCGCCGAGCGCCGACAGGTGCTCGGCCTTACCATGGCCGTAGGGATGCTCGCGGTCCGCCGGTCGCCCCGCGACGCGGACGGCGAAGAACGTGAGCAGCGCCGCGACCAGGTCGGTGGCGGAATGGATCGCCTCGGCGATCAACCCCAGACTGTGCGCGAGCAGGCCCACGACGAGCTTGATCGCCACCAGCGCCGCGGCAGCGGCGACCGACGCCAGGGCCGTGCGCTGCGCGGCGTCAGATGCCGGAGACGTCAAGGCCGGTTCCCTGCAGCAAGGTGTTGGCCTGGGAGTTGAGCGTCGTGAACTCGCCCGTAAGGATCAGCATGCCCAGCGCGATCATGATCGCGCCGCCGACGCCGATCACGATTGGGAAGTGGCGCTTGACGACCGCCAGCGCATTAGTGGCGCGCTCGAACGCGAGCGCGATCAACAGAAACGGGATCGCCAGGCCCGCAGAGTAGAACGCCAGCAGCAGCGCCGCATGCCCCGCCGAACTGGAGACCGCGGCCTGCGTGAGGATCGCCCCGAGGGTGATGCTCGTGCACGGTGTCCACACGATCGCAAACGCCGCCCCCGCGATCAGCGGACCGCCGCGCCCGGCCAGTCGCATAAGCGACTCCGAGTGCCACTGGAAGTTGAGTCGATCGACGAACGGCGTGGCCAGGAACACGACGCCCATCAGCACGATCACGACCCCGCCGACCTGTTCGAGCGTCTGTTTGTGGTCGTTCAGCGTCGAGCCGATCGCCGTCGCACCGAGTCCCAGCAGGATGAATATCGAGGAAAAGCTGGCGATGAACAGCAGGCTCGGCACGAGCACGCGTCTTGCCCCCGCGTCTTGCATATCCGCCGGCGCCACCCCCACGACGGTCGACAGGTACCCCGGCACGAGCGGCAGCACGCACGGCGACATGAACGACACGAGCCCAGCCGCGAGCGCGATCGGGATGCCGACGGTGTCCGTCGACGCGCCGATGAGCGGGTGGAAGAGGCTCACGGCGAGCGCTCCAGCAGGCATCTGAGCACCCGCGTCTGGAAGGCGTACAGGTTCATCGCCTTAAGCCTACGACGCGGCGGCTAAAGTCAGCCCCGTGAGCAGTCAGCCATTCGCCCAGGGGCATGGCGGTGGCGGAGGCGGTGGCCGCCGCTCCCAGGGATCGAGCTCCCGCCCACCCCGCCCCGAGGACATGCCAGACCGGGCGGGTGGGCCTGGGGCGGGTGGGCCTCCGGTCTCTCTGCGGCGCATCGGCCGGCTGTTCATCCCCTACCGGCTGCGCCTCGGCCTGCTGCTGGGGCTGATCGTGCTCGGCTCGGTCCTCAGCGTCGCCTCGCCGTTCCTGCTGCGCGAAGCGGTGGACAAGGGCATTGTCGGGCACGATCTCACCCTGTTGACGTGGCTGGTCGCCGGGATGATCGCGCTCGCGGTGATCAACGGGGTGATCAGCGTCGCGCAGACGCTGATATCCAACCAGGTCGGCCAGCGCGTCATGCACGACCTGCGCGCCGCCGTCTACGCGCACCTGCAGCGCATGTCGCTGGCGTTCTTCACGCGCACCCGCTCGGGAGAGGTGCAGGCGCGCATCGCCTATGACATCGGCGGCATCGACGACGTCGTCACGAGCACCGCCACCTCGACGGTCTCCACCGTCGCCACGGTCACGGCGACGATCGTGGCGATGTTCGCGCTCAGCTGGCAGCTGACCGTGTTCTCGCTGATCCTGCTCCCGTTCTTCGTGTGGCTGACGCGCCGCGTCGGCAACGAGCGCAGGCGCATCCAGTCGGTGCGCCAGGGCCGCCTCGCGGACATGTCCACGCTCGTCGAGGAGTCCTTGTCGGTGTCGGGCATCCTGCTCGGCAAGACGATGGGCCGCTCGCACGAGCTCGTCGACCGCTTCTCCTCGGAGTCCTCCGAACTGGCTGACCTGGAGGTGCGCGCACGGATGGCGGGACGCTGGCGGATGGCCTCGGTGCAGATGAGCTTCGCGATCATGCCCGCCGCCGTCTACTGGTCCTCCGGCTACTCCATCGTCCACGGCCAGAACGTGATCTCGATCGGCACCGTCGTCGCGTTCACGACGCTACAGACGCGCCTGCTCTTCCCGATGCAGCAGCTGCTGTCGGTAGGCCTCGAAGTGCAGACCTCGCTGGCGCTGTTCGCTCGCATATTCGAGTACCTCGACCTGCCCATCGACATCGAGGAGCGCCCCGACGCGCGCACCTTGAGCGGCGTGCGGGGAGACGTGCGGCTGGAGGACGTGTGGTTTCGCTACGACCCCGACTCACCCTGGACGTTGGAAGAGATCACGGCGGAGATACCGGCCGGCACGCGCACCGCGCTCGTCGGCGAGACCGGCTCGGGCAAGACCACGCTCGCGTACCTCGTCGCGCGGTTGTACGAGCCCCAGCGCGGCTGCGTGAGCATCGACGGGGTTGACATCCGCGACCTGACCCAGCAGTCGCTGGCGGCGACGGTCGGGCTGGTCTCTCAGGAAACGTACCTCCTCCACGCCTCGATCCGCGAGAACCTGCGCTTCGCCTGTCCGGACGCCAGCGACGAGCAGATCGAAGACGCCGCGCGCGCGGCACAGATCCACGAGCTGATCTCCTCGCTGCCCGACGGCTACGACACGCCCGTGGGCGAGCGCGGCTACCGCTTCTCCGGCGGTGAGCAGCAGCGCATGGCGATCGCGCGCACCGTCCTGCGCAATCCGCCCGTGCTGATCCTCGACGAGGCGACCTCTGCCCTGGACACCGAGACCGAGCGCGCGGTCCAAGCGGCGCTGGACGATCTCTCGCGTGGCCGCACCACGATCGCGATCGCCCACCGCCTGTCGACGATCCGCGACTCCGACCAGATCCTCGTGCTCGACTCCGGCCGGATCGTGGAGCGCGGCACGCACGAGGAGCTGCTGGATCGCGGCGGGCGCTACGCGGCGCTTTTGAGCGGGGCCGAGGTGTATGAGGGTGCGGTATGAGGGTGCGTGGTGGGGCGCATACGGGGGTGGAACGTATTAACTTTTTTTGGCGGTACTCCACTGGTATATACGTATATACTAATGTTATTTTTCGATCTTTATATTCCCCAACTTACACTTCTCCGCCAACTTCCACCTCTCCCCGGAAACTAAGCCACCGCGTCGATGTTCAGACGCACGTAGTCGACTGTGACCGGCTCCCCCAGCTCGGCCATCACCTCGTCCATGAACGGCTCGCGCAGACGCTCGGGCAGGTGCTGGACGTGCGGGCCTAGCACGATCGTGGACAGGAACTCGCGCGGGTGCTCCGGCTCGGTGGGCGCGTCCGTGAGCCAGCACTCGGCGGTGGCGAACCCGGCCGCTCGCAGACGCGCCTCGGTGTCGGCCGCATTCGCGTAGTTCCACGGCGCACGCCAGTCGCTGAAGTGCTCGGCATACGGATCACGCTCGATCACCGCCGCGGCCCTACCGCGCAGCTTGGTGATGTTCCCCTCTCCCCCACACTGGGCGCTCAGTCGCCCGCCTGGCCGCAGCGCGGCATGCAGGCGGCGGAACAGCTTCTCGTGATCCGCGATCCAGTGAAACGTGGCGGTCGACAGGATCGCATCGACGGACTCGTCCAACTCCAACCCCAGCAGATCCCCACGCCGGATGTCCGCGCCGGGTCCGAGCCGCGCGCGGGCCGCCGCGACCATCGACTCGGACATATCCACGGCGATGACCCTGCCGCGGGGCAGCCGCTCGATCAGCGTCTCGGTGATCCGGCCCGAGCCACAGCCCGCGTCGAGCACCGTCTCATCGCCGGTGAGCACCAACCGGTCGAGCACAACCTGGCCCAGCGCCTGCATCGGCCCCGAGATCCGGTCGTAGCTCTGCCCGTCCCACTGTCGCACTTCTGGCATACGCACGTACGTTATCACGGACGATCATCGACGACGCATGCGTCACGGGACGACCCGGATGAGCCTGGCTCATGGCGTGCCGGTGGCGAGCTCGAGCAACACTTTCGAGAGCTGTCCTCCCTGCCAGGCGAGCGGCGATCGGCCTGGGTCCTCCACGACCAGACTCGCCCCTGGGATCGCCCGCGCGTAGCGTTCGCTCACGGCGAGTGGATGTCCGGGGTCGGCCTCGTCGCGGCTTGCGATCACGAGTGCAGGCGCCTCGATGCGGCTCAAGTCCTCGATGCTCTCGAACGGGCGCGAGCGCGGCACGACCTCCAGCGCGTCTGCCACCGCGTCGGGATGGTCGTGGGCCGACAACCGCTGGCGAACCACGGTTTCGACCGTCGCTCGCCATGTACCGGGCACGATCGAGAAGTCGTACGCTGCGAGAAACCCCTCCACCCCACCTTCGCGCAATCCCCGCGCTAGCGCGTCCCACTCGGCGAACGCGTCCGGTCCGGTCGTGTCGGCGACGGGGTCGTAGGCCGGCGTGATCAATCCCAGCGCGGCGACGCGCTCGGGGTGATGCAGCGCGAATCGGGCGATCGTGTGCGCGCCCATCGAGGCGCCGGCAAGCACGGCCCGGTCGATGTCGAGCGCGTCGAGGACCCCCAGCAGATCGCGCGCGAGGCGCTCATACCCATACGCGCTCGGATCGGGCGCCGTGGCCGAACGGCCGTGGCCGCGCGCGTCGTAGGAGATCACGCGCAGGCCCGAGCGCTCGAGCACGCGTGAGCCCATCACGACATAGCGACGTGTCGCGGTCAGACCATGCAACAGGACGATCGGCGGGCCGGCGCCGGCCCGCTCGCCGGCCAACCGCACCCCGTCGTCTGTGAGAACGCTCAGCTCGGTGGCGGCTGGGCGCTCAGGCATGCACGGCGGCGTGGTCCCGGACGAGCTCGGCCGAGCGGTCCGGCTCCTCCCTAAAGAAGAGGTGACCGACGCCGTCGAAGATCTCCAGGCGCGCGCCTGGTATGCGTGATGCGATCAGGTGGGCGTTCTCGACGGGCAGTATCTGGTCCTCGGTGCCATGCACGACGAGCGTGGGTATCTCCAGGGCGGCCAGACGCGCGTTGGTGTCATGACCTGCGATCGCGAGCGTCTGAGCCATGATCACGGGCAAGGCGACCGCCCGTTCATTGGCGGTCGCAAAAAAAGTGGCGTACGCATCGGCGTTGGCGGCGAAGGTCGCCGAGACGTTGGCCTCCCAGGAGGCGCGTATCGCGCGCTCGCGATCGCCGGACATCCTCTCTTCACCCAGTCGCTGCGCCACCTCCGGAGAGGTGAGCACGCTGCCCTCGCCGCCGCAGTATGTGCAGCCGAGGGTCAGCGTCTGTATGCGCTCTGGATGCGCGAGCGCGAGCTCCTGGGCGACCATCCCGCCCATCGAGATGCCGAGAACGTGTGCCGAATCGACTTCGAGAGCATCGAGCAGCCCCAGAGCGTCCGCGGCGAGCTGGACGATCGTGAATGGCTCCTCCATGCGGCTGCTCTTCCCCACGCCACGATGGTCATAGACGATCGTCTCGAAATCTTCCCGCAAGGAATCCAGGAACGGCTCGCCCCAGGACAGCGCCGTCCCGCTCATCCCCATGATCATCAGCAGCGGCGGCCCCGAGCCGGCACGCTCGTAGCTGAGCTCGATCTCCCCGGCGCGCGCCAGCAGCATCGCTTGATCCGCCAGCAGCATCGCTTGATCCTATACGCGCAGCGACAGCTGATCCAGCGCTCTGCGCGAGTCGGACATTCCCGCGGGGCCGTCAACCGCTTCGGAGGCGACCACACTCGACGTCACGAGAGTGTCGGCGGCGGCGGAGGTCAGCCCGGCGACCCGCACGCCGAGCAGACGCACCGGCCGCGCCGGGTCATAGTCGGCCAGCAGCCGCAGCGCCACGGCGGTCACGAGCTCAGCATCGTTGGTAGGCGCCTCGATCGTGTGGGCGCGTGTGACGGTCGTGAAGTCGTCGAGGCGGATCTTGATCCCGATCGTGCGCCCGCTGCGACCATGTGCGGTCAGGCTCGCGCACAGCTCATCGGCCATCACGCTCAGCGACTCGCGCATCAGAGCGGGATCGCGAACGTCATAGTCGAACGTCCGCTCGCGCGACTCAGAGACAACCTTACGCGTGGCTCCGACGACGCCGTCGTGCTCGAAGCGCGCGCGACGACCCAGCTCGACACCCAGATTCGGCCCGAACCGCTCGATCAGCACCTGTTCGGGCGCCGCGCCGACGGCCCCCAGCGTGGTCAGCCCCAGCTGAGCCAGGCGCGCCGCGGTCTTCGGGCCGATCCCCGGCACGAGCCCGGGCGGCGCCTGCGCGAAGCGCGCGCACGCCTGCTCGCGCGTGAGCACGACGAATCCGGCGGGCTTCTCCGCGTCTGAGGCGACCTTTGCGACCAGCTTGTTCGGCCCGATCCCCACCGAGCACGTCAGCTCCGTCTGATCCCTGATCTCCACGATCAGCCGGCGCATCGCCGCGCGCGGCGAGAACAGGCCGCTCAGGTCAAGATACGCCTCGTCCAGGCCGACCACCTCGACCCGCTCGACATGCGCACGCACGAGGTCCATCACCTCGCGCGAGGCCTCGCGATAGGTCGTGAAGTCGGGCGGCAACACCACCGCCCGCGGGCACAACCGGCGTGCCCGAGCGGCGGGCATCGCCGAGCCGACGCCGTACTTCCTGGCCTCGTAACTGGCGGTCGTCACCACAGCGCGCGGCCCGCTCCCCGCCACGATCACGGGTCTGCCACGCAGCTCGGGATGGCGCCGAAGCTCAATCGAGACGTAGAAGGCGTCCATATCTATCACTGCGATGCTATAGTCCTGGGGTGCCATCGGCCCCAAATCTAGATCGAGGAACGGACGTTGCGCGAGCGCCGTTCGATGGCTACATCCGCGTCTCGCGGGTCGGCGATCGTTCCGGCGAGAGCTACATCTCGCCCGCCACGCAGGAGAAGGCGATCCGCGATTGGGCGCAGCGCCGCGGTGAGCGCCTGGAGCTCAACCCGCCCGAGGAGAACGTGTCCGGCGGAACGATGGACAGGCCGATCCTCAACGCGATCATGGAGCGCATCCGCAGCGGGGAGAGCA
>Ga0116220_10000779_pt1 | contig 12588 bp, 7 predicted proteins | sample Sb_taG_10_FD_88967 | JGI IMG/M metagenome (GOLD analysis project Ga0116220, IMG submission 88967) | Peat soil microbial communities from Weissenstadt, Germany - Sb_50d_7_NC metaG | ecosystem: Environmental > Terrestrial > Soil > Wetlands > Peat | place: Germany: Weissenstadt | collected 2010-09-21
CCTGGTCGCGCGGGAATCGAACCTGTGGCCGGCGACTGGCCTGTAGCGGACGGTGCAGACCGAAACCGGACCGGAATAGCCTTTGACCGACACATTGCGGGTGCCGGCGTAGGACATCATCACGTCGAAGCGGACGACCCCATCATAAATCGGCAATGTGCGATTGCAGGCGGCGGGGCCGACCAGCGGCTCGCCGGCCGGCACCGCCATGATGAGGGCGCTCGTCGGGTCGAGGACATTGCGCTTATTGGCGGCGGTGACCGGAACCCGGCCTTCCCTGTCGTCGAAGGGCGGTGAAATCTCGACCGCCCTCACCGTGCCCGCCTTGAGCGACATCCGGACGGTGCGGGTCTCGTAGGAATTGGCGGAGGTCGTCGCATAGGCCGTCGGCAGCACGACGCCATTGCGGATCTCGCCGGAGGATGCCAGCGCCATTTTCACATGTGCGAGCCAAGCCGCGATGCCGGTGAGCCTGGCGTTGAGATCGACCCGATAGGCGGCGCGTTCTATTGCGCCTATGGCATTGGCCTCGCCGATTCGCAGGCCGATGAGGCTCACGGAATAGCGCGCCTTGACGACTTCGGCCGCCGCCGGCGTCGTAGCAAGCGCGATCCCAAAGATTGCGAGGACGAGCGGCGGACAGGCGATGCGGGACATTCGAAAACCGGTTTGGATCCTGACCACAGATAAGCCGCGGCGCGACTGGCACTCCGCTCCAGGCTTGCCCCGTTTGGCCGTAAAATCGGCCGCTTTCAAGGCCGCGCTCTTGCCGAGTTGAGCGATTCTGGAGATCACAAGCTTGTCATTCTTTACGGCAGCGGTGCAAGAGTGCAACGTTCCGGGCGGCGCCTTGTCCGCCGGCTGGCACAGACGCTCTGTCAAACGCCGCTCGCCCTATCTACATTTGCGCCTGCATCGAGGCCTGCGAAGCGCCGGCCGCCACCCCATATGAGCGAGGTTTTCCCATGGCATTCTCCATGTCCCAGGCATCCGTTCCGGCATTCGTCATCGGCCTTGGCGCGCTCTCCGCCCTCCTCGACAAGGCCGAAGCCTTTGCGTCGGCCAAAAAGATCGACCCGTCTGTCCTTCTCAATTGGCGGCTTGCGCCCGACATGTTCCCGCTGACGCGACAGGTGCAGATCGCGACGGATCAGGCCAAGAAGGGTGCGGCGCGCCTCGCCGGCGTCGAACCGCCGATCTATGAGGATGACGAGACGACCTTGGATCAGCTCAAGGCGCGGCTTGCCAAGACAATCGCCTACCTGAAGACGCTCGACCTAAGGCAGATCGATGCCGCGGCCGATCGCGAGATCAGCTTCCCGCTCGGCCCGAACAACAAGGGGCAGATGAACGGCGCCGATTACCTCAACCACTTCCTGCTGCCGAACTTTTATTTCCACCTCACCACGGCTTACGCGATCCTGCGCCATTGCGGCGTCGAAATCGGCAAGCGGGATTTTCTCGGCGCGATCCCGCTGCGAATGACCTGAGGCAAAGCAAAACCATGCCGGATGGCCGGCTGGATTTCATGATCCGGTTGACCAAGTCCATTCCGCCTATTTCACGTAACGACCAAGGAGGCACACATGTCCGTCAACGTGCTCTATCGAACCAGCGCCACCGCCACGGGCGGCCGCGATGGCCATGCCGCCACCAAGGACGGGACGCTCGACGTCAAGCTCGCGACGCCGAAAGAACTCGGGGGCGCCGGCAATGCTGGCAACAATCCGGAGCAGCTTTTCGCCGCCGGCTATGCAGCCTGTTTCATCGGCGCCATGAAATTCGTGGCTTCGCAAGGCGGCCCCAAGGTTCCGGCCGACGCGAGCGTGACGGCGACCGTCGGAATCGGGCCGCGCTCGGAAGGCGGTTTCGGCCTCGATATCGCGCTCGATGTTTCGCTGCCGGGTCTCTCGCATGGCGAGGCGCAGGACCTGGTCGAAAAGGCCCATCAGGTCTGCCCCTACTCGAACGCGACGCGCAACAATGTGCCGGTTCGTCTCAACGTCGTTTGAGCCAACCGGCTCGCGCACGTTATGGCCGCGCATCTGCGCCGCGCCATGTCGATTTTTACGCGCGGAGAGCTTGTGAATGGATTATGTGAAGCTCGGCCACACGGGTCTCGAGGTCTCGCGGATCTGCCTCGGCTGCATGACCTTCGGCGTGCCGGGCCGCGGTCCGCATCCCTGGACTCTCGATGAGGCGGCAAGCCGCCCGATCATCAAGAAGGCGCTCGACCTCGGCATCAACTTCCTCGACACGGCCAATGTCTATTCCGACGGCACGTCGGAAGAGATCGTCGGCCGCGCACTCAAGGACCTCGTTCGGCGCGACGAGGTCGTGATCGCGACCAAGGTGCATGGGCGCATGCGGCCCGGCCCGAACGGCGCCGGCTTGTCGCGGCGCGCCATTCTCGCCGAGATCGACAACAGCCTGCGCCGGCTCGGCACCGACTTCGTCGAGCTCTACCAAATCCACCGATGGGATCCGACGACGCCGATCGCCGAGACGCTGGAAGCGCTGCACGACGTCGTCAAAGCCGGCAAGGCGCGCTACATCGGCGCATCATCGATGTATGCCTGGCAATTCGCCAAGGCGCTCTATACCTCGCGTCTCCACGGCTGGACCGAATTCGTCAGCATGCAGAACCATCTGAACCTCCTCAATCGCGAGGAGGAACGCGAGATGCTGCCGCTCTGCATCGATCAGGGCGTGGCGGTCCTGCCCTGGAGTCCGCTGGCGCGCGGCCGCTTGACGCGCGCCTGGGATGAGACGAGCGAGCGGCTGAAGACGGATGCATTCGGCACAACCCTCTATGACTTGAGCTCCGAATCCGACCGGCAGATCGTGGCGCGTGTCGGCGAACTGGCCAAAGCCCGCGGCGTGCCGCGCGCGCAGGTGGCGCTTGCCTGGGTTTTGCAGAAGAGCGGCGTCACTTCCCCGATCGTCGGCGCCTCCAAGCTCAACCATCTCGACGACGCGGTCGCCGCTTTGTCATTGCATCTCAGCGCCGACGAGATTGCCAAGCTCGAGGCGCCTTACGTGCCGCACCGGATCGTCGGATTCCAATAGCGGGCAGTGAATTGACGGAGAATCGATATGGCGAATTGGTTGATCACCGGCGTCAGCAGCGGCTTTGGCCGCGCGCTGGCCGAGGCGATTTTTGAAAGAGGCGGCAAAGTCGCCGGCACGATCCGGAATGAAAAGGCCAAGACCGAATTCGAAAAGCTCGCGCCGGGCAAGGCCTTCGGCATTCTGCTTGACGTCACCGACGAAGCGGCCGCGGGTCGCGGCGTCAAAGAAGCCGAAGAGAAATTGGGCGGCATCGATGTTCTCGTCAACAACGCCGGCTATGGGTTCGAAGGCGCGGTCGAGGAAGCCATGCTCGCCGATTTCCGTGCGCAGTTCGACGTCAACGTCTTCGGCGCCGTGGCAATGATGCAATCCGTGCTGCCGCATATGCGCGCCCGGCGCCGCGGCCATATCGTCAATATCAGTTCGATCGGCGGCCTCACGGCCTTCCCGGGCGTCGGCGCCTATAATGGCAGCAAGTTCGCGCTCGAAGGCATTTCGGAGGCGCTGGCGAAAGAGGTAAAGCACCTCGGCATCAAAGTGACGATCGTCGAGCCGGGCGCCTTCCGCACCGACTGGGCCGGACGGTCCTTGAAACAGGCCGCCCACACGATCCCCGATTACGACGCATCCGTGGGCGCCTTCCGCCGCGGCCTTGCCGAGCGCAACGGCCGCCAGCCCGGCGATCCGCGCAAGGCCGCTGAAGCGATCATGCTGGCCGTCGAGTCGGACGAACCGCCGCTCCATCTTCTGCTCGGCCCCGACGCCTTGCGGCTTGCCGGCGAGAAACTCGGCTCGCTGACGGCCGAGATTCTGAAATGGGCGCCGGTATCCGCCGGCACGAATTTCAGCACGAACTGAGCGCGCCCTCGCGCCATGCCTTGATAGCCATCGAAAAACCGGATTCCCCCCCTCGTTGCTGCGTACGGCACTGGGAGGGCCGACATAATGAATTTGATCCAACGAACCTGCCTTTTGACTGCGTTGCCATTGGCGCTGGTTTTGGGCGCGGCCGGTCTCAAGGCGCAGACGGCAGGTACGCCCGAGTCTTCGCATGCGACGCCGGATCAACTCGTCGACGCGCTCAATCGCGCGTTCGGCAGTCATGACAGCTTCCGCGCGCTTTACCCGAAGGGCATCGTCCTGCAGGGCACATTTGCGCCGAGCCAGGAGGCCGCTTCGGTGAGCAAGGCGGCGCATTTTCAGAAATCGCCGACGCCGATCACGATCCGTTTTCGGATTTTTCCGGAGTGCCGACCGTTGCCGACGCCGATCGCATGGCGAGCCCGCATGGCATGGCGGTGAAGTTTTATTTTCCGGACGATACGGAGGCCGACATTGTCGCCGCCTCCTACAACGGCTTTCCCGCCGCCAATTCAGACGAGTTCCTGGCCTTCATCAATGCGCTGGCGGCCTCCGGCCCCGACGCGCAGAAACCAACGCCGCTCGACAAGTTCGAAGCCGATCATCCGGCCGCGGCGGCCTTCATGAAGGATCAGAACCCGCCGCCTTTAAGCCTTGCGACCGAGTCCTATTTCGGCGTCAATTCATTCAAGTTCACGAACGCGAAAGGCGACGTCATCTTCGGCCGTTATCAGATCCGACCTGTGGCCGAAGCTGCCTATCTCAGCAAAGAGGACGCCGCGAAAGCCGCGCCCAATTACCTGATGGCCGAGATCAAGCAGCGCGTCGAAAAGGCGCCCGTTCAATTCAAGCTGCTGGTTCAGGTGGCGGAGAAGGGCGACGCCATCGCCAATCCTTCGATTGCGTGGCCGGACACGCGCAAGAGCATCGAGCTCGGCACGATCGAAATCGCAAAGGCCATGGACGACAGCGCGATTGCGCAGCGCGAGCTCGTTTTCCTGCCGACCGTTATGCAGGACGGCATCGAGCCGGCGGACCCGATGATCGACGCGCGGGCGCACACCTATGTCGAGTCCTTCTCGCGCCGCTCGCAGTGAGCGGCGGCTCGATAAGTTCGAGCAAGCAGAACCTATCGACGAAGTTTGGAGGTCTGCGCGTTGGCTCTGGACCCCGAATCTTCGCCCGCAGCCAAGTCGGGCTTGCCTGACCTGGCCATTTTCATGCTGATCTTGGCAACAGCCGAGATCAGGCGGGCTCGTCCGGAGAAGCGGTGCCCTCTCCCCATAGCGAAGCGAATGGGGAGAGGGTTGGGGTGAGGGGATTGGCTGCGATGGTGCAAATCACCCAGCCCCTCACCCTAACCCTTTCCCCGCAAGCGGGGAGAGGGGGGCACGCACGCATAGCGCCCCTTGATCGCCGCGGCAGGCGAAGCCAGGTGAGCTCACAGCCACCCGGTCGGATCATCGATGGGTTTGCCGTCAAGCGCCCGCACAAGACCGCGGATGACGCGAAAGAGGTTCCAAATCGCGAGCACAATCAGGATGACGATGCCTATTCCCACAAAGCTCGTGAGCAGCCCGATCAAGCCGCCGATCAAGCTGATCCAGAAAGTACGAATTGCAGAGGTCGCATGAGATTCGAACGGTGTGCCCGACAAGTACTACGCTTGATGTAGGCGATGATCACTGCGGCGACGGCGGTGAGGGCGAAGGTGACGTATGACGCGAGATACAAGGACCAAATAATTATTGCCCACATCCTTAGATCTATCTCATCTGTTGTATTCGTCATGACGTCACCCCCCCCAACGAAACGACTGGTTATCAAGGCGCGGCGAAATTGATCGCCACGCCTATTCCAGCCGCACCACGACACTGTCCGAGGCGCCTTTGGCATCGATCACCGAGATGCGCGCGAAGCCCGCTCCGTCCGGCGCCCAGGCCGATTGGCGGCGCAGATCCGGCGCGCCGAGCGGCGCGCCATTGATGATCCACCTGAATGGCGGCGCCCCGCCTTGCGCCTTTAAGGCGAGATCGCTGCCCTCGCCACTGTTCGACAGGCCAAGGTCGATCCGAGCCCCGTCGGGCGGATAGACGATCTTCAAGTCCTGCGTCTCTGTCGCCGCAAAAGTCTTCGGCGCGTCCTTGCGAAGTTGGCGCAAGGGCGGCGGCAGGTCGGACGTGCGGGTGATGAGCGCGTCGGCCGGCTGAGGCACGACTTCATATGTGCTGCCGATCCGCGCGAAAGCATCGAAGAGGATCGGCGCAGCGGCGACGCGCCCGATCAAGCCCGGCACGGCGCCATTGTCAGGCCGGCCGACCCAGACCGCGATCGTATTCTTTCTGTCGAAGCCGACCGCGAAAGCATCGCGAAAGCCATACGATGTCCCGGTCTTGAAGGCGATCCGCCCGAAGGGCGCATTCTCGGGCGGCGGCGCGCCGCGCAGAATATCGGCAACATACCATGCGGCGACCGGCTCGCAGATCCGCCGCGGCCGCAGCGCTTCGGCTTCGTCGGCGCGCTCGCGCAGGATCGGCACGCTGCCGCCGCGGGCAAGCCCGGCATAGAGCCGCGCGAGATCGACGAGCCTGATGCCGAGGCCGCCGAGCCCGATGGCAAGCCCGGGCTCAGCATCCTGCGGAAGCACGATGTCGGCCCCGGCGCTGCGCAGGCGGGCAAGAAATCGATCAGCCCCGACGGCATCAAGGAGTTCAACGGCCGGCAGGTTCAGCGACATCTGCAAGGCGTGCCGCGCCGTCACCGTGCCTTCGAATTCCAAGTTGAAATCTTCCGGCGCATAGAGGCCATAGCGCGTCGGCTGGTCATCGAGCAACGTTTCCGGGTGCGCGAGTCCGGATTCGAAGGCGAGCGCATAGATGAACGGCTTCAGTGCCGATCCGGGCGAGCGAAGCGATTGCGTCATGTCGATCGCCCCTGCCCTGTCTGCCGAGAAATAATCGGCGGCGCCGATATGAGCGCGAACCTCGCCGCTCGCATTGTCGATGACGAGGATGGCGACGGAGAGCTTGGGTCCGAGCCGGGCGGCGCTTTCGCGCGCCAGCTCTTCGAGGGATACCTGCCATTGCGCCGACAGCGTCAGGCGGTGGACGCGGCGCAGCGGATCGGCGCGCAACGCCGCCTCGGCCGCATGCGGCGCCAGCGTCGGAAAGGCCAGGCGCTCATGCGGCAGGGCTTCGCGCTTGGCCGCCTCCCGCTCGGCAGCCATGATGACACCGCGTTCATAGGCGCGATCGAGCACCCGGTCACGCGCCGCCCGCGCCCTCTCCGCGAAGCGATCCGGCCGGCGCGCCTCCGGCGCCTGCGGCAAGGCGACGAGCAGTGCCGCTTCGGCAATCGTGAGGCGTTTCGGCTCCTTGCCGAAATAGGCGAGGCTCGCGGCCCTGATCCCTTCGATGTTGCCGCCATAGGGCGCGAGCGCGAGATAAAGATCGAGGATGGCGGATTTTCCGTGATGCGCTTCGATCTCGAGCGCGCGCGCGATCTGCCGCAGTTTCGCTCCGACGGATTTCTCAGTGCGCGGCTCGAGCAGGCGCGCGACCTGCATCGTCAAGGTCGAACCGCCGGAGACGACATGGCCGCGCAACAGGACTTGCAGCGCGGCGCGGCCGAGTGCCGCGACATCGACGCCCCCGTGCGCGTAGAAGCGATGGTCTTCATAGGCGAGCAGCATGGCGAGGAAACACGGATCGACATCCGCGGTCGTCGCCGGCAGCCGCCAGCGCCCATCCGGCATGGTGAAGGCGCGCAGAAGCCTGCCATCGCGATCGACCACGACCGGGGAAGCGCGCCGCGCCTCGGAAAAATCGAGCGGACCGAGCACATCAACATAGCAGCGCCAGGCCACACCCAGGCCCAGTGCGACAAGGACGATCGCCGCGCAGAGGAAAGCGATCCAGCGCCGCGCGCTCATCTGGGCGCCGCCACGTCGACCGTTCCATAGGCGGTGCGCCCATAGCGCTGCGGCCGATACATGTCTTCGATCGTCGCCGCCGGCTGGAGGTAGTGGCCGGGCGAAACCGCGCGCACGATATAGGCGAGGCTGAACGTCGCCTTATCCTTGCCGTCGCGATCGAAGGCGGCCACGAAGCGATCGTCGCGATATTCCGTATGCGATGGCTGAATATCGCTCTTGACCCAGGAGAGCGCATCGACCGAGCCGCCGTCGTAGAGATCGGGATTGTCGATCTCGAGACCTGCCGGCAGCGGATCGTTGAGAATGAGATGCGCATAGGCGGCCTCCGTCTCGGTGACCTTCAGGGTGACGACGAAACGGTCGTTCTGTTTGATCGTCGCCGGGTCGACCTTCTGGCCTGCGAGCGTGTAATAGACGCGCTCGATCTCGTATCCCTGGCCGCCGGCGGGCTCCGGCGTCGTCGGATTGCCGGTGGTCGTCAGCGCCAAATCGGCTGGATCTTGCCCCTCGTTGCTGATCTTCACCGTCTTGTCGGCGAGCGCGGCAGCCGTCCAGGTCTGATAGAAGGCGCCGCTATGCGGCGTGCCATCGACACCGAGCGCGATCGATGCGTTGCGATCGGCGAGCGCTTCGGCGGCGAGAACCATCCAGCTGTTTTCCTGCGTGCTTGTCTCATTGGTAGCGGCGCGCGCGTCTTCGACGACTTGAACGGCATGGCTGATGTCGGCGGTATCGGCATCGCCTTCGACCGCGAGCGCGAGAACGCCCGCGCCGTCGCGCAGGCGGGAGCCGAAATCAGGGCGTGAAAATGGCGTATCGCGCAAGCTCGTGAGGCTCTCGTCGGCCGCGGCGAAGACCTTGGCCGCCCGGCCGCGATCGCCGAGCATGGCGAGCGCGCTGGCAATCTGGGCGCGGGCCAGCGGGCTCGTGAACGCGCCGATCTCGGCGTCGGCGAGATAGCGCAGGTCCTCCATCACCGGCCGGCCGTTGCGGGCAAGCACATAGACGGCATAGGCGAGCGCCGGGCTTTGCCCCGCCTCGACATCGCTCGTGTTGGCGACATAGTTGCGCAGCCGTTCGAGCGCCATCTCAAAACTCTTCTGCGGAACGTCGTAATTCATCTCGCGGGCGCGGGTCAGAAAATCGGTGACGAAGGCATCGAGCCACATGTCGCTGGCGTCATCGGCCGACCAGAGCCCAAAGGCGCCGTTCGAGTCCTGCCGCGCCATCAGGCGGTCGATCGTCTTCTTGATGCGATCCCCGATACCAGGGTCGATCGCCAAGGCCTGCGGATCGGCGAGCTTGTTCACGTAAAGGAGCGGCATGGCGCGACTGACGAGCTGCTCCGAACATTCGAAGGGATAGACGTCGAGCGAATGCAGGAGCGCCGCCACGTCGATTCCCGAAATGTTCGAGACTGCTGCCGAGACGCGGCCGGTGCCCGGCAGGAATTCGGCGAGAAGATCGCTCGACAGCACGAAACTCTCGCCGGGCAACAGGCGACGCACGATCCGGCGATAGATGTTCGATGTGCCGGGTTCGACGTTGAGGGCGAAGCTGCGGGTCTCTGAAAAACCCGGTCCGCTCAGCTTGAAATCGAGATCGCCCTCGCCGAGGCCTGAGCCGGTGAGCGGAATGGACAGCGAGGTTCGTTCTCCCGCAGCGAGCTTGATCGTGCCGTGCGCGTCCTTGGCGGCCATGGTGAGGGGAGCGTGCGCAGCGATGTCGTAGGTGTAATTTCCAGCAGCGCCTTCCACATTGTCGATCTCGAGATGAAAGCGCGAGCGGTCGCCGAGGTTGAGGAAGCGCGGCAAGGTTGCCTGCACAACGACCGGATCGCGGACGATCACGTCGGCGCTCGCGCTGCCCACTTTTGTCTTGCTGAAAGCGACCGCGATCAGCCGCACGGTGCCGTTGAAGGCGGGGAGATCGAATCCGACATCGGCCTTGCCGTCGGCGCCGACTTTCACCATGCCGGAGAAGAGCGCGAGCGGTTGCTCCGTCGGCTTATTGCCTTCGAGCTCGCCGCCCATATCGCCGCCCGAGCGGATTTCGCCGCGCGTACCCTGCATCCCGTCGATCAAGAGGCCGTAGATGTCGCGGATCTCGGTGCCGAGTTGCCGCTGGCCGTAGAAATAATCGCTCGGGTTCGGCGTGGCGTAATGGGTGAGATTGAGAATGCCGACATCGACCGCGGCGACCGTCACATAGGCCTCTTCGCCGGCGGAAAGGCCGGTGAGCGTAAGGGGAACATCGAGGCGGCCACGCGGACGGACTTTATCCGGCACGCCGAGCGAAATGCCGATCTTATGGGCCTCGGCGTCGATGCTGAACCAGGCAAGCCCCAAGGCGCGGCCGGGCATGCGCTGGCCCGCCTGATCGAGCGGGCGATGCGCAAGCACGACGGCATAGGCGCCGGTGCCCCAGTCGGCGCTGACCGGAATTGTCGTGACATTGTCGCCTTTGGTCAGATCGACGAGCGACGTGTAATTTAACTCGTCGCCGAGGATCGCGACCGTCGCGCTGCCCGCGAAATGCGAAGCGATCTTGAGTTTCATCGCCTCGCCCGGCTTGTAATCCTTTCTGTCGAGCGTCACGTCGAGAAGATCGGGCGTATCGGCCGTCGCCTCGCCCGACCAGCCGACCGAGAACGTCACGCTCGTCGGCGCATCATTGGGATCAGCGCTCTTCACGTCGAGACGATAGAAGCCGAGGTCGACCGGCACCGAAATCTTCGCTGGCGCGTCGGCCGCAAGATCGATCTTGCCGTCCGCGACACGGCGCGACGACTTCACCTGTTCAAAGCCCCAATGGCCGTCCTGGTTGTACCATTGGTAATCGGTGGTGATCCTGTTGAGCGACCAGGCGACCGCCTTGCGCGCGACGCGCTTTGCGTCGGCGTCGATCGCGATGAGGTCGAAGCTCGCGATCGCGCCTTCGCCCAGACTGTCGAAATCCTTCTTCACACCGATGAGACCGCCCTTCGGCAGGATCGGCAGGGTGAGGCTGCGTTCGACGGCGCGCCCGCCGGGCTCTCCGGCGCGTAAAATGATTTTCGCTTCGAGCGGCCGCGACGCGGCGATGTCCGGAATCGGCACGCTGATCTGGGCAAGGCCCTTGGCGTCGGTCGTGACTTTCGCGGCGATTTCGTTGCTGACCGCCTCGAATTCTTCGTCTTGCAGACCCGCTTCATAGCCATCGAGCGCGGGGAGCCCGTGGTCTTTCACCGCCTCGATCCGCAAGTCGCCGGTAATTTCGAGACCGGCGCCCGGCGCGCCGTAAAGATAGCGCGCGGCGGCATCTATCTCGGCCTTGTCGCCCGGGCGAACGGCGGCTTGCGCAGGTTTGAGCGTGAAGTCCAGCCGTTCGGGCACATAATCCTCCACGAGGAAGGTCGTCTCGCCGACCGGCTCGCCCTTCGGATCGACGAAAGCCTCGATGCGCCAGGTTCCGCTCGCGCTCGAAGAGAGCAGCGGCAGCGCGTAAGTGCGCCCGCCCTCGCCCTGATCGTCGATCGGCACGCGTTGATATTCGACGCCGTCGGGGCGTTTGGCGACGAGGGTCACCGGCACGCCCTGCTTGGCTATGCCTTTGGCATCGCGCAGCAGCGCCGTGACGAAGACGGTCTCGCCGGAACGATAGACGCCGCGTTCGGTGAAAACCTGGGCATCGAGCGGCTGCTTCACCTCGCGGCCCTCGTCGCCGCGGTCGGTCAGGTCTAAAGTGGTCTGTTCGAGGTCGAGAAAGCCGTAATCGCCCTTTCCGTCCTCGGCAATCACGAGGCCCGGCGCCTCACCGCCCGTGCCGCGCGCGAGCCCCGGCTCGAAGCGGACATGGCCATCGCTGCCGCTCTCTTTCGTTGCCAAAACCTCGTTGTCGCGTGCCACAAGGCGCAGCGAAATCCCCTCGATCGGCTTGGCGCTCGTCAACGAACGGACGAAGACATGCACGCCGTCGCGCCCCGAAAAGGCGGTGAGGCCGAGGTCGGAGACGATGAACCATTGCGTCGCCATCTCGCCGCCCTCGTCGTCATCGCTCGCCGCGAGCCGCGCGCCGCCTGGTTTGGCGGTCATGACGTAAACGCCGGCATCGAGCTTGCCGAGCGCATCGAGCACCGGGAAATCCGTCGTCACATCGCGGTTGAGCTCGCTCGTCACGGCAAGCGAGCCGGACCAAATCTTCACCCCGTCCTTGTCGACGTATCGCTTCAATTGATAAGACGAGAGCTGGTCGAGGAAGTCGCTCGAATGCACAATCGGCAAGAGATTGCGGTCGCCGATGCGGATGATCTCGATAGAGATCTTCTGGGTATTGACGGAGACGACGGGAATGCCTTGCTGGCCGACGCGCGGCAAGACATAGTTCTTGCCGGTGAAATGCACCTGTGGCGCGCGATCACGGACGTAGACGTCATAATCCGCTGTCCGCAACAGCGATTCGCCGACCGCGGAGGGCAGCCCCTGGCGTATCGATATTGCGTAATGTTCGCCGTGCTTGAGGCCTTCGACGCAAAGCTGCTGTTCCTCGGTCGAAACGGCGGGACTGTCGATGCCCGCGACGCTGACGAAGGCGGCGAAATCGACGTGTCCAGCTGCCAAGGCTTCGGAAAACTGGAAGCAGACTCGCGGTGAGGCCGAATCCTTGTCGACCTTGTAATCGAGGATGCGGAAGCCATAGGTCTCGCGTTCTTTCGCGTAGATGGCGCGGACGGCGGGAACCTC
>Ga0116220_10000780_pt1 | contig 12587 bp, 9 predicted proteins | sample Sb_taG_10_FD_88967 | JGI IMG/M metagenome (GOLD analysis project Ga0116220, IMG submission 88967) | Peat soil microbial communities from Weissenstadt, Germany - Sb_50d_7_NC metaG | ecosystem: Environmental > Terrestrial > Soil > Wetlands > Peat | place: Germany: Weissenstadt | collected 2010-09-21
CGTTATTTTGCGCGAGACTGCTTTCTATCCGACTAGCGGCGGTCAGGTCCACGATACAGGATGGCTCACGCTTGGCGGGCATGATGGAGACGACGCTCGCCTGCGCGTCGCAGAAGTTGCAGACGCAGAAGACGGCAGGATCGTGCACTACCTGGAAGCGCCGGCGAAGTTGCCGCTCGCGGGCGCGGCGGTGCATGGCAGCATCGATCGCGAACGCCGCCACGATCACATGCAGCAGCACACCGGACAGCATGTTCTCTCGGCGGCTTTTATCGAGCTTTATCAATTGCCGACCGTCTCGTTCCACATGGGGGAAGACTATTGCTCGATTGATCTGGCAGCGCCGTCGGTAAGTTCGGAGCAGATTGCCGGGGCTGAGAAGCGGGCCAATCAGGTTGTGTTTGAGAACCGTCCCGTGCGGATTCGCTATGTTTCCCGCGCGGAAGCGGAGAGGCTTGGCCTGCGCAAACTGCCTCCGGCGGAGCACGACGAACTGCGTCTGGTCGAGGTCGCGGATTTCGATCTGTCGGCGTGTGGCGGAACTCACGTCAGCGCCAGCGGGCAGATCGGTTCGATCGTTCTTCGGAAAAGCGAAAGGGTGCGGCAGGGAACACGAGTGGAGTTTGTCTGCGGCGGTCGCGCAGTTCGCATGGCGCGGCGTGACTACGGCGCCCTCAGTGAGGCGGCCGCACTATTCTCGTCGCAGCTCTGGGATGTGCCGGATCAGATCCGCAAGAATGTCGAAGAGAGCAAGCTGGTGCGCAAGCAAAAAGAAGACGCGCTCGATCAGCTGGCCGAGCTTATGGCTTTGGACGCGCTTCACAATCAAGCGGAGACGAACGGGCGGAAGATAGTAGTGCGGGCGTTTTCGGATCGCGACATCGGCTTCGCTAAACTGTTTGCCCAGAAAGTGACGCGCGCCGGTACGCCGGCTATCGCGCTGGCGGCGAGCAGCGTGGATCCGCCGGGTTTGGTTTTCGCGCAGACCCCGGGTGGTCTGTCCGGCGCGACCGCCGACATGGGCGCGTTGCTCAAGCAAGTGTTGTCGTCGGTTGGAGGGCGCGGCGGTGGAAGCCGCGATTTCGCCCAGGGCGGAGTTCCGGCGGGCTCGAATGTCAACGTTGAGCAGCTTTTGCGCGAGGCAGCGGGTACAATCGGAGCCTGATCCCGACCGCACGCGCCATTTCCCGGGAAGAATTGATTTCGATGCTGGAACCGCGGCTGATACTCGTCAACCTCCTGATCAAGCTGGGCGTGGCTGCAGCCTTGTCGAGCGCCCTGGTGCGCTCCAAGGAATTCAAGAGTCTGCTCTTCCGCGAGCAGCGCGAAACCCGGCACAAGATTTATCTGGCGTTGTGGATGGCGATCCCCATCGCACTCGGCGTCTGGATACGATGCAGCGTCAAGAGCTTTCTCGCCGGTGATCTGTCGCTTGAAACCGCGCTGCTGCTGGGCGTGATCGGCGGGCGCTTGTCGGGAGGGCTCGGCGGAGCGCTCATGTCGCTGCCGGCGGCATTGCACGGAGAGTGGGCCAGCTTGCCGTTGAATGTGCTCGCGGGAATTATTGCCGGGCAGTTGCGCCGGGTCGCGCCCGAACAGGAAGATATCTGGTCGTTCTCGCCGTTCATCGATCTCACCCTCTATCGCATGATTCGCCGCAATCTGCCGCGGCCGCGCGTGTTCGATTGGCAGGTCGCTTTTTTCGCGACCATCGTGGGCTTGCGTTTTCTGCAGACGGAAATCTGGCGCTTCTGGCCGAACTCCATTTTCAGCCTGGAAGCCCTGGCCTGTGGGCAAATGGCGCCGGCGGAACTCTGAACGGGTATTTGGTGGAAAGCGCGATCTACCTGACCGCGGTCATGGTGGTGGGCACGGAACTGAAAATCTTCAACAGCGTGCGCATCCAGATAAAGCTCGAAGAGCAGGAACGGCTGCTTTTACAGGCGCGCATGGCGGCCTTGCAGAATCAGATTAACCCACACTTTCTGTTCAACACGCTGAATTCCATTTCGTCGCTGGTGCGCTTCGATCCCGACACGGCGCGGGAGATGATCCTGAAGCTAGCTGCCATTCTTCGCCGCCTGCTGCACAGTGCGGATTCGTTCGTTCCGCTGCGCGAGGAAGTGGAGTTCATCGACAATTATCTGGACATTGAAGTGGTGCGCTTTGGACGGGACAAGCTCAAGGTCGTCAAGGACCTCGATCCGGCGTCGCTTGCAGCCATGGTTCCCAGCATGCTGCTGCAGCCGCTGGTCGAAAACTGCATCAAGCACGGACTTTCTCCCAAAGTTGAAGGCGGCAGCATTACGCTGCGCAGCCGCCTGATCGAGTCACGGCTGGTGGTTGAAGTGGAGGATGACGGGGTCGGCATGGGGGCAGCGCAATTGCTCGAGCAACCCGATGGTTTTGGGGACGGTGGCATCGGCATGGCCAACGTTGCCGAGCGTTTGAAAGTGCTCTACGGCGATACTGCCCAGATGATGATCGAAAACCGCGAAGGCGGCGGCACGCTGATCCGGTTGCGGCTGCCCATTCTGCCTAATCCGGAAGAGTTGATGACGACTATGACGAGCGCTCCAGCACCTTTCGGTAAAAGTCTTCGTAAAGCGGAATGATCCTGCTGGCACAGAATTTTTCCTGGGCGGCAGCGCGCGCCCGTTTCCCCATTGCGCGCAGAGCGGATTCATCATTCAGCAGATCGATGGCGTAACGCGCCATGGTTTCCACGTCGCCGACATCGGCCAGGAATCCGGTCACACCATGCTCGATCAGTTCCGGCACTCCTCCGGAGCGAGTGGCAATGGGGACGACCTCACAGGCCATCCCTTCCAGTGCCGCGAGTCCGAACGTTTCCAGTTCGCTGGGCATTAGCAGCACGTCTGAGATGGCCAGTTTTTCCCGGATCTGATCCTGTTTCCCGAGAAACAGCACGTGCTCGTGAATGCCTTTCTGCACCGCCAGCCACTCCGCCTGGGAACGATCGGGCCCATCGCCAATCAGCACCAGCTTGGAGGGGATTTTCTTTCGAACTCGGTCGAAGATTTCGATCACATCCAGGACGCGTTTCACCGGGCGGAAGTTGGAAAGGTGCACCAGCAGCCGCTCGTCAGTCGAGACGTACTCGTTGCGCTTTTCCATCCACTCCGGTTTGCGCAAGTAGTCGTCGCAGTTGACGAAGTTCGGGATGACTTCGATGTGGTTCTTGACGTCGAAAACCTTAAGGGTGCGGTTGCGCAAATACTGTGAGATCGCCGTCACGCCGTCGCTCTGCTCAATGGAAAAACGCGTAATCGGAAGATACGAGCGGTCGAGCCCGACGAGAGTGATGTCGGTGCCGTGCAGGGTCGTGACAAATGGCAAATGGCGCCGCGGCGGAGTTGCCGCCAGCATCTGCTTGGCCAGCATCGCACTCACCGAGTGCGGGATCGCATAGTGCACATGCAGCAAATCGAGTTCGTAGAGCTGCGACACTTCGGCCATGCGCGTCGCCAGCGCCAGATCGTACGGAGGATATTCAAACAGTGGATAGCGCGTGACCTCGACCTCATGATAATGAATGTTAGGTTCCGGCCCGGTCAGACGAATGGGCTGCGAGTAGGAGATGAAATGAATCTCGTGGCCCCGGCGAGCGAGCTCAAGCCCCAATTCGGTGGCGACAACACCGCTGCCGCCGTAGGTTGGATAACACGTAATGCCAATCTTCATGCGCCTCCCGATGCGAGTCCAACAATACCATCATTGGATTCGCAGGAAGCGCTGGGGATGCAGAGGGCAGTCAAATGGCGCTGGACTTTGGGCCCCACTAGTCTCGGCCCAGCCGTAAAACAATTCCGGCGCCAACCCGCAAATTGTTCTGGCGGTTGTTGAGACCGTCGGGGATTTTGGTCATGAAGTACTCGGCCTGCACGGGGCGAACGGAGACGTGCTTAGATACTTTGAAATCAATGCCGCCTCCCGCCGTCATCGCAAAATTATTTTCGGACCCTGAGTGGCCAATCCCGTCGGTTGTCCAAATGCCTCCGAAGAGGGTCTGAACGAACGGCGTAACTTTGCCGTGCCTGAAATTCACTCTGGGCCCAAGAAGATAGGTAAACCCTCCTCCGACCAAGGCGCCGTTTGTGGTGGCGGTCGCACCATAGCCGGCCATATCTCCCACTACACCGAGCCAGTTGTTGGCGTTGTACTCGATCTGGCCACCGCCGCCGTTGCCGTTGAATGTTTCCGAGGGTGCGCCGCGGGCGGCACTGGCATTTATATTGAAGCGCGCGTAGTAGTACCCGCCATATGCCTCAAATTTCGAGGCTTGCTCCTGGGCCTTCAGGGGCCGTGCGGTCGCAAATAGAGCGAGCAATAGGGAAATTACAAGTGATCTTTTCACGTTCGCTATTCCTCCTTATGGACCTTGCGAGGTCCGTGATGACAGGCCCGTTACTGCGATCTCCAGGTCATTTCCACGCGCACCGGAATTTCGTTCTTGACTGGCATCGTCAGCAGCGATGGCGGGTCAATTTTAAAATCTGAGAGTGTGGCCGGAATTGTCCCTGTGATATGGGTCCCGCCACCTTGCGTTACCAGTTTGAGGGGAACCTGCTTGTACTGGGCGGTCTGGCCGGCGAACTGAATCTCCAGATCGGCATTAATGGTTGCAGATGTGGCGTCCGATTCTGGCAGTCGGGTTCGCACGATGACCATGGGAAACTCCGCCCCCCGCGTGACCTGGAGCATATGAAGGTCGCGATTACTATCCCCGGAATCAAACGACTTGACCGGCACTGCGATCAGGAAATCGCATTGTCCGGCATGGCAGACTCCCTTACCTCGCGCCGCGTGGCTCACACCCTCTGACTGATGCAGCGGATGGGATACATGGTAGGTGAGAGTGCACTGTTCGAGAACCCACTGGCCGTCCGCTGCGGCAAGCGTAGGCGGCGCCAGAAGCACGAAGGCCATCAGGATGGTCTTTTTCATAAGCGCGGCTCAAAACTTAAGGGATACCGACAGAAGAGAGGCTCCAAACGCCCCGGCGGTCACGATGGCCACCGGCCCATGCGCGGAGGCGATGCCGTGAACCTTTTCCCCTTTGCTCTTTTGATCGAAGGCGATTGCTCCGAGGATGGGTGTCAGGATCATTCCTGGACCATGGATCCAAGCCATGGCCTTGTGGAAACGGATCGGCCCACGCGTTTCTGTCCCGGGTACTCTGGGCGCGCGGATGGCATAGTACGCGGTCATGAAATACAAATCTCCCGTCAGCCCGCCGAGAGCCACATGCAGATCGCGCGAGGTCGTGCTGGTGCTCTTGCCCCCGGCGTTGAGGGAAGTGGCGACGGTGGCAATCATCGGAATGGTCGTGATCAAACCCAGCCGCTGATGGATCTTTAGCATGTGCGTCCGTTTATCGAGCAGTGCTTGTTCCCGGGCGTTTCCTTGAGACTGCTCGGCGGGAAAGCCCAGGTCCTGCAGCGAAGGCGCAGTGGTGCTGCTGGAAGGGGCATTCGGCAAATTCTCCTGCGCGGACGGCGCGGGTTTGTTCACTGGTATGGCATTGCCTACGTCACCGATTTCCAGTTTCGTATCCAGTACCGCCGTCTCGGTTGCATTGACTATCGCGGAAGGAAGCTCCACCGGCTTGAAACCGGAGGCCTCAAACTTTACTCGGTACTTGCCCGGCGCGAGCCCGTCAAACTTATAAGTGCCGTCGGTCCTCGTGGTCGTGCTTTTCGCCAGGCCGGTGTCGACACTGGTCGCCGTGACCGTAACACTCGCAACCGTAGCACCAGACGGTTCGGTAACCTTGCCCGCCAATGCTCCCGTTCCAGCCGTCTGAGCCATCAGCGACGGAGCCAATGCGACGAGCAGATAAACAAGAATGATGCCGGGGACACCACTGCGCCAGATGCGAAATATCTTCTTCAACATCCTTCACCTCAAGTTCGAACGGCGCAGTCTAAATTAAGCAATAAGACGACTGCAACTTTGGATGCGCGTTTTTCTGCGAAGGATGCGAGGTTCGAGGCCTGCGAAGCCCGCACGTCATCGGCTGCCGAGTGCGCTCAGTCCGTGCTCGGCTTCTTCGGCGTCAGATCGCAGGCTCGCTTGATTCGATCGAAATTGAGCCCGCCCGGAGAAAACTCGGCGATCTGCCGTCCGCTCCGCGTTGGGAGTTCCACCTTGAAGACCTTGGCGCCGATCATGCCCCGAACCGTGCCTTTGTCCATGGAGAGGAAGTGGCCGCGCATCCAGTTCCAGCCCTTGAAGTAGTGCGTATCGTCAACGCGGACCATAACTTCCAACTGGGGCTGTCCCCACCAGCCGGGGCGGTTCGGCGGAGCCAGTCTGACTCCGGGATTGAAGTCGGCCAGCTTGAGTTTGCCGTCATCGCAAAACAGATCCACTCTGGGTTTGTATTCCGGGTCTTCACGAAAATAGTTGTCCGACTGGATCTCAAAGCGCACTTTTTTCGCGCCCGTCATCTTGTCGGTGGAGTGAAACTCCAGCCATTTTCCGCCGGCGCTGGCGCCGTCCGATTCATCCTGATAAGGAGTCATGGCGCCACTCTGGGCGCAAGCCCATGCCGCTGCGCCAATCAAAAAAGATAAAAGAACGGCTCTCGCCGCCAACCCGAAACCGATTGCCGTACCGAACAAGCGCGATACTTTCAAGATCTCCTCCTGACAATCACACTCCTACATACTATTGAACCCGGAAGCTCCCGAAAAGTTGTATGGAATAGTGCAAAGAGTTTCGCACGCGATACGCGTTTAAACGTTGAAGAGTGCGACCCCGACCTTAACCGTAACGGGACAACGGTGGTGCTGAGAATGAAAGTAAACTCGGGCGTGGAACCGCGCCATGAATCGCGACCGAGGATGATCCAGTGGAGCTTTACTCGCAGGCAGGCTCGTCAGAAGTTTGGCTACAAAAACTACGCCGTCGCGGTACCAGGGAGGGTCTTGTTGTAGACTCTTAGCAGGCTGCTGAAAAACTCAGGTTCGTATCAGCATCGCTTCGCGATGCCGTAAGCGCTTCGAAATCAACCGCGCCGCAACGTGCATGATAGCGCCAGTTCCGCCTGAAGAAAAAGGCGCAGAATGCGCAAGACTTTGCACCTGCCCCAATTAATTGGGATTGTGATTCCACCGCCTTTAGCTGTATAAAAGGCTCCATGATTGTTACAGTTTCCGTTAAGTTCTCGCTTTTGCAATAAGCCCCTTCCCCGGTGTTCCAAGTGCTATTTACCTGGGTAAACCCCGGCTCCCGGCTGTTGTATTTTGAAGGAAACAAGGCAATGCGAAATTTCTTGTCACGCTATGTTGCGAAAATCCGTTCCGGCGCGGCTTCCCGGACCATTCATCAATCGATGTTCAGTGCGTCGCCTGCCCGCAATGTTTGCCTGACTCTGCTCGTCGTCTGTATTGTCTTGCTGTCGCCTTCGTTCGCGCAGCAGCCTTTTCCTACCAGCCGCTTTGATAACGCCCGCGACGGCGCGAATACCAACGAAACTCTGCTCACTCCCTCCAACGTCAACAAGAACAGCTTCGGCCACCTCTTCAGCTTTCCCGTCGACCCTGGCGTGGCTGCGTCCCCCAACGCCGACGTGATGGCCCAGCCCCTCTACATGCCCAACGTGAATATTTTGGGGCAGGGTACCCTATACAACGTCGTCTACGTCGTCACCATGGCGGATTCGGTTTACGCCATTGACGCCGACACCGGCGCCCAGCTCTGGCACGCCAGCATGCTCAACGTCGGTGGCACTCCGGCCATTGTCAGCGACAAGACTTTGCCCTGCGGTCTCGGAAACGGTTTCGACGAGGAAGGCATCGTTGGAACTCCCGTCATAGATACCACCACCAATACCATGTATCTGGTGGCCAAGACTGCTCTGAACGGCACCGTCCGTCACCACATCCACGCCCTCGACATCACCAGCGGCAATGAGCAACCGGGTAGCCCCGTCCAAATCACCAACATCCAAACCACCAGCAAGAAGGGACACGTTACCGTTTTCAACAGCCTTCACCAGAAAAACCGCCCCGGTCTCTTGTTGCTCAACGGCGTCCTTTACATGGGCTTCGGCTCGAACGGCTGCAACGACCAAAACAGCGGCTGGGTTCTTTCCTACAACGCAAGCGCTCCTATGGGGAGTCCTGAGTATCTGGCGCCACTCGCGGTCTTCAACACGTCGCCCGACTGGGGATTGACTTCCATCTGGCAGGCCGGCACCGGTCTTGCCGCCGATGAAGCCGGTAACATCTTCTTTGAGACCGCCGAAGTCGCCGGCGTGGGCCACTATGATGTCCCAACCGGTGGTCAGACCTACTGCAACAGCGTGGTGAAGCTTTACCCCGATCTCACGGTTTTCGATTATTTCACCCCTTGGACCGTGGCCTACCTCAACTCCAACGATCTTGACTTGAGTTCCACCGGGGTTCTCATCCTCCCTTATCAAGGCGACAGTCCCACCCCCAATGAACTCGTTGCCAGCGGCAAGCAGGGCTGGGTCTACGTTCTCGATCGCGACCTCATGGGAATGTATGCCCCGGGGGGGCCGAGCGATCCTCAGATCGTCCAGGAGTTCCCTCTCCTGGAAAAAAGCGCCAACCCGGAAAATGACTACAATGTCCAGTTCGGTTCTGCCGCCTACTGGAACGAGACCGTGTACTTCGCACCCGATGCTTCTCCGCTATTGGCTTATCGGGTGTCCGGCGGAACGCTCGGTATTCCTCCCGCTGCGACTGCCCAGAAATACAGCGGCAGTCACTCCCCATCCATTTCCGCCAACGGGAAAACCAACGGAATTGTGTGGGTGATCAGCGGTAGTGAGCTTCTCGCCTTTAACGCTTGTACCGCAAGCGCACCGGCAGGCACCTGCCAGAACCAGTACGCTCCGCTCCAACTGCTTTATTCCACGATTCAGGCGCCCAACAAGCGCGACGCGTTTCCACACGTCGGTCATTTTGTCACTCAGACCGTCGCCGACGGCAAGCTCTTCGTCGCCACCCAGACTAGTCTCGAAGCCTACGGACTCTTTCCCGTCGTCACCGTTACCTTAGGCAGCGCCCAGACTGCTACCGTCGGCACCGCGCTGCCCAATCCCATTCAGATCCAGGTTGCCAATCCATATAACGGACAACCCGACGTCGGCGCCACCGTCAACTTCAGCGATGGCGGCAAAGGCGGGGTATTCTCTCCCTCCTCCGGCCCTGGCACCGGTTCCGTCACCACCGACGCCAACGGCAACGCTTCCATCACCTATACCGTTCCGCAAAAATCTGGCACCTACACCCTGACGATGTCCGGGACTGGCTTCGGTACTGCCACCACCACTGCTACCGCTGCTGCCGCCGCCGCCATTAAAATCATTTCCTACCGCGGAGCGAAGCAGACCGGTACCGAAGGTTCCATCCTCCCCAACCCTATCGTCGCGCAGGCCCAAGACACATACAAGAACGGCGTCCCCGGTGTCACCATCAACTTCACCGCCAACAATGGTGCCGTTCCCAATCCGTCTTCCGTGGTCACCGACGCCAAGGGCTTGGCTCGTACTACTCTACAGTTGCCGGCCACCGTCTCCACTGTTACTGTCACCGCCAGTTCCGCCGGTTTCAAGAACGTCACCTTCGTCGAGTACTCCGTGGCCCCCACCGCCACCGGAGTCAAATCTGCCGTCTTCACTGAAACCGGGCAATAGCTGCAAGTGTGGACGCGGGCGACCCCGCCCGCGTCACCGTGTGCGCCGAATCCAATGTCACCCCGCGAAACCGACCTAACTCCCCCGAGTCCTCTGTAGTCAGTCTTTCCGCCCGTAGCGCCAAACAAGAAGGCGCGGATAGCTCCGCGCCCCAAATTACGAATTTACCCGATTACCAAATCCGTTCGCCAATTGACTTCCCCCCCGTTTCGCGGGAAACTCACCTTAGAGCCTGCTTTCCCCCAACATTACGGCAGGCGGGCGGAACAAACTATGTTCCCGCAATCTATGTCGAGGTCCGAGTTCCGCCCCGACGATTCGCCCCTTGACCCGACCCGTGCCCTCGATCAGCGCCTCGTCGCCGGTTTTCCACCCGACCTCGCTCTCGATTTAATCCTCAACGAACTCGTAGTCCGCGCCGCCGAAGCCACCCACGCCGACTCCGCCATCCTGGCTGTCGTCCGCGGCGACGAAATGGTCTGCCGCGTCGCCACCGGACCCCTCGCCCCGGATCTCGGCGTCACCCTCAACACCCGCGACGGTCTCTCCGGCGCCTGTCTCGAAACCCGTCAGCCCCAGCTTTCCGTCGATACCGAGTTCGACCCCCGCGTCGACCCCGCCCTCTCCCGCCGCCTCGGGATCCGCTCCATCCTCATCGTTCCCGTCTTCGACAGTAGCGACAAGAACCTTCTCACCGGAATCCTCGAAGTCTTCTCTCCCTCTCCCGCCGCCTTTTCCCACTCCGACCAGAAACTGCTCGAAGGTTTCGCCGAGGAGTGCGCCCGCATTCGCCACGCCGCCATCGAACTCAGTCAGCCGCCACCCGCCGCCGCAGTCGTCCGGCCCGAGCTCGTTCCTCCGCTCGCGTTTTTTCCGACCGAGTCCATTGCAGCCAGCCCTCTGCCCGCTCGCCGCCCTCCTTACGAAGCCTGGACCCTCGTCCTTGGAGCTCTAGCCATTGTCGCCACCATCGCCGTCAGCTTCCTAATCGGTTCCCGCATCGGATGGCTCCGCCCGGCCGCATCTCATGCCCAGATATCTCAGCCCATCCCGGCCGAGCCAATAAAATCAGCCGACGCGACAAAATCCACCGCGACAAAATCCACCGCGACTAGATCAAAGCCAGCAGCGCCAGCAAAATCCACCGCCGCTCCCGCTGCGGACGAATTAGTCGTCTACGAAAAAGGCAAAGTCATCTTCCGCATGAATTCCGCTCCCACCAAGCCCGACCGAGCGAAATCTCAACAAGCCAAGCCCGATTCCAGCAAGCAAGACAGCGATTCCACAGCAGAAGCATCGTCCACGACTACGATCACCGCAACCAAGATCGCTGCAACCCAAAGCGTCTGGCTAGACCCCGGGGAAGCCGAAACCCGCCTCCTCAGCAGCACCGAGCCCGAGTATCCTCCCGACGCCATCGCCGCCCACCGCTCCGGCAACGTAACCCTCGAAGTCGAAGTCGCCGAAGACGGCTCCGTCTCATCCATCCGCACGCTCAGCGGAGACCCCCTCCTAGCCGCCGCCGCCGCCGAAGCCGTCCGCAACTGGCGCTACCAACCCTACCGCCGCAACGACCACCCCTCCCAGTTCCAGACGGATGTAACCCTGACCTTCACCCTCCCCAAGTAACCGCTCGCCCAACTGACCCGTCGACCAACCAACGCTCGCGGTCTGACGTTATCCGATCCAAGCGGAAAACCGGAGAGTAACTAGAAGCTAACTCATGACGAACCGAAGGAGTAGACTGCCGGGACCCTCACGGGCTAAAGCCCGCGTCTTTATTGGCTCTGGGCGGCACGGCTGAAGCCGTGCCCTTCCCAAGAATCGGAGGTAATCTGGGAACTGCCTGTCCCTTTTTATTTGGCGGTTACGCCTCGGCGATGAGCTTTGCAGCCTCGGCGGTGCGCTTGCGCAGCTTTTCGAGCGAGCTGCGGAGAGGCTCACTGTTTGCCTGCGTCTCCGGCTGCTGGCCGGCGGCCAAGGCGAGCCGGTCCACGGCTTCCGCGAGGCGCGTGCCGAGGTCGACAAGGACTACCAAAGAATCGGCGTGCAGCTTCCAGACGGAGCGGGAATTCCGCGAGCGCTTGAGCTCTTCCATCTCGGTGGTAATGCGCGCCGTTACCGCGACGACGCGGAGCAGCATTCGGGCAGCGTCCGCCCGCGGTCCTGCTTGTTCGAGATAGTCGGCGGTGTAGGCTTCAATCTCGGCGGGACTGAGCATCAGGTTGAAATAGCGCATGGGCACGATCTGGCGGAACTTGGGATCGGCGACGCGAACGAAGACGCGGATCGATTCTTCCACCCTACGCAACTTGGCTTCTTCAACCGAGAGCGCCTGCGGTGTGATAGCGGCGGGAACATAATTGAGAACAATCGCCGGAGCAGCCGCCGCGCCGCCCGCTCCCACGGCGTGAATGGAAGCCGCGGGGTCCGGGTGGGCGCGCCGGATCGGCGGCCTGCGTTCCAACTCTTTTTTCAGCCGGGAGACGCGGCGGAATTTTTCCAGGGCCGCGCTGTAGTCGACTTTCAGCAGGGTTTCCTGGTTCAGGGCGGCGACATGCTCCACGGTGACTTCGACGCCGTCGACGGTACTGAGGATGCTGCCGCCGAGTTCTTCCAGGCGGTGGGCGTAATCCTTGATCTCTTGCGCGGCGCTGGCGAACAGCGCATTGAAACGGTCGCCGAAGGCGGCATTGTAAGGCGCCAGCGTGGCCAGCACTCCGGGGTGATAAATCGATTCGCCGAGCGCGGATTTCAACTCCCGAACCCGCTGGATGATGCCGGAGTCCATGAGCGCGCTGAAGTCCTGGAAGCGATTCGCCTGGTCGAGCAAGGGGCTGAATTCGCGCAGCAGTTGCACATCCGCTTCCGACAGTACCGGCACGTCGGACTC
>Ga0116220_10000793_pt1 | contig 12517 bp, 9 predicted proteins | sample Sb_taG_10_FD_88967 | JGI IMG/M metagenome (GOLD analysis project Ga0116220, IMG submission 88967) | Peat soil microbial communities from Weissenstadt, Germany - Sb_50d_7_NC metaG | ecosystem: Environmental > Terrestrial > Soil > Wetlands > Peat | place: Germany: Weissenstadt | collected 2010-09-21
AGATCAGCCGGCAGCCCAGCGCTCATCCACGGCGCCCGCGCCCCCGGCGGCCCGCGCGCAGCCACCCTCCCGCCCGACCCAGCATTCGGCCACCAGCACGAACCCCCCGAAGCCGAAGCAGAACTCTGATCACGCTCCGAATGGGCCGCGGCCTGGCCTGCTGCCCAGCGCCCTGTGCCGAGGCGGACCAGGAACACCGCGACATGCTCACCGCCGAGATACGGGTCCTAGATCGTTGACAACCCCGGCACGCTGACCGCCGATAGGAGACCGACTGGATGGTCGCGCAGCAGGGCCACTACGAGCAGGCAGAACAGGAATGCCCCGACCTCCTCACCACCAGGACGCGGGTCCTGGCGCCCACCACCCTCGACACGCTGACCACCCGGTATGAGATCGGCTGGAGGTCAGGGCGCGCGGAAAATCAGAGACTGTGATCCACCAGGACACCCTCCTCCTCCAGCACCTCGCCGGACATTCGATCATCGCCTGTACCATTTCCGCCATCATCGATCGCCAATGCCTGTGTCCGGTCAGTCTCGGGTCAGTCTCGGCCGCGGATCGGCCAGAGACCAAGCACGGTCCCCTAGGAGGAACGCTCCGGGCCGCGTACGCTTCGGCTGCCTGCACGTAGCCCAGCGACGATGGATAGTTCACGCTGGCTGGTTTGGCTGAGTTGCCAGGTTCCGGTGCCCGGTCGCGGCCTGGCCTGCTTGCTACCGGCCGGGGAAAGGCGGTGTCAGCCGCAGAACAGGGCCCACACGACCTTCCCGGTCTCGCTAGGCGCGGTGTAGCCCCACCGGTCGCTGAGCGCGCAGATGATCTGCAGTCCGCGGCCGGTCTCGGCAAGCGGACCGCGCGTTTGCGGCGCTGGAGCCGCGTTACTGGGGTCGGCGACCGCGCACAGCACGCAGGGCCCCGGCTGCAGCAGGCCGAGCCGGATCGTCCGCCCCGTCCGGGCATGGCCGAAGCCTGGCAGGGCGTGCTGAAGCGCGTTGGTCACCAGCTCAGACACGACGATCGCGATGTCTGGACTGCGGTCAGCCGCCTCCCACCGGCGCAAGGTGGCGACGGTGAAGTCCCGGGCGGCGCGGACCGATCCGGCGTCCGCATCCAGCGTGCGCGTGGCGATGCGCGGCAGGCGGGCCCAGTCCGCAGGGCTGGGAACCGGCGATGGCCGCCCGCTGCCGCCCGCCAGGCCAGCCGTCTCAGCGGCCAGCATCAGCCAGCGGCAGCCGGTCCTGCCCGCCAGATCTGGCCGGTGCGCGGGCATCGCCGCCCGGCCTATCTCATCGCGGCAAGGAGTACAGCCGCGAGCACGTTCCCCGATCACCAGGCCCTCGCTGTGCTCACAGGCATAGGCGGGTGCCATCGGCCGCCGTAACCACGCCAGGCCCGGGCCGCATCCAGCACCATGCCGCGGGAACGGAGGCGCTGACTGGCGATCAGCGCACCGGCCCGTCGGCACGGCCTGAGCAGCCGGGTACTCGCGATGCCATACTGGCTCCGGCGGGCTGGCAGCCGCGGTGGCCGGGCGGCGGGGGTCACGGCTGCTTCCGGGCGCGGCGCTGCCGACGGCACCGCCGCCGGGCCTCCCGGCCACCCGGGCGGCCCTGGCGATGGCCATGTAGCGGTCCTATAGCGCGACCGGGCGGGAGGCCCAGTAGCCGGGTCAGTCTGCTGGCACCGGGGGCAGGCCAGCCGGCCGACGGGGTCGATGCGCCAGTCGGCAGCGATCGCACGGGCCCTGGTGCCGGCCTCGCCGAGCGCTGCCATATCGGCATGCCAGGAGATGTGCGAGCCTATCTGGCACGACGTGATCGGCATCTGCAGCTGATCGTCGATCACAGTCCGCGCCGCAACCCCGGCGCGGGCGTCGACCTCAGCCCCGGCGCGGGCTTCTGGCCGTGGATCGCCGTAGCCGTCCGGCTCAGACTGGCCGTCGCCGGGCGGCCTGGCAGCGCCACCGTCTCGCAGTTCGGCCAGCCAGTCGTTCGTCTGCTGCCAGTCGTTGTTCTGGATCATGCGGGCGTCGTCTGGCCGGATCTTGATCTGCATGCCGAGCCTCCTGTTGCGCCAGGGGTGAGCGCCGGGCAGCTGCGGGTGACCTGCCCCGGGGCCTGGCGCACGCGCCGGTCAGTCTTTCGCCGTCCCGGCCCTAAATCACGGCCGGACAAAGATGCGGTCAATGTTATGAGCTTTGCGGCGTGGCGTGTGGACAATTCGGGTTTTTATCTGCATGCACGGGGTGCGCGTCGTGTTCTGCCTGTTAGAGGCCATTTCATGAGCGTGGCCTGGCGACGCGATCCCCAGCATTTCCACCGCGTGCGCACAGGCGTGGTGCGGTTTTGCACAAGTGATCCACATGCTTGTCCACAGAAGGCCGGTAAGCAGTCCTGTTGCCGGGCTGGCGGGGAGCGGCGGGTCGGTGTGCCAGGCGTCTGCGTGACGCGCCCGGCGCGCCGGACGCGAGGACCTGCCCCTGGGCCAGATGAGATCGTGCAAGAAGGCAGGCACCGGATGCTCGCCGCCGCCCGGCCGGACAGGCATCTCCGCCGCCCGCCTGCAGGTCGCGCTCATCCTCACCCGCCACGGACTGCGCGTCCCCGATACGCTCAAGCTGCGCCGCTGGTCACGCCCTGCCTGCCCGACCACCGCCACAGGCTGGCAGGTAACGCGCCGGTCCCATCAACCGCCGGGTTCAGCAGCTTATCGCCGGCCAGCAACGGCCCGTGCCGGGCACCGGCCGCGAAGGCGTCCCGGTGCTGTCCCCGTCCCTCGGTCCGGCTGGGCCGACGGAAAGCCGATCAGCACCTACCGGGGGCATCCTCCACCCCCCGCCTCCAGGATGCGAACCCCGTGCGTGGGCGTCGCGACCAGCAGGGCCTTCCCGCGCACCTGACAACCCGCTGCAGGCGCCCTGGGACATCAACATTCCAGGTATTTCCGCTATCCACACGGTATCCACAGAACGCGGGCAGTTATCCGCATTCGGCGGCGGTTATCCACCGGCTTATTCACAGCCCGTCCACAGGTTACCGGATGTAACTCGGGGAACACCGGGGCCGGCGTCGCCGCGTGTAATCAGCTGATCCTTTCTTAGCGACTTCCCGGTTATCATCTGGTGCCCGCATTGGATCAGGGCACACGCTTGAGAATGGCCGCCGATCCAGCTTCGGGATCGACCGGGGGCGAATGAATCACCCGCAGCGACCCCCGGCCCCAGCCGCGCCGAGCGCCACGGCAACGTCGCCACTGCGCTTGCATCCGCGGTCCTGGCCGCCGCCTGCTCGTTGCCCCCGCACGGGGAGCTGATTTTGATCTTGGTCGATATCGACACGAGCCGTCACCGCGTTCAAGCCCGATGTCGTCAACCCGGCCGCTCGGTGAACTCCGGGGAACGCCACCTGTGGTCGTCGTGAGTCTGCTTAGCCCGCCCCGCTCGATAGTTATGTCCTCGCGTCCGGCGCATCGGGCATGTCACGCAAGCGCCAGGCGCGCTGACCCACTGGTAGCGGGCTCGTTGCGGGCAATCACGAAAAATTCCCTCGCTGGGGGGACGCGCCACGATCAAGTAATTCCGCTGATCATGGGCAGTTCGTCGGCGGCGGCCAGGTCGGCGCAGGCGCTCCTCAGGGCGTGCGCATAGCACCGGGACATTGAAGGCGGCGAACGGGCGGGCTTTGAGGTCTGGAGGTCACATGCGGCCGCGGCGCGCCGGGTAAGAGACGAGAAGTTCGAGAACCAGATCCTGAGGTCAGCTGCCCTTCCGGGGCCTTGTTCGTGTCCGCGGCGTGCAGCCACGGGACTTGTCGTGCCAATCGCCTGCGGCGCCTGGCCCTGTTGTGCTACCCTCCACGACGCAGCTATGGCGCCGGGCAGGTGCCTGGCGATCGGCCGGTGCGTGTCCTGCCCTCGCCGCGGCGGCCACTGCCACAAGCATGTTCCGAACCGGGCACAGAGCTCGGGAAAGTGGCGGGTAGCCCATGAAGCTCGTGTCAACGGGGGAGGCGAAGTGAGGATGCGGTCGCGCCTGCCGGCCGGGCATGTCGCAATGGCCGCGGCGGCTTCGTGGCTGCTCTTGTTCGGCGCGCTCAATGTGCTGACAGGCCTGAGCGTGTCTGCGCTGTTCAGCGTAGCGCCGCTGATCGTGGCCACCGTCGCTGACGAACGCCGGACGGCCATCTTCGCGGGCGCCGCGGTGGGGCTCGCCATTGGGACCGGGTGGAGGAACGGCATCACGGTGGAGGCAGCCTACTGGACCCGGGTTGCGGCGGTCTGCGCTATCAGCGCAATGGCGGTCGTGGTGGCGGGTTTGCGCCGCCGGCGCGAGGAGCGCCTGGCCCGCATGACCGCCATCGCGGAGGCCTCGCAGCTCGCGCTGCTTCCGCCATTGCCGCCGGAGATGACCGGGATCAGCATCGCGGCCCGCTACCGCTCCGCGACCCGCGAGGCCTCGGTCGGCGGTGATCTGTATGAGATCATCCCGACCGGGCACGGGATCCGGGTGATCATCGGGGACGTCCGCGGAAAGGGCCTGGACGCCATCTTGCTGGCCAGGCACGTCCTGAGCGCGTTCCGGCGCAGCGCGGTCGCGATGCCCGCCCTGGAGCAAGTGGCGGGCGAGGTCGGCCGGGCCATCAGGGCGTACCTGGGCGAGGAGGACTTTGTCACCGCGGCGCTGGCCCAGATCGCCCCCGGCGGCGAGCTCACCATCGTCAACTGCGGCCATCACCCGCCGCTGCTGGGTCACGGCGGCGGCCTGCAGCCGCTGACCGACGGGCAGGCCGCCCTGCCGCTTGGCCTGCAGGATGACTTCACCGCGTTCACGGCAAGCTGGTCACCCGACGACCGGCTCCTGCTCTACACCGACGGGCTGGTCGAAAGCCGTGACCAGCGCGGAGAGTTCCTCCCAGAGGAGGAGATCGCAGCGGCGCTTCTCGCCGCCGACTGCGACCAGGCACTGGATACGCTGTTGACGGCCGTGCACCGGCACGCGGGCGGTCACGGTCACGACGACATGGCGCTTCTACTGCTGGAATACGGCGCATCCCGGCGCAGCAGCGCCAACGGACACCCGGCAGCGGCCCGGGCTGCCACGACGGTAACCACCCCTCGAAATGCAGCCACAGCCGATGACACGCGTGCAACCGGTACCAAGCGAGCGCGCGCCCGTGACGCTCTGCCGATCTTGCTAACGGATCTGCCGACAACGACCCTATATGACATCGATGACCTCGGACCCACGCGGAACGAGGAGCCCGGTGAGCAGGGGAGAAGCGGCCCACTGGACAGCGCTGGGCGATCTTAAGAGAAGGGCTGTGATCTTGCCCGGCTTCACACTGGGGCGGCGGGAGGATGGCGCTTTTGCAGCTCCGCGTGCCTGGCGCTGATCGTTGTGGCGCCGGGCCGGTGCGGCGAGCCGCGGGGACAGCTTGTGCGCCGACGCCGCCGTGGCCCGGCAGGGCCTAAGAGCGGCAGGCGGCGCCCCGGCACACAACGGCTCCCCTGGAAGGGCCTGTGGGTTTCCAAAACGGTGCATAGGGATGCTGACCTGCGAGTATGACTGCGGCAGTCGCCCCAGGGCTGGCAGTATCGCCGGCTTGTGACTGTACGGATGCTCTACCTGGTCTTCGTCCGCCTGACCGGGTGGATGGCGTTGCTGGCACGTTCGGCGGCGTCGAAGGATGCCGAGCTGCTGGTGCTGCGCCAGGAGGTGGCGGTGCTGCGGCGGCAGAACCCCAAGCCGAAGCTGGACTGGGCGGACCGGATGGTGATCGCCGCCCTGGCGCGGCTGCTCCCGGGACCACTGCGGATGAGCCGGCTGGTGACGCCGGACACGCTGTCGCGCTGGCACCGGCGGCTGGTCCGCTGGCGGTGGACCTATCCCCGCCGCGGAGGACGCCCGCCTGTTGACGCCCGCGTCGCTGTGCTGATCGAGCGGATGGCACGGGAGAACCGGGCTGGGGCTACAAGCGGATCCAGGGCGAGCTGCTCGGCCTCGGCATCCGGGTCGGAGCGTCTACAGTGCGGAGGATGCTGAAGCCGCTGGCGATACCGCCCGCGCCGAACCGCTCCCGGTCGACGTGGCGGCAGTTCCTGCGCACCCAGGCCTCCACGATGCTCGCGTGCGATTTCCTTCACGTGGACTGCGCAGTTACCTTGCGCCGCGTCTACGTCCTTTTTGTGATCGAAGTCGGCACCCGCCATGTCCATGTCCTGGGCGTGACCGCGCACCCCGACGGGACGTGGACCGTGCAGCAGGCACGGAACCTGCTGATGGACCTGGGCGAGCGCGCCGCCCGGTTCCGGTTCCTGGTCCGGGACCGGGCCGGTCAGTTCACTGAGGCGTTCGACGCGATGCTGTCCGGTGCCGGGATCGAGGTGGTGAAGATCCCGCCGCGCAGTCCGCGGGCGAACGCTTATGCCGAGCGCTGGGTGCGCACCCGCCCGGGCCGAGGTCACCGACCGGATGCTCATCGCCGGGTCACGGCACTTGCGCGCAGTCCTGGACGAGTACGCCGCGCACTACAACCGCCATCGCCCGCACCGAGCCCGGAACCTGCGGCCACCGGACTGCGGCGACATCACCATGGCCGCGGTCACCGACCTGACGACGGCGAAGATACGGCGGCGGAAGTCTTGGGCGGACTGATCCACGAGTACGAACGGGCAGCATGATAGCCACCGACCCAGCCATGGACGTTGCAGGTCAGAGACCGTGACAAGGTTATGGAACCCCACAGGGTCGGCATCTTGCCGGCTGACCATGGAAGAGCCGACAAGACCAGCCATGCCGGTCCGGCAGGACTGTCACAGTCAAGGGCGCTCTCTCCGGTCGCGTCGCCAGGGCGATGGGCGCAAACGCCCACCCTTGAGCAGTGATCTTGCCCGGCAAGACCATCGGCACCTATCAGAAGGACGGGGCAGAGTGAGGCTCCTTGACACTTAACGTAACCAACCGCGCATCATTCCTTGTTGCGCGCCCGGGTCACGTTCGCCTTGCAGTCCTCCGCGATGTCCCACACGCCTTGCTCATTGCCGGTCAGGTCATTATCCTCCACCACGCCCCGGCCACCATCATGAACGTATACTGCCGTGTAACCGTTGCGGTTGATCCGGTTGCCGCGCACGGTCGGGTTGCCGCCGGTCGTGACCTCCACGCCTGAGTGGGCGTTGCCGGTGATGTCGTTGTCCTCCAACGTGCTCAGCCCGTTGCCATAGACGTAGACTCCGCTTGCCTTGTTGTCGTGGATCCGGTTGCCGCGCACGGTCGGGTTGCCGCCGGTCGTGACCTCCACGCCTGAGTGGGCGTTGCCGGTGATGTCGTTGTCCTCCAACGTGCTCAGCCCGCTGTCATAGACGTAGACTCCGCTTGCCTTGTTGTCGTGGATCTGGTTGCGGCGTACGGTCGGGTAGCCGCCGGTCTTGACCATTACGCCTGAGTGGGCGTTGCCGGTGATGTCGTTGTCCTCCAGCGTGCCCAGCCCGCTGTCAAAGACCAAGACCCCGCCCTGCTTGCCGTTGTGGATCTTGTTGCGGCGCAGCCGCGGGTCAGCGCCGTCCCGGATCACGACACACGCAAACCTCTGGCTGCTGATATCGCACCCTTCCAGATCCAGCCGCCCCTGGGCGATGTCCACGCCGAACCCGTTCCCCTCGCCTCCGGCCTGGCGCAGCGTCAGGTTCGTGACCCGGCCGATGCTCGCCCGGAACAGCAGTGCAGAAGCGTCGCGGGCCCGGATCTCAATGTCGGAGAGGGAGCCGTCACCGAGGATCTCCAGCGGCTTATCCACCACCAGGCCCTCCAGGTACAGCCCCGGCCGCACCAAGATCCTGTCACCGGGCTTGGCCGCCTTGATCGCCGCGCTCACCGTGGCGAAGTCGCCCCGCTGGTAAGCATCCACGATATGGGTCGGCGGCTCGGTCTTGGCCGTGATCCGGCCGGTGCCGCCCTGGTCTCCCGGTTCGACTGGTGACTTAGGCCCCTGGGCGGGCCTGGCCAGGCGTCCGGTCGCGGCGGCGGGCTGCTGCCAGAACGTATCTTGCATCCGGGATGCCAGCTGCGCGATCGCCTTGAGGACCAGTGGGGAGGTAAACGGCTCGAACCGCAGCTCCCGCCAGTCCACGAACTGCCGCGAGGCCAGCTCCCTGGCCATCTCGTCGGCCTCCCGCAACCCGGAGTCGTCCATCTCCCGGGCGCTGATGTAATACACCGGCAAGATCAGGTCCGCCCGGCCCAGAGCCCGCTCCCGGTCCAGGAACCTCTGGAACTCCGCCCGGCACGGCGGGCTGCGGAACAAGCTCGGCGTGATGATCACCACCAGCAGCGTCACCGCGTCCAGCGCCTCATCGATGCGCTGCTGCCAGTTCTGCCCCCAGGCGATATCGTTCCGGTCCTGGAAGATCGCGAACTCTTCCCCGGTCTGCGCCCGCACCTCGGCGGCCAGCCGCTCCCGGAACTGGGACAGCTGCCCGTCATCATGCGCGTCATTGAACCGGACATAGCTCATGAACGCCGCAGGCTCGCCCGACATCGCCCTCACCCCTCCCATCACGACACGCATCTCCCGGCCGCCACCGCCAGATGAGCGATAGCCATGATTCTCCCGCAGATCCGGCTATGGTGAGAACCGGTACTTGCGGACCAGGCGCGGACCAAGCATCACCGGGAGCTGACCTATGCGCAGGTAACGCCACTGTTGGCCAACTGTCTCCGGAGCCGCGAGTCATGAGCGTCGCAGGCCTGACGGCGAGGACCAGGCCCTAAACGCACGCGGCGAACCTAGGCACCCTATCGGGAGGACGGGAAGAGATGGGGATTCCTAGAGCTGCTCGCCGGAAACCGATCTTTAAGCGGTGCATCATTATTGGGCTCATATCCTTCCGCGCGCTCATGGTCCTCATCGCGGCAAGCCCTGGCAGGCTGCGGAACCAGCCAATCCAGCGCATCGCCCGCGTCTCCCCTCGGGGCGAGATTCGTTACCAGTGCAGCATCGAGTACGTCCCTAGTGACGTCCTGCCGTCACAATCCCAGACCTAGGGCGTCATCGACCTGACGGTCATCAACGGGACTAGCGAGCCCTTCGCTCCCTTCAACTACCAGGTCTATGTGTTCAAGTCGCCCGGCATCCAGGACGGCACAGCGAACGTACCGGAATCATGGAAAGGTGAGGTCGCCCCAGGCGCGCGGGAGACGTTCGTCGGCGGAGACTTGTGGCCTCTCACCGACACTTGCTCCCTCGCGGCATTCGGATAGCCAGGTGAGCGACGGTAGCCGACAGATTGGCAGTACCTTCCAAGCGAGGGATTAGACTCGGCGCGGGCCACGTACCCGCCACTAGACGCCACGCTCAAAGCTTCTGCAGAGAGGGGCAGCGACGGCGGACCCTTCTGGCTACCCTTCTGGCCGTCATCGTCATGCGGCCCTACCCAGCCCCTACCCTCATGATTGCTCGGACGATAGCCGGAAGATCGTCACGGTTAGCACGACAAACGGCGATGATGGCGGGCACGCTCTTAATGAGCCATGGCTCTAGGGAGGCCATCGCGTAGAACTGAATGTGGCCGACATTAGAGCTTGCCCATAGGCTAGGAGCTTCTAGCCTAGTGGCTTGTCAAGCCCTTCAATGGAGCTGTATTCATTCAAATTGTTATCTTAAGTCGTTCCTGGGCCATCGCCTGCCCGACCGATCCTGGTCGGGGCGTGCCATATCCGTGCCAGAACGGGCGGAAAACTGCGGTCATCAGTGGTCACCCACGGGCACGGTGAGCGGCCTCCAACCTGGGCACGCGCAGGTTGACCCCCTGCCTGAAACGACCTTCTAAGCAACGGATCGCGACGGCCCACCTCTGTCGACACTGTGAGCTGGATCTCAGTTGTGAGTCAGTGCATAGGTTAGTTCCCCTGCGGCTGAACCGGCGGCCTCTTGTTGACGGCCTGACTATCTGAGCGTCCCGGCTGGGCGCCCGGCCGTGCTCTTCGACGATGTCCCCTTTTCGGCCTGCCTGGGGGCGGGTCAGGATCGTGGTGCCCCCGTTGAACGTGAGGGATCCCTCCTCGCCTCGTGTTGCGCCGACCGCGAGAAGGGATCCGAGGCGGTGTCGCCTGTGGCCATCGTATGGCCGTGCCCGCTTGCGGTCGATGCGTACGTGGCGGCCGGGCGTGACGTGGCTTTCCCTCGCCCGGGCTGCCCGTCGTGTGCCGGGCCGCTGGTGTTCTGGTCGGGGTACCGGCGGTATGTCCGGGCGGCGGGCCGGTGCCGGAAGATCTTCGTGCCCCGGCTGCGGTGCGCGCCGTGCGGGGTAAGCCACGCGCTGCTGCCGGCGTTCACGCTGGCCTGGCGGCTGGATGTGGCCGAGACGATCGGCTCGGTGCTCGCCGAGGTGGCCGGCGGCGGGTGCGGGGTCCGCCCGGCGGCCGAACGGGCAGGGGTGCCGTATGAGACCGCCCGCGGCTGGGTCCGCCGGTTCCGGGCCCGCGGCCGGGAGCTGGGGGTGGCGTTCGCGGCGCTGGCGGTGGAGCTGGGCGGTGCGGCGGTCACGCCGCTGGCCGGGACGGGCCGGTTCGCGCTGGCCGCGGTCGGCGCCGCGTTCGCCGCGGCCGCCGGCCTGCCGGGGTGGCGCCGGGTGGGCGCGTGGCGGTTCGCCTCAGCGGTGACCGGCGGGAGGCTGATCGCCGCCAGCACAGTCTCGCCCTGGTTTGTGGTCGGCAGGCGGCGTTTCATGCCTCCTATCCCGCCATGACCGGGGTGAGAGGAGGACGGCGTGGATCACAACCAGCAAGAGCAGATCGCGTTGCACCGGTGGGCGGTGATCGCCGAGGCGGCCGGGGACAAGCTCACGCCCGCGGAGCGCGGCGCGCTGGTCCGGCAGATCGCCGCCCGGGCGCACCCGCATCCGGACGGGTCGTCCCGCACCTACTCGCGCGGCAGCATCGACCGGTGGCTGCGGGCCTGGCGCAGGGGTGGGCTGGCGGCGCTCAAGCCCGCGGAGCGAGCGGATACCGGGATGGTGCGTGCCCACCCGGAGCTGTTCGCCGAGGCCGCAGCGCTGCGGCTGGAGCTGCCCGGCCGCTCAGCCGCGCAGATCGCTTCGATCTTGTATCACCGGCACGGGATCACGGTCTCGGAGCGGACGGTCCGCGGCCAGCTGCGCCGGGCCGGGCTGCACCGCGAGGCGCTGGCCGCCGAGCCGAAGGCCTACGGCCGGTACGAGGCCGCGCGGCCGAACGAGCGGTGGATCTCCGACGTGCTGGTCGGCCCGTGGGTGCCCTGGCCGCGGCGGGACGGGTCGGTGCGGGCCCGGCTGTTCCTGATCGTCGATGATCATTCCCGGCTGCTGGCCGATGGCCGGTTCTACGGCCGGGAGAACGCCCGGGCCTGCCAGGATCTGCTGCGCCGGGCGATCACCCACCGCGGCCTGCCGCAAGTGTTCTATGCTGATAATGGAGCGCCTTTTTCGAATGCGTGGCTGGCCCGGACCTGCGGCGTGCTGGGCATAAGGCTGGTGCATTCGAAACCCTACTCGCCGGAAGGGCGGGGGAAACAGGAGAGGCTGAACCGCTATATCCGGGAGGCGTTCCTGGCCGAGGCCGTCCACCAGGGTATCGAGTCCCTGGACGCGCTGAACGACCTGTTCGCCGCGTGGGCCGAGCAGGTCGCCAACCGGCGGGTGCACGCCGAGACCGGCCAGACGCCAATCGGCCGGTTCGAGGCAGGCGGCCCGCGCCGTCAGGCCGACCCGGCCCTGATCCGGGAGGCGTTCCGGTGGTCAGTGACCCGCCGGGTGACCCGCACCGCGACCGTCCCGCTTGAAGGGAACGCCTATGCCGTGGACCCGGCCCTCGTGGGCCGGCGGGTCGAGCTGCGGTACGACCCCGAAGACCTGACCCGGATCGAGGTCTACCTGGACGGCAAGCCCGCCGGGGCCGCGGTCCCGTTCGTCACCCGCCGCCACGTGCACCGGGCCGTGCCGCAGGCCGCCCGCCCCGAGCCGGACCCCACCGGCATCGACTATCTCGGCCTGGTCGCCGCCGCCCATGACGAGGAGGCCGGCACCGGCGCGAAGATCGACTTCACCCAGCTCGGCAAGCTCCCCGGCAGCAACCCGGCCCAGGAGGAGGACCGGTGAGCCCGGCGCCGTGGGCCGCGCGCTTCGGGCTGGCCCGCACCCCGTTCGGCAAGTCCATCCCTGCCCGGGACCTGTTCGCCCGCCAGGCGCACGCCGAGGCGATCGCCCGGATCAGCTTCTGCGTGGTGGAATCGGCGCTGGGAGTGGTCACGGGGGACGTCGGCGCGGGCAAGACGGTCGCGCTGCGGGCCGCCGTCTCGACCCTGGACCCCACCCGCCACCAGGTGATTTACATCGCCAACCCAGCGTTCGGCACCAGGGGCCTGTATGTCACCATCGTCCGGGCGCTGGGCGCCCGGCCGCGCTACCTCAAGGCCGAGCTGATGGCCCAGGCCGGCGACCTGCTCGCCGCCGAGGCCGCAGAACGGCACCGCCGGGTCGTGCT
>Ga0116220_10000797_pt1 | contig 12483 bp, 9 predicted proteins | sample Sb_taG_10_FD_88967 | JGI IMG/M metagenome (GOLD analysis project Ga0116220, IMG submission 88967) | Peat soil microbial communities from Weissenstadt, Germany - Sb_50d_7_NC metaG | ecosystem: Environmental > Terrestrial > Soil > Wetlands > Peat | place: Germany: Weissenstadt | collected 2010-09-21
AAACTGCGACACCTTGGAGCACACATTCCACGCAAAGGAGTGCCCATGCAATTTGGTATCACGATAAAACCTGACATGTCGGTTGATCGCATAATCGGACTCACGCGTCAGGCCGAAGGCGCAGGCTTTCAATACGGCTGGATTTTTGATTCTCACATCTTGTGGCTGGAGCCGTACCCTCTGCTTACGCTGATGGCGAGCAACACGAAGAACATGCGTCTCGGCACCTGCGTTACAAATCCTGCGACTCGTGACATCACCGTCACTTCTAGCTTGTTCGCGACGCTGACCCTGATTTCGGGAGGGCGCATGCAGCTTGGCATTGGCCGCGGAGACAGTTCGCGGCGAGTGCTCGGCAAGAAGCCGGTGGGAGCTGGCGATCTGGAGCGCGCGGTCAAGACCTTTCGCGAACTCACTTCGGCGCATGAGATCGACTACGACGGCCAGCCCACACGGATTTCCTGGGCGAAGGGATCTCCTCCAGTTTGGATTGCGGGGTATGGGCCGAAGGTGCTGGACCTGGCGGGCCGGGTCGGGGACGGCGTTATTCTGCAATTTGCCGATCCTGATTTGATCGCGTGGTGTCTAGATTTCGTCAGAAAAGGTGCAGAGTCCGCGGGGCGGGACTTTCGCAAGATCGAGGTCATGGCGGCTGCGCCGGTGTGGGTGTCCAATGATCTGAAGCTGGCGCGGGAGCGCGTGCGTTGGTTTCCGGCGCTGGTTTCGAACCATGTTGTGGATTTAATTTCGCGATACAAACCGGAGGAATTGCCGCCAGCGCTGACGGCGTTTGTGCGCAACCGGGGCGGCTACGATTATCAACAGCATTGCGAGGTAGACAGCAGCAACTCCAAGTTCGTTTCAGATGAAGTTGTGGATCGTTTTTGTCTGGTGGGCCCGGCCGAGGCGCATCGGGAAAAGCTTCGCAAGTTAGCCAGCGTTGGAGTTACGCAGTTTAATATTTACCTAATGTGCGGCGCGGAGGAAGACACGTTGGAACTGTATAAGAAAGAAATTTTGCCTGCGTTTCGGTAGGCGATTGATAATGTCTTCCGACCGCGCCACTCGTTGTATACTCTGTCGTTTATACTTCGTTCATGGAACCCATTATCAAAGGCGCGATCCCCGTCTTGCCCGCCGCTGACGCCGCCGAGTCGCTGCATTGGTGGACGGAGGTCTGCGGCTTCAAGGAAACCTTTCGCGACGCTACTCCACCAAACTACGCAGGGATCAATCGCGGCGACGCTTACCTCCACATCGCTGCGATGACTGACAAATCATTGGCACGGAAAGTTGGCGATCAAACCATGGTGCGCCTCGCGGTACAAAATATTGAGGCAATGTATGCCGAATATCAGAAACGCGGCGGCAAGGTACATCCCAACGGTCCGTTGCAGACCAAGCCCTGGGGCACAAAAGAGTTCGGTGCGATTGATCCTAACGGCGTCTGCGTAACATTCCAGGAGTGAGCACACCGTCCCGCCCGGTTCAGGCATCGCGCAATCTTTGCCCTTGAAACTTCATTAGCGCGTAGTAAACCGCAAACGAAACCGAGAAGCCCACGAACCAGGAATAATCGTACAAGGTCCGCAGCGCCGGAACCACTAACCCCACCAGCGCGGTTCCGGCTCCAAAGGCTAACGCGGCGACAGCCAGCCAGTTGAAGCCTGCTGAATATTCGTAGGCGCCGCCCCGCAGATAGAGATCGTCAAGCAGCAGCACTCGACGGCGGATCACGAAGTAGTCGCAGATCATGATGCCGGCCACCGGTCCGAGGAACGCGGCGTAACCGCCCAGCCATCCGAAGATCATGGTCTTGTAGCTTCCCAGCAATTTCCAGGGCATCATCGCGATTCCCATGAAGCAGGTGATCACGCCTCCGGTTCGGAAGCTGATTTTCCGCGGCCACAAGTTGGAAAAGTCGTTGGCGGGGGACACTACGTTGGCGCCGATATTCACATTCAGCGTCGCCAGTAGAATCGCCAACAACGAGATGACCACGGCGACCGGCGAATGAAAGCGGCTTAGCAGTTGTACCGGGTCCCAGATCGCGGTTCCATAGATAACCACCGTCGCCGAGGTTACTAGGATTCCGATCAACGAATAGAGCGTCATGGTGGCCGGCAGAGCCAGGGCTTGCCCGATCATCTGTTGCCTTTGGCTGCGAGCGAAGCGGGTGAAGTCCGGAATGTTGAGCGAGACGGTCGCCCAGAAACCCACGGTGGCGTTCAACGCGGGAACCAGAAACTTCAGGAAATCCGGGAAGCTCGCAAACCGCGAGGGAGCTGCGAGCATGGGGCCGAATCCACCCGCGCTGTGGTACGCCCATGCCAACAGCAGAAGTCCCACTGCCAGCAGAACCGGCGCGCTGATGCCTTGCAGGACGCGAATGTATTCTACGCCCTTGAGAATGACGGCGAGATTAATGAGCCAGAAAATCAGAAAGCAAATTGCCGTGCTCTGCGCGAAATGTGCCCAGGCCGGGATCAATGTTGCGATCAGCGTGCTCACGGCTTCTCCGCCGATCCATGTTTGAATGCCAAACCATCCGCACGCCACCAAAGCACGCAAGACTGCGGCCACATTCGCTCCCAAAACTCCAAACGAGGCTCGGGCCAGGACGGGGAACGGTATCCCGTACTGCGCGCCTGGATGCGAGTTCAGCAGCATGGGAATCAGAACGATGGTGTTGCCGAGGAACACCGTCGCCACAGCCTGCCTCCAATTCATTCCTCCCTGAATCAGGCTTGCGGCCAGCATGTAGGTCAGGATATTGACCGACATCGATACCCAGAGAGCGGCATAGTTGTACGTCCCCCAGTGACGTCGCTCGCTATCAGTTGGCGCCAGGTCGGCGTTGTAAAGCGGGCTGGATTCGATTCGGAGTTGCAGAGATTCTCGGGTGATCATTCGAGTTAGTCGGCGGCTACGGCGCGTCCGCTCTGCTCCGTCAGTGGCTCGTAAGTCTCGGGACGCCGATCGCGGAAAAACTGCCAGGTCTTCCTAACTTCCGCAATCATGTCGAGATCGAGATCGGCAACCAGAACTTCGTCTTTGTCGCGGCTGGCCTGAGCCACGATCTTGCCGCGCGGAGTGCAGAAATAGCTCTTGCCATAAAACTCGCCGATGTTCCATGGCTTCTCAGTGCCTACGCGGTTGATTGCGCCTACAAAATAGCCGTTCGCCACAGCGTGCGCGGGCTGTTCGAGTTCCCACAGGTATTCTGAAAGTCCCGCGACCGTGGCCGAAGGATTAAAGACGATCTCCGCGCCGTTCAGCCCCAGGATGCGCGCGCCCTCCGGAAAATGACGGTCGTAGCAGATATAGACGCCGACGGCCGCATACTTAGTTTTGAAAACGGGATAGCCCAAGTCACCTGGAGTAAAGTAAAACTTTTCCCAGAAGCCAGGGTGCACGTGGGGAATGTGGTGCTTGCGGTACTTGCCGAGATAACTCCCGTCTGCATCAATGACTGCGGCAGTATTAAAGTACATGCCCGGCATCTGTTCTTCATACACCGGGATTACCATCACTATGCGGTGCTTGGCCGCGATCTTCTGCATCAACTTGGTGGTGGGCCCGTCCGGGACCCGCTCGGTGAGTTCGTACCAACGAATGTTCTGCTCGGCGCAGAAATAAGGGCCGTAAAACAACTCCTGCAAACAAAGTATCTTCACCTTTTTCTTTGCAGCCTGGCTGATGAGCTTGAGGTGTTTGTCGATCATGGCTTTCTTGACTTGAGAAAGCGAGTGGTTGCTGTCCAACACGTTGCCTGCCTGGATGAGGCCACAGCGCACAATCCGCGACATAGATGCACCTCCGCGAGAGGGTAAATATAGCAGACCTTTGTGGCTTCGTGGTCCTGGCTGCTACGCGGCACGCCGCGCTCCTATTGGCAACCTGCCCGAGGGTTTCTAGTTCGCACTGTGTTGTCGCTTCGATGCTACCGATTCGCGGGCCTTCGTATAGCCCGGCTTGATCACTGAATAAATGACGTCGCAGCGCTGCTTGTAGGGCAAGAATGCGCTCTTCATCGCATTGACTGTAATTTTTTCGAAGTCATCCAGCGAGAGACCAAAAGTTTCGGCAGCAGCTTCGAATTCCTGAGTCATGGATGTGTCGCTCATCAGCCGGTTATCGGTATTGAGGGTGACGCGAAATTTCTCCTGATAGTAAATTCGGAAAGGGTGCTCGGCTAGGCTGGGTGTAGCTCCGGTGTGTACGTTGCTGAGCAGGCAAATTTCGAGTGGAATGCGCTTGTCGAGGACGTATTGAGCAAGGTCGCCCAGTTTCACCGCTTTGCCGTCTGCGATGGCGATGTCCTCAATTAGCCGTGTGCCATGCCCGATGCGGTGCGCTCCGCAGTACTGAATGGCTTGCCAAATAGATTCCTTGCCATACCCCTCGCCGGCGTGAATCGTGATATTGAAATTCTTGCGCTGAATGTAGTGGAAAGCTTCAACGTGTTTCTTGGGTGGGTAACCGCCTTCCTCACCTGCCAGATCGAAGCCGACGACGCCGCGCTCGCGAAAATCGACAGCAAGTTCCGCCATTTCAAGCGAGACATCCATGTTGCGCATGGCGCAGATAATCAGCCCCGACGGAACCCCAAAGGCCGTTCGACCGCGGTCCAATCCCTTCAACACTGCCAAGACGACTTGTTGGTGGGTCAATCCTTTCTTGGTGTGAAAGACCGGCGCGAAACGGGTTTCGAAGTAAACCACGCCGTCACGGCTCAAGTCTTCAACCTGTTCATAGGCAACGCGCTCCAGAGCTTCTGCTGTTTGCATCACCGCGATGGTATGCGCGAAACCCTCGAGGTACTTTGCGAGACTCCCCTTGTTCGCACCTTGATGAAACCAGCGCGCCAGCGCTTGAGGATCATTAGTTGGAAGCTCCAGATATTTTGTGTTGTGTGCCAATTCGATCACGGTTACCGGTCGAAGTACGCCATCCAGGTGTTCGTGAAGAAGCACTTTTGGCAGCGCTTGCAGTAACGTTTTGTCAAGATTCATAGGTTCTCTCATCACACACCTGGTTCATATTCGTCGTATCGTCACGAGTGTGTCGACCCCTCCGGGCATTCCGCGTAATTCTCTCGAAGAAAGCAGGATCATTATAGATAAGCTCAACCTTGACGGGGTCCGGTGCGACTGTTAGATTTCGGTTCCAACACGTGAACGTCCGGGGGACATCGCTCTGAGGTCGACGGGGAAGACGCGGCATCCGGTGGAGCCTCCATCCACCGATCTTGTGTCAGCCGGCGACCATTTTGTCAATCAGGACCGGCGTGCCTTTCTCATCCGATTCTGCCAAGGGGCTTCAGCGGCTCTGGTTCCGGCGGGTTTGCGCGGTTTCGGGTTTTCCTCGCGCCACTTCCTCGGTTTTCAGAACACATTCTCATCTTTGGGCGATGGCCAACTTCATTTGCATCCCCACTATCGTGCCCAAACTCCGCTCGATGCAATCCTCCTGAAGACTCAGTCTGGACTCGACGTTTTTATCACCGAGAAATATCAGGACCAGATCGCAGCAATTCTCGCGGACTGGAGCTCGGAACTGCTGCAATCGCCACAGAACACGCAGGCGATTGAGAAGACCCTTACCGTGGATTTCTCCGGGTCCTCGCCGCTGGCGATTGAATCGCGACTCGCGAGGTCTGGAGCGGCACTGGAAATCCGCCAGAACAAATTCACGCATGCGAATGCTCTAGGTCGAGATGCCTTTCTTCATGATTTGCGATCGACGATGAGTTGTTTCTCGAAGATCTTGACTGCGGAGTTTCAAGTGGTGAGCATCGATGCGGTCCCCGCTCCTGCATCGATTTCGCAATCTCCGTCTGGACTGCGAACTCGCGTTCGCTACGAGTTAGTGGGGTCAGGCAAGACCTGTTACCGGGAGCAAAGGGTGGGGCACTTGGATCTCGAGTGGGAAACGAGTTCAGTCGGCGACTTTCGATTGAAGAACTGGCAGACGTTTGAGGAAACCTCCAGCCGGACGACTGATCCGGTCTTTGTGGATATCGCCGCACAGGCCCTCGGCGGCAATCCGTCATACTCCTGGCAGTTGCTGCGCGGAGCGGACTATTGGCGAGCGGTTCTTGACGGCGCATGCGGCATCGACATCTACGGGCACAACGGCGTCTCCGTGGGCGACTTTGACGGCGACGGGTTCGACGATCTCTACGTTTGCCAGCCCGCGGGCCTTCCCAACCGGCTTTATCGAAACCGCGGAGACGGAACGTTTGAGGACATCACGGAGGCATCCGGAGTTGGCGTTCTCGAGAATACGGCGTGTGCGCTTTTCGCTGATTTTGACAACGACGGCCGGCAGGATCTGCTCGTTGTGCGCACAGGTGGCCCACTGTTGTTCCTAAACGACGGCGGAGGCAAGTTTCGCCAGAAAACCGATGCGTTTCAGTTTGCCACACCGCCGCAAGGGACTTTCACGGGGGCAGCCACTGCCGACTATGACCGCGATGGCTGGTTGGACATCTACTTCTGCCTCTACATTTATTACCAGGGCACGGATCAGTACAAGTATCCCGTACCTTATTACGACGCCGAAAATGGGCCACCCAACTTCATGATGCGCAACAACCGGGACGGAACTTTCCGCGATGTCACCTCTGAGTCAGGGCTATTTCGGAACAATACGCGCTACAGCTTTTGCTGTGGATGGGGCGATTACAATCGCGACGGCTGGCCCGACCTTTACGTCGTGAACGATTTCGGACGGAAGAATTTATATCGCAACAATGGCGACGGAACATTTACCGACGTTGCCCCGCAGGCGCGGGTTGAGGATGTCGGCGCGGGAATGAGCGTGTGCTGGTTCGATCATGACAACGATGGAGCGGAAGAGCTCTACGTTGCCGACATGTGGTCCGCTGCCGGCAAACGCGTTTCGATGCAAGATGTTTTCCAGAAGAATGCATCGGAAGAAGTGCGGGCGCTGTATCGCAAACACGCGAAGGGCAATTCTTTGTTCCGCAACAAGAAAGATGGCACTTTTCAAGATGCTAGCGCCACGGCGGGAGTTGAAATGGGCCGTTGGTCGTGGTCAAGCGACGCGTGGGATTTTGATCACGACGGATTCCCCGATCTTTACATCGCCAACGGCATGATCTCTGGTCCGTCGCGCCCGACCCAGGCGGAAGACCTGAACAGCTTTTTTTGGCGGCAGGTGGTTGCCAATTCGCCTGTGGAGGCACGGCTCGCACCCGATTACGAGCAGGGCTGGAACGCGTTGAATGAACTGATCCGAGCCGATGAAACATGGAGCGGGTTCGAGAGGAACGTCTTTTACGCGAACAACCGGGATGGCACATTTTCCGATGTTTCCGGAGCAATCGGCCTGGACTTTCTAGAGGATGGCAGGGCGTTTGCGCTCGCGGATTTCGATCACGATGGACGGTTGGAAGTCTTCTTGAAGAATCGCAATGGCCCGCAATTGCGCCTTTTGAAGAACGTGATGAAGGATCTTGCGCCGTCGATCGCTTTTTGTCTTCGTGGCAGCAAGAGTAATCGTGACGCTATCGGCGCGGCGGTCACGGTGGAAACCGAATCGGTCCGTCAGACCCGCATGCTCCAAGCCGGATCAGGATTTCTTTCCCAGCACAGCAAGGAAGTATTTTTCGGACTCGGCGAGGCCAGAGGACCGGTGCGAGCGTCGATCCGCTGGCCGAGCGGGCTCATGCAGGAATTACACGACCTTCCACTTAACCACAGGATCTGGGTTGAGGAGGGGGCTGAACCGTACAAATTGGAAGTGTTCAAAGCGGACACGCAAGGGCTAAAGATCGCGCCGCTTGCGACTCGGGGCGCTGAAGCCGAGCCCTTCCCAAAACCGATTCCTGAGAGCGGTGATAATGACAAAGAGGGCGAATCCCTTCCTCCGACAGTTGAAACCTGGCTGGTCGCGCCAGTGTCTGCTCCAGATTTTTCTCTGCCTGACTTGAGCAGCCAGATCCGAAGTCTTGCCGAACTCCGCGGCAAGACGGTACTTCTTAATTTCTGGGCGATGCACTCAGCGAGCCATCGCGACGATTTGCAGGTCTTGAACCGGATCCACGCCCGCTGGAGAGCCGAGGGACTTCGACTCCTCACTGTGAACGTCGACGACACCGGGGCCGCTGACAATGTTCGCGCACTCGCGCGCGATCTTCTTCTTTCGTTTCCCATCCTTCGCGGATCGGATGACGTGGCCGGAATCTACAATATCCTCTATCGTTACTTATTTGACCGGCACCGCGACCTTAGCTTTCCAACATCCTTCTTGATCGATGACAAGGGGGACATCGTGAAGGTTTATCAAGGTTCGGTAAACGCCGAACACGTTGAAGAGGACTTCCGGCATATCCCCCAAACTCCGGCGGAGCGCGTGGCGAAGGCACTGCCCCTTCCCGGCGTGAGTGACGTGTCGGAGTTTCGGCGCAACTATCTTGCCTACGGTTCAGTTTACTTTCAGCGAGGCTACTTCGATCAAGCCGAAGCATCGCTCCGGCTTGCTTTGCGCGACGATCCATCGAGTGCGGAAGCTCTCTACGGCTTGGGAAGCGTTTACCTCAAACAACAAAAGACTGCTGAAGCGCGCGAGAGTTTTGAACGCGCGATCAAACTACACGCCAGTTATCCCGACACTCTGCCGAACGCCTGGAACAATCTCGGACTTCTGGCCGCTCAAGAAGGACATACCGCTGAAGCGATTTCGTATTTTCAAGAGGCTCTCCGGCTGAGTCCCGACCACTTGATTGCTCTCGATAACTTGGGGAACGCTTATCGCCAGCAGAAGCAATGGGACGAAGCACGCAGTGTGTTGGAACGGGCGCTTAAGGTCAGCCCACAGGATCCCGAGGCGAACTACAGCTTGGGGATGGTTTTTGCACAGCTCGACGACAGCGACCGTGCCTACGAATATCTGCAGAGAGCTTTGAAGTTTCGCCCCGCATATCCCGAAGCTCTGAACAACCTCGGCGTTCTGTATCTTCGCACCCAGCGGCGGGAGCAGGCCGTCGCAAGTTTCGAGGAGTGCATCCGGGTTGCGCCCACTTTCGACCAGTCTTACCTGAACCTCGCAAGAGTTTACGCGCTGGAAGCCGCGCCGGACAAGGCTCGCGCGATTCTGCTCGACCTTCTCAAACAACATCCAGATCATGCACAGGCGAAGAAGATGCTTGCGGAATTGCCGCGATAGGCAGAGGTTCGACGGCCGTTTATGCAACCGGCGCGGCCGAGAGTGCAATCCCCGCACAGGTTACAATGCGATGCGGAGGATTCATGTCCAAATCGCGCAGGCAATTCTTAGCGGCCACATCTCTCAGTCTGTTGGGCGCAGCTGCGGCTTCTTTCAGCAAGGCTCAGATGTCCCAAGACCTGCCTCCCGGTTCGCCGTCCGCATTCGGCACGGCGCCGGCAGTTGGACCTGATGTGACAATGTCCACGTTCGCCGAAGCTGAGAAGCTTGTGCAGATGCCGTTGAGCGACGGCGAGCGAGCCATGGCGGCCGCCAGTTGGCGGAGAACGATGGCAGGGTTGTATGAGCGACGAACCGGACCTCGCAAGTTGGCGCTGGAAGTCACGCTCGCGCCTGCTTCGCGCTGGGACCCGGTTCTCCCCGGTGAGAAGACTCTGCCCCAGCGCGACCGGTTCATCCGCAGCAACGCCAACCCCGGTCCGTTGCCGGCGAACGACGAAGACATTGCCTTCGCTCCGGTCACTCAGCTGTCGCGCTGGATCGAGACCCGACAACTAAGCTCGCAACGACTGACGAATCTTTATCTCGCACGATTGCAACAATTCAATCCCAAGCTGCGATGCGTTATCACGCTCACCCACGAGTTGGCGCTGGCCCAAGCCAAGAAGGCCGATGAAGAGATCGCAGCAGGCAAATACCGTGGCCCACTGCACGGCATTCCTTGGGGAACCAAGGATCTCCTCGACACGGCCGGAATTCCCACGACATACGGCGCAGAGCCTTTCCGCAACCGCGTACCTAGCGAGGACGGCGTAGTGGTGAAGCGTCTGCACGACGCCGGCGCTGTGCTCGTGGCCAAGCTTAGTCTGGGCGCGCTGGCGCTCAATGACATCTGGTTCGGTGGGCAAACTATGAACCCGTGGCTGCCTGAAGAAGGCGCGTCGGGCTCGAGCGCGGGACCTGGCGCGGCCACGGCGGCGGGATTGGTCGGCTTCGCCATCGGAAGCGAGACCGGAGGCAGTATCGTGAGCCCGTCCATGCGCTGCGGAATTACGGGGCTGCGTCCGACGTACGGACGCGTGCCGCGCACTGGGGCCATGACGCTGTGCTGGTCGCTGGACAAGCTCGGCCCGATGACCCGCAGCGTCGAAGATGCAATGCTGGTGTTGCAGGCCATTTCCGGAGCGGATGCTGGCGACGTGGCCAGCGTGGCCAGCAAGCTCGACTTCGACGCAAGCACCAGCGTGGAAGGGCTACGAGTGGGATACTTTCCGGCTTGGATGAACGAGCGGCCCGCGACCAGCGTAGACCGTGCAGCGGTAGACGCAGTTAAGAATTTAGGCATGGTCCCGGTGGAAGTTGCGATTCCAGACTGGCCGTACGGTTCGCTCAATCTAATTCTTTTTGCCGAGGGCGCTGCGGCATTTGAAGAGCTTGGGTTCAATGGCGGGATGAGTCAGCTTCGAGTCCAGACGCCGGACGCATGGCCCAATATTTTTCGTGAGGCACGATTTCTTTCCGCAGTCGACTTCGTGCAGGCCGACCGGCTGCGCCGCAAAGTTGCGCAGGAAATGGCGCGCATTTTCTCCCAAGTCGATCTGCTGCTCGTTCCATCGCTGCGCGACGAAATGCTCACCATCACCAACTTCACTGGACACCCCTCACTCACGCTGCGCGCAGGTTTTGTCGAGGTATCGAGAGCGCGCAGCGACTGGGCACCGGACGCGAGCATGCCCCTGCCGTCGTTCTCGCAGCCACGGCGTGTCCCGCACGGCGTCACGCTAATCGGGCGGCTGTTTGACGAGGGCACCCTGGCCAGCGCGGGGCTGGCGCTGGAGCGTAGCTTTGGCGTGGTGGGCGAGCGCCCGCCTGGATTCTGAATCAGATGGAAGAAAGGTAGCTCACTCTTACGGCGGGGCGTGACGCCCGGCCTCCGTTGCTAATTTTGTTTCGGCGTGGGAGCGGTTAACAAATCTACGAACATCTTGTAGAACTTCTCGGCGTCCAGGTCGACCTGCACCTCAACCGGCTGGACCTCGAGCTTGGGCTTATCCTGATCCGTCCAAGTCAAGGTGTCGCCGTAGCCTGCGCCGCGGTCGAGATTGACATCCATGAAACGCGTTTCCCTCTGCGTGATGAGGCTTGGATCGAGCCATGCGGCCGCCGCCAATTCATCCCACAAATAGTTATACTCGCCATGCAGGCGGGCGTAGGTACCGATATAGCGCGCAGCCGGCGAGTCGGCGACTTTGATCCGGTTGATCAATTCCGAAGTCATTCTTGTCTTCACCGAAATATCTACCGGAGTGCAGACGATCTTCTTCCACGGGGCACGCAATACAGTGTGAGCCGCTTCCGGATCGAACCAGAGATTGAATTCGCGGCGAGGAGAATTGATGAACTCGGGATCGGTGGTCTGCGGATTCAGGCTGCCTCCCATGAAGACCAACTCCTTGACCATACCCACAAATGCGGGATCGATGGCGATAGCCAGGGCCAAGTTGGTCATAGGCGCGCCCTCGTAAATTGTTATCTCGTTAGGAAATTTGTGGACCATACGAATTAGAAAGTGGGCGGCGTCTTCCTCGGCCGGTGTGGTGGTTGGCTTGCCTTCGGGGATGTCGCCCAATTCGTCGGGCGGGTGATAGAATCGTGCGGTCCAGGCTCCCAGCCAACCTACGGAGCCGTAGTGCTGCTCCCAGAGTTCCGTCTCATCCTTTCGTCGGACCAGCGGATACTCTGCTCCGGGCACGACCGGAATGTCGGTTCGTCCAATGAGTTCAAGCATGCGCAAAGTGTGCGCCACTTCCGCCTTCAGCCACTGATCGCCCGTCACCACCGTGATGCCCAAAACTTCGGTCTGCGGCGACTGGATCATCAGAAGTATCGATTGCTGGTCGGTCCCGGCGGGTCCGGCCGCGTCCTGATCGATGATGATCTTTCGCTTCTGGCCCCAGCAGGTCACGCATGTGAGCAGTACCGCTGTCGTCAGCAACGAGACGCGGCCGAGTTTCATCATTCACCTCAAAGTTTGTGAGCCTGGAACGGACGCTCAATTATAAGGCGATTGCAGATGGCACCTGTGCCGAATAGAATGTTGTGCGCGAGCGCGACTGATGTCGTTCACTTTCTGATGCCTTCTTGTCCTATGGTCCGTTTCCGCCTGACCGCGCGCCAATCCGGATACTTTATCCCTCGCATCGCAATCTGTGTTCTCGCGCTAAGCACGTTTCTTGCTCCGATTCTGATTCATGGTCGAACGGCTCAAGGACAATCTGAGGCTCCAGG
>Ga0116220_10000798_pt1 | contig 12475 bp, 10 predicted proteins | sample Sb_taG_10_FD_88967 | JGI IMG/M metagenome (GOLD analysis project Ga0116220, IMG submission 88967) | Peat soil microbial communities from Weissenstadt, Germany - Sb_50d_7_NC metaG | ecosystem: Environmental > Terrestrial > Soil > Wetlands > Peat | place: Germany: Weissenstadt | collected 2010-09-21
GGGCGGTGCGCCGGGGCGGGATGGTGGCGTGCGCCACTGCCAGCCTCATATACGCGTGTCGGGATCGCAGGTCTGTGTTCGGCAGGGCGGGGCCCCGCACTGACATCGGGCGTTGGGTAGCCCAAGGAGTCCGCGGGGATCGGCCCTGCCACGGCGTGCGTCCCGGCGCACCGCCCGGCTTGGGGGAGCGTGAGGGTCATCGGGTCAGCTGGTCATCTCGGCCCACACGAACCCGGCCAGCTCGCGGGCGGTCGCGGTCACCGCCACCGAGGGGATCTTCCCGCGCCGGGTCAGCTTGGCGTAGGTGGCGTGCAGCCGCTGCTGGGCCTTCCACGAGCGGGCCAGCGTCTCCGCAGCGCACCCGGCCTGCCGGCGCCTGAGCGTGGCCCCGATCGCCGGCCGGTGCCGGTAGGACCAGGCCGCCTCGACCAGCGCGCCGCGGACCAGCTGCGGGCCGGCCTTGGTGATGCCGCCCCGGCGGGTGCGCGCGCCGCTGGAATACTCCGAGGGCGTCAGGCCGGTGAAGCCCATGAACGCCGGGGCCGAGGCGAACCGGCGGAAGTCAGCGACCTCGGCGGCCAGGGTCAGCGCGGTCAGCTCGGCGATCCCGCGGTAGCAGCCCAGCTGCCGCACCATCGAGGCCAGCGGGTCCACGCTGGCCCAGCAGCCCCGCAGCTGGCGTTCCAGCACCGCCAGCTCGGCGTCGCGGGCATCCAGCGCCGCCAGGTAGGTACGTAGCGCGGCCTCCAGCGCCGGCTCGGTGAACGACTGCCGGTCCAGCCACGCGCGGTGCTGACAGGTCCACCGGGGAGCCCGCCAGACGCGGCCGTGCCGCTGCAGCAGCGCACCGATACGCTGCATCATCCGCTTGCGGTCATCGACCAGGTCAGCCCGGGTCCGGACCAGGTCCCGCACCGCCTCCTCCGGCTCGCTGGGGACCCGGATCGCGGTCAGCATGCCGGCCCGGTGCGACAGCGCCAGGCGCACGCAGTCCCGGCGGTCGGTCTTGACCCGGTCGGCCGCCGCTTTCGGGATCAGCGCCGGCGCGACCACATCACAGGCCACGCCCGCCGAGGTCAGCAGCCGGTGCAGCTCATAGCCGCCCGGCCCGGCCTCATAGCAGGCCGCCAGCACCGACCGGTCGGCGAACTTGCCGATCAGCCGCCGCACCATCTCCCCGTCGTGGCTGATCATCTCGACCGCCGGGACATCCTGCCCCGGCCGCAGGACCGCGACCGCGATCTTGTCCCTCGAGACGTCCATCCCCAGGTAGATCCGTTCTCCTGCCGGTGCCACACTGGTCATGACGGCCGGCCTCCTTCCTGCCTTGCGGCTCCGCCTCGGCAACGGGAACGTTGCACCTTCCAGCGTCAGGCGACCCGCGCCACGAGCCAAGGGCTTCAGACAGCAACCGGAGCCGGCCGTTTCATACTGACTGACACGGTGTGAAAGTCGATGTGATACTTCGGCGTGAGAGAGCTAGAAATCAGACCTTGATTGCGCGTTTCCGCAGGTCACTTGCTAGCAGCTGTGGCAGCTTTACATAATGTCATTGCATCTATTTTTACTGCTCTGGACGTGACGACAGGTAGGCGCATGCCGGGAAACACCAGAAAGAACCAGGCCAACAGCCTCGTAACGCTCCGTCAGTGAGCGACAATGTCAGGAGCCCTGGGGCCACGTAAGCCGCACAGGGTGTATCGGCGGGGGCTGGCTTGCGCATCAGGCCAGCCGGGCGCTCCCCGGGCGGGTTGCCCGCTGGATGTATCAGTTGCCGCCTTGGCTCTTCCGAATCGGCACACAGGAGCTTCGGGCCTCCGGACCGGCGGATGTGGGGGGCGCCGGTCCGGGCCCGAGCTCCTGGCGTCGGCGGGTGTCAGCGCGAGGCGTCGACCACCGGCCAGACCACTTCCGGATGCCGGATATCGCTGTGGGCTCCGCTGAACTGCGACTGATCGGCCTTGATGACGGCGTTGGAGTCGAGCAGGTAGAACTGGCCCGGCTGGAAGCCGTACTCTGTTCCCTGCGCCGCGAGCGGGATCTGGATCCCGCCCGGTGGCGGCTGCTGGTAGCCGTCGTGGCCCATGCCTCCCCACTGGTAGGTGAGGTCGGCGGCGGCTTCGGTGTCCTGGTGGGCCAGCATGCTGGCGGCTGGGTACCACCAGCCCACGGCCCGGTCGGCGGCGCTGAACGTGCACAGCAGCGGACCGTTGACGTTGTGGATGAAGCCCGACAGCGCGCCCGGACCGAGGACCAGCGGGTCGGGCACCGGGGCCGCGAACGCGAAGTGGGAGAACGCGCCCTGGATCAGATGCAGGGTCTTGACCGGACTGTTCGCGCCGGCCGCCGCCGGCGGCAGGCCCGACAGCGAGTAGGAGACGAGCCGGGCGCCGAAGCTGTGCCCCATCAGGTGGACGCGGATCCCGGGGGCGGCCGCGGCGAGTTTCCCCAGCATCGGCCCGAGGCCGCTTTGCCCGATGACGCCGGCCCGGTTCTTCATCTCGTAGTAGGACATGCTGCGCAGCACCTCTTCGGCGCCGTTCCACAGGCCGCTGAACGGGTTCGGCAGGCCCTGCGCGCTGGAGCCGGGCGTCTTCGACATGGCTGCGGCGTTGCCGAACACTGCCGCGGTGTCGCCGGTGATGGCGGCCGCCTGACCGGAGTCCTCGGGCGCGAGCGGGGGAGTAGTGACCAGGCTGGACGCCAGCGTGTGGAACTGCTCCAGCGCGGCCGGGTCCTGCGGCCGCTGGTCCAGTAGCTGGCCGAGCGTAGCGACGTTCTGCTGCTGCGCCGGGAACGCCGGCGCGATAGCGGCGGCTATCTGCTGGCCCGTGGACGGGATCGGCTGAGCCGTGGCCGGGTCGTCGTTGGGGAACAGCAGCGACGGCCAGATGATGCCGACCGCGCAGCTCGAGTCCAGCTTGTCCGGGATCATCCCGGCCAGCAGCGTGAACATCGCCTGGTACAGGTTGCGGGCCGAGTCGACGCCGTTGTTCCAGCCGTGCGACAGCACGTACACGTCCTGGATGCCGCCTCCCTGCACGGCCGCCGGGAGCCCGCCGTCGGAGCTCAGCGTGCCGTCGGCGTTGAAGTCCAGCTCATAGTAGGTCAGCCCCGCAATATCAGTCATATCGCCCTCCCCGGTGGTGTGTGATCAGACGTTGGACAGCACGCGCATCAGGTCGACCAGCCCGGCGCCCTGGAAGAACTCGTGCCGGCCCAGCGTCGTGGCGTTGCTCATGAACAGCTGCTTGACCTCGTCGGGCTGGCCGATGTACTCGTCCCGCACCGACAGGAAGGCCGCGATCGCTCCGGACACGTGCGGCGCGGCCATCGAGGTGCCGCTGTCCTCGATGTAGCGGGCGACGCCCTCCTCTGTGCTCTGCAGCGGGGTGACGCCCTCGACGAGCGCGCCGGTGGCCGCCGACGTGATGCGCTCACCCGGCGCGATCAGGTCCGGCTTCAGCCGCCCGTCCAGCGTCGGGCCCTTGGACGAGGTGTAGGTCACGCCGTAGGTGTGCGGCATGTAGCGGTGCGTCGAGCCGACGGTGATCGCGTGCAGCGAGTTGCCCGGGTCGGTGATGGTCGACAGCCGGCCGTGCACGTCGGAGCTGCCGCCGGTGATCGTCCCGCCCGCCCCATCGTTGCCGGCCGAGACCACCGCCACCACCCCGGTCCCGACGAGCTGATCCAGCTCGCGGCACAGCGGGCTCTGCCCGGCGGCGAACTCGTCGGGGTACCACTCGCAGCCGATGGACAGGTTCACCCCGTGGATGAGCAGCTGGCGGCCGTCCGAGTTGAACGTCCGCACCTGGGCGAGCGCGGCGATTACCACGCTGCTGGCCGTGATGCCGTTGGCGTCGAGCACCTTGAGGCTGACCAGGTGAGCCTTTGGCGCCATCCCGCTCAGAGTCCGCCCGGGGTCGAGGGTCCGGCTGACCCAGGACGGCAGGTCGCCGCTGGTGGGCTGGTTCGCCGCGATGAGAACCTTGCTCGGGTCGGTGGGAGCGGCGCCGGCGATGATGCCGGCCACGTGCGTGCCGTGCCCGACCGGGTCGGTCAGGGCCGTCGATGGGTCATCGGGCACCGTGCCACCCGCCGAGAGCAGGCCGGTGAGGTCACGGTGCAGGTGCGCCACCGAATCATCGGTAAGGGTCCCCCCGGCGAAGTGCGGGTGATCCTTGTCGATGCCGGAGTCGATGACCGCCCACACGACGCCGATTCCCGCCGTCCCGTAGGTACGGGTTGCGGCGTCGGCCTTGATGGTGGTCGCCGAGCGGTCGATGTGGGCCCGCACGACGTAGTCGGGCCAGATCCGGTAGATGGTGCGGCTCAGTGGCGGTGTGGCCGTCGGCCGGGCCGTGTCCTGGTCAGCCAGCTTCGTGACCTCGTCCGGCGTGAGCAGGCACCGCATGTAATTCGCGGAGATCGGTATGGGATCAGGTGGCTGCTGCGGGTCCTGTGCGAAGGCGGCGTGGAAAACGTCCCTGAATTGGTCGCGAATGTCGGCGGTGGGCGCACCCGTTGACAGGCTGAGCTCGACAAGGACCGCCTGCCGGTCGTCGATGGTGTAGACGAGCTTTTCCCGTGTCGCGTCGTCCACCGCCGAAGTCAGCAAGGGGCTCACCACAGGCCGCTGAACGGGCGGCTGGTTCGTGCCAGCAGCTGGCCGGGCGGCTTCTGCCGGCTGATCCGATCCCGGGGACGTCATGATTTCCCCGGCTCTGGCGGCGCAGTGGCCAAATGGCGTCTGGTCATGTCCCCCTCCGCATGAATCTGACTGCAGCTCCCCGCGGGAAATCATCCTCCGCTTGCGCCTTATCCGCCAGTCACGGAGGTGGCGCGCCAAGGCTGTGGTCCGTCCGGCTGGCGCGGGTCGGCCGTTGACGGTTGAGCTGATGCACACTGGCCTGCGGTCGCGACCAGTACACCCCCCGAGTTGGTGCGGTGGAGGTGGGAGGCCGTGGGCATCGACTACGTGCCGACCGCGATCGAGGCGTCGGCGAAGCGCCGGGGCGTGGCCGGGCTCAGCTACGTCGTCGGCGACGTGACGCGGCTGCCGCCGGCCCGCGGTGCGGCGGCTGCGCTCATGGACGCTTGAGGAACCTGAAACAGAACGCCGCAAATACCAGGACAATTCCGATGTTTACGATCAGCCGATCCCAGAGGCGGTGCCTGAAGAACAGGACGTCCACGCCGACCACGACGGCTACCATCGCGAGCACGTAAAGCACGATGACTGCTCGGCTTCGCACCGTTTCATTCTAGTCTGCACTATGTTGGACCGGCTCACGTGCAGACCACCCCTTATACGGGCACTGGGCTCAGCCGCGACAGAGGGTTGGCCCCCGCGTCAGATCGGCGGCTACGCGTGCGCCCTCCGGGAGCAATGCCAATCGCGGGGCAAGGCCTCAAGGTCCGCGCGGATCCGGTAGTGCTGTATACATATGCACCGCTTCTGGGCGCAGGGAACGCCCGCACATGCCGCGTACAGAACGTCTATGATGCCGGTGAGGGGTGGCTGGCTGAAAGTCCTAGCGGGTCGCCGGTGCCGGATGGTGCTTGCGGGCGAGGATGTCGAAGGTGTGCCAGTGCTTCGGGCCGCTGAAGGCGTGCCCGTCTCGTTCGGTCTCCTCGAAGCGGAGGATGTCCAGGCCGCCGAGCAGCACCTCGACCTGGTGCCGGGTGCAGAAGATCATGTCAGGGTCACCGGCCCACGTGTCATGGGTGCCGAACAGCTGGCCGGCGAAGACCCCGCCGGGGGCGAGCGCCTGGCGGATCCGCGCCCACAGGGCCGGGAACTCCCGTGGGGGACAGAACGGCAGGCTGTATCCGGCATGGATCAGGTGAGCGCACGGCAGGTCCGCCTCAGCGAACGACGCGCGGAGAACGCGGACCCGTCCAGCAGCCGGGGGCGGGATGCGTGCCCGGAGCAGCGCGAGCCCGGCTGGCTCGGCGTCGATCGCCAGGACTGACCAGCCGCGAGCGAGCAACTCCAGCGCATCGGTGCCCTCGCCGCAGCCCAGGTCGATCGCCAGGCGGTCCTGGCCGGCCCCGAGCTCCTCGCATGCGGCCAGCAGCAGCGGCCGCGGCTCGCGGCCAGCCGACCACGCGTAGTATCCAGCCCAGTCCGTGTCGCCATCATCGGCCACTGATCCATCATGCCTGCCCGCGCGGCGCGAGATAGCGGCTTTGCCGTGCCCGGCCCGGCGGCGCAAAGCCTGGGCTCGCGGCCTCGGGCACCCGAGCACGTCTGGCCGTCACCGCCAGGTCTTCAAAGACGTCCGGCCTTGCCGAAAATGAGCGCTTCATCCGTACGCATATCCATGCACGAAGTGGAATACTCGCTCACGTTCTCCCGGCCCTTGCGGGCGATCGCCGCGGAGTCTTCTCTATCGTTCTGGTAGGGAATCAGATCGCCGATTACGTATGCCTACTGGAACATCAGGCATACGCGAGCCCATGCGCGCAGAATATCTCTTCCGTGGGCTTGGCTTGCTATACCCGGCTACGCGGCTGGTCAGTAGCGGTGGCGTGCGGCTCGGCAGCCGGTGGGTTGATCTGTGCTTGACATGCAGGGTGACTTGGAACGGCGCACCGGTGAGCGAGATGACCTGAACGCTCGTCCTGCGGGCATCAGTTGGCGGGCCGTTCAAGTCGGCGTCGTCCGGCCGGTCGCGCGGTGTCGGCGGAGAGCGTCTTCATGGTGACGTAGCTGGTCACCATGGCCACGCCGGGCAGGCTGGCCAGCCGGCTGGCGTGGAAGTCCTCATAGGCGGCCAGGTCGGCGACCTCGACCTGGAGCAGGTAGTCGTAGTTGCCGGTGACGTGGTGGGTGTGGACCACTTCGGGCAGCCGGATGACCGCACGCTCGAACGCGACCACATCCGCGCGGGCGTGCCGCACCAGCCGGACACCGGCGAACACCCGCAGGCCGCGGCCGATTGCGGCGGGATCGATCAGCGTCCGGTAGCCGCGGATCACCCCGGTCTCCTCCAGCCGGCGCACGCGCCGCAGGCACGGCGATGGCGACAGGCCAACCTGGGCGGCGAGTTCGGCGTTGCTGATCCGGCCGTGCTTCTCGAGCACGGCCAGTATTGACCGGTCCACATCGTCCACGTTGGCAGATTATTGCTCGATTACGGTGCCTGCCACACTCGGATACCTCGGCTGGGACGCTACTTGCTGCCAAAGTTGCCGGGATCGGCCCGTGTCGGCGTGCCGGCCGGTCACGCTTGTGGCATCACATCAGATGATCCACCGGGAGGGAACCATGCCGGGCAGTAGCACGGTTGCCATTCACGCCGATCGCGACGTCCATCCCAGCCGCGCGGTGGCACGGCCCATCTACCAGACGGCGGCGTTCTGGGCCGAGGACGCGAAGCAGTTCGCGCAGGTCGCCGTGGACCGGCGGGGCCATGATTTCTACACCCGCTACGGCAACCCGAACCACGCGCAGGTCGCGGCCGTGGTCGCGGAACTGGAGCACACCGAGGCGGCAATGGTCACCGCGTCCGGGATGGCCGCGCTCACCACCGCCGTGCTGGCCCTGGTGTCCGCCGGAGACCACGTGATCGGGCAGAAATCCACCTACGGCGGGACGGCGTCGGTGTTGCTGAACCTGCTGCCGCGGCTGGGCGTGTCGGCCACCCAAGTGGACCAGACCGACCCGGAGGCGTTCGAGAAGGCACTGACCCCGCGGACCCGCCTGATCGTGGTGGAGTCGCCGAGCAATCCGCTGTTGCAGGTCACCGACCTGCGCGCCGTCGCGGACCTGGCCCGCGCGCACGACGTGCTGACTGTGGCGGACAACACCTTCGCCACTCCGGTGAACCAGCGGCCGGCGGACTTCGGCATCGACCTGGTCTGGCACAGCGCGACCAAATACCTCAACGGCCATACCGACGTGTCCGCCGGGGTGCTGGCCGGGCCGGCCGGGATCCTGGACCGGATCTGGGACGTCGCCCTGCTCACCGGCGCCGTGCTCGGCCCCTTCGATGCGTGGCTGCTGCTGCGCGGCCTGCGCACCCTGCCGCTGCGCGTGCCACGGCACAACGCCAACGGCCAGGCTCTCGCCGGGGCGCTGAACGGCCATCCGGCCGTGGCCCGGGTGCACTATCCCGGCCTGGCGACCCACCCGCAGCATGCACTGGCGGCCAGCCAGATGAGCGGTTTCGGCGGGGTACTCGCCCTCGAGCTCGCCGGCGGTTTCGAGGCCGCCGACGCGTTCCTCGGCCGGCTGCGCTATGCCCGCCGGTCGGCCAGCCTCGGCGGCGTGGAATCCCTGGCCGTACATCCGGCGTCCATGTGGCGCGGGATGCTCAGCAAAGACCAGATCGCCGCGTCAGGGGTTCCGCTGGGCCTGGTCCGGCTGGCCGCGGGCACCGAGGACACGCCCGACCTGGTTGCCGACGCGCTCGCCGCGGCCGGCGCGGTGGCCGCCGCAGCGGCGAGCACCTGACCACCCGGCGGTCCCGGAATCCGTTCGTGGAAAGGCCCTTGATAACTATGCCGCGCTCACGTGCGTTTATGCAGGTCGACGTGTTCTCTACGACGCCCTGTCTCGGCAACCCGGTTGCCGTCGTCCTCGACGGCACGGACGTGACCGACCAGGAGATGCAGCGCCTGGCGCGCTGGACGAACTTGTCCGAGACCACGTTCATCCTGCCTCCCACCGCGCCGGAGGCGGACTACCGGCTGCGGATCTTCGCCCCTGGAGGTGAACTGCCGTTCGCCGGGCACCCCACCCTCGGTTCCGCACGCGCGTGGCTGGACAACGGCGGCACACCACAGCGCGCCGGCCGTATCGTGCAGGAGTGCGCCGCGGGCCTGGTCAGCGTGCGCCACGGCGAGGGCATCCTGTCGTTCGCCGCCCCGCCGCTTGTCCGCGACGGCCCGCTCGGGGAACAGTCCGTCGGCCAGATCGCCGCGGCGTTCGGCATCAACCGGGACCGTGTCCTCGCCCACCAGTGGGTCGACAACGGACCCGGCTGGGCCGTGGTCCAGTTGCCCACCGCCGAGGAGGTCCTCGCCCTCGAACCCGACCTTTCCCTCATCCCGACCGCGATGCTCGGCGCGATCGGGGCCTACCCCGACGGGTCCGGGCACGCCTTCGAGATGCGCACCTTCGCCCCCCGCGTCGGCGTGGCCGAGGACCCGGCATGCGGCAGCATGAACGCCTCGGTCGGACAATGGCTCACCGCCACCGGCGCCGCACCCTCCACCTACCGGGTCTCCCAGGGCACGCGCATGGGCCGGGCCGCAACCATCGAGATCACCGCCGATACGGACGGCACCGTCTGGGTCGGCGGCGCTGCCACCGCCTACATCCGCGGCACCATCACCCTGTGACACGTCCGGTGCCGCGCTCCACGATCAACCGCAGCACCCGAAGACTCCCGGCCCACACCCACACCGCACATGCAAGGACCATCCCGGTCTCGTCCCAGACCCCGGATTCGCGGGCGGCAACAGCGCCGTGACCGAAGCGTGCCCCGGCTGCCGCATGAGCCAGCCGCCACGAAGAAACACCCCATCGCCCGGACAACCAAGTAACCGATCATCCAGTTCTCAACGCATCGCCCCCGACGCCATCATGTCTAGTATGCCGTCCAGAACGGCGGATACCGAGCCAGCGTCGTGAGGCTGATGGCTACGCTCCGCGAGGAGCGTGTGCCACGGGCAGGAAGTGAGAGTGGCGGTCCGTTCCCTCGGGACTTCTGCGTCGACTCAAGGTTTCCAGAGGGCGAGGTGCTCTGCTGTGCGCTCGGTTACCTCGCGGATGTCTCGGTCCCATTCCTCCCATGACCGTCCAGCGCAGACCGCCTCGACGATGCCGTTCATGGGGCGGGTCAGGTCAGGGTGGATCGCCGGGTCGTTCATCTCGTAGTGGACGCTCCTGTTCCTGACCTTTTCCCCGGGTGGCGAGAGCAGCCTCTGGGCGGCGGCATCTGCGAGAAGCGCCCGTAGGCCGTCCAGGCCACTGGTGCTCAGGTCTGGGTGCTGGTCGCTGATTCTTTTGAGGGCGCTCAGGCAGTGGTAGGCGGTCCCGGTGCGGGCGCGGAACGCCGCGTCCTGGTGGCCGCGTGCCGTGCGCGGCAGGATGAGCCTTGCGGTGTTGAGGTCGCCTTCGATCATGAGGATCAGCATCTTCAGCTCCGGGGGGAACTGCGGGTCGAAGCGGCGTGCAAGGTAACGGTCAGCCCGCCGGTCCCGGCTAGTGACGCGGATTCCCGCGAGGTCCAGGGTCGCCTCGGGCTCGCTGTCGTTGAACGTGGCCGCGCCGAGCACGGCTAGCGTCCCGCCCCATTCCATGGTGATGGCGTTCAGGTCCGCTCCCCACATCGTGGCGGGATTGGCCGGGTGCAGTCCCAGCCGGTAGGCGATCGGGACAGTCGCGCCGACCAGCGCGCCGTCCACGTAGAAGAGGCCAAGGTCGGTCTCCAGCCACCGTGCCAGGCGAACTGCGTTGCCGGTCAGCGCATCGTGGTGGATCTTGAGCTCGGCCGCGAACTCCTCCAGGACGTCCGCATAGGTCTTCTTCGTGTTGTCCAGCATCTTCGTCAGGTGCCTGGCGCGCTCGGTGACCTGGGCGAACCTGCCGCTGAGCAAGGCCGCCAGTTCGGGAATGCCCATGCAGGGGTTCGCGGAGCCGATCGCGATCGCGCCCTCATAAGCAATCCGGACGAAGTGGTGCCCAAGGAGGAGGCCCACATAAGGCGCCAGCTCTGGAACCTTATTTCCTGATAGGAGCGTATCCATGGCCCATCGGGTATCCTCGGCCAGGCTCTTCCGGGCAGCCCAGGCCCGTAGCTCGCCAGGATCGATGCCCGGTCCCGGTCGCACTGGTACCCCCATAGCCAGACTCCCGTCCTGTCAATCCGACGAAGCATGCATACCAGCCGAAGGCGTAGACGTCGCTCGATACGCAAGATGAGCGCCGAAGTCACCCCTAAAAAATGATCCTTATCGCCGATTACTTAACTTCCGCAAGTGCCTAGCATCTCGTCGGCCAGGTGCGACAGAACTCGCCGTTCTGTCGCGTCAGTCAGGGCTCATGCGCGGAGGACGCGGCACTGAAAGATCCAAGACGTATGGCGCGGGTCGCGTTCGGAAGGAGCCCTGGCCATGAGGGTTTCTTGCGTGAGAGACATGTCTCCCACGTGAGGTTCTGGGCGTGAACAAGAGAAAAAAGTGCATCGAAAAGAGGAGAGCCGCTGGTCAGCGTAGGACGCCGCACATCAGCTACGTTGGAGACACCACTGCGGTTATCCGTGGGGTGTCCTGCAGCGATCATGCATCTCGGCCGTCGGCGTCGAGTCGTGGTCCAGGTGCTGCTGCCTCTTCGTCTCGGCCTGGCGGAACTCCCGCCAGACTTTCTCGAGGACTGAGTCTGCGGGCCGTTGTGCAGGGGTGGCGGGTTCGACGATCTTCCTGCCGGAGATCTCATTGTACGGGGTGCCGATGAGGAGCCTGGAGATGGCGATGGCTCGCGTGCCGGGTTCGGGTGCCCAGAGCTTGTAGTCCAGCAGCGTGTGGATGTCGGCCCGGAGCGGGAGGCCGTTGGTGACGACGTTGGTGTGCGCACCGCGGTAGGGCCGCAAGTGCGCGGCCTCAAGGACGGGGAGCACGGCGCACCCGGTTACAGCGCACTGGCCGCGGTAGGCGCGGATCAGGCTTTCCCGGAAGTCCGACTGTCCTTGGCGGGCGAAAATTTCGCGCTGCAAACGCCGGCGGGCATCCTCGTCGCTGATGGGAGGGTCGTTCCCGCTCTGGGCGTCAAACTCGGCTCGCGCGGCGCGCTCTTCGGCGTCTTGCGGGAACCGGGCCAGTGGCTGGTAGGCCAGGCGGGTGACCCATTCCCGCCAGGCGTCTGGGCAGTTGCCTGAGAGCGGTTCGCCTGCAAGCACGTCGTTAAGCCAGGCTCGGGTCACATGCCTGGCATCGAGCACGGTGAACTTGGCCTGGTAGTTCCGGAGCTCCAGGCCTTGCCTGTCATGCGCAATGACTACCAGGTCCTCGCTGGCAGTCAGGGTCTGGGCGCCGGGAGCGAGCAGGCCGCGAAACACGACATCCCGTCCCTGGCCAGCCTCGGCGAACAACAGGTGCGGCGCGACTTGCGCGCGTGCTCGGGGATCGCCATGGGCGCGTTCGAAAGTACGGCGCAAGATCTCGTTTCCGTGCCGCGGCGTGTCGAGCAGGTGCCTGCCGGGCGTCCGGTTGTCGCCATAGTAAGTGAACGTGCTCGTCAGCGGATCGAGAGAGTCCGGCCAGTCGTCCTCTGCGCCGGTCGTGTACAAGGCGATCAGCAGGGGAGCCTCGCTGCTCCCCTTGTAGCGAAACCCGCCAGCGTTCCCCACAGGTATAAGCCGGTTCAGCGGATCATCGGCAACTGACCCAGCCGTGCCCCCGCGGTACACGCAGCCCAGGACCAGGTCCGCCGACTGAAGCTGTTCAAATGGCACTGCATCGCCAA
>Ga0116220_10000806_pt1 | contig 12415 bp, 7 predicted proteins | sample Sb_taG_10_FD_88967 | JGI IMG/M metagenome (GOLD analysis project Ga0116220, IMG submission 88967) | Peat soil microbial communities from Weissenstadt, Germany - Sb_50d_7_NC metaG | ecosystem: Environmental > Terrestrial > Soil > Wetlands > Peat | place: Germany: Weissenstadt | collected 2010-09-21
CGTGGACGTGTCCACGAAACAACAACGGATAGCGGGTCGCGAAGGTTGAAACGAGGAGCCGTGTGCGTTAATTGCGCGAGCACGGATTCGTGGGGGGCCTGGGTGGGCGACCACCCAGGCCTACCCGGCGGAACCGTTATCTTGCTTCCTGGGCCGCCCGTGGGGACGAATCGTCATCTCCAGGCCGAGGCGCCGCACCATTTGAGCCGACCACAACGCCTCCCCGAACGGGCAGCCGCGCTGGACCGAGCGACGCAGGGCTGCCAGCTCGGCTTCGCTTTGCGCGGTGTTGACCAGCTTCACCCAACGCCTGGGACGCTCCAGCGGCCAGGCCGACAGCCATGATGCGCCGCTGGTCCTGGACCGCACGCGGCTGTGCAGGCTGCACCAGCGCCAGTCTTCTGCTCGCTCGACCAGGTTCGCCCGCAAGGCATTACGCTCGACGTAGCGGCAAGCGGTGAGGAAGTGCTCGTCGCCCTGGACCGGGAACGATTTGAACCGGCCCTGGTACACGTGGCCGCTTCCCCAGGTGTGCCGTTGGGCGTGCCACCGCTGGGTGTGGGTCAGAGTCAGCCAGCCAACGAATCGCGAGAGCTCTCCGTCCTGCCGCGGCCAGACAATCAGGTGCCAGTGATTGGGCATGACGCAGTAGGCCAGCAGCCTGGTTCCTGTGCGATCGACAGCCTCCTCCAGGACTTGCTCGAACGCCTCATAGTCCCCATCGTGCTCGAAGATCGTCATCTGCACGTTCGCGCGATTGAGCACGTGGTAGATCAAGCCGCCCTCATCTGCTCGCTTCGGTCGTCCCATGGGACAAAGACTACCGGGTGACCGTCCCCTCGTCAAGAAACCATTCCTGGCACTTTTTCTGCCCCGAGACTCTCAACCTGAGTCTTCTGCTCGATGGTCAAGTATCCGCGATCCACGAGCCGGTCAGCCAGGGAGACCGATCCGTCCGCCGACCCCAAGGCGCAGGTCTCGGCTAGCTGGTCCGCCTCCACTGCCCCAGTCTGGAACGCGATCATGCCAAACAAGAGATCGTTTTGGGTGTTCGTCAGATTCCTCGAGGATTCACACTTCCGGATGCTGGCGTTGTTTCTCGTGCAGACCAGGGCTCATGGAGTGCGCGGAACGGCATGTCCGAGTTCTCGACGGTGGCCTCGAGGCCCGGGAGCGCGCGAGCCGCGTGGAGGCTGTCGTCCTCTTGTCGCTGCCGACACGCTGATGCTGTCTCAGCCCTCGCGCCGTGGAGGCCCTTCGTATCGATCAGAAAGTCGGAACACGTTGTGAATGCAGGAGGTTCTCGAGGCGGAGGCGATCGGTGAGCTGCCTGAAGAACGACGATCTTGCTACCACTGCCCGGCTGACCAGGAAAAGCAGACAGACTCACACGATCGAGAGGCCAGGCTTTGCCCCCCCGCTCGAAGTCACGGCGGAGCATGGGACGGACACTCCCCAGAGACCCATTATGTCCGCAGCTCCCAGCGACTTGCCGATTGGCTTCCTGCACCCGTCCGTCAAGCTCAAGAGTGTATCACACCATCGGGTGAATGGGGCATGGCAGACGAGTCGCTTTTTCGCATCGGAGCAAGACTGGATCCATCGGCATGACAAGTATGGCAGAAGGATGCGTTCACCTAACCCAACCTCCGCACCTGCCCGCTTCCGCCTGCTCATTCCCCCCTCCCAGCCGCGCAGCGGCGGCATGTTGTAGCCTGGCGGCGTCAGCCCCAGGAGAATAGCAAACGACCACCCCACAAAAGGCCTCACGCACCAAGACACAAGGAACGCATCGATGGCTGGCACCTATACCAAGCTGATCTACCACCTGATCTTCAGCACCAAGCACCGCGAGCCGCTCATTTCGCCTCGATTACGAGCGGAGCTCTACCCCTACATCGGCGGAATCCTCCGCGACCAGGGCGGACACCTCCTGGAGGTTGGCGGAATGCCAGATCATCTTCACCTCTTGATCCGGATCAAACCCGACATCTCGGTGTCCGGGATTGTCCGTCTCGTGAAAGCCAACTCCTCGAAATGGGTCAACGAGCGACCGGACCAAGCGGGACGATTCGCCTGGCAGAGGGGATATGGTGCCTTCACGGTCAGCCTCTCACAAGCGCCCATGGTCAGCCAATACGTGCGGAATCAAGAAGAACACCATCGCAAGCAGACGTTCCAGGAGGAGTTCGTCGAGTTCCTGAATCGCCATGAGATCGAGTTTGACGAGCAGCACCTGTGGGACTGAACCCCGAATGGGCACCTGGGGCTCACGCCGCCAGGCTAGGACATGCCGCCGCTGCGCGGCTGTGAGGAGGGGATTGGAAAAACCGGGGCATCGTCTCACGAACCTGGGGCTCGCGCCGCCAGGCTAGGACATGCCGCCGCTGCGCGGCTGTGAGGAGGGGATTAGAAAAATCGGGGCATCGTCTCACGAACCTGGGGCTCGCGCCGCCAGGCTAGGACATGCCGCCGCTGCGCGGCTGGGGGAAACGGGGTCCTCTTCGCCGTGGCTCAAGACCGGGGGCTCCCGCTCCCGGGCAACACCCTACCGCCTCGCGGCTTCGGAAGGCGGGAAGGGGCCAACCACGAATCTGTCCCTCACTTCGCAAGTCGGCTGGCTCCTTGTCGCAAGCCGCACAGCGGCGGCATGTCGTAGCCTGGCGGCGTCAGCCCCAGGTTCATGGAGCGACGACACTCCTCATTCCCCCCTCCCAGCCGCGCAGCGGCGGCATGTCGTAGCCTGGCGGCGTCAGCCCCAGGTTCATGGAGCGATGCCTCTGCTCATTCCCCCCTCCCAGCCGCGCAGCGGCGGCATGCCGCCGCTGCGCGGCTGGGGGAAACGTGGTCCTCATCGCCGTGGCTCAAGACCGTGGGCTCTCGCTCCCGGCCCATCCCCGGCCGCCTCGCGGCCTTGCAGTTTTGCCCGGAGTGAGCCGGCATGTTATGCCATGGACTCTCACGATCCCGTAAGCCGCCCCTGCATCTTCACCTTCTGAGACGCGTACCTCTGGCCCTTGCCGGCGAACAGCGACTGGATGTCGAAGCCCCCCGCGACCAAGGCGTCCACGGTCCCCACCTGGAGAACCGGACTCCTCATGCTGACGTTCGCCACGGGAAGAATACTCTCTGCCTCGAGCTCGACTGAGACCGTGTCCCCAGCCTTCGGAGGTGTAAGCCGCTTCATCATGGAGTTGCTGGCCGTCGTCCAGTTGCTGATCACGCTGTCCAGCGCCATCAGTCCCTGGCTCGTGGACCCAGAAGTGGGTGTCTGGATAGAAGCAGCAACAGGATTTATGGAGCCTGCGGTACCAGAACCCGGCGCGTTGACCTTCACAATCGCATGGTTCGCCGAATCGGTGCCCACAGCCTCGGCGTGTCCGACTCCGTTGCTCGCCAAGGTGAAGGAATCGAACACGCTGAAGACGTCGAGCGGTCCACCGGCGGCGGCCGTGGGATCGACGAGGTTGGCATCCTGCAAGGGACCCACACTCGGGCCTGGGTAGGACGTTCCGGGCCCCTGGTAGGCCACAAGGTCGGAAACCAAGAGATTGGCCACGGGTGTGCCCAGGCCGGTCACCAGGTTATAGCCGGACCCGGCAGTGTAGCCATTGTTGCCGCTGGCGATCACGTTGTAATCGCTCTGCGGCAGGCTGTAGAGGGCTTGTTGAGTATCAGTCGGGCTTGTGCTGTTCAAAGTCGACCCGCCCGCGGCCGCTCGACCTTGATTGATCAGCGCCAGCAAGCCCGACCAGGCGGGGGCCGAGAGGCTCGTGCCTCCCACGATCTCGAACGGGTTGCTGGGGTCGAGGTTGTAGGGATCGGCGATCCAGGCTCCGGTCGCTGGGTCCGCAACCAGGGAGACGTCCGGCGTGGTCCGGCTGCCCGTCGATTGCACGCCTTGCTGATACGCTGGCTCAGGCTCGTAGAGGCTGATTCCACCCCCCGAGCCAATGAACGAACCCACGGAGCTGGAGTCATATCCCCAGCCCGTCTCGCTGTTGTAAGAGCCATCGGTGTTGAGCATGAGGCTCGTGCCGCCCACCGCAACGACATTGGGCGAGAAGGCGGGATACTCAGGATCCGCAGCCCCGTAGTCGCCCGTGCTGGCAACGAACGTCACGCCGGGGACATGGAAAACGCCGTCGTAGGCGGCCTCGTCGCTGGCGAAGACAGCCTGGCCTTCGGGGAAGCCCCAGCTCATCGACACCACCGACACACCGGGCTGACTGGCGGCCGTGGCCACGCTGGCCATGAGATCCGAAAGCGACTGGCTGTTGGCTTCAACCAGGATGATCTGGGCCCCGGGTGCAATGGCATGAGCCCATTCGACGTCGAGCGCTTCCTCCAGTTCCCAGTTATCGGTGCCGGGGCCACTGGGGTCTGTGCTGGGGAGGGACGTGGCCTGGCCGTACTGGTTAAGGACGGTCAGAAACGAATACGCCGGCCCGTACTGGTTGTAGAGCGTAGGTCCGGAGGTCGTCAGCCCGAACTGAGAGTCGAAGGCGTCAAGCGACTGGAAGATGCTCGGGTCGTCGTAGGCATCGACAATGGCGATGGTCTGTCCGGTGCCGTCGAGTGAGAGCTTGCTGATCCCATAGGCGGCCCGAATCTGCGCGGGCGTGTACGCGACCGTGCCCGAGGGCGCGGCGAGCGTCAGGGTATTGGCGATACCGTTACCACTGACCGTCATCGTGTCGACGATGACCGCCGCGTTGAGCGCCGCATTGCCGCTCTCGGCGAGCTGTGCGGCCGGAGCATAGATCGTGCCGGTCATTCCCGAGGCGTTGCCGCTTATGGTCATGACCTTGGAGTTGTCGCGGGTCTGGAAGATCACAATCCCCGCATTGGTCCCGGTAGCCGGCGGGCTCAGGCTGTACGAGCCGTTGCCGCTGAGCGTGATGCTGCCATAGGAGCCGCCCGTGCTCGGGTACGCGCTTCCGGCATTGACGATCATCACCCCCGAGCCGCTGACGCTGGCGTTGCCCGAGACGGTGAAGCCCCCTCCTTCGATGATGTAGATGCCGCTACTCAGAGTGAGCGTGCCGTTTCCAGAAACGCTGATCTGGGTGTAGATGCCGGGCTTGATCGTCGCCGACGAATTGCCGCTGAGGCTCTCGGAGCCGTAATTGGTCAGACCGGACGTGCTCGGCGGCGCGAGCGACGCCAGCGGGTCGGGAACGGGCGCCGCTCCCGTGACCGGTGCGGGGCTGAAGCTGGCGTTGCCGCTCTTCTGGACGCCGCCGTGCACGTCGATCACGGACGCTTTGACCTGGGCGTTGCCGCTGGCCGAAAGGGCGGTCGACGAGTTGGAATCGACGTAGACGTCGCCGGTGAGGTTGATGCTCGCGTTTCCCGAGAGGCTGAGGGCCCCGCCCGCTGACGGATCGAGCACGATGACCGACTGGCCGATCGTGATGGAGCCGGTGCTGGCGCTGCTGGTGAGGAAGTTGGTGTCTCCGGAATAGGTAACTTTGATGATGTGGCTGCCGACCGCCAGGCTGGTCGTCGAGAATGTGGCTGTGCCCGACGAAAGCGCGACGCCGCCGGGCGTCAGGTCCGTATTGGTCGTCGTGTCGAAGAAATCGACGCTGCCGGTCGGCGTGCCCGAGCCCGGCGAATAGGCCGCAACGACCGCCGTGAAAGTCACGGTCTGCCCTACGTTCGCGAAGCTCGGGGTGGCGCTGACGGAAGTCATCGTGCTGTCCTTGTTGACCACTTGGGTGAGACCCATTGAGACGGGACTCGCGCTGAAGTTGCCATCGCCGCTCGTGTAAGCCGCGGTGATCGTGTGGGTGGCCGTACCCAGCGTGCTGGTGGTGAAACTGGCCTGGTCCAGGCCGTTGACGATGCTCAACGTCCCCGTGCCGATCGACTGGCCGTTGTCGCAGAAGGTCACCGTACCGGTGGGGCTGGCCACGGCCGTGCTCCCAGGGCCGACGACGGAGACCGTGGCCGTGAACGTCACCGCCTGACCGTACACCGATGGGCTGAGGGAGGTCGCAACCGTCGCGCTCGTACAGGCTTTGTTGACCACGTGGGTGACGGCCGCGGAGGGAGAGCTGGGAACGAAGTTGCCATCGCCGCTGGTGTAGGCCGCGGTGATCGTGTGGCTGGCCGTGCTGAGCGTGCTGGTCGTGAAGCTCGCCTGCTCCTGGCCATTGACGACGCTCAGCGTCCCGGTGCCGATCGAGGTGCCGTTGTTGTAGAAGGTCACCGTGCCGGTCGGAGTGGGATCGATCGTGGTGGGCGGCAGCGCCACGGTCACCGTGGCCGTGAACGTCACACTCTGGCCGGAGACCGACGGGGAAGGCGGGGCGGAGAGGGTCGTCGTGGTCACGGCTGGCTGGACGGTGAGAGTCAGGTTATTGGGATTCAGCGCGGGATCGAGGATCAGACGGTTCCCAAGCACAATGCCGTTGTAGAAGCCGAAGTTCCCGGCGGCCGAAGCGAAGGTCAGCACCTGAAAGGCGTTGCCCAGCACGGGCTGAAAATTGTTGATCGTGGCCACGCTGAGTGTGCCGCCGAGCGAGGCCTTCCCCGAGACAGCGAGCTGATCGTACTGACTGCCGGCTGACGTGCCTCCCAACTCGATATTGAGGCTGCCGGTAGCCGTCTGGGTGTAAGTGCCGTTGATTGTGAGCAGCCCGGCGGCGCCAGTGCCGCCGGGAACGACTTGGCCGCCGCTGATGACCGAGGCGTTGATGGTGCCGGTCCCGGAAAGGGCGCCGCCATCGATGCTGAGGGGGCCGCCGTTAATGGATCCCCCATTGAGGACAGTGGTGCCTGCGGACTGGGTGTAGCTGCCGACGCTGAGAGTGGTACCAGAACTAACCGTCACCGTCCCTGAGTTGGCGGCAGTGGATAGAAGGCTTAGTGTACCCCCCTGCAGCGACGTTGTGCCGCTGGCTGTCTCGGTGAACGCCGCCTGGATGACCGAGTTGCCGACGGCGCCGGCCACCTGGGTCAAGCTCCCCGCGTTGCTGAAATACGTCGCGCTGCCGTCGCTGTAAATCGTCGCATTGGTCAGGATCGTGAAACTGCCGCCCGGCTGGTTGTCGATGCCGGCGCCATCCTGCAGGTACAGGCCGTAGCTCCCGAAGTTACCACCCCAGAAGCTCGCCGCTCCCGCGTTCTGCAGCACCACGCCCTGCAGCGTCTCGTTGGCGTTGCCGCTGGCATCGCCCAGATCGAGCGCCGCACCGGTAGCGATGTCCAACGACCCGCCTCCTGAGACCGTTCCCCCAACCCAAGTGACGGAACCGTCGACCGTTAGTTCCCCCGCCGTGCTCAATGTCGCGCCGCTGAGCGTGAGGCCGCCGGCGATGGACGATGTTGTGTTGAGCGCGAGTGAGCCGTTCGAGATGTCAAGGGCCGACTGGCTTGACGAGATCGTCAAGCTATTGACCGCGTCGGACACGGACGTGTCATGTGTGACCGTGATGTTCGGCAGGTTGATGACCACGTCGTCGGACGGGCCGGGCAGTGCCCCGGTGCTCCAGTTCGACGGGGTATCCCAGTCGCCGCCGTTCGGATTGATCCAGGTGACAGTGGCCAGCAGCGTCCGATCTTCGAGCCGGTTCACCGCCGGCCGGAAGCCGTGACGGGGCGCGCGGCGGGGCGAGAGAAATGATGTCCCTGACGAGCGATGAATCGTCCGGCGCATGGGGCTTCTCCTGGGTTGAAGGCACTTGTCTCATGGGGTCAGGGAATCATGGACTTCGACGCAGACCCAGCGAACGGGACCATCGGTGTCCTTGAAGAACAGTCGGCGCATCCAAAGACGTACAGCGCCCGCGAACCTTCGGACATAGGCCCTGGACGAGTCCTCGCGGACCGAGATCAGCGATGAGACCCGTTGTGCGCCGAGTTATTGAAACCAGCGAAAATCCCTCTCACGTAAGGAGCGCTCATCTGATTTGACCGTCACGCCATGTGTGGCCCGCTAACCCGGCCACGCCCCCCCACCGCGTGCCGAGGACTGGCGTCCTGTTCGGCTCCCATCACGGTCGCCTTCTTGACGAAGAGAATTGGAGCCGACCGGGGCGCGGACCCCCCTTTGTCGAGTTGCCTCAACGGCTCAGGAAAAGAAGTCACGTGCTTTCTGCTGCTTCTAAACGACTTGGCGCGGAGTTTTGCGGAACCGAACGCGGAAATTGACTTGCAGTCCGAACATCGCCGCCTAGAATCATCGGGATCGCGACCAGCGTCTCCTATCACCTCGAGGCCGTAGCATGTCCACCAGTGCGAGGCAATCGACGACGACCGCCAGGAGCTTCAGTCCGTTTTTCGGCGACCTTGCCAGCGCGCGTAACGGCGACCTCGACGCGCTGGGACGGCTGCTCGAGTCGTTCCGCGTGTACCTCCTGATCATTGCCAATCGCGAGATCGACGACGAAATCCGGATCAAGAGCGGGGCATCAGATGTGGTTCAGGACACCCTGTGCGAAGTGCACCGCAAGTTCGACCACTTCCGGGGCCAGACCGAGGACGAATTCCGTGGATGGCTGCGGCGGGCGCTCTTGAATAACCTGCGGGACCTCACACGGCTGTATGCTCGGACCTCGAAGCGCTCTATTGGCGGCGAGGTATCGCTCGACGAGTCGCCGCAGGAAACGCTGGTCGATCCCCAGCTCACGCCGGGAGCCAGGCTTCTGGCGCGCGAGGAGGCGGAACGTCTCGAAATCGCCTTGAAACAAATGCCGGACGACTATCGCGAGGTTGTCGATCTTCGCTATCGACAGGACCTGGCGTTCGCCGAGATCGGCCGGCGCATGAACCGGTCGGGGGACGCCGCCAGGATGCTGCTGTTCCGGGCCGTCGAGCGGTTGCAGGAGATACTGGGGAGTGCCCGTGACACCACCCGACGAGCCGCGCGAGACTGAGTCCGAGCGAAGACTGGCTGAACGTCTCGCGGCCTTCGACGAGGCGGGGGAAGGCCAGCGCCAGGAGGCCGTCGCCGGACTGGACCCCAAGGAGTCAGACCGCTTGGAGCGTGCACTCGACCTGGCGAGCTGGCTCCGCCAGTTCTGGCGGCCCGAGGCTCCATCGGTCGCTGGCACCAGAGTCGGCCGGTTCGAGTTGGTGAAGGAGCTGGGACGTGGCGGCCACGGCGTCGTCTTCCTCGCGTACGACCCAGTGCTCAAGCGACAGGTCGCGATCAAGGTCCCCCGCCCCGAGGCGATCGACTCCCCCGACCTGAGGAGGCGGTTTCTCCGCGAAGGCCGTGCTGTCGCCAGGCTTGACCACCCCGGCATTGTTCCGGTCTTCGAGCTGGGAGAGGCCGGCCCGGTTTGCTACATCGCCTCGGCATATGTCGCCGGCCGAAACCTCGCGGAGTGGCTGGCCGGTCGGACAACGCCTCCCGAGCCAGTACTCGCCGCGCGGCTTGTGGCGGCAGTCGCTGACGCGGTCTATCATGCCCACGTGCGCGGCGTCCTGCACCGTGACTTGAAGCCGAGCAACGTCCTGCTCGAGATGGCGGAGGGCGGTGAGCACGATGGCGGCGGGAGCGACGTTTCGCTCCCCCCGCGCGTGGCTGATTTCGGTCTGGCGAAGTTGATCGCGCCGGGACGCGACACGACGACCATTGGAGCGCTGGTTGGCACCCCGCGCTATATCGCCCCCGAGCAGCTCACCGGCGACAGGCGGGCCGTGGGGCCCCAGGTCGACGTGTATTCCTTGGGCGTGATCCTGGCCGACCTGCTGGCTGGCCGGGCAGAGGGCGAGGACGCGGTCGAGTCGGCGATCGCACGTGCGCCGGCCGACCTGGCGGCTGTCCTGCGGAAGAGCCTCGAGCCCGACCCCCGCGACCGCTACCCCTCCGCCGCCGACCTGGCCGCTGACCTCCGCCGCTTCCTCGACGGCAAGCCGACCCGCGCCCGCCGCCCGCCGATGTGGCAGCGCGTCTGGGACCCGCTTCGCCACCATTCCGCGGCCCTGGTTGTCCTTGGTGTCTGCGCGGCCTGCGCCATTCTCATTCTTGGGGGACGTGGCTGGTACGAGGGTAGGCTTGAGGGTGCCCGACGCCTCTCGCAGCAGAAAGAAGCCCAAGCCTCCGCGCAGGAGTCGGCGGACCGACGTCATCTCGAATATGCGGTAGACATCCGGCGGGCCGAACAGTTGATCCGCGCCGGTCGGGCATTAGTCGCCCAGGGAATCCTGATGCGACATCAGCCCCGCCCCGGGGAGGACGACCTGCGCGAGTTCGCCTGGCATTACCTCCTGCGGCGCTGTCACAACGAACGGCGCACCCTCACAGGGCATCAGGACGAAGTCTATTCCGTTCAGTTCTCCCCACACGGCGACCTCCTGGCCAGCGCCGGGAAGGACGGCACGGTTCTCATCCGGGACACAAGAACGTGGCAGCCGGTCCAGAAGATCGCCGCATCTCGAACCGAGGTCAACGATGCGGCCTTTTCGCCGGACGCGACGACGCTCGCCACCGTCGATGACGACGGCAAGCTCAAGCTCTGGGATATTGCCACGGGCCAGTGCCAGATGGAGTGGCTGGCACATGCCGGCGACGCCTTGCGCGCCCGGTTCACGCCTGACGGCAAGAGAATCATCACAGCGGGTGGGAAGGACGGCCTCGTCAGGATCTGGGATCGATCGTCCGGTGCAGCGATCGGGGACATGCCCGGTAGAGGTTTCGCCCTGGCGCCGGATGGCGTCACCCTGGCCTCGTGGGGAGCTGGAGGAGCGCTGAATTTCTACAATTCATGCACGAGGGCCCTTATCTTCTCCAGGCGTGAACCCCCAGGGATAATGGACGCCGTCTTCTCGCACGACGGGACGAAGCTGGCGACCACCCACGAGGCAGACCAGACCGTCCGAGTCTGGGATGTTAAACCGGGCACCTTGGTGGGCGAGTTCCAGGGGCACAACGACGGCGTGTTCTCGGTGGCATTTTCGGCCGACGATCGAACAATCATATCCGGAGGCGACGATGCTGCGATCCGGTTCTGGGACGCGGCCACGGGCGTGCAGCGCGGCGCTGGCCAGGGACACGCCGGCCGCGTCTGGGGCCTGGCCCTCTCGCCGGACGGCCGTACGCTCGCCTCCGCCGGGAGAGACGGAACCGTCAAGCTCTGGGACTCCGAACCGCCCCTCCACCATCTGAAGGTTGCGGTCTCCGATCATCCCAGCATCGGGATTTCGTCGAACGGCCGGAGATTGTTGACACTGGAACTAGGGAAGAGCTCCTCGACGCTCCTGTCCGTCGCACGCTGGGACGTTCGCTCGGGCTTGCTCCTGGAACGAACACCGCTGCGCCTGTCTGGCCCCTTGACGGGTGCAGCCTTTTCCCCCGATGGCCAATGGCTGGCAATCACAACGATGGACAGGGGGCTCACACTCTGGAACTCGGCAACCGGCCGCCTTCAGGCCGTACTCGAACAGAGCCGGAGCATTGTCGTACCGCTGGGGTTTTCGCTGGACGGCCGCTACCTACTTCAGGGCGACCCTGGGGGGAAGTTGTCGCTCCGGGACCTTTCCAATGGACGAGTGATCGCCTGGCCATGGGAGACTCCACTCTGTGCGACTTTCACATCGTCGGGTGAAGTGATCGCCGTAGGGGGCGACAACCGCTTCCTCCAGTGGGACCCGAGAACAGGGCGATCGAAATCACACTGGGTCAGTCCAGCAGTTCACCTCGGCTCTGTGACCAGCTCTCAGGACGGCGGTATGCTGGCCACGCCGGACTTCTTCACCCACCGAGTTCACCTCTGGTCCGCTGAGACTCTCGAGCTGAAAAATGAACTGACGAGAGCTGTGCTCATCAACGGGGTACTTGCCTTTACACCGGACATGAGGACTCTCGCCTCAGCCGGGTCCGACCGAACAGTCACGCTCTGGGAGCTTGCGACAGGACAAGAGCTGATGACCCTGGGAGGGTTCACCGGCAAGATCTACATGCTTCGATTCACTGCCGACGGCAAGGTGTTGGTGGCGCTTAGTAGCAAAGGTCCGGGAGACCTCGGCCCATGGGAGGTCTTCCTCTGGGTCGCAGACGAAGACTGGCAGAAGCCTTGGCCACGCACCTTTATCCGGGATAAATAGGGGGACTGGGATGGCAGCGTGCGATTCCCGGTGAAAATCGTCAACAGGCCTCTGGTTCTGGAAGCGATCCTCTTGCGCCCTATCCCTGACGCGAAGAATTTTGGATACCCCTGGTACAACATGGCCAAGAACGGCCCCAGGGGTCCCATTCCACCCATCGATCCCAGTCGAGGGTGCGTAGCCAGGACATTCCTGACGGTTATAATGGGGATCAAGGAGGTGAATCATGAAGGAGGCTGCCCCGATTCCCGTGCAATTCACCATCACCTTGACGGCACTGGTTTACCCCGAGCCCGAAGCCGGAGGTTATTCGGCCGAGGTGCCGGCGCTGCCGGGCTGCTATACCCAGGGCGAA
>Ga0116220_10000810_pt1 | contig 12396 bp, 13 predicted proteins | sample Sb_taG_10_FD_88967 | JGI IMG/M metagenome (GOLD analysis project Ga0116220, IMG submission 88967) | Peat soil microbial communities from Weissenstadt, Germany - Sb_50d_7_NC metaG | ecosystem: Environmental > Terrestrial > Soil > Wetlands > Peat | place: Germany: Weissenstadt | collected 2010-09-21
ACCACGCTGAAGATCACCCACTTGCCGTCGGGCGAGACCTGCGGATCGCCCACGCGCTTCAGCTTCATCATGTCTTCGAAGGTGAAGGGATGCTTGGCTTGGGCGAAAGTGGGTAGGGTGGATGCCAGAACGAGAAGAGAAAGAAGAAAAAGACGGCGCATGACAGCATTCCTCGGCAAACGCATGAGTGTAGCAGGGGCGAGCGACGAGTTCTAGGCAACGATTTGCGGCGGGAAAGTCCGCCATCTCGTCCCGGAGGGGCGAATGAGAATAGCCCGGCGTTTCAACGCCGGGTCGGCGGCATCGATGAGGCGCGTCCCGGAGGGACGCTTGAAATGTCGAACGAAGCGTGAAGGTTTCAGTCGTGCCTCCGGCACGATGGCCTATGCGCGGCGCATCCCGCCAGTGAACCGGCGGGCTACTATCGGTGGTCCCTCCGGGACCAGCAGCCGACGGGTTACTTGCCACTCTCCCGGCTGGCGTCCGACAGAGTCTGGGCCGTTTGCGAACCGAAAAACCTATGCACTCACCGGCAAACTGCATAGGTCCTTCGCTTCGCTCAGGATGACAGAACGCTGAGAGGACGAAACGCTCCGGATGGCAAAACGCTCAATTGACAAAACGCGAATGGCTGCGGCGAATCTCTAGCTCGCGGCAACCCGACGCCCTGTTGCGCATCCAACTAAGTGGCAGAACTGCAGCGCCCTCCCCTCCGGTCTCGCTGAGCGGAGAGGGGTCGGGGGGAAGGGTTGCCGCGGTCCCGCTGGTTTGTGTTTGAGCGCCGATCAAGATACCTCCGGCTGCGACATCCTCATCCGGATTCGATAAACTAAAGACTATGAAACCGGGGTTGCGCAATGCTCTTCTCTTCCTGACGCTCTTAGGCTTCCTCACGTTCTTAGCTGCGAGCGCAGTCCCTGCCCTTGCCCAGGAGGGCCCTCTCGAAAACACTCCTCCGCAGGGCACAACGCCCGACGAGATCATCCAGCGCTTCGCGACCAAGGAGACCGATTTTGCCAAAGCCCGCGAACAGTACACCTATCGCCAGGATGTGAAAGTCGAGACTCTCGACGGGGACACGGTCGACGGCCAGTATCACGAAGTCTTCGACGTGCTTTTTGACGACAAGGGCCACCGGATCGAAAACGTTGTGTTTGCCCCGCAGTCGAACCTGACCAAGATCTACATGTCGCAGGAGGATTTCGCCGACATCCGGCACCGGCTGCCGTTCGTCCTGACCACCGAGGAGCTGCCCGAATACAACATCCTCTACGTCGGCCAGCAGCAGGAAGACGAACTGCACTGCTTCGTCTTCGACATTGCACCCAAGAAGATCGAAGGCAAAAAGCGCTATTTTCAGGGGCGCGTCTGGGTCGACGACCACGACTTCCAAATCGTCAAGACCTATGGCAAGACGGTGCCCGACCTGTGCGGTGGGCATCCCTGCAACACCTCCAAGAGGGACAGCGACAACCAGAATCTGTTTCCCAAGTTCACCACCTGGCGGCAGCAGATCGACGGCCTGTACTGGTTTCCCGTCTACACCAAGGCCGATGACGAACTGCACTTCAAAGCCGAAGACGTGCACATCAAGGAGATCGTGAAGTACGAGGACTACAAGCGCTTCGGCACGAACGTGAAGATCCTCTACGAAGGCAAGGAATTACCCAAAGATCAGCCCAAGCCAGACCAGAAGCCGCCCGACCAGAATCCGCCCCCGAAGCCGGATCAGAATCCGCCGCAGAAGTAGGAAGGATTAGTTAGGTTTGGCCCCCATCGGGGCCAAGAAGGCGCGGTTGAGTTCTTCGATGCGCCCCTTCGACAACGCGCCGGATTCAATCATGCGCTTCAGGAATGCAGGGAAGGCCTCACGGTCGTTGGGAAATCCCTGCTGCTTCATCAGGCTGTAGAGAGCCACTGCGAGTACGTGAATCCCATCATCCTGCTGCTGCCAATAGCGGTGGGGCTCGCCGCCCATCCCGAACCGTTCGGCGATGACCTGCTCCAGCGACTGCACGCAATCCTCTTCCTCCAGACCCTCCAGCGTGTTGTAACCGAAGGACCGGTTGTGATGTTCCACCTTGTCCATCAGGAACGAATCTGTATGCAGGGACTGCAAATCCGCGCGGAGTTGGGGATCATTCGCCAGGTCGTAGGGCGGGTGCATCATCTCGTGAATCGCGTTGCGCAGAACGATGCGGAACGGATACGAGTAGTGGGTCAGGAAGCGCGAGCCCGTGATCTTGATGCCGTGGGGCTGCGAATAATAGAGCATGTAAATCGTGATCGTGTTGGTGGGCCGTGGCGTACCGAGAACCTGTTCGACCTGCGGGATGACGTTGTACTTTGGCAGATCTTTCGCGATCGCGACGATGGCCTGCTCCACGGCGGGTCTGGCGTGCTTCTCCCAGTCGTCTTCGAAATGGATGCGCTCCAGCGCGCGGAATGCGGCTTGCAGATTGGGCCGGCTGGCCTCATAGATTTTCCACTGGTCATCGCTGTAGTAGGGCGTGGCTCTGAGGTTCCGCTGCATAGTCGAGCTGTCTTTGACCACGCGAATCATATCGTTGAGAGACTCGGCGTCGGTGGCCGAGAAATAAAGCGCAAGTTGAGCCGAGACGATGCCGCCATTCTCGTCTTTGATGCGGCGTTTCAGACCGGCAAACGCGGCCCGCTCTTCGGCGCGCAACTGCGGGGCGAGGCGGTCATAGTCGGACTTGTAGTACTCCAGATAATAGGGATCGCCGCTCAAGAAATTGAGCGCGCAAAGGACGTCGAACTTGAGCGAAGGCTGGACGTCCCAATCGGTGGTGCTGTGAAAAGAGGTGTTCTGAACAGAGGAAGATTGTTCTGCCGCCAGGCGTCCGGGCAGGCTCGCGAGCACCGCGCAGAGCGCGACCAGTACCTGCCCGGCCAGAGTAGTGTGCCGCTGGGTGCGTAGCATTCAGGTTGGACGGGTTGACTCGCTGAACGTGAGTGCGTTCCGTCGCCCCGCTAATAGAACAGGTACTTTCTCCACTTGTCGTCCGACCGGCCCATCAGCCGCATGATGTGGCGGCTGGTGTGGAGGTTGAAGGCGCGGGGTTCGCGCATCAGCTTCATCCCTGCTTCGCCGGGAGACTGGTTGCCCTTGCGGCGGTTGCAGGCATGGCAGCAGGCGACCAGGTTTTCCCAGGTGGACGAACCTCCGCGGGAGCGCGGAATCACGTGGTCGAGCGTCAGTTCGCTCGAGGGCAGCACCGTAGCACAGTATTGGCAGGTGTTGCGGTCGCGCAGCAGGATGTTTTTCCGCGACAGAGCCCGGCTCTGGTGCGGAATGCGGCGATACTCGAGCAACCGGATCACCGACGGAACTCGCAGCGCCACTCGAGCCGAGTGCAGGAAATGTCCGTTTTCTTCCTCGGTCATGGCCACGCCCTTCAGCACCAGCACCAGGGCGCGCCGCGCGGCGCACACGTTGATCGGTTCATAGGAGGCGTTCAACACCAGGACGGGCGCAAGCAGAGCATGGCCATCGCCAGGCCGGTGCGCGACCGTCGGCGCGAACAACCCTGCGGCCACCCGGGGTGTCGATTCCGCTCCGTGTTCCATCCGGTAAGACATAAGTTCCAACTATGTTCCAACTAGCTGCCGACGGCTTTCGCCAGCGGGATTTCGACTTCCGCGCTGATGTTGTCCATTGCGTGAGACTTCAGCTGTATCTCGGCGTGTTTCGATGCCAGCTTCGGCGTGCGGGCAACCGTGGCAACCCATACTTGCGCCGCTCCCGCCCGGCGCAGCACCCGCGCGCATTCCGACGCCGTGGTCCCCGTGGTGTAAACATCATCCACCAGCAACCCCTCGCGGCCAATGACTTCCCTGGCACGGGCCGCGGTAAACGCCCCGCGCATGTTTTCGCGGCGCTGATGGCTGGTCAGGCCGATTTGCGAGTGCGTGTCGCGGATGCGCAGCAAAATGTCAGCCGCCAGTTGCAGACGCTCGCCCGCAGGGTGGAACTTCAACGCTGCCCGCGCGATCAACTCCGCCTGGTTGAAGCCGCGCTGCCGCCGCTTGCCCTGGTACAGCGGGACCGGGATCACGATTACGTTCCTCTGCTCAAACGCTGGTTCGAGGCTGGTGATGGCCTCGGCTAGCATGCGTCCCAGAACGCTGGCTGCCGGGCGCACCCCGTTGTATTTCAGCAGGTGAATCAGTTCGCGCAACCCGCCCTCATAACTGCCGTAGGCGATCGCACGGCGATAGGGCCGATCAATCCGGCGGCAGACCGGACAGCGCAGATCATCGCCCAGGGCGTACGCCGACAGCACGCGCTCGCTGCAAATCGAGCAAACCTTGCCGTTCACCGGATGGATCTGCTCCAAACAGTCGGGGCAGACGGGCAGCCGGGAGATGTTCAGCAACGGTTCGCCGCAAATGCGGCAGTCAGAGGGGAACAGAACGCTAAAGAGGCTCTCGGCAGCGCGGTTCATCCACCATGGGGCTGGGCGCGGAACAATAGAAGACCCTGCTACTGCAGCAACGCTGGCCTCAGCAGCCCGGATTTGGTCCTCACTACTGCTGAAGACGGCCTCCTCGTCTCTCCGCGGGCACAGGTCCGCCGCGGATCCAACTTCTTGCTACCACTGCAGTATAGCGGTGACCGCCGTCACTAGGCAACGTTGCGGTTGGACGTGGTCGACTGCTTTCCCGGCATGATGCGGGTCGTGTCCGACAGCCGGTCACGCACCGGAGTAAATATCAGGCGGTAGTCGCGCCGGAAGCATTCTCCGCAGCGCACCGGCTGTAGAAGAAACAGCGGAAGGATGAAGCGCTCGCTGAAAGTACGCCGCCGCGAACGAAAACCGGTTTCACTGCCACAATCGCGACAACGATAGGTTTCAAACATCGGCCGCTCGGGGGAGTCGCTCATACGTTGCACCTCGGAATGGCAATCTGCGAAGGGGCGGAGACCAATTGCCCCTATTCTACACCTCAGGGCAGGATTGGGTGGATCCCGGATGGACCTGCTGTATCTCATTGATGGCAGGAGGATTCCTTTCATCTCCACCGGCGCCAAACTCGCCAGAGCGCAGCTCCACGCTGGCCAAACGGTCTTTCCCTAGCGCAGAGTTCATTCTAGCGCGCCGGGCGGCGCGAGGCGTGCAAAATGCGGCCGGGGCGCTGGTGCTGTGGTCTGAGTCGGAAGACCTGGCAGGACCAGCAGCGGGTCATCGAGCGCAGCGCTGGTTCCTGCGGTGATCGCGACATTCACCTCGAGCGGGGCGCTGAATCCGCCGCTTGATGGGACGATGCTCGCCAACCCGTTCAGATCCGTGGTGGCGTTGCTCTGACTTGTGCTTAAGATCACCGGCATGGCGGGGTTGATAGAGTTGGTTTCTCCACCAACGCCTGGCGTGGGCGTTCCGATCGGCCGCAGTATCGTGATTTGAAAAGCGACTGGCGCCGCGATCACAGGGTTTGGTGGCGAGGAGGAATCCACCACCCGCACCACCACCGGCTGAAAGGCTTGGCCGGTGGACACTTGTCCGGCGCCCGACACCGGCTGCAAGTTCTGCAGGGAAGTAGGCACCGGATTCGCATAGATGACTGCACACGGGGCACTCGCTGGAGCGATGCAAGCACTTACCTGGGTTAATGCCACAACTTGTGTGAGCGCCAGTGAGACACTGGCATTGCCGCTGGAGTTGGTCTGCGCGCTCGGCGCGCTTAGAACGCCGGAGCCGGCTACTACGGTGAAGTTCACTCTCACATTATTTTGCGGCGTGCCGTTGCTGAGTACGCGTGCCGTGAGTGGAATGGTGACGGTGGCCCCCTGGGAGATCCACAAGTACGGCGTGAGCACCCCGATATCGGAGTTCGACTCGGTAGCATTGAGCGTGGCGCTGACTGACTTCGCCGGGTTATAGATGCCTGGAGCGAGCGTGGCCGTGATGTTCGCAACACCGGCGGTGGCTGGCGTCAGCCAAGTCGACGCATCTCCACTCTGGTCTGTCGTGACTGAGCAGGAGGATGCGCTGTTGCAGGCAGAAAGCTGCAAACCGTTGTTGGCGCTCCAGCCGATGGTTGCACCGCTGACCGGAGTAACGCCATCGGCCGCCACTACCCTCACGATCACCGGGTAAGTGGCCTGCGTGCCCACCGGGTGGAGGGGTTAGTCCCCTTCAGCAGGACAATGTTATCGGTGGCCGCAGCACCGTAGGTCAAGGCGTTGGTCATGGTCGAGGAGCCGCCGGTTGTGGGATTGGAGATGGTGATGTTCTCGGGACCATCGGGCTGCGGAGGCGCAGCGATGATCATTTGCCCGGCACTTACCGCGAGTGGGGTTGCCGCGACGCTGCCGATAGTGACTGTCAGCCCGGGCGAGAAGCCGGTGCCCTGAATGGCAATGGCGCCGCCATTCACCCCGATGCGAGCCGGAGAAACGGAATCCGCGTAAAGCACTTGCGCGTGGTAGTGATAGTCGGGGCGCCCGTCTCCGCGCAGGTCGGCGATGCCGACAATGAAGTTGGTCGAAGTCGCTACCACGGCATCCAGCCGGGTCATGCCCGCCGGCACGGCATTGAACGGCGACGGCGTAGAGGCCGGAGGCGCTGTGCCCTGCGGGTCCGAGGCAGCCCACATACCGATCACTGGTTGGAGCTTGGCGTCGCTGGCTGCGCCGGACTCATCCAGAGCAGTGACCGCGACGGAAAGGCTGCGATTGGCCTGTGCCGGCAGCAAGAAGTACCCGACATCGCCATAGCTGCCGAGCGATCCCATCCAGTCGCCGGCCGCAGGAACCAGCGCCGGACGCGTCCATGTTTCTGACGAGGCCCACTGCGGCAACGGCTGCGCACTGGCGGTCATAACAATGTCCTGCTCGACATCCTCGCCCGCATTGACCGTCACGACGACCGGCTGAAACACACCCGAGGGCGCGACCTGATACGGCCCGTACGGCTGCACTCCAACCGACCAGGTGCGATCAATCGGTTCGACGCTAAACTGGTATTGCGCGCTGCCTCCCTTGGGCAGCGCCAATCCCCCGAGATCGAAGAAGCCCTCCAGGCTTGCGCTGGTGGAACCCCAGGTGTTCAGCGGGTTCCCCAAGGCGTCGTCGAAGCCGGTGACAGGATTGCCCGCGTTACCGGTGAACAGGAATCCAGAGACCGCAGACGCCGCGTACCGGCGCGAAGGCAAGCCGGTCGCCGGATTGATCCAGCGGGCCACGACGTTGACGCCCTGCATGGGCTGGGTGCGATTTCCCACACCATCTGTGAACCAAACCGAGCCATGGATGCGGGCTGTCGATGAGGCTAAGACCTGCTTGCCGGGGAAATTCGCCTGATTCTGGGCGGTGACCGGATAGAGGCGCGACAGGGCGGCTACGTCATCCGGCGCGAGCTGATAGGGGTTGGGATAGCAGCTTGTGATCGGCACACAGCCGGTTGGGTCGGTGTAGTGCATCACCGGGAACCCGGCGAGATCGTCAGCCGTGGGCGGCGGAGTACCCGTCACCACATTGAGATTGAGCTGCGACCACCCAATGCCCAGCACGTTACCGATGACGCGCACCAGGCGGTATTCCACCTCAACGAGTTGCGAGGACTCCTGCGCGCACTGGCCGTTGATAACGATGAGCGCGTGCTGGTAGATGGCGGCCGAACCGTAGTTGTCGTCGCCTCCATAGGCCGCGTTCGAGAAGCACTGGCTCGCGTCTCCGGCGCCGCTGCCCAGCAACGCGTCGGTCACTGTGCCGTCATAGTCGTAGACAACGCCCACCGGGGTGCTAGCGGCCGAGGACTGAATGTCGGTGGGCATGGAAATCGTGCCGTCGGCATTTCGCGTGACATTGCTGCCGTTCACGTCTTCTGCGAGCTGGCCACCGCTGGCGGCAGCCACAGCCGCCGTCGCAACCGAGGTCCATTGGCTGAAGGAGTTGGCCACGAGGCTGTTGGCGGAAGCGTTGTCGACGATTGGGCTGAGATCGCCCTGATCGGTGAAGTACGAGATCTGTCCCTGAGCCCACACCAGCGGCTGGCCGGTCATGGTCGAGTCGAAATAGGCGGTTCCTGCGACGTCCTTTGGACCGCCCGCGCGCGACAAGACGGAGCAGAGGAAGATAATCGCCAGGGCCAGGACCAGCCTGAGGAGGAACGGGCGAGCGGTAAATGCCATGCTGTTTTTCATGGTCACATCCTTGCCGTGGAACTTCATTCCTCCTCAGTGGCCTGACGCACCGCCAAGGCGAAGTCTGAGAGACTGACACGCGACTTCCCACCAAGGACGGGATCTGTTCGAAAAGCCGAAAGATGTTGTGCCGTGAGCGTCACCCGGCCCTCAGGATCGAGAGCGAAGCGCCCCAAAGGCCCGGCGACGCAACTGGTAAGTCCGAGCTTGCTGGGCGGGCGGATAGAGAAAAAGCAGCAGATGTTCCCCGACCCGATAGCGCTGGCCGGCGGACCACACCGCGATCCACTGCGACACGGTCAGGTTTGCGCCGGCGGAGGTTCCGCGAATCGCATTCTCGACGTGAAATCTGACGGTAACGGTCGCAACCGCTTGGCCGTCAGTAGCAGGATGACGAGCGATGCTGGCCACGGTTCCCGAAAAGATGATTCCGGACGACCGGGCGAGCTGGGGGAAGCCGAACGTCCCGGGATGGACTGGCCTTGGCCAGATCCGGGGGAAAGTGGGTCCATGGCCCACAGGATCGGGTGCGGGAAGCGGAATCCTGTCGTACAGCGCCGCGAGATCATGCCCGAAATCGGGCTGGTCCAAATCCGCGCGACTTTGCGATTTCACGGCGGCTGGTGCGACGATCAACGACGAGAGGACGAGCAGACAGGGCCAACTTCTCCCACGCATGGGGAAGACCTCACGGTGTAATGTCTGCTCAGAGGGAACACCGGGAAACGAAATGATCCTAGATTCAAGCGCCCGACGGAATCTGTGACGGGCATCACATCGAGCTGTGATTTTCTGTCGATCCGGCAAATTCCTCTCTTGTTGATCACCCAGCACCCTGACGAAAAAGTAATCTCGCCCACCAGTCCGGCCTCAGCGGCTAAAGCCGGCGTTGAAAATAAGCTTGTTATCCGCAGCGCTGAAGCGCTGCGCCACCCAAAATCAAGCACCGAAGAATCAAGCACCCATGCGAGTTTTTCAGCAGCCTGCCAGGGCTTGCTCGACGGAGGATGTGATAGGGGCTATGCCCGCTTCCCTGCGGCGAACATGGCTTCGAATGGCCGACCATCAAAGGCCGACTGCACGCGGTAGATTTTTCCGTTCCGGGCCTTATGCCATTCGGCCACGAAGGTCACGGCTTCGACGGGGGCCTTGGTCTGCAATTCAAAGAAGACAGCGGCGTTCTCGCCCTCCGCGATGATGATCTTCACGTCCCATCGAACCGTAACCTGCAACAGGCCGGTTAGAGCTTTCAGGTATTCATTCGGGTTGTTGTACGTCTCAAATAACCCGACGAAAACGAGATCATCCGCCAGGAACTTGCGGGCTGACGCGAGATCCCGGTTTACGACGGCGGTGTAGAAGTCCTTGACGACTTGTCCGGTCGTTGCCATGCACGAATTCCTTTCTGATTTCCGAGGTCGAGTTTCGGCGATGCAGGGCCAAAGCTTCAGCGTTTGCCCGCGATCATTTCGTAGTCGGTAAAGACCACCTCTTTGCCCACCAACTCTGGAGAGTAGACGGCCTCGAAGCGCTTCACGGCCTCGGATTCACCATGACGAGCCTGGGCCGCTGCGTCTTCGAAGATAAAGAGATGCAGGAAGCGTGTGGGATCGTCTTTCTGCTGCCAGGCCAGGTACATTTGTGATCCCGGTTCATTCGCCTGCACATAGGCCACGAATTCCTTGATGGCTTGTTTGACCTTGTTCACGGCGGACGGCTTCACCTGGTAACCGCCGGTCTGATAGATAGGCATTCGGAAATCTCCTCTCCAACGAGTTCGTGATGTGACGCCGGTGACCTCGGAACCGCAAGTCGAGGCGGTGGTAGACAACGTTTGCCTTCCTGCCGGACTTACTAAGCTGCCCTGGGCAACGCCCCGATCTGCTGCAAGAGTTCCATCATGGCCATCTCAACCCAGTGCTCGCAGATCCTCCCGTTTTCCAGGCGGTAAATATGAATCTCGGTCCAGTGGATGCGCTGGTTCGTAGGCTTCTCTCCCATGAGCGATCCCTTGTGCGTGGCGACCGCTGAACTCCGCTCCACGACCTTGTCACCGCCGGCGATGAGGTCCTCCTCCGTTACCACGACATCGGGGAAAGCCCCGTTCATCATCCTGCCGATTTGTTTGAGGCCGGCGAGGCCGGGAGGCAACGCAGCCCGGAAGTGGTGGGTGAAACTCGGATCAAACAGTTGATCGATGCCGTCTACGTTGTGCTGCTTCTTGAAAATGGTGGTGAATTTCCTGACGACTTCTTTGTTCCGTTCTTCTTGCATACTGGCCCTTTCCTGGAATTGCGATGTACACACTTGTTCATCGTCAGAGCGCAGCTGCACGCTCCTGAAAAGTTCTGTACTGCCGATCCACTTCAGAGTTTTGACGCGGCTTTCCCCAGATGCTCCGCGAATTTCTTCGCAATTGTGCCCCAACCCATTTCGTAGCGCTGAGCCACTGCCGGATCGGTGAATCGTTCGTGGGTGATGACCAGGTCGCTTTCGTCCCCGTGAGCTATGAAATCGACGGTGACCAGCGTGATCTCCGCGGGGTTCTCCAGGCCGGACCAGGTGAAGACGAGCTTGGAGGGGCGATCGACAACCTGATAGGTCCCCACGTGCTCATGCACCTTGGTCTCGCTCTTCATCGTGATGCGGAACGAGCCGCCCACGCGCACATCGAGTGTGGCCTCGGCCGAGATCACGTCGCCCGGACACATCCACTCGCGCAGGCCCTGCGGGTCAATCCATGCGTCGTAGACGATCTCGCGCGGAGCGGGCATACGACGGCGGGCGACGATGCGATGCTTGCCATCAGCGGACTTTTCCATGGGCTTCTCTCTTTGCGGCTTTGAATTTTCGGCCGACATAGACTTCCAGCGCATCCAGGCGCAGCTCCCAGAACTCGCGGTAGTGTTCGAGCCAGGCGTTGGCTTCGCGCAAGGGGCGGGCATTGATGCGGCAATGATGCTCGCGGCCCTGGATGTTCCGGCGCAGCAAGCCGGCGCGCTCCAGCACCATCACATGCTTGGACACGGCGTTCAGCGAAACCGGGAACGGTCTGGCAATTTCGTTGATGGTGGCCGGGCCACTGGAAAGCGCGCGTAGAATGGCGCGCCGGGTCGGATCTGCCAGAGCCGAGAAGACGCCATCCAGTTCAGAGTTCGCATGTTCAACCATGCGGTTGAATATTATGAAGCCCCATCCGGCCTGTCAACACTTTCTTTGTAAAAAGATCTTCAGGCGATCGCCGGACCCAAGGCTCCCCCGCTGGGCTCCGCTCGTTGACATTGTTTCGCCACAAACCTAAGATGGCTTGCCTGAATCCGCGAGACTGCGGAGCGCTGCGCCAGGGCTGCACTCCGTTTTCTCACGACGTATTGCGGCCCGAGGGCCGCGCGCGCCATGATCGGCCAGAACATCTCTCACTACCGGGTGATCGAGAAGTTGGGTGGCGGAGGGATGGGCGTTGTCTACAAGGCCGAGGACACTCGTCTGCGGCGCTTTGTGGCCCTGAAGTTTCTTCCGGAAGATGTGACGCGAGACACGGCGGCGCTCAGCCGCTTCCGGCGCGAGGCGCAGGCGGCGTCGGCGTTGAATCACCCCAATATCTGCACCATCTATGACATCGGCGAGGAGGGCGATCAGGCCTTCATCGTCATGGAGTATCTGGAAGGCGAGACGCTGAAGCATATGATCGGCGACCGGCCGCTCGAAATCGAAAAAGCCCTGGCGATCGGAATTGACGTAGCCGATGCGCTCGATGGGGCGCACTCCAAAGGCATTGTGCACCGCGACATCAAGCCGGCGAATATTTTTGTGACCCTGCGCGGAGCGGCGAAGATTCTCGACTTTGGCCTGGCCAAGGTGACGCAGGAAGCGAGCCTGGCAGTGGATCCGACCGAAGCGACCAAGACCGAAGGGGTAAGCGCGCAACATTTGACCAGTCCGGGCTCGGCGCTGGGGACGGTCGCGTACATGTCGCCGGAGCAGGTGCGGGGTAAGCCGCTGGATGCGCGAACGGATCTGTTCTCGTTTGGGATTGTGCTCTACGAAATGGCGACCGGAGCGGTGCCGTTTCGCGGAGAAACCTCGGGAGTCATTTTTGACGCGATCATGAACCGGGCGCCGCTGGCGCCGGTGCGGCTGAATCCGAATTTGCCTCCGAAACTGGAAGACGTCATTAACCGGGCGCTCGAAAAAGACCGCGATCTGCGCTACCAGCACGCGGTGGAT
>Ga0116220_10000811_pt1 | contig 12384 bp, 13 predicted proteins | sample Sb_taG_10_FD_88967 | JGI IMG/M metagenome (GOLD analysis project Ga0116220, IMG submission 88967) | Peat soil microbial communities from Weissenstadt, Germany - Sb_50d_7_NC metaG | ecosystem: Environmental > Terrestrial > Soil > Wetlands > Peat | place: Germany: Weissenstadt | collected 2010-09-21
CGCGAACCGAGCGCCACCAGGACATAAAAACCGAGCACCGTCGGCGGCAGGACGATGGGAAGCGCGACCGCGGCCTCGACCAGGAATTTCCAGCGCCAGCGCGAGTACGTCAGCCAGTAGGCGATGGGGATTCCAATCGCAATCAGCAGCGTCGAGACGATGGCTGCCAGACGCACGGTCAACCAGAACGCCTCCCAGTTCATTCAGTGTTTCTCCATTTCAATGCTTCTCCACTTCATTTCGTCTCCGCAGGCAGGCTGAAACCGTACGTGGTGAGCAGGGAAGTGGCCTCGGGGCTGCGCAAAAAGTCGAGGAATCTGCGGGCCGCATCCGGATATTTTGATCGCGAGAGCACGACGGCCGCCTGATTCAGCGTGGGATAGGCATCGAGCGGAACCGTCCAATAGCGGCCTTTATCTTTCATCGCGGGTGCGAGGGCATGGGAGAGCGCGATCAGTCCCGCCTGGGCGTTACCCGATTCGACGAACTGCGCTGCCTGCGACACGTCTTCTCCCAGGACAAGCCGGCTGGAAACCTGATCGTAAATTCCGAAGTGCCGCAGCGCGGCCTCGGCGGCGCGACCGTACGGCGCATGCGCGGGATTCGCCATCGAAATCTTCTTGACCGAAGGAACGAGCAAAACGCGCATGCCGAGCTTCGATAAATCCAGCGGCGAGTTGGCGGGCACCCAGAGCACCAACCGGCCGACGGCATAACGGTAAAGCGTTTCTTTGGATTGCGACGCCAGCCCTTCGGCGATCAACTGTTGCGGATACTCTTGATCGGCGGAGAAGAAGACATCGAACGGCGCGCCGTTTCGTATCTGATTGGTCAGATTACCGGACGAGCCGAAGGAGAGCTTCACCGCTTGTCCGGTCTTCTTCGTGTAACTCGCGACCAGTTCCGGAAGGGCAGCGCTCATATCGGCCGCCGCGGCGACGGTAATCTCCTGGGCGGTTGCGAAAGCTCCTGTGAGCAGGAGGAGTAGCGCCAGCAATTTGCTCATCGCCGATATCCCGGGCCTCCCGATGCCCAGCCCCTAAAGGGGCGTCTTCTTTCGAAGAACTTCCGGCACCGCTAAAGCGATGCCCTGATACGAACCCCGAGCTTTGGCATGTCGGGATCGCCGTCAAACGTCTTTCCCGTTCACTTTAAAACGGATCGTTCTAAAACGGATCAATGGCCTCTGGTCAAGCGCGGTCCTCTGGTCAACCACGGATGCTGCAGAATTGATTTCCATATCCTAGTCGCAGAGCGCGAAATGTGGAAGAGTGGAAGCGGCGATGGGAGTGCGGTTTGTGGAACTCCCTTGCGATCCCCGGAGCCTGCCCTGAGCGAAGTCGAAGGGCCCTCTGTGGTTGGCAAGGTTTCCCTCAGCGCCCGTCATATAATCGTCTGTCATTTCATCGTCCGTCATTCCGGGAGGAATTTTGGCCTACGACGATCTGCGGGACTGGATAAAAGCACTCGACCGAGCCGGCGAACTGAAGCGCGTCCGCACGGAAGCGGACCCAATTTTGGAGATTACGGAAATTACCGATCGGGTTTCGAAAAGCAGGGACAGGGACACAGACAAAGACCGGCAGGGAACTGTCGGCGGCAAAGCTCTGCTCTTCGAGAACCTGAAGGGCTACCCTGGCTCGCGACTTCTCATCAACCAGTTCGGTTCCGCCCGCCGTATGCGGCTCGCGCTCGAAGTCGATGCGCTCGATGAAATCGCCGAGCGCATTCGCGGCTTCATGGATATGAAGTCTCCGCAAGGCTTCCTCGACAAAGTGAAGATGCTGCCGATGCTCGTCGAGATGGGCAGGTTTTTTCCGAAGACCGTCGCCGACGGCCCATGTAAAGAAGTGATCAAGCGCGACAATTTTTCGTTGCTCGATTTCCCTATCCTCAAATGCTGGCCAAAAGATGGCGGACGCTTCATCACGCTGCCCTGCGTGATCACGCGCGATCCGAAGACCGGGAAGCGCAACGTCGGCATGTACCGCATGCAGATCTATGACGAGCGCACGGCCGGAATGCACTGGCAGCGGCAGAAAGTTGCGGCGGAACACTACCGCGACCACCTGCGGCAAAGCTTTCCGAACGATGGAGGCACGGGCGCCCCCGCCCGCGCGGCGGTCGACATTATGGCAAGGTCATCGGGAGGCGCAATGCTAGCCACCGGCGATCGTCCCTCCGGCAGGATGGACGTAGCCGTAGCCATCGGCACCGAGCCCGCGCTCACGTTTTCCGCCGTCGTCCCCGCGCCGCCCGACGTTGAGGAGTACATCATCGCCGGATTCCTGCGGCAGAAGCCGGTCGAGCTGGTGAAATGCGAGACGGTTGACCTCGAAGTTCCGGCCGCTGCCGAGATCATCCTCGAAGGCTACGTCAATCTCGACGAACTCCGCACCGAAGGCCCCTTCGGCGACCACACCGGCTTCTACTCGCTGGAAGACGAGTATCCGGTGTTTCACGTTACCTGCATCACGCACCGCAAAGACCCGATCTACGCCGCCACCATCGTCGGCAAGCCGCCGCAAGAAGACGCCTGGATGGGCAAGGCGATCGAGCGCATTTTCCTGCCGCTCATGAAGCTGACCATCCCCGAGCTGGTGGACATCAACCTGCCCATCGAAGGCGTGTTCCACAACCTGATGATCCTCTCCATCCGCAAGTCGTACCCCGGACAGGCGCGCAAAGTGATGAACGCCATCTGGTCGCTGGGGCAGGCGATGTTCACTAAATGCATCATCGTGGTAGACGAAGACGTGGACGTGCAGGATATAGCCGACGTCACCTTGAAAGTGTTGAACCATATCGATCCCGAGCGCGACATCCAGTTCACGCTGGGCCCAGTCGATTCGCTCGACCACGCCTCGCGTTTTGCAGACTACGGATCGAAGATGGGAATCGACGCCACTCGCAAATGGTCAACTGAGGGATTTGGGCGTCCTTGGCCGGATGAGATCGTGATGGACGCGAAGACTCGGGCGCTGGTGGATGGCAAGTGGAAGGCGCTGGCTAAAGAACTGGGGATCGAATAAAGCGAGCGCTTGGAAGGTCGTTTCCCACCGATGATCCCCATCACCCACCCTTTTCGCAAAGTGCGCGAAAGGATGGGGCACCCCGCTGTTGCTGGGTTCACATTGTCGCGATCAGTGGAGCGAGCGTAGAATGGGCTCCCGCGTTTGGAACGTAAAAGGGAGATTCCGACTTACTACTCTTACCTTGAACGACGGGGAGGTTACCAGGGATGGGCAGGCGCCGCGAGCCTCGCAAAGAGATCGGGGCGACAGTGCGCATCTTCGGCACCAACAGCAGTGGCCAAGTCTTCTCCGAGAACGCGGTTACGGTCAACGTTAGCCAGCAGGGGGCCGAGTTGAGCGGTGTCCAAGCCGAGCTCAACCTCGACGAGATCATCGGTTTGACCTATGGCAAGAACCGAGTGCACTTTCGCGTCAAGTGGGTAGGCAAACCCGGCACACCAAAAGCGGGTCACGTCGGCTTGGTCAACGTTTCCCCGGAAAAGCCTCTCTGGGATTTTCCACTACCCTCTCCTGCACCCGACAATCACCAGCCACGAGTCGCTGAGCAGCGGAAGCACCCCCGGTTCAAGTGCCATAATTCGGTGGAGCTTCATACCCGAGACGGAGCCTCCTTTTGGGCAACTATTTCAGATCTCAGCGTCGGCGGATGTTACGTTGAAGTGGCGATCCCATTTCCGCGGGGAACGAAGCTGAAAATGGCTATCTGGATCGGGGAAACCAAGCACTGGGCGGATTGCGAGGTCGCCTACAGCACACCGGGATCCGGAACTGGCGTGATGTTCAACCGAATTTCTGAACCGGATCTCGAGCGAATCCGGCAATTCCTCGGAACCATCGGGCCCTTCGCAAAGAAGCCGACTTATGAGCAATGACCTCTGGACAAGTAGCTGATGAGATAACCGTCTAGCGGGGTCAGCCGCGCGCGCCGACTTCTTCTTTTTCCCTGGCCGCGCCGGCGGCGGGGGACGAGCGGAGAACGGCCGGCCGCGCCACAAAAGTTCGGCCTTGAGCCTCCTGCCAACTTGTGTTCTCATTAGGGAATGACGCGGCCCGTGGGGGCCTGTCTGCGCGCTCTAAACCGCAACCCTCAGCCTCATCTTTGAGCGGAACACCATGAGCGGAAACACCAGAGGAGAAGAATTATGAAAAAAGTCAGCTACATTCCCAAGGGATACAACACCGTTACGCCGTACCTCGTCATCAAAGGTGCCGCGAAAGCGATCGACTACTACAAGAACGTTTTCGGAGCAACCGAGGTTTTTCGCATGGCTGATCCCAGCGGCAAGGTGGGCCACGCCGAGCTGCAGATCGGCGACTCGCGCATCATGCTGGCGGACGAAAACCCCAGCATGGGCTACCGCAGCGCCGAGAGTATCGGCGCGTCTCCGGTGAGTCTGCTTCTGTACATCCCCGATTGCGACCAGGTCGTCGCAAAGGCGGTTGCGGCGGGAGCGAAAATCCTGAAGCCGGTCGAGGACCAGTTCTACGGAGATCGCTCCGGCTTCATTCAGGACCCGTTCGGACATTTCTGGTCGGTCGCGACTCACAAGGAAGACTTGTCCCCGAAAGAAATGGAAGAACGCGCCAAGAAAGCGATGCAGGCCGCTTGACGGCAGCTGTTGGCTCTTAGCTCTTGGCCTGGTCGAGGTCGGATTTGGCTGAGGGCTAAGAGCTAACGGCTAATAGCGATGGTATTCGCGTTTGGCGTACGCACTCGCATAACTGCACAAGCTTAGAAAGGACACTCTTATGCTTTCCGCTGGCAATCCCTTTCCGAATTTCTCGCTTCCTAATCAGGACGGCAAGACCACTAAGCTCTCCGACTTCGCCGGACACTGGCTCGTTGTCTACTTCTATCCGAAAGACGACACGCCCATCTGCACCATGCAGGGCAAGTCGTTTACGGCGACCAAGGCTGATTTCGACGCTGCCGGGATCAAAGTGATTGGCGTGAGTGCCGACGACGTTGCCTCGCACAAGAACTTCTGCAACAAATTCGCTTTTACCATCGAGTTGCTCTCCGACACCGATTCCAAGCTGATGAAGACCCTCGGCCTCGGCCAGATTGAATGGAAAGGGATGAAGCTCTGGGAGCGAACCAGTTTCGTGGTTGATCCCAAGGGCGTGATCCGCAAGGTGTACGAAAAGGTGAACGCTGAAGGCCACGAGAAAGCGCTGCTCGATGACATCGGGGATCTTTCGGCAAAGGCGGCCTGATGGGCGCTCTCCAAGGCCGACGCTGGGAAAGAGGATTTTTCCGCGCCGCAGTCTGACCGCAGCGGCTAAAGCCGGACCTGAGAACAAGCTGGTGATCGCAACGCTAAAGCGTTGCGCCACCCGAACTCCGCGGTGAAGTTTACGCTCACAAGGAAATGAATGGACTCGCCTGGAAATTCTCAATTAGCGCTATCGCCTGATTGCAACACTTTCATGGAGATTTGAATGGAGGTGAGGAATTTCCCTACTTGCTATTCGACGGTTCGAGGATTGTCGTTCCCTGTTCAAACCGTATCGACCATTCGCCTCCGTGACGAGTCCACACAGTGGTCACCCGGAGACGGCTTGGAAATGGCTGCCCCTTGTACGTCGCATCCAGTTCCATCTTGCAACTCAAGTACGCGGAATCGCGGGTCATCAGCTTGAACGCGCAGTCCGAGAGTTTGTAGTCGTGCAGTGCCACGTTGGACCATTCCGCCTCGATGTCCACACGGTGATACACGCCTCCGTTACCTGCAACTTCGGCAAAATCGTCGGCGAGGTGAGATAAGACAAATTTGAGGTCCTTCCGCCTTTCTGCCTCGTACATCTGGTGCAAAGTGTCCGTGATTCGTCTCTCGACGGCCTCTTCCTCTTTCGTGCGCTGTCCCACCAACGCGCTGCATACCGAGATACAGAGCACCGCAACGGAGACTATCCTTGCCATCGTCATGGGAGACTCCTACCTACTATCCATCGGGTGAAGACTTTCCACCTCTCACAGGCGATGCAGCTGGGGGCCGCTGTTCGCGGAGGTTGAGAATACTAAATACACACGAATGATTGCACAAGGTCAGTGACACGGGTCACATCTTCTGATGTGCGTTGACCGCCAAGAGCCACAAAGCCAGACGATCAACTGTTGTAATATCCCGATTTCACTCATTGACCGAAATCCGCCACCCGAAATCAGGCGCGCGCGCGTTTTTTTTCGCGGCTGAGACGCGGCAAGCCGCGTCTCTACGATTCAGGACGCCCTATTCGGCAAGCGGGTCAGTGGCGAACTTCGCTCCACTACTACTGGCGCTCCATTACTGCTGGCGCTCCATTACTGGTGCCGCCCCATGGCCGGCGCAGCGTTTCAGCCAGGCCCTCGGCCATCACCGAGGGCAGGATGCGGTACAGCCGGGAGCGCAAATCGCGGTAGCCTTGAATCCCGGCAAAAAGATCGCTCATCAGCTCGCGGAAGCTCGCGCTTTGCGCGGTTAGCGAAACCATCCGCTCCAGCACGCTGTCTCCGAAAACCTGTCCGCTGTAGAAGCGCTCGGAAACGCGTGCCGCCAGCTTCAACTCGGCGAGCACCTCATCTTCCAGAAGGACCCGGTAGTGGTCAGGTCGTCCGGCCAACAGCGCTTCGGCGCACAACTCCGCGGAGCGAAGCGCGTAGTAGAGACCCTCTCCGGTAATCGGGTCCACCAGGCCCGCACTGTCGCCGATCATGGCCCAACCTTCCCCGCAAACTTCGACCGTTTCGAAAGACTGGGCGCGCAACGACGGAAGAATGTGCGAGTAAAAGCGGGCGCCGTCCAACGGGAAGCCGTTTTCTTCGTTCCGACGATCTTCGTTCCGATGATCTTCGTTCCGATGATCTTCGAGCCGCTGTTCTTCGAGCCAACGCTCCAGTATGCGGCGCAACTCGGCGGTCGAGGTTTCACCCATCTTGCCCATGATCCCGGCGGAAACATGATCCGCGCGAGGGAAGACCCAGATGTAGCCGGTGATTCCTTTCAGAAACTGAATCTGCATCAGAGAACTGCGGCCGGGAATGAAATAGCCCGCGGTGACCATCAAATCGCTTGGGGGAATCGGCGAGAGGAACTGGGAGCGGAACGAATTGCGCGCGCCCGCCGCCAGGATCAGGTAGGACGCTCGGTATTCGCGGTGCGGCGTGACGAGTTGCCAGTCTGCGCCGGTTCGCGCAATCTGCGTGACGCGCTCGTGGTGTATATCAACGCGCACGTCAACGCCGGCGCGCCGGGCTCGTTCCAGCAACAATGCATTCAGCGCCAGGCGCGAGAAGATCGCGACCGGGTGCTGCATACGGAAGCGTACCCGCTGCCCAGACGGGCTGATCAACTCGCAGTGTTCAACCGGATTGCTTGCGCTCCCGGCCTCCGCCAGAAACGGATACTGCTGCAAAGCTTTGTGCGTGAGTGCGCCGCCGCAGGGCTTCTCCCAGGCAAGCTTTTCGTCGAAGAGACGGACTTCCCTGCCGCCCGCTGCCAGGAACGCGCCCGCCACAGCACCCGCTGGACCGCCTCCGACAATCGCAATGGCGTGTTGCGTGCGCATGTTGGGTCGCGGATTCTGCCGCTGGGGAAAGAGGCCCGCCAGCGGGCAGCAACATTACGCCGCCGCTCTCGCGAGTTCTCCCTGAGGCGGGGTGGGCGAGGATTCCCGCGAATCCGTGAGCTTCCCGTTTACTGCAGCGTGGTGGAGCTGGTCAGTCCCTGATAGATGAACAATCCCGCAATGACCAGGATCATGGCCCCCGACAAGGCGCCGAGCACCTTGACGATCGGTGTGATCCTTCTCATCTTGACGATAACTTCCATTTGATCCTTATGCATCTGGGATTCGGTGTCATGGAGGAAAATTGAGTCATCCTCATGCATGGTGAGGGTGCTGCGATAGATCAAGAGGATAATGAGAATCCCCGTCAGAATACCCCACGCGACAAGCAGCCCGAACATAGGAGACATACGCCACCTCGGAGCTTAGATCGAGCCAATTCCCGAAGTTGCCATCTTGGGCCCCAGCGAAAACTGTCCTGCCATCCGCTGGCGTTCGGGCACAGGCCCCTACTGCGCACGATTATAGACCCCTTGGCAAGAGGGGGCAGCGACTTCTTGCCTGCCCGAAGCATCTAATGAGCAGATTTGGGAAGAAGTACTGGCTGGTGAAAAGCCTTGCCGAGCCGGTTGCAACCTTTGTTATAATAAGCGATTACAAGGAGATGAACAGATGGCGACTACCACCGTACCCGAAACGCAGCCCAAAACCGCGGCACCAGTCCTGACCCCCAGTGCGGTTGCTAAGGTCAAAGAGATCATGGCGGCGCAGGTGCCGGTCCCGGCGGGATTGCGGTTGTCCGTAGTCGGCGGCGGTTGCTCCGGCTTTCAATACTCCATGGCCTTCGAGAACGGCGCCGGCATGATGGACAAGGTTTTCGACTTTGACGGCTTGAAGGTTTACGTGGATGCCACTTCCCTGATGTATCTGGGCGGAGCGCATGTCGATTACGTCGAGACCCTGGAAGGCGCCGGGTTCAAGTTCGACAACCCGAACGTGAAGAGTACCTGCGGCTGCGGCTCTTCGTTTAACACTTAAGTATTAATGGTTTCACGACAAGCCCCGCTTTCGATGCGGGGCTTTTCTGTTCCTGGGATATTGCTGGAATGTGAAGTCTACTGTTGGGGCGTCTGTCCTAAGTTTTGCGAAGGTTGCGTGGGAGGGCTTTGGGGTTGGCCGAAGTTCGGCGAGAGTCCTTGCCCCGGCGTACCTTGCCCCGGTGTACCACCAGCCAGTCCGGGAGCGGCGCCGCTTAGGTTCGGAGTGGGGAGACCAGGATTCACCGGCCCGGTCAGCGTACCACCGCGGTCGCCCGTCGGCAGGTAAATGAAGAGCCAGTCGTTGTAATGGTTCTTTTGGTAGAACACGCGGATGGTCTTCGCTTTGCTCGTGCTGGCGACCCCGATTATCGGTCCTCCGCCGAACGTCGGCCCGTTGAAGCCGGAGCTGGAATTGGAACTTGTACTGGAATTGGAGGACGACGATCCAGTTGAATTCGGATTCCCCGACGCATCCGTCGCTGGAGTCTGCAGGCCACCCGTCTGTTGAAGCCCGCCTTGCATCCCGCCCAACGCTCCCTGTAGGGCCGCGAGTCCGCTTTGTCCCTGTAGTCCGCCTTGTCCCGGGAGTCCACTCTGGCCAGGCGTTTGTCCCAATACCGGCCCGCTGTTTAAGTTGATGTCGGTCTGATGCAGGAATTTGAAGTCCCTCTCCTTGCCCGTGGCCCGGTCAATGTTGATTGGATCTGTATAGTGCTTGCGAATGAAACGGAGATTGTTGGTATTCTCCAACTCCTCGACGCGGTTTGGGTACCGGTTAAACTTCTTGTAGAAGTGTTGGATCGCGCGCATGTACGCCGTACCCCGGTGCACCATCTCCTCTTCGCGGTCGCGCTTGATCTGCTGGCCAATCTCGGGGAGCACGGCGAGCAGCGCAATGGTGATGAGCGCGAGGGCCAGCATCAGCGTGATCAGCATGTAGCCGCGCTGGGGCATTTGCGATTTGCGATTTGTAATTTGTAATTTGCCCGATCTCAAACCACAACGCCGCATAAACGCTCACTCGCTTTCAAAATTACAAATTACAAATTACCAAATTACAAATTACCAAATTACAAATCAGTTTCATCCTTGCGTTAATGGCAGGCTCTGCCGGTTATTATTGACCATATCTTCCACGTCCACCGCTGTCGCCGAGATGTGCAAGACACGATAACGCCGGTCCACAATGTCGCCCTCACCGGCGATAAAAATGTCTTCGCCCTGGGACAAAAACACCTTCTTTGTCTCCCCGGGCCGGTTGGCAAAGCCGAAAAACTTGAGCGTGATCGGCGGCGGCGGCGGAATTGGCGGAGGCTGGTGAAGGGTGGCATCCGGTTTGTCCGTGACCGGGCTTCCCTTAGGCTTTTCGATCTTGGGCACAGACCCCGCGACAAAAATATTTCTTCCGTTGCCCGCGTACTTGATTTCCTCGCTTAGGCTGAGCAGGTTCAGGTCAAGCGTAGGATCCAGCCGCGGCTCAACCACACGCACCACTTTTCCTGAAGCCGTGCGTCGCGTGGCGGGCCTGGCCGGCGTTGCTCCGGTTGGCGCCGTTGCGGGCGCCGCCGACGGCGACGAGGGCCAGAATTCATAGGCCAGCAGCCCCACTGCCAGCCCGCCCAATACAGCCAGCGCGACGACTTGCTTCTGGTTTTCGATTCCCAGTTTCACTCAGGCACCCGACCGCAGATAACTGTGTATCGTGATTCCCAGCTTGACCGGTCCCGCGCCTTCGCCCGCCAGGTCCACGCCATCGACCATAAAAAACATTTTCGACCGTTCCAGCGTATTGATGAACCGCACCAGTTGCAGGTAGTCTCCGGAAAAACCTCCATGGATTTCGACCGGAATTATGCCGGAGCCTTCCGCATCCTCTTGCTTGTAGGTCGCCTGCTGGATCCGGATCCCATTTTGTGCCGCCAGCTTCCCCAGTTCATTGGCCAGCTCGGAATCGGTGGCGGCAAAGCGGTCCTGGTAGAACGCGCCGATCTGATTCTTCGCCAGCACGATCTTCTTGTCCATGCCGCGCAGGGGTGCGACTTCGCGGTTCTTCTTGGTCAGTTCGGCCTTGAGTTCGTAGATTTGCAGCTTCCGCGAATCCGCCGAACCCACGAGTGGCGAGAGCAGAACCGCCACCGCTATTACATCGGCAGCCAGCATCGCCCCAATCGCAATTTTCAGCTTGCGCCGCGATTTCCTCAAGTCCGGCATTACTTTCCGCTCCTGTCGATCGCGTCAGGCACATAAACTGAGGTCACCGAAGCGGCTACGCCCCCTCCGGCCTCTCCACTCTGCGCCTCTTGCACCAGCTGCGCTCCCTGGAAATGCCTCGAGCCTTCCATGCGATGGACCAGTTCGACGGCTGCGGCGCGCGTGTCGCAAACTACCCTCATCTCCAGTTCCATCTGATTCTGCTCATTCAATTCCGGACGCAGCGAGACCACATGCAGGCTCGAGGGCATGACCAGTTCCAGTTCTTCGAACACGCGCGTCCACGAGAATGCCTTGCGCTGAATCAGTCCATTCAAGAACTGCGACTGATCCCGCGTGCTGCGGTTGACGGTCATATCGAGGTAGGCTTGCGCCTTGGCCCGTTCGTTGTCGCGTTCCGCGATCTGGGCCTGCAGTTCCCCGATCTCATGGCGATCTCTTCCGGCGTGGGTCCAGCCGCGCTCCGCCAGAACCAGCAGACACAGCGTCAACAGGCCGAGCAGCCCCACTCCCAATCCCCATCGCGTCCAGAATTCACGGGCATCTTCATACGGCCGAGTCGCGAGATTGATATCCAGACGCATATTTATGAAATCAGAAAAAGCCAAACCGCTCTTAGCTCTTAGCCTTTAGCTTTTGGCCTTTAGCTAAGAGCCAAGAGCGATTTAGGAAATCAGCGCTCCCACCACTCCCGCCATGCGCCAGCGCGGAATCGTGCCCGTGGTGGACCCGATCTGGGACGTTGCCACCAGTTCCTCAACTTGTGCGCCCGATTGGTTCTTCAGCGCCGACGCGGCGCCACCCATTTCCGGCAGGCCCGCCACATACACGCGCTCAATGTTCAGGTTGTAGGTGTCCTGAAAAAACACCACCGAGGGATAGACTTCCTCCGCCAGTTGATCGCTGGTGATGGTTACGCCCCGCATGTTTTCGAGCGTTCGGAACAGCAGCAGTTGCTCCTGATCGAGAATCGCGATGCTGATGGTGCGCGCGTCAACCTTGACCACGAGGGTTGGCCGTTCCGCGTCCGCGGCGCCCAGCGCCGCCAGCATCGACGGCATCACCATCCCCGGGTTGTAGCCCGCGTCGCGAAACGCCGACTCATACTCCTCGAGAACCGTGTTCAGCACCACCGCCGCCACCGCCCGCACACCTTTAGCCGTCGACTGCGCGTGATACGAGACGCGGGCATCGTTGAGATCAAACGGCAGCGACTTCTTCAGCCGGAAGCGGACCACGGCTTCGGCCTCCTCCCGCTTCGAGGGGAGCGTTTCGAAATCCAGCAGCACGACGCGCACCGAGGTATCGGGCAGAATCGCGATCACGTCGCGGGACCGCCCGCCGACGCTGGCGAGCGCGCTTTCTATCGCCTGCCGGACCGCGGCGCCGTTCCGCAGATTCGCTTCCATCAAATCGGGTACCACTGCGCCCGGTGCCAGTTCCCGCGCCGACGACATTTCCACCATCCGCCCCGTATCCGCGGCGCGGCCCGCCAGGACGCGGTCAGCCGCGATTTCGCAGGCGAGCGTCGGACGGCGAGCGTGTTTGGA
>Ga0116220_10000815_pt1 | contig 12356 bp, 8 predicted proteins | sample Sb_taG_10_FD_88967 | JGI IMG/M metagenome (GOLD analysis project Ga0116220, IMG submission 88967) | Peat soil microbial communities from Weissenstadt, Germany - Sb_50d_7_NC metaG | ecosystem: Environmental > Terrestrial > Soil > Wetlands > Peat | place: Germany: Weissenstadt | collected 2010-09-21
CGAAGCCGAGGTCGGCGGCCCGCGACGCCCATCGCGCGGCGTCGCCGTCGCCGAAGCGCAGCTGCGGGCCGGCCAGCGGCAGCATCCCGCGCGGAGCGGTTGGACCCCAAGGAGCTAGGCCGCCGGCCAGGTAGCAGGTGTCGAGCAGCGTCATCCGCAGGCCTGCCTCGGCGGCCGCCTGGACCAGGGCCCGGCCCATCGCGTTGGGGTCGGCGTAGGGCCGCCCGCCCGGCTGGTGGTGCAGGTAGTGGAACTCGCCCACGCAGCTCACCCCGGCCAGCGCCATCTCGGCGTACACGGCGCGGGCCAGCCGGAGGTAGCTGTCGGGGTCGAGCCGGGCCGCGACCTCGTACATCCGCTCGCGCCAGGTCCAGAACGTGCCACGGTCCGCCTGGGTGGTGGCGCGCAGGGCGCGGTGGAAGGCGTGCGAGTGCGCGTTGGCGAACCCGGGCAGGGTGAGGCCCGCGAGGTGCTCGGCGCCGATGGGGGTGACGCCGGGAGTGACGGAGGTGAAGCGCTCGCCGTCGGCTTCGATCAGGACGTCGCGGCGGACGCCCTGGCCGGGGAGCCAGGCCAGGTCGGCGAGCCAGCGCCTATGCGGGGGGGTCTGGGGGGGTCGGCCCCCCGGGCTAGCACTGCTCACCGGGCCAGGTCCTCGAGGACCAGGGCGAGGGCGCGGACTCCGGCTTCGCAGTCGGCCAGATCGGCGTGCTCGGCGGGCGAATGCGAGACGCCGGTGGGGTTCCGCACGAACAGCATGGCCGTCGGCACCCGCGCCGCGAGCACCCCGGCGTCGTGCCCGGCCCCGGTGGGCAGCACCGGCGCCTTCACCCCGGCCGCCTCGAGCACCCCCGCGATCCAGTCCCGCAGCCCCTGGTCGAAACGGACGACCGGGGTGGACGACTCCTGCCGGACGCTGAGCGTCACCTGGTGCTCCGCGCAAGAAAATTCGGCCGCCGAACGGACCTCGGCAACAGTGTCCGCCAGCGCTTCTTCGTCCGGCGCCCGGGCGTCCAGCCAGGCGGTTACCGCCGAGGAGACCCCGTTAGCGCCGCCTGGTTCGGCGATCACCTTGCCGAACGTGGCCAGCGCCCCGCGCTCCGCCGCGGCCCGGCGGGCCGCCAGCACCGTGCTCGCGTAGGGCAGCATCGGGTCGTTCCGGTCGGCGAACCTGGCCGTGCCGGCGTGATCCGCGCGGCCGGAGAACACCAGCCGCCAGCGGCCGTGCGGCCAGATCCCCTCGGCCAGGCCGAGGGCGGCGCCCATCGGGGCGAGCGCACGGCCCTGTTCGACGTGCAGTTCGACGAACGCGGCCATGCCGTCCAGCAGGTCGGGGCGGGGACCGAGCAGGCTGGCGTCGCAGCCCGCGGCGGTCATTGCCGCGGCCAGCGTGACGCCGTCGTCGTCGGTGAGGGCCCGGGCGGTCTCCGGGTCGATGGCTCCGGTCATCAGGCGGCTGCCCAGGCAGGGAACGCGAAACCGAGCGCCTTCTTCCTCGGTGAACAGGGCAAGCACGACGGGCCGTTCGGGAGAAAAGTTCTTATCTTTAAGCATTTCCACGGCGGCCAGCGCGGACACGACGCCGAGCGCTCCGTCGTAGCCCCCGCCGTCGGGGACCGAATCCAGGTGGCTGCCGGTCGCGATGGCGTTCGTTCTCTGCTGCCCCCACCAGGCCCACAGATTGCCGTTGTTATCGGCTTCCACGGCTAGGCCAAGTTTGGTGGCCTGCGCGGTGAACCAGGCGCGGCACTGCGCGTCGGCCTCGGTCCAGGAGTAGCGGCGGTAGCCGCCGGTCCCGGGGGCGCGGCCGAGCGGCTCGAGCTCGCGCCAGAGCTCGGCGAACGTCATCCCGGCGCCATCGGGACGCGGACGCCGCGTTCGGTGGCGACCGTCGCGGCCTTGTCGTAGCCGGCGTCGGTGTGCCTGATCACGCCCATGGCCGGGTCGTTGGTCAGGACGCGCTCGAGCTTCTGCCCGGCTTGTTCGGTGCCGTCGGCGACGCAGACCTGGCCGGCGTGGATGGAGCGGCCGATGCCGACGCCGCCGCCGTGGTGGATGGACACCCAGGACGCGCCGGAGGCCGTGTTGACCAGCGCGTTCAGCAGCGGCCAGTCGGCGATGGCGTCGGAGCCGTCGGCCATCGACTCGGTCTCCCGGTACGGCGAGGCGACCGAGCCGCAGTCCAGGTGGTCGCGGCCGAGCACCACCGGGGCGGACAGGTCACCGCTCTTGACCAGCTCGTTGAAGCGCAGGCCGGCCAGGTGCCGCTCGCCGTAGCCGAGCCAGCAGATCCGGGCCGGCAGCCCCTGGAAGTGCACCTTCTCCTCCGCCAGCCTGATCCACCTGGCCAGCGCCTCGTTCTGCGGGAACAAGTCGAGGATGGCCTGATCGGTGACGGCGATGTCCTTCGGGTCGCCGGACAGCGCCGCCCAGCGGAACGGGCCCTTGCCCTCGCAGAACAGCGGCCTGATGTAGGCGGGGACGAAGCCGGGAAAGTCGAACGCCCGCTGGTAGCCGGCCAGCTGGGCCTCGCCGCGGATCGAGTTGCCGTAGTCGAAGACCTCCGCCCCGGCGTCGAGGAAGCCGACCATGGCGGCGACGTGGGCGGCCATCGACTCGCGGGCGCTCTGGGTGAAGCCCTCCGGGTCCTCGGCCCGGAGCACGGCCATGTCCTCGAAGGCGATGCCGCTTGGCAGGTAGGTGAGGGGATCGTGGGCCGAGGTCTGGTCGGTGACGATGTCGATGGGGGCGTTGCTTGCGAGCAGGGCCGGGAACACGTCGGCGGCGTTGCCGAGCAGGCCGATGGATTTTGCTTCGTTCTTGTCTCTCGCGGTTACCGCCCTGCGGATGGCGTCGTCGACGTCTGCTGCCTGCTCGTCGAGGTAGCCGTGCTCGATCCGCCGGGTGATCCGGGACTGGTCGCACTCCACGCAGATGACCACGCCGCCGTTCATCGTGACGGCCAGCGGCTGCGCGCCGCCCATGCCGCCCAGCCCGGCGGTCAGCGTGATCGTGCCGGCCAGGGATCCGCCGAACCGTTTGGCCGCGATCGCGGCGAACGTCTCGTAGGTGCCCTGCAGGATGCCCTGGGTGCCGATGTAGATCCACGAGCCGGCGGTCATCTGGCCGTACATGGTCAGGCCGAGCTGCTCCAGGCGGCGGAACTCCTCCCAGGTCGCCCACTGCGGGACCAGGTTGGAGTTGGCGATGAGCACCCGCGGGGCCCACTCGTGCGTTCGCAGCACCCCGACGGGCTTGCCGGACTGGACGAGCAGGGTCTCGTCGTCCTCGAGGTCCTGGAGCGTTTTGATGATCACGGCGTAGGCGTCCCAGCTCCGGGCGGCGCGGCCGGAGCCGCCGTAGACGATGAGCTGGTCGGGATGTTCGGCCACCTCGGGATCGAGGTTGTTCATCAGCATGCGCATCGCGGCTTCCTGCGCCCAGCCCTTGCAGCTGCGCTGTGAGCCCCTGGGTGCACGGATTTCCATGCTGCCTCCCCTACTCTCGACCATGTGCCCATCATGGCTGGACGGAAATGAGGGTGACAAGCAGGGGGGACCATTGCTAGGTTCGGCGCCTGTGTGTTCGGCTTCCGGGTCTTCGGCTTCTCTGCGGCGTGTCTCGGTGGTGGGCACCTCGGGTGCGGGCAAATCGACCTTGGCCCGGTCGCTGGCGGCTGCGCTGGACGCTGATTTCCTCGAGCTCGACTCGGTCTACCACCAGGCTGACTGGGTGCCGCTGCCCACGCCGGAGTTCCGGCGGCACGTCGCCTCGGTGGTGGCGGGCGAGCGCTGGGTGGTCGACGGGAACTACAGCAAGGTCCGGGACCTGGTCTGGGGCCGCGCGGACACCGTGGTCTGGCTCGACCTGCCGCGGCGCACGGTGATGCGCCAGATCATCTGGCGGTCGTTCCGGCGCGCGGCCGGGCGGGTCGAGCTGTGGAACGGCAACCGCGAGCGCTGGCGCAACCTGTTCGCGCTGGACAAGGAGGAGTCGGTCATCTCCTGGGCCTGGCAGACGCACGCCGCCAACCGGGCCAAGTTCCAGGCGGCGATGGCCGATCCGGCGAACGGCCATCTCCGCTTCGTTCGGCTCACCAGCCCGGCGGCGGTGCGGCGGTTCCTGCGGGGCGCGTCGCCTTGGTCTGCCTCAGGCCGTCACTAGCTCCGATGGTTCGGCGATGACGTCGACCAGGGCGCCGTTGCGCATGACGGTGATCGCCAGGGGGCGGCCGATCGCCTCGGAGAACATCAGCCGCTGCAGGTCCTGGGCTGCGGTTACTGGTTTTCCGCCTGCGGTGAGCAGCAGGTCCCCCGGGCGCAGGCCGGCCCGGTCGGCGGGTCCGCCGCTGACGACCTCGGCGACCAGCAGGCCGGTTGTCCGGCCGAGCCGCTCGCGCCAGTTGGCCGGCACCGGGCCGGGCATCGTGACCAGGCCCAGGTAGGCCCGGCGGACCCGGCCGTCGCGTATCAGCGCGGAGATGATCCGCCGGGTGGTGTCGTTGACCGGGACCGCCATGCCCAGGCCCACGCCGGCCACGGCGGTGTTGATGCCGACCACGCGCGCGCCGGCGTCAGCCAGCGCGCCACCCGAGTTGCCCGGGTTGAGCGCGGCGTCGGTCTGGATGACGTCCTCGATCAGCCGGCCGCGGGTCGGCAGGGACCGGCCGAGCGCGCTGACCACGCCGGCCGTCACCGAGCCGGCCAGCCCGAGCGGGTTGCCGACCGCCACCACCAGCTGCCCGACCACGAGCTTGTCGGCCTCGCCGAGCTCGGCGGGCTCCGGGGTCGGGCCGTTGGCGCGCAGCACCGCGAGATCGGACAGCGGGTCCGCGCCCACCACCCGGAACGGCGCCGACGTACCGTCGGAGAACGACGCGGTGCCGCTCGTCGACTTGCCGACTACGTGAGCGTTGGTCAGCAGGAACCCGTCGCCGGTGAAGACCACGGCGGAGCCGAGGCTCTCCCCGCCTTGGCCCCGGCCTGGGCCTTGGCCCCAGCCTGGGCCTTGGCCGCGGCCCGGGCCTTGGCCGAGGGGCACGCGGAGGCTCGCGACCTTGGGCGTGAGCCGTTCGGCCACGGCGGAAACGATCTGCGAATATGCGTCCAGGGGGTGACTGGCCTCCATGACATCTCCCAGCCCGTGCAGAATTGATTACAGGATTACACTGTAACCGCGCGATGGGATGGCTGCTTCCCCGTGGCTGTTCCGCCTGGAGCTGAATCCTTCGGGTTCTAACGCCTGGCGGCGCGGTGCCTTGGTTGTGGCCGCGGCGCGGTGCCTTGGTTGTGGCCGCGGCGCGTGGCGTGGTCAGGGCGGCGGCGCGTGGCCGGCTAGGCCGATGGGATTGCCTTCCGGGTCGATGATCGTGGCGAGGGTGCGAGTCGGGCCGTCAGGGACGGGAGGCTCGAGGATCTCGCCGCCGTGCTTTATGACCTGTTCGAGCGTTCCGGCCATGTCCGACACGTGGATCCAGAGCATCGGGCCGGCGTCCCGGGCCGGCGGACGGTTCTCGACCCACTGGCCGATGAGGCCGGGCGCCTCGAAGTCCGGGTGGTGTGCTTCGATCTGCCAGCCGAAGACCGCCTCGTAGAAGGCGGCCGCTCGGTCGCGTTTGGCCGCCGGCAGCTGCAGGTAGCAGACTTGGCCGTGAACGAGGCCGAGCACCCGGGCGGCTTCGGAATCCTGGGTCATGGAGATCCTTTCTTCGTGGCCCTTCATGATCTTCTTACGGTTCTTTACCGCCCTTACGGTTCTTTACCGCCCTTACGGTCCTTTACGGTCCGGTGGGGCGGCACTCGACCACGAACCGGCCGGATGACTGGGTGCGCGCAGCGACGACGTCGAGGCCGGCCTGCCGTGCTAGCTCGGTGAACTGCGTGAGCGTGCTGGTCTTCCCGCCCGCCACCAGCATGTCGATACCCAGTGAGCGGGGCGTTTCGTCGGCCGAGACGCCGCCGAGGATGGCGACAGTGCCGTCTGGCCGGGCCGCCTCGGCGCAGCGCCGCAAGATGGCCACGGTCGGCTCGTCGGCCCAGTCGTTGAGGACGCTCTTCAGCAGGTAGAGGTCGGCTCCGGTGGGCAGCGGATCGAAGAAGCTCTGCCCTTTGACCGTCATCCGGCCGGAGACTCCGAAGCTGTCGATGATCTCGCCGGCCCTGGCTACCGTGCCCGGGAGGTCGATGACCGCGCCTGTTGCCTGGGGGTGACGCCGGAGTAGCGAGGCCAGCATGGCCCCGGTCCCGCCGCCGACATCGACGACGCTGCGGATGTGCTCCCACCCGTCGCTGAGCTCGATGTCAAAGTCGGGGATGCCGTGCCCGGCTGGTCCCATGAGGGCGTCGAATTCCGCCGCGATCTGCGGGTGGGCGGCCAGGTCCTCCCAGAAGGGCCTCCCGAACACCTGCTGGTAGGCCGGCTGGCCGGTGCGGACGTAGTCGAGCAGCGTGCCCCAGGTATGGGCCATCCGGCCGCCGATGCCGTGGAGGTCCAGGAAGCTTGACTCCGCGAGTTGCTCGGCGGCCCGGTTGCAGCCGAACCGGCCGGGCGATTCCTCGGTGAACACCCCTTTGGAGACCAGGTGACCGAGGACGGCATGCAGGGCGTCACGGTCGCAGTCGGTCGCCGCGGCGAGTTCGGCGATGCCGGTGCGGCCCGCTGAGATGTGTTCGGGGATGCGCAGGGTCGCGGCCACATGGAGGCACCAGGGGGTCGCCAGGTCCAGCATCCGGCCGAGATCCGCGGTGTCGTCCCCGGGAGCGCTGGTCCGGGGACTGCTGGCCTCGGGAGGGCTGGTCTGCGCCTGCCGGGCCGCGGCCGCCTCGGTCTGCGCTAGGCCGGGCTGCTGGTAGACGCCGAGGGTGTTGCCGCCGGGATCTTTGAACCAGGCGAATACCTCGCCCGCGGCCGGGTCCACCGGCCGGACGATCTCGCCGCCCGCAGCCTGTACCCCCGCCAGGGTCGCCGCGGCGTCGGCCACCATGATGTAGATACCGAAGCCGGGCTCGGTCGCGGGCGGGCGGCCAACGACGAAGGTCCCGCTCACCGCGCCGACGGTGTCGTCGAAGGACGTGGAACCGTCACCTCTCTGCCTCATCTTCCAGCCGAACGCCTGCTGGTAGAACCTCGCGGAGCGGGCCACGTCCACGGCGGGAATCTCGACGTAGCAGATCTTCCCCGTGCGCCATTCCGGCTGCTCTTCTACCATCGTGACGTGCCTCTCCAGTTCCCGCTACCGCGCTGATCCCATCGACTCCGATCTTGCCAGGTCGCGGTGGCCGGGGTCTTGGCGAAAAGGGACAGCCGCCGGGCGGGGACCAGCGCTCTCGGGTGGACGGGCCTAACCATCTGCGCTTCCCATCCGGCGGGCGCTAGAACCATCGGCTCAAGTAGCACCCACGCTGGAACGACGGCCAGTTCCCCGGCACTATGGCGCGGAACGGGCAATCGTCCACGGGATCAAGGAGGTCGGGCGAGGCGGCGGAGACCTAGCTGTCGCGGGCGGCGGCTAGTTCGGTGCGGAACCGCTCGTAGTCGCTGAGTTCGCGGCCGACTGGGATCACGACCAGGTCGTTGGCGACGGTGGCGATCCGGGCCAGGATGTCGCGCACCGCCTGCTCGCGCTCGCGGTCGGCCGCGAGGACGACCATGTTCTGGCACCACGACGAGATCAGCCAGCCCAGCAGCAGCAGCGCCACCACCATGACCCCGAGCCACGGGGCTAGCGAGACGTCGTTGATCAGGGACGGTGACTTGCGCGCCGTACTGGACGCGCCGAACGCCAGGATCAGCACGATCCAGAACAAGCCGACCAGCATCAGCGCCATCAGCAGCCACTGGGCGAGTGCGACCAGCCGCCACCAGCCGATCACCTTGTCGCGCGGCGGCAGGCCCTGCGCCACCGCTGTGCCGAGGGCTGACTGGGCCTCGTCGGCTCGGGACCGCGCCGCCGCCCGCACAGTCCGCGACCAGGGCTCGGGCAGCGAGCTGCCCACCTCGTTGGCGAACACGTTGATCGCGTTGTCGATATCGGACCGCTGCGCCTGCCCGGCCTGGCCGGGGTCGCTGGCCAGCAGCTTGTGGGCCGGAGCCTGCCCGCGCAGCCGGTCGGCCAGCCGCGCCGGCGGCCAGCCGATGTAGCCGACGGCGCTGCGCTCACGCACGCCGTTCAGCGTCTCGGTCACCGCCCTCGCCCCGGCGGCCTTCGCGAACGCCGCGGTCAGTGTGCCGATCGGACCGGCTGGCACGTAGATCGCGGGATCCTCGGCCGGCTTGCCAGTGCCGTTGCCGTCCTGCGTCGCGTCCTCCCACGGCGGCCTGGCGGAGGACGACGGCCGCGTCGGCGCGGCGCTCGTCTGCCAGGGCCGCCAGTCGGCCGCGCCTGTCCGCCCGTTGCCCTCGTGCTCGTCACCGTCCGGTTGCTCCCAGGGTGGGCGCGCCGAAACCCGGGTGGAAACCGGTTCGGGTGTGGCGGCATCGGGAGCGGCCGACAGCAGCGGTACGGGCGCCACAGGGGGCAACCAGCCGGGCACCGAATCGCCCGAGTAGACCGCGAACCTTTCGAGCAGGGCGTCGATGTCGGCGGTGATCCTGTCGCTCGCGGCCCGCCGGGCGGCCACCGCGCCGGCCAGAACCCGGCGCAGCTCGTTGAGGCCTGCGCCGGTGGTCGCGGAGGTCACCAGCACCTGAGTCTCGTGCAGGCCCTCGGTGTCGAGCAGCCGGCGCAGGTCTGACTCGCAGTCGGCGGCCTGGTCCGGGCTGAGCGTGTCGACCTGGTTGAGCACCACCGTGGTCACCGCGGCATGCCCAGCCAGCGGGACCAGGTAGCGCCGGTGCACGGACGCGTCCGCGTACTTCAGCGGGTCAAGCACCCAGACGAGCATGTCGGCCAGCTTGACCAGGCGGTCGACCAGTGCCGCCGAACCGGTGACCACCGAGTCGTGGTCGGGCAGGTCGAGCAGGAGCATGCCGGTCAGCGACGCCTCGCCCTCGTCGAGCGCGCTCGCCCGTGCGTAGCGGTGACGCCGCTGCACGGCGAGCCAGTCGAGCAGCGGGGCGGCCCCTTCCATCCCCCACACGCACGCGTGCGAGTGCTTGGTGGTCGGCCTGGTCACTCCCGCGGGCGAGAAATTCGCCCCGGCCAGGGCGTTGAACAGCGAGGACTTGCCGCTGCCGGTCCCGCCCGCCAGGGCCACCACGGTGTGCGAGGCGGACATCCGCATCCGCTCACCTGACCGCCGCAGCAAGGCTTCCGCCTCGGTGAGGAGTTCCTGGCTGAACCCTTCGGACCCGGTTCTTCCGGACCCGATCTTCGTCATCTCCTGGAGCGAGGCGAGTCTGGCGGGCAGCCGTGAGTGCGCCAGCCCAGTCACCCCGATCGTGTTCGCTGTCACCTAACCGCCTCGAGCGAGAATTCCGCCTGGTAAAGCCGAATGGCCGCGACGTCGTCGCAGGTCCCGGCCGCGTCGAGCACCTCAACGAACCTGACCAGTTCCTCGTTAAGCAGCAGCCGGACCCGGTCCAGCAGGTCGGCGCGCGCTTTGGCCAGGATCTCGGTCAGCATCACCCCGCCGAACACCGACGTCAGCATCCGCCGCGGTTCGGTGTAGACGCTGCCGCCATCGGCTTCGGCCGACAACGCGGCCGCGGCCGGGCGGGCACCGGTCCCACTAGGCCCGATCCCAGCGGGCCCGATCCCACCAGGCCCGGTCCCAGCGGGCCCGGTCCCAGCGGGCACTGCCTCGCCGAGCATCGCCACTAGGACCACCAGGCTCAGCGCCTCTTCATCGAAGGAGACGCGCCGGGCTGCAGCAGGCCGCAGGTCCTCCCCTTCCACTAGCCGGGTCAGGTGATCCTGCCAGGCCCCGATGGCCCGCATGGCGCGCAGCGCCAGGTCCGGTGAGGATCGGCTGAAGGCCGAGGCCTGTGCGGCATCGGCGGCCTTGATCACGTCGGCAGCCTTGATGTCCACGTCGGCCGGATCGCCGCCGCCGCTCTGCCCGGCGGGACCAAAGACGGACTCGAACACCTGCTTGGCGCGGACATCGCGGGCCCGCTCGGCGGCCGCGTCCGCGAGCAGCACGGCCCCGGCGGGGTCGGCGCGCCACCTGCCCTCCGCGGCCTCCGCCGCCCGGTCCGCGACGGACACGATGTAGGACTCGATGGCCGAACGGAGCGCGGCGTTCAGCGCCGCCGCCCGCGAAGGTCCGCGGCGGGCGCGCTTGCCCTTTTTGTTCCCGCTCCGGGCGGGCTTGGCGCCGCGGCGCGGCCGCAGGTCGTCGCCGACGACGCAATCTTCCCAGCGTGCGAGCACCTCGCCGCGGAGCAGGGTGCCGTCCTTCATACCGTCGCTAGCCTCATTGAAGGCGTTCTCGTAGGCGGTATCGGCGGCCCGCCGCAGTTCGGCGCGCAGCACGACCTGCGCCTCGACGTGGGCGGCGACGGCCGGAACCCTGGTCTTGAACGTGTCGAGGACACCGGACATCGTCTGGGAGAGCACCGCCACCCGGCGGTCGGCCCGGGCGGCGGTGTCGGCGAGCCAGTCGCGGACGGGCTGGTAGGCGTCGGGCGGGAGCATCCCGTCGATGAGGGGGATCTCCGGTATGACGAAGCGGTCCGCAGCCGCGATCCCGTTCGCGTCCAGCATGGCGTTGAAGTGGTCGACGAGTTCGGTCCGGTAGGCCTGCGGGATCCGGGACAGGACCACGCCGAGGGAGGCCTTACGGTCCCGGGCGTGCTGCAGGATCTCCCAGACCGGCCCGTCGGCGTACCGGCTGGCGCTGGTCATGAACAGCCACAGGTCCGAGGCGTCGAGGAACTGGTAGGCGAACTCGTGGTGGGCCTGCACCACCGAGTCGATGTCCGGCGTGTCCAGCAGCGCGATGCCGCGCGGCATGCCCTCGCTCGCCGCGAGCACGAGCAGCCCGTCCCGGCCGGGACGGGCCAGGCCTTCCTGCCTGACCCGGGGCAGCGTGGGCAGGAAGTTGTTCTCGGCGAACCAGTCGATCTCGTCGGGGTGGCAGGCCAGGACCGGGCTGTTCGTCGTCGGCCGACGCACGCCGGTGGCACTCACGGGCGCGCCGACGATGCTGTTCACCAGGGTGGACTTCCCGGCGCCCGTAGAGCCGACCAAGGCGACGAGCACCGGCGCGGCGGAACGGCGCACCCGGGGCAGCAGGTAGTCGTCGATCTGGCTGAGGAGCTTGCCGCGTTCGGCCTTGACCTCGGCGGAACCGGAGATCTGGAAGACGAGCGGGATGGCGGCGATCCGCTTCCTGAGGTTGAGCAGGGCGGCCTCAAGCAAGCGCGCATCGACCCGGCCGTGAGGCTGTGCGGCGGCCCGGGACCGGACCGCGGCGACGGGCGCGGAGGTAACGGGCTCCGAGGGATCGGCGGGCTGGGGATCGGCGGGCTGGGAATCGGCGGCCGCAGGATCGGCGGGCTGGGAATCGGCGGCCGCAGGATCGGCGGGCGCGGAATCGGATGCGGGCGCGACGGGCGCGGAATCGGATGCGGGCGCGACGACAGCGACGGGCTCAGGGGCGGCAACGGGCTCGGCGGCGGCAACGGGCTCGGGCCGGGACGCGGCGGCCTGGGGCTCGGCAGGGGAACCGGGCTCGCCGGTTCCGGCCGGGATGGCCGGGAACTGCTCGGTCACGGGCTCGGGTTGGGCGGCTTGGGGAGCAGAATCCGCGACGAGCTCGGTGGCCCCCAGCGTCACGGCCGGGAACTGGACGGTCTCGGGCTCGCCGCTCACGGACCGGGCGGTTTCGGACTGGACGGTCTCGGGCTCGCCGCTCACGGACCGGGCGGTTTCGGACTGGACGGTCTCGGGCTTACCACTTGCGGGCTTACGGCTCGCGGGGTTACCGCTCGCGGACTGGGTGGTTTCGGGCTGGGCGGTTTCGGGCGGCACGGAGCCGGCCGCGGCCGCGGTCTCGGGCGGCGTGACAGCCGGGGGGGCATCAGCCGGGGGGGTATCTGCCGCGGGGGCGCCCCCCGCGGGAGCGTCTACCGCGGGGGGCGCGAGGCCGGCCGCGGTCTGGTTGTGGCCCGTATTCTCATCCCTTGCGACAGCATTATCGTTTCGATCGGGATCAACAATGCTATCCAGTTTGTCCGATTCAATCTGCTGAGACGGCAATTCCGGCTGAGACTCCTGGGATGACCGCTCTTCTCGCGGTGACCGGGTCGCCTGGGAGGATGCGGGCAATTGCGACATACCGGAATCCTGAGCGGACGCCTCTGGGTAACCCGGTGCAACCGTCACGTGACTGTCATCCCCACGCCCCTGGCCCTCACCACCGTCCGCAATATCACTGGTCACATGGTTCTCGGCAGGGTGGTCAAGCTCAGCG
>Ga0116220_10000818_pt1 | contig 12336 bp, 10 predicted proteins | sample Sb_taG_10_FD_88967 | JGI IMG/M metagenome (GOLD analysis project Ga0116220, IMG submission 88967) | Peat soil microbial communities from Weissenstadt, Germany - Sb_50d_7_NC metaG | ecosystem: Environmental > Terrestrial > Soil > Wetlands > Peat | place: Germany: Weissenstadt | collected 2010-09-21
CGCATGAGCCGGGTGGAGCTCCGGCGACAGTTGTCGTGTTCACCTGCAACCACTGTCCCTACGCGCTGGCGTGGCACGACCGTGTGATCGCGCTCGCGCAGGACTACGCCGACCGCGGAGTGAGGGTGCTGGCGATCAATCCCAACGACGCCGAGCGCTACCCGCGGGACTCCCTGCAGGCGATGCGCGAGCGGGTGGAGCGCGAGGACTTCGACGGCGTACCGTATCTGCGCGACGAGACCCAGGAGGTGGCTCGCGCGTACGACGCCAAGACGACACCGGACGTGTTCGTGCTCGACGCGGACGGATTGCTGCGTTACCGGGGCGCCCCGGACGCCGACTACGACGATCCGGCGCAGAACGCCGCGTGGGTGCGCGACGCGCTCGATGGTGTGCTCGAGGGCCGCGACCTCGATCGGCCGCAGACCCCGCCGGTGGGCTGCTCGATTAAGTGGAAAGAATGATGGCCGGGGGAGAGCGCGTTTGCGGCGAGCGTGCGCCTGGACTCAGCGCCCCAGCGTGCGCACGAGCTCACGGGCGCGGGTGCGCAGCTCGCCTATGAGCGCGCGCACCTCCTGCAGACCGGCGCGCAGCTCGGCGTCGCCGACCTCGACTGGGAGCATCGAGTCCTGCAGCGCCGCGAGCTCGCCGTCGGCCCGGCCGGATGCGTCCAGGGCGCCGTCGATGAAGCCTTTTACTCCCGTCGAGGGAGCGCCCTGTGTCGCCGGCTCGAACGTGCGGCCGGGCAGGTCGTGACGAGTGGCGAACCCGGTGTAGGTGCGTTGCGCGCGGCCGTAGGCGCTCTGCACCGGCCGGAACAGCTCGCGCTCGAGCCGATCGGCGGTCTGTTCGTCGAGCAGCTCATACGCCTCGCCCAGCGCCGCCAGCGCCACCCCGATCTCCTCGATCGCGCGTGCGAGCGCGTCGAGCAGTTGTCGGCGACCTTCGGCGGTGGTGTAGGTCATGCGTCCAGGGTATTGCCTGTACCCGATCTGCCCCAAGTCTGAGTTCGGAGATTCAGCCGTACTCGACCAGGCCGGTGCCGCTCCAGTGACCAAATGATGTTAGGTCCAGCTTGGGGCGATCTATCTCTTGCCAAAACGCCAACATCCCCCATACGCGAATGTCATCGAAAACGACGATCCGGGCGTTGGCAAGTCCGACTTCATCGAAGCCGCGGAGAAACTCGCGCTCTTGAGCTCCGTCGTGCTTTGCGTCCACGAAGATCAATTCGGCACGCCGCAGCACGTCCGCGTTGGCTCGCCAGCCGGCGGGCGTCGAGAGATCGTCCAAGCGTTGCTCGAGTTGGCCGCCGGCGAAGTCGTCGTCTCGCAGCACGCCTCCCGGATAATCCCTCCACGGAACCAGGTCGAACGTAACGATCTTGCCGTTCTCGGGCAGTGCCGTCTTCATGGCGAGCGCAGACATTCCTGTGGCGGTGCCGATCTCGACTACCGTCTGCGGACTCAGTACCGACACGAGCGCCGTCAGCAGCTTGTAGTGCTCGCCCGGCCACACGTCGGGGAAGCGATCGCGACTGCGATCGGAAAGCCAGCCCAGGTCCACGGATCTGGCCGAGTCGACGGCCCGAAGTGCCACATCCAGAAGGAGGTCAGAGGGCCCACCAGTGTCGGGGGCTATCAGAGAAGGCTCGACATGTCCGGCGGCGATGGGCCAGGGACCCAAGAGGGCAAGTCGCCGACGAGCGGCGATGAGAAGCGGGCTGGGCGCCATCGCGGCCGTGCATACTAGACCACGCCTCGCGGTGGTCCCCACGGAGATACGCGCCGCCATGATCCTCGACCGGTTGGCACACCTACGCTCGAAGCCAGTCGAGGCGCGTGAGCTTCGGAGGACTTCGGGCCTGACGGTCAGCGGTACGCGTGAAAGACAGCGCGATCCGTCTGCACGTAGTTCCAATGCAGCGGTATTCGTCCCGGCGCGACTCGGCTGTGGGCGACGTTCCCCACGTTACGCAGGAAGTGGCCCAGCTTGCTCACCACGCTGCGCCGCCCAACCATCCGCGCGTCTCTGAAGCCTGCCGCCTTCAGCAAGCTCAGGACCGCGGCGGGATTCGGTCCCCACCAGTTGGTCTCGTCTCCACCGAGCTCCGTGGTTGGGTAGAACGCCGCCGCGGGCCGCTTCGTCCAGGTCATGTCCACGAGCGTCTCGACCACGAGCAGCTCATTGGTAAGCGCTGCCACGCGCTTGAGCGCGAGCAGAGGATCCTCGAGGTGGTAGAGCACGCCCAGCAGCAGCACCACATCGAAGACCCCCACACTCTCGACCGTCAGGTCGTAGAGATCTGAGTGATGGTCCTCGACATGGGAGTCGAGCGTCTCGTGAGCGAGATTGAACCCGTCCTTCGAGCCCCACGGCGCGTCACCCCACGCCGGCGCGTCCACGGCCATCACCCGGCTTGCTCCTGCCCGCTCGGCGGCGAAGGAGAAGAAGCCGTTGTTGGCGCCGATGTCGAGCACGCTCTTGCCCGCCAGCGCGGGCAATCGCAATGCCTCGAGCTTCGCTGGCGTGTCATCGCTACCGGGCGTGACGATTCCATGACCGAGGTCGATGCGATGGAACCAGCTGATCTCATCGACGCGACGACGCAGTTCGGCGCCGGTGGTCGCTTCATGCGTGGGCATGGCGGAAAAGGATACCTTTGAGATCACTTGACCACGAGCCTCCACAGCCAAGATCCCAGCCTCGCTGTCGACCTCGTTATCAACACCTTCGAGCGGACCTACCGCCGCGCGCTCGAGCCGGGCACGGTCGACACGGTCCGGGTGTCCAACCAGCACCGATTTGCTCGTCGCGTCGTCTTGATCAACAATGTCGCCGATCGCTCGGACGCAGCGGCGCGTGCCCAGCGACTGCTCGAGAACGGCGAGATCGACGAGTTCCACTTCGTCGCCGATCGCCTCGACGATGCCCTGAGGACGACCGGTCTGCGCCGGGGAGAGCTCGAGCCGCTGCTGCACTACAGCGACGCCCCTCTCGTGGCGACGACGCTCACGGGAAGCCCTTGGGTCCTGTATTGGGATCCCGAGGCGCGACTGGTCGAGCCGGTCGACTGGATAACTCCCGCGCTCGAGCTGATGGAACGCGACGGACGCGTGATGATCGCCAACCCGAGCTGGGAGCTGCCGGACGCCGACGGTCGACGGCCCGGCGTTGAGCGCGAGACGATCGAGACACGCGACGGCTTCGCCCTCGGCCATGGCTTCAGCGACCAGCTGTTCCTGGTCCGGCGTGCCAGCCTGGCCGCCCCCGTTTATCGGCAGCGGTGCATCGTGAGCATCGTCTATCCGGCGGCGCACAAGGCGACGGTGTTCGAGGCCCGAGTCGGCGCCCACATGCGCCATCACGGACATCTGCGCGCTACCTCGCTCGCGACGACGTACGTGATCGACTCGTCGGCCGGCAGCTCTTCATATCCACCCGACGGAGTTCGCGAGACGGTGCGCTACGCGCGCAACTCTCTGGCTCTCGTGGCCCTTCGCGCATCCCCGTGGCGCCCACGGTGTCTGAAGCGCACGTGGCTATAGGGCGTCTGCTTATGCCGTCGACAGTCGCCGAGCACTCTTCCATCGCACGCTCAGCGGCGCAGCAGCTCGTCGCGTGCCATGAACGCAGCCCGCACCTTCAGCGAGTAGCCTGGATAGTGACGGATGCGCGGTTTCGCGGCGGGAGCGTCCGGGATCGAATTCCAGCGCGGGGAGATGAACTTCGTGTGCTCGGTCAGCAGCGGCGTTGGTGAGCCCGGTGCGATCGGATCGAGTCGATAGCCAAGCAGGCGGCAGATCGCCGCGTTCTCCCACCAGCGGTGATTCACGAGATCGTCCTGCGCATAGACCTCGTCTAGGAACGCGAGCGTGTCGGCGCCTCCGCGTAGCAGCATGACGCCTGAGTTGGGCATGCGTCCCTCCTTCGTCTGGTGCTCGACCATGTACAGGAAGCGTCCCTCCTCCAGCTCGCTGGCGATGTCCAGGGAGCAGTCGACGATCACGAGGTCCGCGTCGAGCCACAGGAGCAGATCGTGCGTCTGCGCCAGTTGCCGCAGCAGCACCACCTTCGACCACGGCGCCGGGCGTGTAGGGTCGAGCGTCTCCGTGCGCAGGGCCAGCTCGTAGCCATGGCGTGCCGCATATCTCCGAAAGGAGCGCGAGGCGAGGCGCAGAATCCGGGCCTGGGGTCCCGACCCCAGCGAGACGATGACCTTTCTCACACGCGGTCGGCCGAAACGTGGGCGATGGGATGCTCTGCCCACTTCGCGAGGAAGTGTCGCCGGTTGCGACGGTGAATCGAGCGCCAGGTCTCCGAGCGTCCATCCCAGCGTGCGCGGGCCCAGGGCGGCTGGCGGCGTGAGACGCCCCATGCGTGCCGGCAGGGAACTCCCGCCACGGCATAGCAATGCTCTCCGGCTGCGCGCACCGCGGTGCAGAAATCTACCTCCTCCCACGACGCCGGGGCATAGAACTCGTCGAAGCCTCCCACCGCCTCCCAGGTCTGCCTGCGGCAGGCGAACAGAAAGCCTGAGACGACCTCGCAAGCGCTCACCTTGCTTGCGCAGGCGCCATTCCGCCCGACCCAGGCGACGTGCTTCCCGCGCGCCACGTCCCAGCGGGAGCCGGCAGGTCCGGCCACACCGGCGTCTGGACGACTGCGCAGGACGTCGGCCAGGCGCGCCAGCGATCCGGCGCCGAGCTCGACGTCGTCGTTGCAGAAGACGAGCACATCTCCACCGGCCGCACGCGCGGCGGCGTTCCATGCCGGCGCCACGCCACGATTGACTCCCAGATCGACCGTCAGCGCGTGCGCTGGGACGCCTGCGGTGCTCGCGTCGATGCCGTTCAGCGCTACCACGAGCTCGCCGTCCTGCCCGCCGAGCGACGCTGGAAGCGCAGCGCCGAGTGCGGCGACGTTCGGCGGCGCGTGGACGCGGTAGACCGCGACGCAGACGGAGATCATCCCCGCCAGGGTAGAGCGTCGATCAGCTCGGACGGAATCGCTTGCAGGAGCCAAAGCACGCCAAAGTAGACGACGCTACCCACGAACACACCCACGACCGCGTTCACCGCCAGCAGGAGCGCTCCGACCCCTAGTCCGAGCCCGATGGCGAGCGCAAAACGCGCGATGAAGCGGCCGGATGGCACGATGCCGCGCCGGGCGAGCAGCACCATGTAGGAGCCCGCCAGCGTCAGCTCGAGGGCTGCCGTGGTGATCGCGCCGCCGCGGGCGTGCAACGCCGGGATCAGGATCAGACTCAGCGTGATCGCCAGCGCGAGCGCGCCAACGTTCGCGAGCACGAGTTGGCGGTACTCGCGCAGCGACAGGAGCACGAAGCCCCACGAGGAGACCACGAACGTGGCCGTCACCCCGATCCCCATGATGCGCAGCACGCCGATCGAGGGCTGTCCCTGGGCGCCAGCGATAATGTCGATGCCGAAGCGGGCGCCGACGATGATCACCACCGCAACCCAGCCCCCCGCTATCACCGCTCCCTCGAATACCCGCCCGGCGACGTAATGTAGACGCTCGAGATCGTTCGACGCCGCCACCGCCAGAACGGGTAGCACCGAACCGGCAAGCAGCCAGGGGATCCCGTTGACGATTTCGACAATGCGCAGAGCGATCGCGTAGTAGCCCGTCTGCGGACCGGGGTCGATCAGCGACATTGTGATGAGCGCTACCTGGAAGTAGATCGCCCCCAGCGTGGCCGCCAGCGCATACAGCCCGGTCTCGTGTAGGAGCTCGCGCCAGCGAGCGCGGTGGAACTGCGGACGCAACGGGACTTCATGGCGCACGAGTGTCCCGGTCACGACGAGCGCCGAGCTCTGGACGACCACCGCAACCAGATAGAAGCCGGTGAGACCGCTGCCGGCGATAACGAGCGCGACGAGCAGGATCGATGTGGCAAGCGAGCGAAAGACTTCGACTCCGGCTAGCGTCGAGAGACGAAGCGACCCGGAGAGGGCCACCGAATAGGACCCCTGGACGCCGGCGAGTATGTATCCGACGGCGCCCAGCGCGAGACCGACGACGATTATGTGTTCGTAGCCGGCGAGCAGGCCGAATCCGACCGCACCGACCGCACCGACGGCCCCGAGCGCCAGGCGCAACCCCGTCAGGCTGGCGATCAGGGAGCGTCGCTGGGCGGTTTCACCAGCGCTGAACAGCCGCACTGCCACGTTCGCAAGGCCACCCTCGGTCAGGGCTGTGATCACGAAGATCACGGCGGTGACCGTGAGGTAGCGGCCGAAGTCGGTGGGACCCAGATGGCGGACGACCAGTGGCGCGCTCACCGCTCCCGCGAGCACGCCCGTCAGTGCGCCCGCGACGCGCAGGCTCCCGCCTCGGATCACGCGCCCGCCCGCCTCTCCGACCGCATACGGGTCGTCGGCGACCGGGGTGTTTGCCGGCGCCATCGCGTCGGTGTCGCTCATCACGGTGGCTCGCTGGTCTGATGGTTGACGCCGCAGGCATCCAGGAGCTCCTGCGCACGTACGACGGTCGTGTTCGCGCGCGCCCACGTGAGCGCTCCGGCCTGCAGCGCCGCGTACTCGCCCTCGCCTAGGGCGCTCACCTGCGCCAGAAGATCATCGGCGCCGCGGTAGGTGATGCAGTTGGTCGAGTCGAGGCCGAAAGGCGCGCAGGTGGGCGGCTTGCGGTCGAGCTGGCGAAAGCACGGCACCGCACCGTTGGCGGCGATCTCGTAGTGGCGCAGCGCGTCCCATCCTTCGCGCTTGGTCGTGATGCCGAACCGCGAGCCCTGCAGATCAGCGCGATAGTCGGACTCACTTCCGAAGGCGTGCGAGGGCTGCCCGCCGACGCGCTGCGCCAGTTCGATGTCGACGATGTGACGCGGGAAGTCCTTCTCCTTTGCGGGAGGCGTATCGACGATCTTCTCCGCTGGAATCGAGAATGCGATCGGGCGCAGGCCGAGTCTTCTGCCGAGCGCCGGCGGCAACATCAGATATGACGCGAACCAGCGTGTCAGTGGTGCGATCTCGCGCTTGAAGTAAGGGGCGCGGGGATGAGCGCGGGGAATGAACCACCAGCAGCGCTTGCGCCACCACAGTCCCGCGTATGGGTAGGGCTCGACCCTGTCTGAGCCGTCGAGCACGGCCATCGCCACACCGGCTGCCCGTAGCTGCGGTCCCCATTCGGTCCACAGGCCGAACGTGCGCCAGATGTCGCCGAAGATCACGAGGTCAAACTCTCGATCGAGCGCGCGCGGCAGGATGTGGTCGCGATCCACAGCCAGATCGGGGAGCAAGCCGTAGAGCGTGAATCCACCGCCGCGAACGCGCCCGAGAACCGCTGGCGCGACCGTGTCGTAGAGGTACTCGGCCTTGGGGAAGTCCACGGCGTCCGCGCCGAGCAGTGTGCGCAGGCCGTGGAAGATCCCGTCGCTCAGATAGTCCTCGTGATTTGGGTTGACGAGCAGGATGCGCGACATATCTCACTCGCGAGCGCTACGCATCGCCGATGCGGCCAGGCCTGGCATCTGCGGGAGTCTGCCAGACGCCCCTCCGGCCTCGGCGCTCATCCAGCCGCGCGCTCCAGCACGCCGAGCACGATCTCGGCGGTTCGCGCCCAGTCGAACGTGGCGGCTCGCTCGCGCCCCAGTCGAGCGAGCTCCGCTCGGCGCTCCGGAGCGCTCAGCAGGCGTTCGAGCTCTGCCGCAATGTCGGCGACGTCCCACGGGTCGACGTACTCCACCGCGTCGCCGCCAACCTCCGGCAGCGAGGAGGTGTTGGAAGTGAGCACGGCTGCCCCCGCAGCCATCGCCTCGAGCACCGGCAGACCGAAGCCCTCACCGAGCGACGGGTAGCAGAACACCGCGCAGCGCCGGTAGAGCTCCGTCAGCACAGCGTCGGAGACATACCCGAGCATCGTGCAATGCTCGCCGAGCGAGCGCAGCGCATCGAGGGTCTCGCCTGTCTCCCATCCGAGCGCGCCGACCACAACCAGCGGGTGCCGGTTCTGGATCTCCTCGCTGAGGACACGGTAGGCCGCGACGAGCCGCGGCAGGTTCTTGCGCGGCTCGAGCGTCCCGACCGCCAGCACGAACCCAGGCTTGGGCAGCGACTCGACCTCCGCTGAAGTGAGCGCGATCTCGGGCGGTGGCATCGCTCCCAGGTGGGCGACGACGGTGCGCGGAGCGGCCGAGGGAAAGTGCGCGGCGAGGGCGTCGGCTGTGGCTTGCGAAATGGCCAGCAGCGATCTCGAGCGACGCACGGCCGGACCGAGCGTCAGGCGCTCGATGACCGTCGAGCGCCTGCTCGGCCGCATCGCCGGTTCGAAGGGCACGAGGTCATAGACGATCGGCACAGTCGGGATGCGCAGGAACCAGACGGTCAGATAGGAGTTGCAGGAGAGGAAGACGTCGCACTCGCGATTGGCCGCTCGCGCCGTCATCAGGTGCCACCACGGGTCGCCGGCCGCGATCGTGCGCCAGCGAAACCGCTTGTCGAGCTTCACCTCCTCCCAGGCCTGCCGCGCGTAGAGGGCATAGTGGTGGGGGTCATCCGGACGGGCCGCGAGGGCACGCAGCAGCTCACGCACCACTCTTCCGCGGCCGGCGGGCACCTCAACCGCAGCGCGGGCATCGATGCCGATCGTCAGGGATCGCGATGCGGTCATGGTCGGGAGGCTAGCCTCCCGAGCGGTGCGCATAGGCCTGAACCTGATCTTCCTAGTCCCCGGCGAGACGGGCGGGATGGAGGTGTACGCGCGCGAGCTGATCCCCGCGCTGCTTGCCCAGGCGCCGGCGGAGATGCGCTTCACCGCCTTCGTAAACCGCGAGGCCGCCGCGGCCGGCGACGGCCCGTGGGGCGAGCTGCTGCCGGCCGTGACGGTCCCCGTCCATGCGCGCAACCGCATGCAGTGGGTGCTTGGTGAGCAGACGCTGCTGCCACGGCTGGCCGCCCGGGAGGGGGTCGATCTCGTGCACAGCCTGGCGAGCACCGCACCGCTGTGGGGACGCTTTCGCAGGGTGGTGACCGTGCATGACCTTATCTACGCACGCTTTCCCGAGGCGCATGCGGGTATTCGTGACAAGGGGATGAGGGTGCTCGTGCCCCAGGCGGTGCGACGCTCGCACAGGGTGATCGCCGATTCGCAGAGCACGCGCGAGGACCTGATGGAGCTGCTCGGCGTACAACCCGACCGAATCGACGTGGTGCCGCTTGGGCTGGGCGCCATCCGGCGCGAGGCGCCGCTCGCCGAGCGCGAGGTGCGCGCGCGCTTTGAGCTGGGTGAGCGCCCGGTGGTGCTGAGCCTGTCCGCAAAGCGCCCCCACAAGAACCTGCTCGCCTTGATCGGCGCGCTGGCGCTGATGCCCGCCGAGGGTCGCCCGCTGCTCGTGCTCCCTGGCTATGCCACGGCACATGAGGTCGAGCTGCGCGAGCGCGCCGCGAGCGCTGGCATCGCCGCTGACGTGCGCTTTCTGGGATGGATGTCGGGTCCGGAGATCGAGGGCTTGTGGGCGGTCGCCGACGCGTTCGTGTTCCCTTCGCTGTACGAGGGTTTCGGGCTGCCGGTGCTGGAGGCGATGGCGCGTGGCGTGCCGGTCGCGTGCTCGAACGCCTCCTCGCTGCCGGAGGTGGCGGGCGACGCCGCCCTGCTGTTCGACCCGAGCGATGAGCGTGCGATCGTGGCGGCGATCGAAACACTTCTCTCGCTGGACGACAACGCGCGCGCGCGTACGTGCGCCCTTGGCGTTGCCCGAGCAGAACGGTTCACCTGGGAGCGCACCGCGCGCCTGACGCTCGAGAGCTACCGCCGTGCGCTATAGCGGCGAGCAGACAGCCCCGGCTAAAGCCTGGCAGGCAGCGAGGCTTGGATGTCCCGTTAGGCGGGAATCGTCGGTATAAGAGACAGGCGCATGAGTAGGAGGCTCACGAAAGCGAGGTGAGATGCGAGGCTTGTCGATAGCAGAGGCGGTGGGGCGGCGCGAGGCGGTCCGGGCGGCCTTCGCTTTGTTGACAGCCCTTGCCTGTGCTGTCCTGCTCGCGGGCATGGCGCTGTCCGGGCAAGCGTCTGCCGAGGTCGGCGTGCCCGCGGGAACCGTGCAGCAGGCGGCCGCGGATGCGCTCTTCCTGCAGTACGCGCCCGCGCCGCCGGTCGCAGGGATCGTCTGCCTGGTGGACTCGGGAGTGGACCCCAACCCGGACACGACCCCGATCCTGGCCGGCAGCCACGCGCTCTCGCCGAACACGAACACCGAAGATGAACTCGCCGCGCTGAACCCGCCGCTGCCAGGCGGGCACCCCGACGGGCACGGCACGTACATGGCGATGATCGCAGCGGCGCCGGCCAACGGGTGGGGGATGGTCGGCCTCGCCCCAACCAGCGTGCGCATCTTCAACATGAAGGCGCTCGCCGCGGGACAGACCACGTTTTCGTTTTCCGAGTACGGCTCAGCGATCAGAGACTGCCAAGCCCTCACCGCGACTATGCCGGTGAGCGTCGTGAACCTGAGTCTCGGGTCCGCGACACAGCCCACCGGCGAAGAACTCGAAGAACTGGAGGACTACGTACGCTCAGCGCACAAAGCCGGTCTCGGCGTTATTGCGGCAGCGGGCAACGAAGGCGGCCCGGTGCAGGCCCCGGCGGACCTACCCGAAGTGCTTGGAGTCGGCGCGTCCGACGCTAACCCGGCGAACCTCGGCGCGTTCTGCCCGTTCAGCAACCGCGGCGCGGGTCTCGCCCTGCTCGCACCGGGTTGCGGCAGCCAGAGCGAGCCCGGCGCGGGGAACGGGATCGAAATCGCGTTCTCAGACGATGGCGCGCCCGCGTGGGCGGAAGGCACCAGCGAGGCCGCGACGATCGTCTCCGCCGCGGAGGCGAGCATGCGCGCCTACGCTCCAACGCTCACCTACGCCCGGGTCCAGGGGTGCATCACCTCCACGCTCACGGGCGGGGGCAACCTCGACGTCGCCGCGGCGTTCGACGCGTGCGGCCTGGGGACGATCGTCAGCGAGGGGATGGCTGCCTACCGGGCCGCAAACAGCCCGTCGCCCGTGGCCCAGCCCGGCAGCACGGGTCCGCCCGCGGCTACGCTTTTCCCAGCGAAGCCGGCACACCAGCCGGAGCCGAAGATCACCAGGATCACGTTCAAGCACCACGTCCTGACGATCACGATCGCCGGCATTCCCACGGGTCTGCGCCTACAACTGGTCGTGCAGGGGCGCGGCAAGCTGGGCAGCCTCGTCACGGTCGCGCAGACCATCACCGAGCACAGAACGAGCACGCTGCGCGTGAAGCGCTGGGATCGGATCGTGGCCAGGTTCCTCTCCGGAAACACCGAGCTCCCGGCGGTGAGCGTGACGCGCGCCGCGCACGGCAAGCACGCCGATCTCCGTGGGCGGAGCGTTCAATGAGACGCACGCTGCTGGCCTTTGCGATGGGACTCGCCGCGAGCGCGATCGTCGCCGGGACCGCGTTCGCGGGCAGCTACCAGGTGAGCGCCTGCGCCGGTGCGACGCCGCTGATCAACAACTCGTGGGCACCATTCAACAGCGACCCCACCCAGCTGGAAACACCAGCGCACTGCGGGATCAACGAAATCACCGGCGCCAAGTCCGAAACCTCCGGGCTCGCGGCAGCAGACGTTCTGGAACTGAGTACCCAGACTCCCCAAGGAGCGGTCGCGGGCTGGACCTTCAGCGCACCGTCTGGCGACACGATCAGCGCGATCAGCATGAACCGCGACCTGTTCGAGAATAGTGAGGGGTGGCTGCCGCAGATTGTGGACAACACGGGAACCCCCCTACCCGAAGAGACCTGCCCCTACAACCGCAGTCGTTGTGAGCTCTCTGGGGCCGCGAACCACACTGGTCTTGACGCCACGAGCCTGACCATTGAGGTTCTCTGCGACCCAACACCTCCCTTCGGGGCCTGTGGAAACGGCTCATTCCTACACGGCGCGCGGGTCGAGCTCAACAGCGCCACCGTCACGATCACCGACGAAGAGTCTCCCCGGATCACGTCCACCAGCGGGTCGCTGTTCGCCGGCGGTTCGGTGAGCGGCGTGCTGTCCGGCACGATCGAAGGGTCGGACAACAGCGGCATACGGTACGCGCGCGTGTATGTCGACGGCGCCCAGTTCGCCCAGCAGGCGCTGGCGTGCGACTTCACGCGGCCCGCGCCCTGCCCCGCCGTCTCGAGCAACCAGTTCAGCCTCGACACGAGCTCGCTCCCCAACGGCCCCCACCAGATCCAGGCGGCCGTGGTCGACGCCGCCGGCAACCAGACGCTGGGCAGCCCCGTTCAGATCACCGTCGAGAACGCCGTCCCGACGATCCCGACTGTCCCGCCCACCCCGCC
>Ga0116220_10000823_pt1 | contig 12294 bp, 10 predicted proteins | sample Sb_taG_10_FD_88967 | JGI IMG/M metagenome (GOLD analysis project Ga0116220, IMG submission 88967) | Peat soil microbial communities from Weissenstadt, Germany - Sb_50d_7_NC metaG | ecosystem: Environmental > Terrestrial > Soil > Wetlands > Peat | place: Germany: Weissenstadt | collected 2010-09-21
GATCTGACGGATCGATGCCCCAAGTGCGCCGCAGGCGATCACCGCGAGGGATGCCGGCTCAGACAGGGAAGGGCAGCTGGTCAACGAACCGGTCGTTGAAGTCCTCACGGTCCGAGAGCTCGACATATTCCACCTCCTCCAGCAACGCCATGGCACCCGCGCGCTCTCTCATGCTGAGGAGGGCCATCTTCGCACCCTCGCCAGCCACGTTGCCCGCGCTCACGACCCGCAACACCGGCAGCTTGGGCACGAGACCGAGCCGGATGGCGCTCGCAGGTGAGAGGTAGCTGCCGCAAGATCCCGCCAGCAACACCTGCTGGAGGTCCTCGGCTTTGAGTCCGGCCTCTTCCAGGAGAATGCGCCAACCGGTTGCGATCGCGGCTTTCGCGAACTGGAGCTCGCGAACGTCACGCTGTGACAGGTAGATCGAGCGCTCGACATCTCCGACGTCGCCAAGCCAGTGCAGGACGAAGACCCGTTCGGACCCGAGCTTTGTGAGCCTCGACCCGATGCCGGGCGCGAGCCGAGCCGCCTCCTCGTCGGGGACGAACTTTCCCGACGCCTCGAGGAGTCTCAGCTGGACGAGCTCGGCGACGGCGTCGACGAGGCCAGAGCCGCAGAGCCCCTGCGGTTCAACGTCTCCGATGACGCGGAGCTCGAGGTCGTCCGGGGTCATCTTCACGACCTCGATCGCGCCCGGCGCCGCGCGCATCCCGCACCGGATCTGTGCTCCCTCGAAGGCAGGACCGGCCGGTGCCGCGGTCGCGAGAAGACGGTCGCTGTTGCCAAGCACGAGCTCGCAGTTCGTGCCGATGTCCACGAACAGACGCAGTCGCGAGTCACGGTCCATCCCCGACGCGAGGAGACCCGCGACGATGTCGCCGCCAACGTAGGCGCCGAACGAGGGGAAGATCACCGCACGAGCCCGTTCGTGGACCCGAACGCCGACCTGCTCCGCCAGGATCTCGGGGAACAGCCTCGTGGACATGATGAACGGCGCCACCCCCAGTGGTTCGGGGTCGATGCCGAGAACGATATGGGTCATGGTGGCGTTGCCTGCGAGGGCGACCTCGTAGACCTCCGACGGGCTCACGCCACCGGCCTGGCAAACAGCCTGCGCGAGCTCGTCCAGTGCCTCATGGGCGAGCCGCGTCAGCCGCTCGAGCGCCCGGTCGTCCATCATGATCGTGCTGATGCGCGTGATCACGTCGGCACCGAAGGGCTGCTGCTTGTTGAGCATCGACTGCACCGCGACGGGCGTACCGGTCGACAGGTCGAGCAGGGTCGCGACGACGGTCGTCGTCCCGAGGTCGAAAGCGATGCCGAAGATCCGTCCAGTCGTGTCGCCCGGTTCCACGTCGATCAGCACGTCGTCGACAACGACGGCGGTCACCTTGTAGTCGCTCGCGCGCAGCACCCGGCCCAACGAGCGCAGCACGTGCAAGTCTGGCCGCAGCTCGAGGTCATCGAGGCTCGCGAACAAGCGCTCGAGATCGGTCATCTGGTCCGACAACGTGGGCTCGGTCAGCTCGACGTAGCGTTTCTGGACCGCCGGGCGGAGGATGACCTTCCGCCCGACGCCGACCGTGGCCGCCTTCGGGCGCGTCATGAGCGGCGGCACCTCTACGCGCAGGTCGGTCGCGACCTGAACTCGGCAGGCGAGTCGCCATCCGCCGCGAAGCTCATCGGTCGAGAACGCCCGAGTGTCCAGCGACGAGATCGGAGCGGCGCCGTCGAGCCCGCGGACCTTGCACATGCGGCAGGTGCCGTGGCCCCCACAGGTGGAGTCGATGGCGATGCCGTTCCAGCTGGCGGCGTCGAACAGCATCACACCCGGAGGTACGCGTACTTTGCGGCCGGCCGGTTCGAAGAGGAGGTCGAGGCGCCCGCGGCCGTCATGCATCGAATCGGTAGCGCCAACGAGCCCATCCGTGGTCGCGTCCTCGAGGTTACGAGCTGCCTGCGCAGCCCGAAAGCTCGTCATGAGCCCTCGGAAGCCTGCTGGGCTCGGTGCGCGGCGATCCAGGATGCTCCCCATGGGTCCCGGTCGAGCAAGAGGTCCGAGGCCTTGATGGCGCGCACGAGCTGAGGCGAGCGCGCGTCCATGATCGCGCTCGTGAGGCCCGCCTTCATCGCCATGGACAGAAACGTCGCTCCGATCGTCGCGCGGTCCGGCATCCCGAACGACACGTTCGAAGCACCGAGCGTCATGTTCACCCCGAGCTCGTCGTGGATGAGCGAGATGGTCTCGAGCGTCCTCACGACAAGTGAAGTGTCCGCACCAATCGGCATCGCCAGCGGGTCGAGCACGATGTCCTCGATCGGGATGCTGTACTGATTCGTCGCGACGTCAACGATCTTGCGAGCGAGCTCGAGACGCCGCTCGGGCTGCTCGGGGATCTCGAACTCGTCGTTGGGAAGAGCGATGATCGCCGCTCCGTAGCGACTGACAAGCGGGAGGATCGCCTCGAGCCGCTCGTCCTCAGCCGTCACCGAGTGGACGAGCGCCTTGCCCTTGTAGGTCGCCAGGCCCGCATCGAGGGCCTCGATCACCGACGAGTCGATGCAAAGCGGTAGATCGGTGACGCTCTGCACCAGCTTCACCGCTCGGATCATGAGATCGACCTCGTCCGCGAGCGGAGCTCCCATGTTGATGTCCAGCACCATGGCGCCACCCGCCACCTGCTGGGCGACATCGATCTCGATGCGCGACAGGTCACCAGCGCGCAGCTGCTCCTGGAAGATCTTGCGCCCCGTCGGGTTGATGCGCTCACCGATGATGCAGAACGGCTGGTCATCGCCGATCACGACATCCCTCGAGGATGAGCGCAAGACCGTGTGCATGGTGCTCGTGCGCTCGCTACGAGGCCGACGCGACCGCGCGTCGTAGCGCGAGGAGGGCCTTGGCCCGGTTCACCGCAGCGGACGCGTCCGAGGCGTAGCCGTCCGCGCCGACGGCATCTGCGTACTCCTGAGTCACCGGAGCCCCGCCAACCATGACGATCACCTGATCTCGCAAGCCGGCCTTCTCGAGTGCGTTGATGTTCGCCTTGAACATTGGCATCGTCGTGGTGAGGAACGCCGAGAAACCAAGGATGTCCGGCTGGTGCTCGCGCACCGCCTCCACGAACCTCTCGGGGGCGACCTGCACGCCGAGATCGATGACGTGGAACCCGGCACCCTCGAGCATGATGTTCACGAGGTTCTTACCGATGTCGTGCACGTCGCCCTTCACGGTCCCCATGACGAATGTGCCGACCGGCTCGACGCCGGTCTCGGCAAGCAGCGGCCGGAGCACCTCGAGCGCGCCCGCCATCGCCCGCCCCGCGATGAGCATCTCCGGCACGAAGAAGTCGCCGCGCTCGAACCGGGCGCCGACCTCTTCGAGCGAGGGGATGAGCGCGTCGAACAGCATCGTCTCGGGGTTGAGACCCATCTTGAGGCCGGCGTTGGTGAGCTCGAGCACGAAGGGAGCGTTGCCCACGAGCGTCGCGTCGTACATCTCCTTGAGCAGCTCTTCCCGGTTCACGCCGCACCCTCTCTCTGTGGCCGGTAGCCGATCACCGCGGACAGGGCATTCGCCTCGGCCATGCACTGCTCAGCGACTTCGGCCAACCGTGACGGGCTGAAACGAGTTGACGGCCCGGAGACCGAGATCGCGGCAACGGCCGTCCCTCCGCCCCGGTGAACCGGCGCGGCGACGGCGATGAGCCCCGGCTCGAGTTCTTCGTCGGTGACCGCGTACCCGCGTCGACGGACCTCGGCCAGGTCCGCCTCGAGTGCGGAACGCCGCGTGAGGGTCTTGGGTGTCAACCGCTCCAGTCGCCCGGCTGGGAGCACGGCCGCCCCGGACGCGAGGAGCACCTTGCCGAGCGCCGCACAATGCAACGGGACGGAGCGTCCCAGCCAGTTCGTGCCACCGAGCACGTAACGGCTGTCAACTTGCGCGATCTGTTCCACCATCCCCTGGTGGACCACGCCCAGGTTGATCGTCTCGCGGGTCAGCTCGCCGAGCCGTTCGAGGTACGGGCGCGCGACGCCGATGAGGTCGGTCTCCGCATTCCCCCGAAGCGCGTACCGGACAAACGCGTCGCCCGGCCTGAACGCACCACTCGCCTCGCGCCGGATGAGCCCGTTGCGCTCGAGCGCCAGCAAGATGCGCGACGTCGTGCTCTTCGCAAGGCCGGTGGACGTGGCGAGCTCGGTAAAGGTGACCGGGTCGGTCGCATCCACGACCTCCCTGAGAAGGGATGCGGCACGGTCGATGGCTTGAGATCCGGTCGGTCTGGTCATGGCGCTCACTTGCACTAGTTCCACCTTACGAGACATAGTTCTACTATGTGAGTGTAGGGTGCACCCGTAGGAGCGTCAAGCGAGCGGTGATCCCGCGTGGAACGAGGTAGCGATGTTCGTCAACAAGATGGCCCGGTACGAGCTCCTTTCCCCCGACGCGATCGAGATCCTCGACCGCGGTTGGCGCCGCATCGTGTCGGAGATCGGCGTGCAGTTCGTGAAGCCCGAGGCAGTCGAGCTGTTTCGTCAGGCGGGCCAGACCGTCGACGAGCAGACTGTCAAGCTCGATCCCGATTTCGTGCTCGAGCAAGTTGCCAAGGCGCCCCGCGAGTTCGATGTTCAAGCTCGGAACCCGGAGCACAGCGTCCACATCGGCGGGGACCACATGGTCTTCAGCGGTGTCTACGGCCCGCCGTTCGTCAGGGAAGGTGACGTGCGCCGCGACGCCACCATGACCGACTTCCGCAAGTTCTCGATGCTCGCCCAGAGCTTTCCCGAGCTCGATTCGGCTGGAGGCGTGATCTGCGAGCCCAATGACGCACCCCTCGACTCACGCCACCTCGACATGATCTTCGCCCTGCAGACCCTCACGGACAAGATCTACATGGGCAACGTCGTCTCGGGCCCGAACGCCCTCGACACGATCAAGATGACCGAGATCCTCTTCGGCGGCCGCGACACTATCGAGCAGACGCCCGCCACGATCTCCCTGATCAACTGCAATTCGCCGTTGCGTTGGGACGACCGGATGCTCGACGCACAGTTCGAGTACAACCGTGCCAATCAGCCGGTCGTGCTCACGCCGTTCCTCCTCATGGGGGCGATGTCACCGGTGACGATCCCCGCTGCACTCGTACAGCAGCTAGCCGAGGCGCTTTCGGGCATCGCTCTCGCCCAACTCATCCGCCCGGGCTGCCCGGTGATCTTCGGGTCGTTCCTGTCGAATATCGACATGCAGTCGGGCTCTCCGTGTTTCGGAACGCCGGAGTCAGCGATCGGCCTGCTGTGCACCGGGCAGCTCGCAAGGCACTTCGGGTTGCCGTTTCGAACCGGGGGAGGACTGACCTCGAGTCAGACGCCCGACGCACAGGCGGCCTACGAGGCTCTGATGACCATGTTGCCGACGTTCTTGACCGGGACGAACTGGGTCATGCACTCCGCGGGCTGGCTGGAGGGTGGGCTCGTCAGCTGTTATGAGAAGTTCATCATCGACATCGAGCTGCTCAGGATGCTGCGAGTGGAGTTCACGCCGCTCGAGATCGACGAGGCTGCTCTTGCGTTCGACGCGCACCTCGAGGTCGGACACGGCGGGCACTTCCTCGGTGCGGAGCACACGATGACGCGTTTTCGCGAGTGCTTCTACCGCCCGATGCTCTCGTCCTCAATGAACTTCGAGCGATGGTCGCGCCAGGGCGCTCTCGACGCGAGTGCTCGCGCAGCTGCGATCTGTCAGAAGACGCTCGACGAGTACGAGCAGCCACCGCTCGACGACGCCATCCGCGAGGAGCTCGAGGACTACGTCAACCGGAGGCGCGCCGAGCTCGGAGACTGAGGGTCGCGAGCCGTCCGGGCGCTCGAGAAGGGTGCTGTCGGACAGCCGCTCTAGTTGTCCGAGGCCGCTCAAGTTGTTCGACGAGCTTTAGGCCTCGTTCACGACCAAGCAGCGAATGCTCTCTCCGGCCTTCACGGCCTCGAGCGCGCTCGGCAGCTCCGCCAGCCCCACCTTGGCGGAGGCCATCGCATCGACGCGGAGCTCGCCACTGTCGACGAGGGCGGCGAGGCGAGGGACGTCGACCGCGGGCCTCGCCGAGCCCATGAAACAACCCAGGATCCGCTTCTCGTTGATGAAGCCCCAGGTGTCGATCCCGACGACCGTGCCCTTCGGCGCCAGCCCGACGACGATCGTCGCGCCACCGGCGGCGGTCAAGGCCCACGCCTGTTCGATCGTCGGCGCACTCCCGACCGCTTCGAAGACGAAGTCCACGCCCCCCGGCAAGAGCCGGTGGACACTTGCCCGCGCGTCCTGATTGCTCGCGTCGACGGTGTGGGTTGCCCCGACCGACATGGCGAGCTCGAGATTGCGCGGACGGGTGTCGATGGCGACGATCTGCGAGGCCTTCGCGATCTTCGCAGCCTCGATGACCGACAGGCCCACCCCCCCGCAGCCGATGACGGCGACGCTGGCGCCAGCTGGCACCGCGGCCGTGTTGAAGACCGCTCCCGCGCCCGTCAATACCGCGCAAGACAGGAGTGCCGCGACGTTGAGATCGAAACGCGGGTCGATGCGCACGGCCCCGCTCGCCGGCACGACGGCATAGCTGGCGAACGAGGACACCGAGTTGAAGTGGTGGATCACCTCTGGGCCGGCGTGCAGACGGCTCGTCCCGTCGCCGAGCATTCCTGTCGTCGCCATCTTGGCTGCGGTCGAGCACAGGTTCACCCGACCGGCGCGGCAGGCCGAGCAGTGCCCACACGACGGCACGATCGACAGGACCACGTGATCGCCGGGCACAAGGTCGACCTCGCCGGGTCCGACCTCCTCGACGATGCCCGATGCCTCGTGGCCGAGAACCAGCGGCATTGGCTCGGGCAACGTGCCGTCGAGCACGTGCATGTCGTACCCGCAGATCCCCGTCGCGGCGATGCGCACGAGAACCTCGTCACCTCTCGGTGGATCCAGGTCGATGACTTCGATCGCCGGGAGCTCGCCCACGCGGCGGAAGACCGCTGCCTCGATTCTCATGTCTCCTCCTCGTCTGACGCGGTCGGCGGTGCTCAGCCAACGCGGTAGTGGCGAACGGCATCGTCGTCGAGAACGATGCCGAGGCCCGGCCTGTCCGGCAAGACGAGGTCGCCGGCGGCGTCCACCTCGACGGGCTCGGCGAGCATGAAATCCCTCCTCGCCGTGACCCAGCTCGGCGGGTCGAACGGGTACTCCAGGTATGGGCCGCCCCCGACGCCGGCAACGAGATGGAGATTGACCAGAAGCCCGATCCCGTTCGTCCAGGTGTGCGGCGAGAACCACCGTCCCTTCGCCAGGACGACCTCGGCAAGCGTCCGGGCGCGAGAGATCCCCACTGCGAGCACGGCGTCGGGCTGGTACACGTCGAGCGCGTCAGCTTCAACCATCCCGAGGAACTCGGGGAAGCTCCGCACCATCTCGCCTCCCGCGATTCGCACCGAGCCCGCAGCCCGGAGCCCGACCAGACCCTTCACGTCGGAACCATCGAGAGGCTCCTCGAGCCAGAAGACGTCGAGATCAGCGAGGCTGGCCGCGATGCGCCGTGCGGCCGCTAGATCCAGAGGTGGCCGGGTGTCACCGGGCATGCGCCAGCCTTGGTTGAGGTCGACCATCAGCGCCATGGCCGGCAGCGCCTCTCGCACCGCGGCAACGGCCTTGATCCCTTCTGCGAGGTTGGCCGGGTCGATGCGGAGCTTCATCGCACGCAGTCCCATCGCAGCGAATTCCTGGGCGACCTCGACGCGCCGCTCCGGCTCGACGAGCGCACCCGTCGAGGCATAGGCAGGCAACCGGTCGGTGACTCCTCCGAGGAGCCGAGACACGGGCGCGCCGCAGACCTGGCCCGCGATGTCCCAAAGTGCGGCCTCGAGCGGCCACGGACGGGGACCGTGGAACGCAACGGTCTCGAGCGCCCGGACATGCCTTCCGATCGCAAGCGGGTCCTGACCGACGAACAGGTGGACATACGGCTCGAAACCATCCATCGTGTCGCCGGACCCGACACCGCGCACACCCTCGTCAGTGTCCACGAATACGAGCGTCGCAGGGTAACGCCGCCGCGGAACCGGGTCCCATGCGGCCGGGAAAGGAGGGTCGAGGGGCAGCTCGAGGTGGACGAGCTCGATACCGGTGATCTTCATCGGGAGCGGTAGAAGGGGTTCCAGGGATCCTTGCCGGCGGGCAGGAACTCATCGACCGTCGGAAACCCCGCCTTGCCGTTGCGCAGAGCCTGGAACGTTGCCTCGGTGTTGTTCGCGTAGACGGCCTCGGCCTCGTCGGCCTCGGGGTTCACCCAGACGGCCGCGATCAGCACGAGCTCCCGACACCGGCTCGCGTCGATCGTCCCGTCCTCGAGCGCACGTGCGACACCAGTCGCGACCCCTGCTTGGGCCGCGCCCCACGTGAGGTCGCCGTGGGTCGACCCGGCGATCGCGGCTTTGTTCACGAACAGCGTGGGCGGCGTGATCGCGACTCCGGGGCGCCCGATTGCGACGAACGGCGCGTAGCCGGCACTCGGGCCGGCGAGCGCGTTCGCCCACGCGGCCCCCACAGGACCCTCGCGCTCGCCGAGGACCGTGTTGATGTGGGCCGCGTTCTGACCGGACCCGATGAACGACTCACCGATCTGCAACGCCGTCCTCCTCCCAAGGCCGAAGGACGCCCCGCGCGACCTCACCGGTGTTCATGTCCTCGAATGCCGCATTGACACCTTCCAATGGGTACCGGCGGGTGACGAGCCGGTCCAGCGGCAGGCGCCCCTCGGCGTGCAGGCGCAGGATCATGGGCATGTCGAGCGCCGGGCGGGACGAGCCGTAGAAGGTTCCGGTGACGATCTTCTCGGAACGGACCAGCTCGGGGCCGGGCAGCGCCACGGTCGAGCTGAGGGGCGGCACACCCACAGCGACGATCATGCCGCCGGGTCTCGTGGCCGCGAACGCGAGCTCGGTCAACCTGGTCAGGCCCGCCGCCTCGAAGGCGTAGTCGAGGCCTCCGCCAGAGTGATCCAAGAGCGCCTCGAGCAGGCCGGCGTCGTTCCCGTCGAGTGCCACCGTCGCACCGAGCTCGAGAGCGAGGGCCCGCTTGGACTCGACAGGCTCGACGGCGATGATCGTCCCGGCACCCGCGAGGCGCGCGCCCATGATGGCGGACAGGCCGACGCCACCGGCTCCGAAGACCGCCACGCTCGAGCCGGGCGTCACCTTCGCCCTGTTGATGACTGCGCCGATCCCGGTCATAACTGCGCATCCGACGAGGGCGGCCACCTCGAGGTCGGTGTCCGGGGGGAGAACGATGCAGGACCTCGCAGACACGACGGCGTGGCGTGCGAACGTGGACAGATATGAGTAATGGTGAATCGGGAGGCCGCCCCGCGCCAACCGGATTCCCCCGCCGGGAAGGGCCCCGATGCCCATGTCCTTGGTCGCAACCTCACACAACGACAGCCGGCCTTCCTGACAGCGGCGGCAGCGGCCACAGGTCGGGAGCCACGACAGCACGACTTGGTCGCCCACCGCGACAGTCGTCACGCCGGCGCCGATCTCCTCGACGACGCCTGCGCCTTCGTGCCCCAGCACCGCGGGCAGCGGCGAGGGAGAAGACCCGCTGACCGCGTTCCAGTCGCTGTGACAAACGCCGCTTGCCTCGATCCGGACGCGAACCTCCCCTCTGCTCGGCGGCGCGAGCTCGAGGTCCTGGACGAGGAGCGATCCTCCGATCTCGTCGAGCACCGCGGCTCTCGTCACAATCGCCTCGGTCATCTCGCGAACCTTGCCGGCGCCACGTGGTTCCCACGCTCAGCACGGAAGAGTTGCATCACGACGTTCGTCCTCACCTTGATCCCGAGCTCGTCGGAATGCTCCGGACCGTGACGGCAAGCTCGGGATCTCGAGGTGCTGCTCGGTTGTTCTGAAACATGATAATCACCCGTTGATCCGAACCCGCGGCCCGGCTAGCCGTCGCCCAGGCCGCCCAAGACGAGCGAAGCGGCGGCGCTGACGTCTGGCCCGAGCGGACGATCGACGAGCTCCGACGACAGCTTGGCGCGGGCTCGCTCGAGCAAGGCGCGGCCGGTCGGCGAACCAGGGACGGCGCCGAGGAGGTCGAGCGCTCGCACCGAGGCGACGAGCTCGGCGCCCACCACGAGGCACAGGGACTCGATCGCCGTCCCAAGCTGCTCGACGCCGAGCGGGGCATGGCTCGCGAGGTGTTCGATCCCGGCCGAGATCGTCACCGGCCAGCACGACGTGCTCGTTGCGGCCAAGCGCAGCCGGTCCATGGCTGCTTGGGCGACGTACTCGAGGATCATCACGCCCGAGGCCCCCGGCGTTCCATCACTGAGAAACCGAGTCAGTCCGGTCATCGACGGGTCGCACACGAGGCCGAGGCGCGCCAGGGACCCGAGGCCCACGCCCGCGAGCGCGTTGCGCAGCTGGTCGAGCGCGCCAGCCAGCTCACTGGTGAGAAAGTTCCCGTTCGCCAGCGCGACCTCGTTGCCCTTTGCTTCGGCGTTCGTGGAGGTGCCGTCGCCGCCGGCGATGAGCGGATTCTCGCTGGCCGCGTTGACCTCGATCTCGAGAACGTCCACGAATCGGTCGAGAGCGTCCTGGGCAGCCCCGTTGAGTTGTGGCGCACACCGCAGCCCAAAGGGGTCCTGCAGGCGACCGGCGGCCCCGGCGGCGCTCTCGCCCAGGATCTCGCGCACACGGCCCGCCGAGAGCGACGGCCCGCGAAACGGGCGTGCCGCTTGCACGCGGGGGTCGAACGGCGAGGGGCTCCCGCCGCACGCGAGCACGCTGCAGCCGAGCACGGCATCGACCGACGAGAGGATCCGAGCAGCGTCGGTGGCGAGCAGGGCCGCGCTGCCGAGCGTGCAAGCGTTGCTCGACATCAGAGCAAGCCCGTCGCCCACGCCGAACTCGATGGGCTGTGCCGGGCGCGTTCCTTCCTGCCAATCGCCCTCGCCCGCGAGCGCGAGCCCCACCTCGGCCATCGCCGTCAAGTCGCCGGTACCGATGCCGCCGAGGCTGTGCACGACCGGCGTCGCCCCCGATGCCAACGCGGCGAGGATCCCGTCCACGACCAAGGGCTGGACGCCCGAGCCTCCGGCGAGAAGCTGGTTCGCGCGCACGACCAACAGCGCTCGCACCTCCGCCGGGCCCAGCACCGTTCCGACTCCGCCGGCGTGGCTGCGGAGCAGAGCGAGCGAGTGATGGCGCATCCTCTCTTGCGGCACCGGTTCGGACAGGTTCGCGCCGACTCCCGTCGTTCGGCCGTAGATGCGCGCGCCACCCCCGAGCACCCGGGTTGCTCGATGCCACGAGGCTTCGAGGCGATCGTGGGCAGCGGCGGAGACGACCACGTTCGCACGGTCACGCGCCACCGCGGTCACGCCGGCGACGCCGAGGCTTCGCCCGTCGAGCTCGACTGTCGCGCTCGCCCTCGCGGCGGGTCCTGTCACGCGTCGCGCGTAGGCAGGCCGGCGGCCTTCCAGGCGCGGAAGCCACCATCGACATCGGTGGCTCGGCGCAGACCCAAGTGGCGAAGGCTCGCAGCCGCCAGGCTCGACGCATAGCCCTCCGAGCAAAGCACGATGATGTGGGCGTCGTAGCGGGCCAACTCGAGGATGCGGGCGTCATTACGGGGATCGAGTCGCCACTCGAGGACGTTGCGCCCGATGATGACCGCGTCCGGCACCTCACCTTCCTCGCGGCGTTGTTCGACAGGCCGAATGTCGACCAGCGTGGCGCCGGCGGCAATGGCCCGATACGCGGCCTCCGGATCCAGCCGCTCGATCTGGAGCCGCGCGTCGGCGAGAAGATCGTCGACGCTCTGGAGTGATCGATGCCGGCGCAGCTCGCGGCGTGGTCCCTCCGGAGACGTGACGACGACGGTCTCGTTCGCAACCAGGCCGCCCGGGGTCAGCTCGTAGTACGTCATCGTGACGAGCGGCGGCGAATAGGCATGAACGCTGACCGCGGGTGAGGAGCCCGAATGGCTGACGTTGTGAACGTGTGCAGGGCCGAAGAAGATGCGCTCGGACGCGGAGAGCCGGCGCGTCCGGACGCGATGGCCGCCCCCCGTGCGGAGCTGCTCGAGCAACACACCATCAGCGACGCAAAACGACCCTGACGAGCCACCGTGGTCATGCCAGTCGGTGTCCTGACCCGGTAGCCAGGCAAGGAGCCAGACGTCGCAGGTCTCCGAACGATGGAGGGGCAGATACCAGCGCTGATCCGGGTCCTCCACGACGAGGTCTTCCC